>Ga0307489_10000738_pt1 | contig 20616 bp, 11 predicted proteins | sample SB12metaG_FD_202247 | JGI IMG/M metagenome (GOLD analysis project Ga0307489, IMG submission 202247) | Sea-ice brine microbial communities from Beaufort Sea near Barrow, Alaska, United States - SB 1.2 | ecosystem: Environmental > Aquatic > Marine > Coastal | place: USA: Alaska | collected...
AACCGGCCAGCATTTTGGTCATACCTGGCGCTACTTTCTCCAGAGAAACGTTGCCGCCTTTAGTTAATGATACAGTCATTTATAATTACTCTTAATTTAGTTTGAAGTCCCTTATTGAGGGGGGGGTAGTTAGGTAAATAACCTAATTTCTGTAATGGCTCATCGGTAAACTTTTAACTTAATAACACGTGAAAAAATGCTCCTTACGAAATAAAACTTATCAGGTGAATCACCATTGGCCCTGATATTACCGATTCCAATGTCTTGCAGCTAAAATTTGCCTTAGTATTCCACTTTTTGAATGAACTCTCTTCAAAAGAGACCTGACCAGCTTTCAAATCAAGCTTTTTAGCAGTAATGTAAACCGATAAACTTTTAATTCATAGAGAAGTTTTGTTACAAATATCTCAGGATAATTAATTAGCAATAAGATCTTGTCCTATTACTTCATGATTTTAATCACAGCTGAATACAACTCCTTAATTCAACAGAGTACAGCCTCTATAGCTACATCTCAAGCTAGATCCCAATGAATATAATTAACATTCAAAAGGCAGATCTCTTATTAAAGCTTGCCAAGTGCTCGATTGAAAATTTCAGTCTATAGTGGGCTTTATTCAAATAAAGTTACCAGTTGACCTATCTCAAATAAAACTATCACCTTCTTATATGGTGCAATTCGAATTATTTTTCAACCAGATCAATTAAAAACTTAAAATAAAATCATTTATTAGCACTGCCAAGAATACTGTAATGACTCATATTTGAATTACACTCAGCTTTTATTTGTTGCTGGACTTTTAATTTCCAGTTAAGGATTACGAAAAATTGCTAGTTAATGTTAAATTCGTTGCAGCTTAATTGATTTAAGAAAAAAAACTATATGACCTTACTTTGAGGAGATCCACCTCGAAGTAATGTCAGTCTCAAATCTGCTGGCTTTGCTTCGCATTTTAATAAATAAGAGCAATTTCAACTATAAAGTCAACTGATTCTTAGTTTCAAAATTATTTGAAACGCTTATTAATGAAAGGGGTCGTCTTCAAATAAACAACCCCTCACAAGCCAGTACTTAAGTGCTCGGATAAGCCATATTGTCATCCCCTTCTGGGAGGAAGTGCAGCAATTTCACACGCTTTTGTAAAGACTGTTTGTTTTGCTTTAACTTGCGGAATAAAGTTTGTCTAGCACGAGCAATGCAGCGGTCAACAGCGGATCTTATGTTGGCCTGATTTTCAGTAATTACTATGTCGGGCAGATGATCTGACTTAATCAAAAGACGACATAGCTTATCTACACCACCTTTTGGGCCATTAACATTACTTACAATAATCGTCACACTTTGGATAGTATCTTGAGCTCTTGCAAAAGCTAATGCCGATACTAAGCGCTTACTCACACGCTTGATTGCACCACTACTTTTTTTAATATTTCTAAATTTGACTTGGATATTCATACTCATTTCTCCTTTCATTTTAAAAAATACATACATTAGCGTTTCAGACTATCTTTCTATTGATGATTAAATGTGAATCCTCTGTTTATTGCTCCGCGGTTAAGATAATTTAGTTCGTTCTCTTGCGCTGTGTAACTAACTGTTCAAATAACCTTTATACGCCATTATATGTCAGTGTATTTAAACGATTCAAGTCGTATTAAGTTGTCATATTATTCGTAAATTTCGATCAGGGTTACAATTATAAACTCAATAAATTTATTTGTTATGCGTCTCGTTGGGTACGCCTTAGTCACGCAATAACAACCGTAAATTATTTAAATTACAATCACTGACGCCATTTTCATCCAATTTCATGTGACGGTAGTATGGTTAAAGGAATCTGGCTATTACATTGTCGCGGTAAACAATGAGTAGTCAGCTAAGTCTTTTTGAAAATAGCTTAGTTGTTCAACTATTGACTTAAGGAGTAAGCGCCTGTAACTCAATGAAACCAACAAGTTAACACTGAGCTATGCATACGATTTAACTTTGTTGAAAACGATGGCGCCGAATAAGGTCGATTTGATCATCTCCGATCGCCCCATAACCATACTGTTGAGTATACGATCTAGACATCACTGGTCGAATCAAGACAATTAAAGAATGTTTTTATGCCGCTTTCTTGAAAAAGCATAAATATTCAGGAGTTATTATGTCTTTTGATTCAACGATGGACGTGCTTTTTAAGTTTTTCATGATTTGATCTATTCGTCATTAAATAGGAACCTTTTTTATAATCAATAAAGGACCCGACTGAATCCTTTATTTCCACTTGAAGCTGTAGGTAACAGTTTTTATTTAACTGGCTCAGTAATCTTATTGGCATCTAATGTGGACGCAGTCTGGCCTAACAGCCTGCCATTAACCGTCGCGCCAGTTTTAACAATAATGGCTTTATGTGCGAGCACAACACCTTCAAAATGGGCTGTGGTACCAAGTGATAAACCCATACCACCGGCAATCTGCCAGAAAACATTTTTTACTAAAGCACCACCTGTCAATATCACCTTAGTCGCACTGGCCTGAATAACATCGCCTGATACCTGAAAAATCCACACATCATTTTTGCCACCCACAAGAGTGACATCAGAATCGATCCAAACATTGGTTCCCCATTTATAAAGTCCTGGTGACAGTGTTTTACCCCCAATTTTACCTGCGTGCAGTTCTGTGAAGTCAGGGATTTTTCTCCCAGCCGCATCGGTATAGGCGGTTTCCATATCGCTAATAGCCGCAGTCATTTTAGCTGGGGTGGGAGGTGTCATGTCAGCAGAATAGATTTCCCCTTCGACATATATTGATGTTGCATAGGTGGTATTGGCGTGCAGGGCATCAGAAAAGCCAGTGATGTAAGTTCTTGGAGCAGGACTAACGCCTATATCACCTTTAATTAGAGTATCAGAAGAACCCGTTTTAGAAATCCCTGTCTTTGTCAGGATCACAAAATCCCCTGCAGTTCTAAGGTTAACTGGATCAGGCCCCTTCGCAAGGTTTATACCCGTGGTAAATGTCCATACGAAATCAGATGTAATAGCATTGTCAGATAAATCGGTTATGCCGGCGATTAACGTCGCCTGGTATTGCGTATTTTCCATAAAGTGTGACGATGGTTTAAAGGATATAGAGTTGTTAGCGTAACTAACCACACCAGCGACAATTTCCTCACCAACCTTCAATTCAAGGCTCTTAGAATTTACAGTGCTGGGGTCTAACGGCTCATCAAAATTAGCACTGATGCTTCGGTTGAATGGGAAACCAATTTCACCAGCAGAAGGGTAAGAAGTTAACTTTGGAACTGTCTCGTCTTTTTGACTGCTGCTGGTAAAACTCCAGATTTTATCGTTCGTTTCAGTTTTTATAGTGGCGGTATATTTTTTGGCAGATGAGAAAGTACTAATGGGTTTAAAACTGACACTCTTACTGTAATTATCAACATTAATTATACCAGTAAGGGGAGATTCATTTTCACCAATCACAGTGAAACTTAAAATCTTCATTTCCGACACATCAGTTGACTCACTAAAATAGGTAACTATTTTAGAATTGATTGCTACAGATGACGCGTCATTGTCAGGCACCGTAGAGATTATTGTTTTTGCTTTAACTTCAGAATCATAATTAAATGCTGTACTAGTACCATCTCCACAACCATTCAGTAAAGTGACTAGCAAAAGTGTTGCTAATATTGTAGTTTGGTTAATATATTTTTTTACTTCCACTTTATAACTCCATTTAAATTTCATATCTATAAACGTTCATGCACTAAGGGCTTTAACATTGAAATAAAACACATAGAATTTATCATCTTTATCTGCCACAACTGATTCAGGTGACGCAGGTTTTATGCAAAAATTAATAATTAAAAGTGGAATAGATGGAGGACACTCCTAATTTTACCTATATGGGCCCATTATGTAGCCTATAAATAAATTTCTGCTGGAGTTTTTTCTTAGCCAGAAGTTTATTTGTAGGAATAAACAATGATAAAAGCATATTAAACGCTATAAATTGTAAATCAATTAGAATAACCCAATAGTGGATAACATTACTTCATCAATGCTCAGCCTAACAAGAAAAAAAACTGTTAGGAAATTGCTCATTAAATTCATAATGCAATCAATCGGTAGCTCTGTAATCTCTTCGAGGAGGAGTTGTCCGGAAAATTCGATGAGATATTGAATTACTTCATTAGAAAGTATTCTGAGCGCAAAGCTTACAGCTCCAAATTTAAAGATTTACCCCATGGGTCACAAAGCAATCAAACCCAAGACAGGCCCAAAGGTTAATGACCATAAAACCAATTGAATTAATAATAGTTAACGCTGAACCAACGTATCATGAGGTCTATTTTGCGCAGTAAGCGTCGAGTGGCCCAAAGATCCCGCGTTTTAAATCATTTTGGCATTAGCATTAGATAGTGAACTCTTTAAAGAATGTCTCGAATTAATAACTGCAGTGACTCTCGATTTCTAAAATGATTGATATTGAGTTCATAGTGGATATGGATGTTATCGTGTTTTGCTTCTAATACTTCGGCAGGCTGAAAAAAGGCGATGGCCTCAAAACGATTAATTGACGTATCGCTATCTTGCTTTAATTCAAACTTAATGTGTTTTTGCGCCAATATTCTGCTGTCAGTCACTTCAAATTCACCGACAAAGCTTGGTGACGGAAATCGCTGTCCCCAAGGGGTTAAATTTTGAATAGTCTTGGCAAAGTCGATGGTTAAATACTGGCTGTCGAGCAAACCGTCACATTCGATTGAATCTGTGAAACAAGCAGGATCAACTAAATCAGAAATCACCTTTTGAAATGCAGTTGAAAACAGATCAAATGCGTCAGCTTTTAAACTTAAGCCCGCAGCCATGGCATGCCCGCCAAACTTCAAAATAATGCCCGGGTAACGTTTGTCAACAACATCCAGTATATCTCGAAGATGAATCCCTGAAATTGATCGACCCGATCCCTTTAAGGCACCATCTTCTGCTTCGGCAAATACGATGCAGGGCCGATGATATTTTTCTTTCACCTTAGACGCTACAATACCCACAATGCCTTCGTGCCAGCCTTTCTGAAACAAGACAATTCCAAGACTCGCGTGCAACTCTGGCTCACTTAGTTTAGCCAGTTGAAGTTGCGCCTCGTCGGCCATTGTCTGTTGTATATCTTTGCGTAATTGATTGATGTCGTTTAACTGATTAGCAAATCCATCGGCACTCATTTGATCATCGGCTAATAGACACTGGACGCCGCTGGTCATGTCTTCCAGTCGTCCAGCCGCATTTATCTTGGGTGCAATCGAAAAACCAATGTCGGTGCTCGTCACATGAGTAAGTTGTTTATTGGATATTTCAATCAGTGACTGAATACCGGCAGAGCAATGCCCAGCGCGAATCCGTCTCAAACCCTCGTTGACCAACAGTCGATTATGAAAATCGAGTGGCACCAAATCGGCCACCGTGCCTATCGCAACCAAATCAAGACAACTAGCCAGATTCGGCTCGATTCTTTGTTGGTTGAACCAATCAATATCTCTTAGGGCTTTACGTATTCCTAGCATAAGATAAAACGAGACTCCGACACCCGCCAGGTTTTTACCTACGGTTTCATCAGGCCATGCATTTTGATTGATGATGACGTTAGCGTTGGGTAACTCGTCGGCAGGTAAATGATGGTCGGTGACAATAACATCAATATTTTGTGCCCGAAGCAAAGCGATGCCATCGATGCTGGCAATGCCATTATCCACCGTAATAACGCAGTCAGGTTTAGCTTCAGCAATTTTATGCGCGATTGAAACAGATAAGCCATAACCATCGATGAATCGATCGGGCATAAGATAACTAACGTTGTGATGGCCCATTAATGTCAAGGCTCGAACACATAATGCCGTACTCGTTGCACCATCCGCATCATAATCACCAAAAATTAATATCTGCTTCTTTTGCTGAATAGTGGCGGCCAAAAATTTGGCTGCCTCGGGCAAATTCCTTATCGCATCGACTGGCAACATTCGGGATAATTTGTAGTCAGTCTCTGCAAACGAACTGACGCCACGCCCAGCTAAAATTTTCCAAACCGGTGGCGAAAATTGAGCATCGTTTTTTAATTGCGAATGAGTAACATCCCGCACCAGTAGACTGCGTTGAGTCATATTTTATTCCATTTCAGCCTGACCAAAACTAATCAGATTTTTTGACGATCGCCAAATTTTATATTTAGACAAGGGTGTCATAGTCAAATCAAGGTGATGGGCGGCTCTTAATTGAAGCGAGGTACGACTCGAGCGAAACAATACCATGGCGGGCTTGAATACCGTTTCTTCCAATACTTCGAGCTTAACCTGTAAATTTTCACTGCTCGATGATTTAAGGGCTTCAAGCAATGACAGATCGATAACCAGTGAGTTTTCGTCACTTTTCATTTGACTCAATTGATTGAGTGGATGATGGTCAATATTAATGCTATCGGCAAATCGGCTTAATTGTTCGTCATCACAAAACCATTGGACTTTATTATCATCAAACTTTGGCTTTTGCCCTGCCCCCCAGAACCACAGGCTATTGATCGGAAGCAACCCTGTTGTCAGTCTGTTTTGATTAATGGAATGTTGATGCATAAACATTTGCATTTCATTCATCAATTTATACCAAGGCAACGCTTGCTTCGATTGCTCGATGAATTGATTTGCCTTCCGGCCAATCATTGACAGGTAATGCGGATAACAATCAGAGGCACCACAGTGCTTCAAACGCATTAACCACAGACCGCTGCCTAATGGCGAGAGGTCACAATCGTCACTAAAAAAAGCCTGTAAATCCTCAAGTATGATTAATGAATCATCTTCATTAGCACGATTACTTTCTAGCGGCACAACAAGCGCACTGTGCATATCTGCTTTTAAATGAATCGTTCGGCAAAGTAAATACCGATGCGGCTCGTCTACCGCCTCACCCTCAACATAAGCTTGTGCAAACGGTAGAGTTTTGGAGCCCGTTAATCCGAGAGAATCCGCAATAATTGATTCAAAATCAGTTTGCTCGTTCGGCATTGAATTTGAGTAGGCCAAAATTTGATTCAACGCCGGTAAATTTGATGCCAGAAAATCGGGAGCAAACTCCTCTAACGGTAAGTTAAACAATCCAGGGATGACTAAATCTATCTGTGAACTCATAAAATAGTGTTGGCTTAATCGTTAAGGCTGGTTGTTACCAGCTCGTTTAGGTCTTTTGATATATTGGGTGTGGCTGCCATTCTCTCTATTTGAGCTTTCATTAAGGCTGCCTGAGCGGGTAACAACTTACGCCAATGTAAAAAAGCATTTGCCATACGAGCGGAAACTTGGGGATTGATTTTATCGAGTTCAACAATTTTATTCACAGCAAACTCATACCCAGCACCATCGGCCTGATGAAAAGCACTGAGGTTGCCAATTAAGGCGCCAAGTAATGATCTCGCTCGGTTGGGATTCGATAAGCTATAGGCTGGATGGTCAAATAGTTTAATAATAGTGGTCAAAGAGTCGGTTTGGTAAGACAGTCCCTGCGCACTAAACCACTTGTCCACTACGAGCGCAGTATCTTTCCATTGCTCGTAGAAATCAGACACTATCTGGTTTCTAACCGGATGGTGATAATTCACAATCGGTTGTAGACAAGCTATTTGGTCCGTCATATTGTCAGATGTCTTATATTGTTGACGGCATAAGTCAAAATAGACATCTTTTTCAAGTGTCAGTAAATAGGCTAAACAAGTGTTTTTAAATCGTCGCTGCGCCATTGCTTCTGGCGTAATAGAATATTCATTAGACGTCAAAGACTCTTGGTAATGTTTCAACAGTAAGGCTTCATGCTCGGTGGCAATCGATAGGCGAATCATTTCACGCAACTGTCGAAGCTTGTGAATGTCGACTACATCGAGAAGTTCACCCAAATATTTTTCACTCGGTAATATGAGCATTTCAGCTTTAAGTGCCAAATCAAGGCCACTATCGTTGAGTAAAGTCGCAAATCCATTCACCAGATCACCCATCAAATGAACCCACTGATCAACCTCGACCGCGAGCATATCGAGCATCACCCTACTCGCTAATTGCTGACTCGCTTCCCAACGATTAAAAGCATCGTTATCACAAGACATTAATTGTGCGAATTCATTGTTGTTCAGATCGGACGTCAATAAAATCGGTGCAGAAAACTCACGAAAGGCGGAAATCACCGGCAAACTATCGATATTATTAAAACTAATTCGTTGCTCAACCTGTTTGATATCGATGGTTAATTCAGTATTATCCTGTTCGTCAAGCGTTAAAGCGTTGCCTTGTTGGTTGAATAAAGACAATCGCATCGGTAAGTGGAATGGTTGATTGGGCTCACCACGGGTATAGCCTGGGTCTTGAAGGATCACCAACGTGAGCGTTTTTTGCGACAAGTTAAATTCACGTCGTATGTTTATTTGTGGTGTGCCAGATTGCTCATACCAGCGTTGAAACTGGCTGAGATCAACACCGGATGCATCTTGCATTGCCTGCCTAAAGTCATCGGTCGTAACAGCCTGTCCATCGAACCGTTCAAAGTAGAGATCCATGCCCTTTCGAAAATTGGCTTTACCCAGCAGCGTATGAATCATGCGAACCACTTCAGCGCCTTTGTTGTAAACCGTTGCCGTGTAGAAATTGTTAATTTCCTGATAAAACGCTGGTCGAACAGGATGCGCCATCGGGCCAGCATCTTCAGGAAATTGGTGATTACGCAAAACACGAACATCGGTAATACGCTGAATCGCCCGTGACGTCATGTCGGAACTAAATTCCTGATCACGAAAAACAGTGAGACCCTCCTTCAAACTCAGTTGGAACCAATCACGGCAGGTGACCCGATTGCCGGTCCAGTTATGGAAATACTCATGTCCAATGACCCCTTCAATTCCTAAGTAATCATCATCGGTCGCAGTTTGTGGGTTGGCTAACACGTACTTAGTGTTAAAAACGTTCAAACCTTTGTTTTCCATTGCACCCATGTTGAAGTCGTCCACCGCGACAACCATGTATAAATCAAGGTCGTACTCCAACCCAAACGTATCCTCATCCCATTTCATCGCTTTTTGCAGCGATATCAGGGCATGCTCGCATTTATCTTTATTGTGATGCTCGGTAAAAAACTGCAGCGCAACCGATCGGCCAGAGACGGTTGTAAACTCACCATCAATTCGAGCTAAATCACCCGCAACTAGGGCGAATAAGTAGCTTGGCTTTGGATAAGGATCAGACCACTCAACCCAATGCACATTATCCAATTCGGTTGACTTGCCAGAATCGACCAAGTTGCCATTAGACAGTAAATGAGGAAATTGCTGAGGGTTTCCAAAAATTGTGGTTTTAAAGACAGACATCACGTCAGGCCGATCGAGATAGTAGGTAATGTAGCGAAAACCTTGTGCCTCGCACTGTGTGCAAAAATTACCATTCGACAAATATAACCCTTCAAGGCGAGTATTTTCAGCCGGGTCGATCTCTACCTCACAGGACAATATGAAATGATCAGCAACATTGAGTAGCGTTAGGTGCGTTTCAGTAATTTGATATTGACCAGCGCTTAAAAGTACATCGTCAATACTCACACTCAATAATTTAAGGTTAATGCCGTCCAACTTTAAACCCTGAGATGCTGAATTTTCCAACTTGGAATCTGTACGAGAAATAGACAACCGGCTTTCAACCCGAGTTTTATTTTTATCTAAATGAAACACCAGCTCCGTATTAGTAATAGTGAATTCTGGTGGTGCATACTCACTCAGATACTTTCGTAAATTTTGATCAGCTTTCATGAAATTAACCTTATTAACTTTGCCAAATAATGGCGCAAATACAATATGTGGAGTGTACCTGAATCCTCACACTAGACCGTTCAAATTTGCTTCCAGCTAATAAAATAGTTGCATCGACTGAGGCTTTGATCAGATTGGTGGCAGATACCTCAATCTATTTGCAAGACGGGTTGAATTTGATCACTACATTAGGTTCCGAATAGTCGTTAAATCCGCTATCATGCGCTTCGCATTTTTTATTGTCACAACAATCCGTATTTGCCCACCACTGGAGAAATTCAAAATGGCTACAGAACGCACTATTTCAATCATCAAACCCGACGCCGTTGCTAAAAATGTTATCGGTGAAATCTATAGTCGCTTCGAGAAAGCTGGCTTAAGCATTGTTGCAGCTCGTATGGAACACTTAACTGCTGAAAAAGCAGGTGAGTTTTATTCAGTCCACAAAGAGCGCCCTTTCTACAACGACCTGGTATCGTTCATGACTTCAGGTCCTGTAATGATTCAAGTATTAGAAGGCGAGAATGCAATTGCTGCTAACCGTGACGTAATGGGCGCGACTAACCCAGCAGACGCAGCTGCCGGCACTATCCGAGCTGACTTTGCTCAATCAATCGACGAAAATGCGGTTCATGGGTCAGACAGTCAAGAAACAGCAAATGCTGAAATTGAATTTTTCTTTGGTGCTGATGGTGTTTGTGCAAGAACTCGTTAGTATTTAGCTTTATCTGAAAGAAGTTACTTTAAAGAACCAATAGCTGTCATAAACAGCTATTGGTTTCTTATTCATACAGCTTCAAATTTAAGGAAAAGTTTCAGACGTAAATTTTTTAATATTGTACTGCCCCATAACCAGCCAACGGGGTGAGGATTTCCCAGTCCCTGCTGATTTAAGGCCAAGATGAGCCTTTATGACTTTATCCAGAGTACCCTCTTGATTTGCGTCAACATCGACAACGAACACGTGTTTCCCTACCCGTAATTCTGCTTCAAACCGCTTAAAGTCATGATGAAGCTCCTGGATACCATACAAACCACCCGACCATGTGAAAAACCCAAGTAGGACGATAGCCAATTACTATAAGACGTGAGAATTAATACCAAAGCCGCCATTCCTACACCAATCCAAGCACCTAATATCGTGCCACGCACAACATCATTTTTGAAAACTTATTCTATATTTTGAAGGTGGTCATGAGTGAACACACCACTGTCATCCTGACTAAAAACGTAAATTTGCGGCTTGTGAACGCCGCTCGACTCCATCTCTTGCTCAATGCGTTCCAGCTCGTCAAGATCGTCGCTAATGTAAAAGTGTCGTTTCATTTTATACTCCCCGTTAAATACTTTGATTAAACCTTCCGATTGAATCTTTGATTAAAATGGCTATAAAACATAGCTCGGTATAACTGCACTACAGATTAGGGTATTCTGAAAATTATTAGTTGCAAATAGACTCAGTTTATTGCGCTTCAATTGTCTGGCTAAAAATTCATGCTAATGTCCAAACATCACTTTAAAACTCCAAGTAGATCAGCCATATGCGAATAGAAGATGATAGTAAGCTCGACTATAAAGATGTACTCATTCGGCCCAAACGCAGCACCCTGGGAAGTCGTAAAGAAGTTGATTTATACAGAAAATTTAGCTTTCGAAACTATCAGAGCTCTGATGGTGACAATCACTATTACGGCATTCCCATCATGGCTTCAAACATGGATGGTGTAGGTACATTTGAAATGGCTGACTCACTGGCCAAAATTGGCCTATTTACTAGTTTGGTGAAAAACTATAACGTCGATCAACTGATTGATTTCTTCGGTCAAAATAGTGAGAGTCGTCTCCAGAACGTGGCCTATTCGATGGGAATTACTGACGCAGATTTTGACAAATTTAAGGTGGTTTATGGAACAGCCAGCACCCAATTAAAATATGTCTGCGTCGATGTTGCGAATGGTTATTCAGAACGTTTTTCTGCTTATATAAAGCAACTTAGGAGTGCTTATCCGAATATAGTTATTATTGCAGGCAATGTTGTTACTGGTGAAATGACTGAAGAATTAATTTTGAGCGGAGCCGATATCGTTAAAGTCGGCATTGGGCCTGGTAGTGTTTGCACAACACGAATTCAAACGGGCGTTGGTTATCCTCAATTATCGGCGGTAATTGAATGTGCTGATTCGGCACATGGATTAGGTGGCCATATCATTGCCGACGGCGGCTGTACTTGCCCTGGTGATTTGGCCAAGGCATTCGCTGCCGGAGCTGACTTCGTTATGCTGGGAGGGATGCTGGCAGGACACGACGAAGGGGGCGGTGATATTATTACTCGTCATTATAAAAGTGGTGAGGTAACTCAAACTGACGATGGCTGGGAAGACGTCATAGAAGAACGTCAATTTATGCAGTTTTATGGTATGAGTTCAGAAGCAGCCAATACCAAACATTCCGGTGGCTTAAAGGAATATCGCTCTTCCGAAGGTAGAGACATTCTCGTACCATACCGAGGTAATATTGGTAAAACAGTTCAGGATTTATTGGGCGGTATACGCAGCACTTGCACATACGCGGGTGCAGAAAAACTGAAATGGCTAAGTAAATGCGCCACTTTTGTCAAAACAGGACAACAGTTTAATGCAATTTACGCTGACGATAAGTAGGTTAATAATTAACCCGACGCAAAGCGTGCATCGGGTTAACAAGTCAAATCCGTTCTGCCTATCCGCGCTTCCAACGATGGAATTTATTCACCCATTTTAGTAGATTTTGAGGGGCATGCGCGCGCTTCCATTCTCCAGCGACATATTTGTTCGCCTCGGCCATAGTGGGATAAATATGGATCGTACCCAAGATTTTATTCAGACCCAGTTTGTGTTTCATTGCTAAAACATACTCAGCAATTAAATCTCCAGCATGCTCCCCAACAATAGTCACACCCAATATTTTATCTTTACCAGGCACCGTTAATACCTTTACAAAGCCATGATCCTCACTATCAGCAATCGCACGATCCAAATCGTCGATTTCATATTTTGTTACCTCATAAGCAACACCCTGCTCTTTTGCTTCAAGTTCATTCAATCCAACTCTAGCAACTTCTGGTTCTGAAAAGGTTGCCCAAGGAATCACCGAATAGTCGACTTTGAAACGCTTGAGACTACCGAATAAAGCATTTACAGATGCAAACCAGGCTTGGTGCGCCGCAACATGGGTAAATTGATAAGGGCCTGCAACATCACCACAGGCAAGAATGGTGGGTATATTGGTTTGTAAGTATTCATTTACTTCAATTGTTTTATTCGGGTTCAACCGAACACCCATTTCCTCAAGTCCAAAACCCACTGTATTCGCTGCCCGCCCAACGGCTACAATTAAGGTATCAAACTCGATTTCAACATCTTTGCCGTCATGATCGGCGATCAGGATATCTTTATCGTCACGCTTAATAAATCGCTTTGCTTTGTGATTAACCAGTACAGTGATGCCTTCATCCATCAGCCTGGACTGCACCACCTGTGATACTTCTTCGTCTTCTCGAAGCAAAATTCTAGGTGCCATCTCGACCTGAGTGACTGAAATATTTAACCGCCCGAATGCCTGCGTTAGCTCAGTGCCAATGGGCCCACCACCTAGCACCACTAATTTTTCTGGTTTTACACGTAGGCCCCATAAATTATCAGAAGTGTAATAACCAACTGACTCAATGCCTTCTATTGGCGGTACAAAGGGACGCGCACCCGTCGCGATGACGATGTTTTTAGTATTAATTGTTTTTCCATTGACTTCAACAGACCAAGGTGAGGTGATTTTAGCGTCACCCGTCACGACATCGACCCCTAAACTGGTATAACGCTCAATTGAATCATGCGGTTCTATTTTTTTAATAACGTTGGCTACGCGTTCCATGACTTCGGCAAACTCAAAGTCAGCTTCTGCATGTTTGATTCCAAACTCCTTACAGCGAGACACGTGCGACATAAATTTTGCAGAGCGAATAATCGCCTTGGACGGAACACAACCCGTGTTAAGACAATCCCCCCCCATTTTATGGCGCTCAATTAAAGTTACTTTGGCTTTTACTGCAGCAGCAATATAAGACGTGACTAACCCTGCCGATCCACCACCTATGACAACCATATTAGTATCAAAATGATCCGGCTTGGTAAATCCTGAAAGCGCCTTTTTGTTATTAATGACCGATATAACTTTCTTGCCAATAAAAGGTAAAAATCCCAACAATACGAAAGAGATCAATAACTCAAACGTAAAAATGCCAGAAGCTGATTCAATTTGGGCTAACTGTGTGCCTGCATTAACAAATACCACAGTACCCGCTAGCATGCCCAATTGGCTAACCCAGTAGAAGGTCTTTAACTTAATACTGGTCAAGCCCATGACTAGGTTAATAACAAAAAATGGAAAAGCAGGCACCAATCTCAAGGCAAAAAGGTAAAATGCGCCATCTTTGGCAATGCCATCATTGATTGATTTAAGTGAACTACCAAATCGAGCTTGAACTGTCTCACGAAAGAGATAACGTGAAAATAAAAATGCCAAAGACGCCCCTACCGAGCTTGCAAAAGAAACCAGTAATAAGCCAGTAACCAGACCAAAAATAGCGCCGCCAGCCAATGTTAAAATAGCCGCACCCGGCAAGGATGCGCCCGTTACGATGACGTATATCGTGAAATATAAAAACAGTGTTAAAACTTGGTTTTCTGAATAAAACTGTTCTATTTGGAACTGCTGAGTTTTGATGTAATCGAGGGTCAGGTATTGACCGAGATCAAACATAAAGAATAGAATTACAATGGCGGCCAATATGCCAACCAAGCCAACTTTTTTCATTAAAAATTCTCACCCCTCTTTATTTAATTTCTCGATCTGACTGCGACTAATACTTTCAGTTCACAATCTTTCAGTGCACTTTTTAAACTACAGTCAATTGATCGTACTATTTCTTTGAATCATTTGGACAATATCTTTGCCAATGTTCCAATTGTATCTCTAAATTTAAAAACCGTGTTCCCTGCCTATACCATCATCCAATTACGACAGACTCCGAACCTAATTGCAAAACAACTTAAGCTGGCGGAAATAATTTTAGAAACTCGGCCTCACCTGCAGGTGAACCAATTAATACTATTTCACCCACCTCAGGCAACACCTCATCAGGTTTTGGGTTGGTCATGGTTTTATCCTTCAAATCAATTCCGATAACACTGCAGTTGGTACGTTCCCGAACATTGGTCTCAGCTAGCGTTTGCCCCGCTAGCTCTTTAGGTATGGGCAATTTAAACACATCAAGACCTTCAGCGATCATCAACAAATCACTGCGCTGGAGTAAATTAAACAGAGCGTTTGACCCCATCGACGCATAGGACATAACGATATCGGACCCGGCTCGATGTAGTGCTGCCAAATTTCGCTCAAGCGTAGTGCGACAGATAATCTGAATGTCTGGACGTAATAGGCGACAAAATATTGTTAAGTAGATATTGGTTTCATCATTGCGTGTTGTAATGATGACGGATGCCGCAGTTTCAATGCCAGCACGCTGCAGTATAGACTTATTCCCAGCTGAGCCATGAATGGTGCTTTTGTCGTCAGATATGCGATCCTTCAGCTGCTCGATAATACAGTAGTCGATGCCGCGTCGTTTGAGTGCAGCCGCAGTCGATCGCCCGACACGACCACCGCCAATAATGATAACCGGCTTCGATAACTTAGCCATGCTTTCGAGCTGGTATTGACTATTGAAATCATCGAGCTGTTGGCGTGATCCGACCAGCACCAGAACCGTATTGGCCTCAACCCTATTGTTTGCTTGACCAATTTGAAAGTTCCCACGTTCCCAAAAACCAACAATACTGACACTAGTATCTCTTTGTGCCTCTAAATAAGGTTTACCTACAAGCGTCGTCCGACTGGCGACAACCTCCGCAACCAGTAAGTCGTCAATCTGACCCACCACGTGGGTGAACTCACCACCACCAAGAGCCCGACGTGCAAGAGCCTCGGCCATCAAACGGCTAAGATCCAACACACGGCTGCAGCCTGCAAGTTTAAGTATTTCAGTTGACTCATGCTCTCGTGCTGTCGCGATAACTCGAGTCTTATCGGTAATACCACGAACCGTAAAGACCACCGACGTATTCACTATGTCGGAGCGGGTGGTCGCTACCATTTCAGCAGACTCCACTCTCGCCTTACGAAAGGTTTCAGGATCGTTTAATTCACCATAAATCGCCATTATACCCTTCTCTTCCAGTCGAGTGACTTCTTCCAACTCAGGTAAGATAACAACGTAAGGATAGTTGAAATGGGTCAATTTTTCGATGAGTGCACTGGCAACATTATCGTAAAAGGTTAAAATTACATGTCCCTTCATATCAACTGCAACACTGCGCGATACACTGTCAACGGCACGGGACTCGAGCCAAGGTTCGTAGAAAAACTCAATGAAAGTAACCGGTAATAAAACCAGCAAAAAGATCATCCCCGATATTAGCACTAGAATCGAAAAAAGCCGGCCCAAGTCCGAAGTGAACGTAATGTCGCCATAGCCAAGCGTCGACATTGTCGACATAGTCCAGTAAAGTCCAGCTATCCAAGAGTGCTGCTGTCCTTCATAAGTCATCAACATTTGGAATAAAATGGCGAAGCCCATCGAAAGACCAACCAAGATAAGTAAAAATTTTAACAGCGCGTGAAAATGGCGTCTCTTAAACATGAAACTCAAAATGTGAGAATATAAATCGCCTAGTCCCTGCCCAATATTTTTCCAATGTTTTGTAGTGCCATCATTATTAGAGTTGTTCAAACTGTCTCTCTATCGATTTAAAAAAACGATTATACCGCGATTGTGATAAGCTCACTAAGGAAGCGTTGAGTAAGCAATTAGATTAAACGACTAAATTGGATAATCCGGCTAACTTTAAAACTCTTAATAAGCTTTTGAGCAGTCGCATAAACGTTGCGAAATTTGGTCTGATTTATGAGATGTTTTATAACCCCATTGCTCGTCAAACAAATAAAGAAAATGGAGGCGCCAGTCACTTTTGAGAAAGCCGGTATAAATCACTCAACAAGCAGGGCAAGTTCTTTTATTAAAGAAACCTGCTCTTGTATATGACTAGCGTTAATCTGAACCCTACTCGTGCCAGTCTGTGCAACACAGGTATAGCTATCTTTCTGACTCGATTTATGCATAGTTAATTTAAAACCTCTGGGTATTTGATTTGTGAAAAAGGAAAATGATTTTGAAATTCAACCTAAAACTGAATCAATAAAAACACCTGCTGCGGCTGCAAAGAGGCTTTTAACCATTATTGGTATCGGTTGCTCTGCCGGCGGCCTAGAAGCTTTGGAAGAGTTTTTAACGCACGTTCCAGAGTCATCAGGCCTAGCCTTTATAATCATTCAACACCTCGATCCGAACCACAAGGGCATGATGCCTCAGTTACTGCAACGTTCTACCCCGATGAAAGTAATGCAGGCCGGCAATCGCATGAAGGTTAAACCAAACTGCATTTATGTGATTCCGCCCAACAAGGATTTGTCGATATTGAATGGGTCACTGTTTTTGCTCGACCCTTTGGCCCCGCGTGGTTTGCGGTTACCGATCGATTTCTTTTTTAAGACGCTGGCTGCTGATCAACACCAACGTGCAGTAGGTATCATTCTTTCAGGCATGGGTTCCGACGGAACTCTTGGCTTGCGCGCCATTAAAGAAAACGCCGGTCTGTCCATGGTACAGTCGCAAGAATCTGCAAAATTTGATTCGATGCCTCGTAGCGCAATTGACGCCAAATTGGCTGATTTCGTGGCCTCTGCTAAAGAACTAGCGGAAAATTTACTGACGTATCTCAATCACTCACCCCATGACATTAAAACCTCATCAGAACCAATCTTAAAAATTGAGCCTCACAGTTCACTTGAGCAAATCATTGTTCTGTTACGCGAACGGACTGGTAACGACTTCTCGCTTTACAAGAAGAACACCATCAATCGACGCATAGAAAGACGCATGGGACTGCATCAAATTGATGAAATCGCCTTCTATGTGCGCTATCTGCGTGATAACCCGCAAGAGCTAGACTTGCTGTTCAAAGAGCTACTAATCGGTGTCACCAATTTCTTTCGAGATCCGGCGGTGTGGGATCAATTACGCTGCGAGGTCTTGCCCAACTTTATTGCGAGGCATCCTGCAGGTAAGGAATTGCGTGCCTGGGTGCCAGCCTGCTCCACCGGAGAAGAAGCCTACACACTCGCCATGGTATTTAAGGAAATATTGGATGAAGTGAAGCCGCAGGGTCGGTTCTCGCTTCAAATATTTGCCACTGATCTGGATCAAGATGCTATCCAGAAGGCTCGGTTGGCGTTTTATCCCGCCAATATTGAAACCGATATGACGCCGCAGCGCATCGATCGCTTTTTTGTCAAAGACGCCGATGGCTATCGCATCAACAAAGAAATTCGCGAGATGGTGATTTTTGCGCCACAGAACATCATCATGGATCCGCCATTTACTAAACTAGATATACTCACCTGCCGTAATTTGTTAATCTATCTTGGACCAGAGTTGCAGAAGCGACTGATTCCACTGCTCCATTATTCACTGTTGCCGCAAGGCATCCTGATGCTGGGCACTTCTGAGACCGTCGGCAGCTTTAGTTCGTTATTTAGACCCATCGAGAATAAGTCAAAGCTCTACAACCGCGTCGATGCTGCGTTATCGTTGACGGAGGTTGATTTCCCTATTAAATCAGTCTCGATAAATTCTGGGGCAGAAACCCTAACGCATAGAACTCAATCCATGACAACCTCCACCCCCAATATTCAAGATCTAGCAGATCAGGTACTGCTTCAAAACTATACTCCGGCAGCGGTAATGACCAATGCCGATGGTGACATACTCTATATTAATGGCCGTACCGGGAAATATCTTGAACCCGCAGCTGGCAAGGCTAATTGGAATCTATACGCCATGGCGCGCGAGGGCTTGCGGCACGAAATTGGAATGGCCATAAAGAAAGTGAAACACCAAACAGGACCCGTGCACGTACCGAATTTAACCATAGGTAGCAACGGTGGCACACAAACCATCAACCTAACAGTTCAGGTAATCACCACCCCGGAATCTTTAAGCGGCTCGTTAATGGTTATTTTTACCGATGTGCCTCCCCCCGTAAAACCTCTAAAAAAGCAACTTTCGGCAGGCGTTAATCAAAAAGTAATAACGGCAGAAATTCAGCAGAGCCATGAACTGATGCAATCTATGCGTGAAGAAATGCAATCTTCACAAGAGGAGCTCAAGTCCTCAAATGAAGAACTACAATCGACCAACGAAGAGTTGCAGTCCACCAACGAAGAATTGACCACTTCAAAGGAAGAAATGCAATCGTTGAATGAAGAGTTGCAAACCGTCAACGCTGAACTGCAATCCAAAGTGGAAGACTTGTCATGGGTCAACAACGACATGGAAAACCTACTGAACAGTACAGAAATCGCTACGGTGTTTCTGGATGGCGCATTACACGTGCGGCGCTTTACCAACCATGCCACTGACCTGTTCAAACTGATTACTAGCGATGTGGGGCGCCTACTCTCCGATGTGGTGAGCGATCTGGATTATGCGGCGTTGCACGATGACGCGAGAGAAGTATTACGGACACTAGTATTCATTGAAAAGCTGGTGACGACCAAAGATGGACGCTGGTTCAAAGTTCGCATCATGCCTTATCGTACACAGGAAAACGTCATTGATGGCGTGGTGATTACCTTTGTCGACATCACCAACAGTAAACAGGTGGAAGTCGGTCTTGAAAAGGTCCAGAAAGAACTGAAGAAGAGCCTGGTAGACCTCGAGAGATTTTTTAGCCTGTCATCATACATGGTTTGTATTGCCTCTTCTGAAGGCACTTTCCAGAAGGTTAATCCTGCATTTACAGAAACACTTGGATTTTCTGAAGAAGAGTTAATTGCTAAACCTTTTATAGACTTCGTTCATCCTGAAGACAAAAAAGCAACGATAGATAACGTCAAGGCTCTGGCAAGAGGAATACCAATCATAAAATTTCCAAACCGTTACATATGCAAAGACGGTTCCTATAAGTGGCTTGAGTGGACAGCTCGTTCTTATGTCAACGGGGGAGACATATATGCCATTGCTTATGATGTCACTGATCGCGAACTGACTGATGCGACGTTACGCGAAGCATTAGCTTTGCTAAAAGGCCGCTATACCGATCAGACGAACCCCAAAACGCTGGAAACCGTGCTAAACACCACTCAGTCAATATTGGAAAAAATTTTAAAAGACTAGACTGCCGGGCTGGGTCAGGTAAAGGTCGATTTTAAATCTTAGCAGAGTAAGGAAACATACTTAGTGAACCAATCTACGAACGACGAACTGCGCCAAATTGCCAAAACCCGCCTGCTAGCCAAAGCGACGCCCGCCTCTGAACTGCCGGTGGAGGATGCGCACAGGCTGCTACACGAACTGCAAGTTCACCAAATTGAGCTGGAGATGCAGAACGAGGCCCTACGTGATGCCAAAGATGCAGAAAGTCGAGCTCTTTATCAATACACTGAACTCTTTGATTTTGCACCTATGGGTTATTTCACCCTTGATCGCAACAGCACAATCACCCAGGTCAACTTGAGAGGGGCAAGCATGTTGGGGTTAGAAAGATTAAACTTAAATCAGCAACGGTTTTTAATCTATGTAATTCAGGAACATCGGGTGAGGCTTAGTGATTGCTTGGCAAAAGCTTTCGAGACGGGTGACA
>Ga0307489_10000739_pt1 | contig 20611 bp, 32 predicted proteins | sample SB12metaG_FD_202247 | JGI IMG/M metagenome (GOLD analysis project Ga0307489, IMG submission 202247) | Sea-ice brine microbial communities from Beaufort Sea near Barrow, Alaska, United States - SB 1.2 | ecosystem: Environmental > Aquatic > Marine > Coastal | place: USA: Alaska | collected...
GGTTTCAAACTTCGCTTTGAGTTTCAACTTGCGCCGCTGTATCAAGGGCATCGGCCCGGTCAAGGCAGGGTGGGTATTGAGCTGAAGCACTCAACCGACGTTGAATGACTTGACTCTCCTCCTACTCGTCCTACTCCTCCTTCTTCTCCTCTGTATCCTCCACCTTCTCCTCCTCCGTATCCTCTTCCTCCTCCGTATCCTCCTCCTCCCCCTTTTCCTCCTCCTCCTTCTCCCACTCCCCCTCCTCCTCCTACTTCGCACGTCTGTATGAGGTTTCACACTGTAAGGTGTGCTCCGATCTCGGTCGGCCGCTTGTTCTTAGTGACCCTCCTGCGCGGCGCTAGAGCTGATCAAGAAGCACAGCACCATCGAGGAGGTGATCAAGCACGTGGATCAGGCCAGGTACACCATCCCCGAAGACTGGCCCTTCGTCCAAGCCCGGGGCCTCTTCAAGAACCCGGTAGGGCGGTGTGACTCACCTTCAGAGTGAATGCTCATATAGACGCGCGGACTCGGTTTGTCGATTCTACGACGGTCGAGTGCGTGTTCTCAATACACCCCTTGCCCGGTGCAGTCACGCATGAACATGGACCCGGTCGTGGGCCCTGTAGCATTGGGGACACACCGATGCCGCCCGCCTAGGTTGAAACGCGTTGAAAGGCTGTTGAAACCCATGCGGAAAGCGCCTCGCGTGAGAGCTTGCAACTATCACGTGACAAACTGCCTTCAAGTGTTGTATCAGCAGTACGAATTATACAGCTTGTATCTAGACGAGGAGCTAACGCTCCAAGTCTGCTGCAATTCAACGTGTGGCACTATATTCTGGACGTGGTGGACACCGAGGGGCTGGAGCTGAAGTGGAGCGCGCCCGACGAGGAGGGGTTGATCCAGTTCCTGTGCGTGGAGTCGGGCTTCAACGAGGTGCGCATCCGCAATGCGCTGGCCAAGCTGAAGGCGGCAAAGAGCAAGCAGGGAAACCAGAACCGCCTGGTAGGGCGGTGCAGCTTGACCCCACGGATGTGTTGCTCTGCCCTACACTTTTGCCGGATGTGCAGCCATCGCCGAGGAAAGCCTGGCTTCCCGCGTGCCCTTTTCGGCAGCCTCACCGTGCAACGTCACCGCCAGCGCGTGGTTGTGCTCGCCCAAGTCATCGAGCCTCCGCTGCTCCAGCTGTTCATGCAACGCCGCCTCCTGCCACGCGGCCTCCTCAGGTCGACCCCAGCTTGAACCCATGTTGACCCCCACTTGACCCTGGGTTGAATGCGCTCGATTCCAGCGTTTGAACCTAACGTGCGATCAAGCGCTTTCAAACGTTGCTTTCAATGTGGACTTGCGGCACTACAGACTGGAGAGCTTCTTCGGTGCCACCATTGCGCACTCCAGCACTATCGGCAAGCGCAAGGTATGGCCAACTTGATGTAATCTCGAGATCCTGTCAACCCGCCCCCTCGATTTTGGGCGATTTCGGACGAGTCGGATCGGCTTTTGGGTCATTTTGTCTATACGACGCGATACGTTTTGAGTTTAGGGTTTCTCTTGAGTTTTGGGTTCATGTCATGGGTCATTTTGCCCATACGACTTACACTGACTCGCCGATCCGACTCGCTCCCCGCCCCACTGTGAATCCAACCCAAAATGTTGACCGGATCTCGATATTAGATCGGGCTGGCTTTGGGGGGTGCAGGTCGACCCCAGGTGAGTCCCCCGGGATGACAGCGGTTGGTTTCAAACTTTGCTGTCAATTCCAACTTGTGCCGCTACATCAAGGAGCCCGAGAAGGGCAAGGGGAAGGGCGGGAAGGGGGGTGCCAAGGGGGGTGCCAAGGCGGGGGAGAAGAAATCCAAGGGGGTCACGAAAAAAAAGTAGAGGGGAGCGACAGCGGTGTGAGGGGGGCATGAGAGGGGGTTGCTGTGGGTGCGAGGGGGGTGCTAGGGGGGTGTGAGAAGGGCAAGGGGACGGGTGGGAAAGGGGGCGCCAAGGGGGGTGCCAAGGCGGGGGAGAAGAAATCCAAGGGGGTCACCAAGAAAAAGTAGAAGGGAAAAGTTGAAGGGCAGTGAAGGGGGTGTGAGGGGTGTGTGAGAGAGGTGTACTGAGGGTGTGTGGGTGGTGCGAGGTGGCTGTGCAGCGGGTGTGAACGGGATGCGAGGGGGTGGTGAGGCAAGCCAGGATGGACGCCGGAACGAACACGGGGAAGAGAGTGAAAAGAGACGCACGGATGAACTGATTATGCATGACGCAGAAAACACACGCGCCGCTCCCCACCGGGGTTGTAATCCGCACGCGCCGCTCCCCGACGGGGATTACTTTCCATGACCATAGAGAATATGATGACTCGTGACAATGACAAACTAGTACACGTTTTACTTTTACAATACAATCCTGAAAATAATCTCAAGTTACGTTCCGCTGCGTTGCGTTGGTCAACTATGCTATCAGACTCAGTAGTCTATGGGACCCTCTAAGCTGCCCGTCGCGAACTGCTGCACGATGGGGAAGTCCGTCGTGTCAAACTCCTGTGATGTCCCCTCCCACGCTACCTTGCCATCGTAAAGGAAAATGACCCTGTCCACCGTCCCCTAGGGCCTGGCAGATATAGATCGCAACGTCATCGGCTGCCAACCATCTCAAGAAACGAGGGTTCAAATGTGCGTGTCAGTGTCAATGACGTGAGGTCGTGGCTGGCAAAGGGCCAAGCGTATAATGCTCTGCTTCCCCTTATCACAGGATGCACTTAAATCGCAAGGAAAGAGGGTTCATAATGCAAGCCGGTGACGTGGCAGGCGACATCTTCCAGGTCCTGCCGCGCGCCTGATTGTGCTGTGCTGGTGAGTCACCACGATGTAGGGACTGATTGATAGTGCTCGGCACGTCATTATACGCACTTTGAATCCTCGATCCTTGAATTAAATGCCATCCTATGACGTGGCGATCGACATCCAGCAGTCCCCACCACAATGTAGCTGGTGACGCCGCGGAATCTGTCGGCGTCGTCGCCAGCGTTGCCCTTGTTGTGCAGCTTGCGCATCAGGTCCTCCACGATCGTGGACGCCACCGAGTGGGGACGCAAGGTGAAATTGAACCCGAAGCTTGAAAGTGGTTGAACATGTTTAAGCTTCAAGCGATGAAACGAGCGAGGTCAAGCTGTGACCCAACTGGGGTCAAGCTGGGGTCAAGCTGGGGTCAAGCTGAAGACAAGCTAGGGTCAACCCGGGGTCAACCTGTGGTCAACCTGTGGTCAACCTGTGGTCAACCTGGGGTCAACTTCGGGTCAACCTGAGGTCAACCTAGGGTCAACATCCTGCACTGCCCTACCACTGGGTCCAGGCCCGCTGTGGGCTCGTCGTACATCACGACCTCCTCCATCAGCTCCTCCAACGCGTCCCCGCCCCCGCCCCCGCCCCTGGCCCCGGTGTCCCTCGGCAGCCCCTCTGGCCACCCCTCCTCGATGATTGCGCGAGCCAACGCTGCCCGCTTCTAGGGACTGATGGATTCTGCTCGCAACATCATAGGAAGCCATTGGACAGAAGAAACGGGTGCTCAAAATGCGTTTGAGATGTGGCGAGCGCTATCCATCAGTCCCCACCTTTTTCTTCATGCCCCCGCTGAGCTGTGATGGGTACTTGCCCTCCACCCCGCGCAGCCCCACCTGCCTCAACGACTCCTTAATGCGGTCGAGGATGACGTGCTCGGGCAACTTGCTGTGCTCGTACAGCTTGAATCCCACGTTCTCCCCCACCGTCAGCGAGTCAAACAGCGCGGATGATTGAAACACCATCCTGCAGGGCCAGATAGATGATGCCTGCTGCGTCATCCTCTGCGTTCTAGACCCTCGTTCCTTGTTCCAAAATGGTCTCACATGGCGTAGCGAGCATCATCTGCCAGGCCCTACCATCCCGACTTTCAGCTTGGGGTTCTTCTCGTCCGACAGCAGGCCCTCGCGAGGCTCGCCGCAGACCCACACCTCTCCCTCGTCCGGTGCCAGCAGCCCCGCCATGATCCGCAGCACCGCGCAGGAGGGTCTTTGAGAACAAGCACTCGAACGGAGGTCGCAGTGTGCCCCAAGACCTGACCCATGGTGACTTACCTTCAGCGTGAAAGCTCAATTGCTCATACAGACGCGAAGCACGCTCGTCGAATCACAGTCGGTCGACTTTTTGTTTTACCCCCCTACCGTGCTCTTCCCGGTGCCCGAGGGCCCGATGATGCCCACCGCCTCGCCGCGTCGAATCTTGAAACTCGCGCCGCTAAGCACCACCTCGCAGAAGGGTCGTTGTGCACAACGACTCGACCAACGTTGAATTGACGAAGAGCCGAAACCGGGGTTGCGCCAAAGGTACAAGGTATACGACGGTCTGGTGTACTCGGACTCCACCATGAAATAAGTCGGGTACCTGGGCGTGAGCGTTCACCCTGAAGTTAAGTCGTGCGGGCTCATCCGTTGTGCCGTTCGAGACGTTGAACGGAAGAGAAACCGAGTTCTTGTACTCGTGCCGATGGTAAACGCTCATACGACGCGATGGTCCCGTCACCGCGTGGTCTGGCGACCATCAATCGAGTCCGCGCGTCTGTATCAGCATCCACGCTGAAATTAAGAGCGTGCTCTGTTGTGCGTTCGAGACGCTGTTGTCATTGTCACTAACCCCCCCTGCCTTGGTGCCGAACCGCTTGTGCACGTTTTTCAGCTCGATCAACACATCGTCGTCATTGTCCTTCCCGCCCAGCGCAGCTCCCGTAGCGGACGTCCCCTCCACGACCACAGCCCGCACGCCCAGCGCGGCACCCCGCCCCACGCGAGCGCTGGCCGCGTGTTAGGGCCTGACCACTCGTTCCCGCGCTCGCTTACCAGGTGCACCATGAGCAAAACAATCGGGGAACGAGTGGCGACGGCCCTGGACGGCAACGACACACAGAGCGGCGGCGGCGGCGGCGGCGGCAGCGGCTTACAGACATACTTTGTGCAACCAGTCGGTGGACAAGTGGCGACGGCCCTGCCGCTCCAACGCGCGCGCTGCCGCTGCCACCCCGCTTCAATGCCGACACGTCGCCTCGGTTCCTCCTAGGTAGCGTCGCTTGCCGGGCACCTCGCGAGGACAGGGCGTGGCGGGGGGTCAGCCCAGAGGCAACAGAGGCGCTCGACATGACGGAGGGAGGCCTGTTCCCGGGACACCGCCACCAACCGAACTGAGGGTCCTTCACAGCAGCTCACGTACAGAGTCACAATGGTTGGTGGTTGGGGTGCCTCAGATGAAGATGGCACGTCTCCAAGTCTGCGCAGATCCGATCGAGGCCTATCCGTTGACCCCCCAATCGGATCTCCGCAAAGTGCCAGCTAGCTTGTGGGTGCCGACGCGCGTCGTCCACTACTCGCGTGTCGCGTCACCTCCGAGGCGCTGCCGTCACAAAGGCCGCCGCGGAAAGCAGCAACGGTCTGCGAGGCGAGGGTCTTCGGGCCTGCACTCTGCAGTCAAGGGTCCCGGGGACGCTCTCCGCTGCGTCTTGCGGTGCTTGCTGAATTGACAGCTGGCGGGCATACTCCGAGAAAACACAATCTCAGCACCAACGTAACCGGGCAGCGCTGCTGCCAAGCCAGCGAAAGAGCCGCCCGTTCTCAGTCGAAACCCGCAGCAGACGTGAACGACGACAACGATGGATGCGTTCTACAAAGACAGGCTTTACAAGGACCGGCTGGGGGAGCTCGGGATGAAGCAGAACTTCCAGTCCCAGATTCTGGGCTACGGCTACGGCTCGAGCCGTAGCACGCTCCCGGCAGGCGCTTACACCCGTCCACTTCTAAGCTCAAAGTCAGCCTCGCCCTCTCCTCCTCCTCCTATCGCATCTCTCATCCCCTGTTCCCACTTCCCTTCCTCCTCCTCCTCCCTTTTCTCCTCCTCCTCCTCCTCCTCCGAAAATGTCAATAAAACTCTTCAACCACCCAACGTAGTTCCCTATTCCCACAAAAAGTGCTCTGGCTAAGCTTACAGTGACGAGTGTCAGCCCCTGGCTCCCGGTCTTCTTCGACAAGGAGGGGCGTGTGGGTAGGGCCTGACAGAGGATGTCCGCAACGTCATCAGTTTTTTCGTTCACCATCATTTCTCGAGATAACTGGCATCCTATGACATGGCAAGCAATATCTGTCGGGCCCTACGCTTGGGGCCGTCGGCGCGGTGGTGGAAGGAGGCGAACGCGTTCGCGGCAAGGCCGTGCTCTCGTCCTCTTGTCTGCTCCACCTGAGCAGTTTTTGGGCATTTCCAACACTGAAACCACTCAACGTATCCCACCAGAAGCGCTTACATTGAGGTGAGAAGCGGACGAGTGTAAGTCCCTGGTTTGCGGCGTCAGGCGTGGAGGCGGGCAGTAGTCCAGAGGGGGAGGAGGCTGAGCTTGCGCGAGCGGCTCACGCCGCCCTCGAGATTGCACAGGTACCCAGCTACATCATCTTTCTCCGGTTGTGAGCTAAATCATCAACTCGTTTGACACTGAGGTTCTCCTCCTCCTCCTCATCCTCCTCCTCTATGAGTAGCTTCTTCTCCTAAGGCCCGGTATCAGAGCATGACCCTGCATCCAATGAACCCCAGTTCTCTCACCTATCAACCTCAACGCTCTCACCAATCAACCTCATCTCTTTCATCAATCAACCTCACATCTCTCACCTATCAACCTAAAATCTCTCACCCCGCAGGCTGCGTCTCGGGAGCTTTTGAACGACTTGCACGACGTCACAAAGTCGCTCGGCTTCTGGGAGATAAAACTGCACGACAAGTCCACATCGTTGTGGTGAGCCTCTTTACAAAACCGAATGGCATGCCTGCCTGCTTGTCTGCCTGCATGCCTGCCTGCCTGGAATTTGTCATTAGCTCCGCGGGTCCCTAGCTTCGCGCGGGGGGGCGGTCGCCGCTGATGAAACACAAGAGAAATTTGACATCGAGGTCTAACTCCAATAGAGCTGACACAGTTTTTGTATTTCTCCGTCCGAATCCAGGTGGTTCTTGCTGCTGGCTACGGGGCCGAGGCACTTTCTAGGAGAGGTGTACCACGGCCTTCAAGACCTGGTATTATTGTGCTCGTCAACATGTAGCAGGTAAGTGCGACGCGCTTGACACGAGACCTGTATACAGTTTGGATGAGATACTCGTACAGCGTGTGCTGTTTGGATGAGATACTCGCACGCCTGTTTTACGATGAGACACTTGTATAATATGCGTGTATGTACTGCACTCTCTCTGACCCATCTTGGTGAACAGGTCGAAGGCGCAACGCCAGCTGCCGTGTCGCAAGCCAAGTGCATCGCCACATGTGATAATCGATGGCAAGGTGAAGGCGCTGACCATGATGCAGGTATTCGGTTATTCGTTGTTTAGAAATAATTCGCTCCCGCTATCCATTATATCCCTTCAGTCTTTGGGCTCCCTCGCCCGGGCGTGTTCACTGCCGCAGTTCAACCCCCTGCATTGGTGGTCATTGAGGGGTCGTGATGGTGTAGTCACGGGGTATGCAGGGGGTATTTAGCAGAAGTATTCAAGGGATATTCAGGGGTCATTTAGGGGCCGTTCAGGGGGTATTCAGGGGGTATTCAGGGGGTATTCAGGGGGTATTCAGGGGGTACTCAAGACTGATTTAATGTTATATTCTTTTGCGCGCAGGAGAGCTTGGCCGCTGCGGTTGGGGAAGTGCATCGCCAAGCTGGTATTGTTGCAGCTGCTGGAGGGTCGAGTGCTGAAGGGTCGGCGGCATGGCCATTGTTCAACTGTTTTATTTATTACTTGCCCAACAACGAGAATTTTGCTGTTTGAGAAGGGATATTGGCTGTTTTGTATGTACATTCGTTCCTCTCACCCGGTGCCATAACAATCGTTCACAGATGTGTTCAGGGGGGATGACATTAACATCAGGAAACGATGCGGGGGGTATTGCACGACGCGCTTCACGGGTTGCTGAACACACTGAAAGTTGTCAGCTTTTCGAAATCCACCTTGCCACGCGCTTCGAGCCAGCAGAACATGAATGTAAGCTGAGATCGTTTCCTCGATCCAACCAGCAAGCGTGAAAACTAATATCCTCCTGTTCGTTAGCAGGGAATCCGGTCTCGGTCAGGCTCGGGGGCGAGTCCTCTCAGCAAAGTAGGGACTGATGAGTAGTGCTCGCCACATCAGCATACGCACTTTGAACCCTCGTTTCTCGAGTACATTTGCACCCTATGACGCGGCGAGCTCTATCCATCAGTCCCTGCAGTATGGCTGTGAATACCGAGTTCTCGAGGAAGCCTCTGAGTCAAAGGCCGGAGCTGAAAATCCCAGAGGAAGTTTCGAAGGTGAGTGTGACACAGAATTGGGGCAATTAGTAACAGCTGCATACGCTTTGAAAACAGCTCGCCTGATCTGACATTTGATAAGCTTACAGGACAACGATGATATTTGGCAACTGGTGCATCTGTTGGAGTGCGAGGCAGGGGGGCGTATTGGGAACAAGCACTCCACCGAATTTCAATCACCTCCTCCTCCGCCGGGTTGGAGGGGGTACTGAGAACCAGCACTCGGCCGACATTGAATCTCCTCCTCCCCCTCCTCTGCACGTTTGTACGAGCATTCAGCCTGAAGGTCAGTCGAGCTCCGATCTCGGTCGAGTGCTTGCTCTCAATGACCCTCCTGCAAGGGAAGTCGGGCGTCGTCCAGCGCAAAGGCGATCATAGCGGCGAATAAAAAGTATGATAGCGCTGCCAGCACAACAACTCTGATGTCTGATTCGGTTATATTTTTGCAATCAGTAAATCGGAAAAAAATGTCCTTCTCTTTCTACTTCTTCTCTTTCTCCTTCCTTCTCATTCTGATGGCCCTCCTCCGTCCTTCTCTTGCTCCTCATCCTTCCTCCTCCTTCTGATCATTTCCCTCCTTCTCTGCTCTCTGTGTGCGCAGGCCCCAACGATGGCAAAGGCGCTGGATTCTGTACTCGGCGGCGATGACCGTATTTGGGACGTGTTCGATATACACTATTCGCCACAGCCGGCTGTGTGGGTGCACCGACCTGGATCTACTCATTGTAGGGCCTCGTAGATATTACCCTCCACGACACGCTTTCGAGCCCTCGCCTCTGAAGTTAAAATGGCAGTCTATGACGTTGCGAGCAACATCTGCCAGGCAAGTTCTCCGCCACATCATGCTGCGTATTCTGGATCAAGTCGTTGTACACATTCTGTTCTGCCATGTAGCTCTACCACCTACTTGATGTCCCGTGCTTCTCAAAACACGTCGTCCCCTGAAGCTGAGTTGCGGGAAGACAATTTATCTGTCCCCTCCCTTGTTCGGAACGGCCCTATCTCTCGCGAGGGGTGTGGGGAAACGTGATTCGATTTGGGAACACGCACGTCGTCACACCCTGGAGGCGGGGCACCAGGGGCTTAAACTCGTCCACTCCACAGCTCAACCTGAGCCGCTTTTGTCACTGAAACCAACCACTATATGTATATCCCACAAGTAAGCGCTTACGTTGAGCTGAGAAGTGGACGGGTGGACGCCCCTGTTGGGCACGCATGAAGTGCATGCCCGGAGTGCAATGTATTTACGATGCCTGCTATCATAGATCCTTCATCACGTCTTGATGTTGCATAATTCTGCGCACAAGCGAAGGCTGCCATCACATCTCCTTCATAAAGTCGTGTAGCATTATTCTGGGCACAAGGACCTTGCCGTGTGGGAGATCCGCGCTGAGCTCACCCTGGCGTTCGAGCAGAGCACCGACATCAGCCTGCAGCAACTCGAGGTATGTCGCACATCTTCACAAATAGCTGCAAAGCTGCGTCGAGGCGTTTTTCTTCTGTCTCCTGTTGCCGTCTACCCTCAACCCTAAGCTGCATCCCTGTGTTTAGACGTTTCTCTTCTGACTTTTCGTAATTTTGATGCAGAGTTCGAAGTCTTCTTTGCATCGAATGCTTACCGAGTACACGGCACAGGCCACGAAGCCGGGTTACATACAGCCGGCGCTTGCTCGGTGCGGCGGTGCAGGTTGACCCCATTCAGACAGCTGGACACCAGGTTGACCCTAGGTTGACTCCATGTTGACACCAGGTTGACACCAGGTTGGCCCCAGGTCGACCCCAGGTTGACCCCGGGTTGACCGCGCTTGGTTACAGCGATTGAGGCTGAGATGTGATGAACCGCTTTCAGACTTTGCTTTTGAATCAATTTGTGCCGCTACAGCCGGGGCGTATTATTCAGTCGGCGGAGGACACCCATCGGAGGAAGGAACACCTGAACCTCCGAAGGTGGATCCGATGGCCTTAGTCGCCGCGCGCGTTGAAGAAGAGCTCAAAGCTCCCATGGTCAACATCTTGGGGGTGCGTCCGCTCTCCTCTCTCCTCGCTCTGCTGTTCTATCTCCTCTCTCCTCTCCTCTCTTCTCTTTTCTCTCGTTTCTCTCATCTCTCCTCTCTCCTCTCTCCTCTCTCCTCTCTCCTCTCTCCTCTCTCCCCTCCCCTCCCTTCTCTTCTCTCTATAATATCTCCTCGCCTCCCCTATATCTACTGTCTCTCCCCTCCTCTGCCCTCTCTCTTCTTCCCTCGCTTTACATGGACGTGCGTCCCGGCCCCTCCCCGGCGTGACTTGAAATTAAATCGAGATGTTATTTCCTCGTTCGCAGGGGGACTTGATGCAGCTCCTGCTCATTCAAACCCAGGTGATGAAAGTGGACATGGAGAGCGCGTTGCTGCAAATGGATCAGATCATGCGGGCCAACAGGTTAAACTTCAGTTTGATGGCAGGGGCGCTTGTTATGATGGGAAATGTAGAGTTTCCCTTTCGATTTGAACAAAGGAATTCCCACGACGACCCTGACAAGAGCTACTCTAACGACTCTAATAATAACTACTCAAACGACCCTAATAAGAGCTGCTCTATTCTAACGACCCTGCTCCTAGGCTGGCATGCCGGCAGTTTTGATATCCCTGGCGCTGGCCTCTCTTGCAGCGACGTCGTACGGCAACCGAAGGCATCGCCGCAGAACGCAAAACCGGGTTGGGCCCAGCGGATGACGTTCGCCATGTCATCGACAAGCACATGTACCCTCGTTTCTTGAGCTCGATGCCCCCTCTATGTGTCCGGCGGATAATGCTCGCCTCGTCATAGGATGCCATTTAACTCAAGAGACGAGGGTTCCAAGTGTCCGGCAGATATTGATCGCCACGTCATAGGATGCAATATAACTCAAGAAACGCTGGTTCAAGTGCTTGTCGATGACGTGGCGAGCAACATCAGCCAGGCCCTACAAGCCGGAAGACATGCGACTGCTCCTGTCGGAAGCGGAGAGGGCGCTCGCCAACCTGCGCTACTCCAACGACCAGAGTTACGCCTCCGGTGGGTACCGCTGAATAGTGCTCGCCACGTCATAGGATGCTGTTTAACTCAAGAAACGAGGGTGCGAAATTCGTCTGATGACGTGGCGAGCACTACACACCAGTCCCTGGCTTCTTGAGTCATATGGCATCCTATGAAGTGCCGAGCACTATCCATCAGTCCCTATCCGCCGGCATGCTGCTGTACGCCCTCAACACCCTGTTCCAGTGTGTGCAGAGGCACCGTCGGCTGTTTTCACCGGCGGAGTGGAGGAGCGTGCGGCTCGATATCATGCTTCTGGCCGACAATGAGGTCAACATCGAGAACAAGATCCTCACTGCCTCGCGGCTCACCAGGCAGGGGCTTCCACACGTCCACGTTTCAGATCAACCTGAGTCGTGTTCCCCACTGAAACACTCAAGTCACCCATCGTGTATTGTAATACGCGCTCACGTTAATCGGACGAGTGTAAGCCCCTGTCACCAGGATCAAAGCGTTCCAGGCCGAGCCGCACCGCGTTCCTCGCATTTAGTTTAGCAACGCGAGCAGGTGTCCAGCTGTTTGCTGTGAAGACAAAGCTTTCAATGCATCACAGAGTTCGTAGACAGTGTAGTCTTTGGGGAATCCCATATTGCTCAAATATGTTACCAAGTAGCATAACACACCATGGTTGTGATTAAATGACAAGAAATGTCATCGCACTACTATCTGGTACCGCGAACACCTAGCTAGCTTCATTTTGCTCCTGTCGAATGCACGGTATGAGGGCGTCGCGTCGCCTCCTCTCCACTGATCCATTCGGGTGACTCGACTCGACCTAGCTCGTTGCTCCGTCCGCCGACCCCCCAAGCGGGTGCCTCTTCCCCCTTCGCGGAGAGAGGGCATCGCAGACATATTAGGTCTGACAGTTTGAGATCTGTCTCTCAATCAGTATGGACGGCAATCTGGAATCTCAACCCCCTCTTCTGGAGTCGTAGTCTCTCAGTCTGTGCTCCCGCCCAAACAACCACACACTCGCAACGGAGCTTCAGCCGCTACACACTCAAGTAGCGCGCACGCAAGATGTCCCCCGAGCGCCCATCGCGCGCGCTGTTCGAGCCGCCGGGACACCTGGCGGCGCTGGTGCTATCCCACGTGGGGGACGTGCGCGACCGCCTGGCGCTGGAGTGCGTGAGCCGCGTGTGGCGTGACGCGGGCCAGATCCCGGGCGCTTGGGAGCCTCGCCAAGACCTAACCCTGTCTGCCCCACTCGCCACGCGGCTCACCGACACGCGCGTCGCGCGGCTGCTGCACCGCGCGGGGTCCAACCTGCGCTCGCTCGTCATCAACGACGCCGCCATCGCGTTCACGGGCGTCTCCCTGAGTCACAAGTGCCCCCCCGTCAAGGCGCTATACGCTCACCTTCCGAAGCACCGAGGGACGGGGGCGGCAGAAGCGAGCGGCAGAGGCTTACACTCGTCCACTGTTCGGCTCAACGTACGCACCGTTTGAGGGACACGATGGGCAGTATCATTGGTTCGGTGACCAAGAACGGCTGAGAAGTGGCCGAGTGTAAGCCCCTGGTGAGCGGTGCCTCCACCTCCATGGCGCCCGCCACAGTTTCGCCGCCCCGCCCCATGGCCTTCTGCAAACTCCAAACACTGGACCTGAGCCGCTGTCCCGGCGTGACGGGGACCGCGGTCTGCGCGTTTCTGGACGACACCCGCATCCTTCTCTGGCCCAAGGTAAGGCGCTGCAGGCGGACAGGGCGAATGTCTGGTGACTCGATATAATACACTTCATACACGCGGAAGCGTCTCTCTCTCGGCGCAGATTGCCCCCAGATTGCCCATGGGTTGACCCGCTTGCTTCTTCAGCGCTTGCAGCTGAAATACGATGAGCTGCTTTCAGAGTTTGCTTACAATCTCAACTTGCGCCGCTACAGCAAGGTGGCGCGCCTGCAACGGCTCGCACTCGCGGGGTAGGGAAGCACAGGTTGAAAGCGCCTAGTGTCAGCGCTTGAAACTGAGACACGAGGCAACTGCTTTCAAGTTTTGCTCTCAATTTCAACTTTCGCCACTACAGCTGGGTGCAACGTGGGCAAGAACGAGTTGGCGAGGCTCCATTCGTTCGTGCGCCACGTCCGTGACCCGCGATACGTTTTCGCCAGTGGAAACTTCGACTGGTGGGGCTGCGCAGATCCTGACTGCCCCCAGGTGATATACGAGGGCGCGCAGTGCCGCAGATGCAGGGGTGCGTATTGCGACGGTTGCCGGAGCGAGGGCTTTTCGATTTGCAAGTACTGTGATGCTTACCTGTGTCACCTCGGCGAGTGCGGCGATATCGATCTCGACGACATCCTCGATGCGGTAAGCGACGAGGGAACATCCCTCTCGATGTCATGCGACGACTGTGAGGAATTCATTTGCTGGCATTGCGTCATGCATCATCGCAGAGCCAGCAATTGCGACAACTGCATGAAAACGCTGTGCCATGAATGTGGAAGCAAAGACGGGGCTGAAGAATATGTATTCTGCCCCTGCTGCGACGGCGAGTGGTGCCCCGACTGTGTTCCCGACAGACACGCGCAGTAACTCCTTCGCAACGACCAGGAGTATGCGCAGCGGGAGTCACTGCAGCAGGATAGGGCGAGGGAGGTGGCGGCGGCGGCAACGGCGGAGGCGGCGACGGCGGCGGCGGTGGCGGCGGCGGCGGCGGTAGCGGCCGCAGCAGTGGTGTCGGCGGAGGTAGCCTTGGTAAGGCGGTGCTAGCGATGAAACTCGTGTAGACGGCGTCTGACACTAAACGCTTGAAACTAAAATGTGATAAACTGTCTTTTAGGCTTTGCTTTCCATCATAGCTGGCGCCGCTATCCCTTGGCGGCGGCTGTGAAGACGGCCGCGGCCATCGCCGCCGCCACCGCTGCGCTACCAGATCAGCCCGCTGCCGGCAGTGAGGGAGTCGTCGACGTCGCCGTGAAGCTCGCCGACGGGCGCCGCGTGCGGCGGCGGTTCCACCGCTCCCACCCGCTGCAGGCCATCTTCTCTTTCCTGGTCTCCGCGGTAGGGTCTGATGGATAGTGCTTGCCACGTCATAGGATACAATGTCAAGAGACGATGGTTCATAATGCATTTGATGATGTGGCCAGCACTATCCAACCGTCCCTACTCCGTGGGGTACCAAGAGCCCGGCAGCTTCCACCTCGTCAGCCAGCAACCCCGCCCACTGCGCCGCGTCTTCGAGAACTGCCCGGACTCCCTGGGGCCCTCCCTGGAGGCCGCGGGGCTGACCGAGAGGCAGGAGGTGCTGTTCGTGGAGATGCTCGGGTGAAAACACGTCTGATTGAAATGATTCCTGGAATCGGATTCACAGGAACTAGCTCGATGAATGACAGCAACCGACGATCCTGTTTCTCTCTTTCTTTTAAAATTTCTCTGCATCGATGCTGTCAGCCTCTCGATGCACTGCCTCACGTTGTAGACCCTTGTTCCTTGGGGTACTAGCAGTGCGAAGCACCACAGCTCCTGCGAATTGGTTGCTTATTGCTCACGATGGGGTCTGTCCGCTGAAAGGGCGAAGAGGGCTGGTTAAGCTCACCAAGTGAATCGCATAGGGGTTCGATTAACGTAAAAGTAAAGTGCTTTGGGGCTCGATGCACGGTCGTGAAAACGTCCCAGCGACAGTCTCTTGCCACTGTTATGCTGCCCCAGGCAGTGGCTCAATCGTTGGCCTCATGTCAATACATTGGCGCGCGCGAAACGAAACGAACGAAGACGAAAACGGGTTCTCATTATTCACAAACGTTTCAACCCGCATCCGCTGCATCTGCATCGCACCTTACCGCACATTTAAATATTGCTCAACGCCCCCAAAAACAACCAACACTGTCGGACCGTGTCAGGGCGGAGTCACTCCAATCAGTCCAATCATCCAATCACTCACTCATTCAATCATCAATCATCCATTCATCAATCATCCAATCATCCAACCGTCCATCATTCCTCTTCCTCTTCTTCCAATCAGTCCAACCATCCAATCAGTCCATTCATCTGGGCAGTGGTGCTCCCGGGCCCACTGCAGCACCTCCAGGTGACCCCCCCAAGCCGCCTCAGAACACCTCTCATCATGCAATCATCCAATCATCCAGTCATCCAATCATCCAATCAATCTTCATCTTCCCGGCCAATCAGCACACGGCGGCTTACGGCTTCTTCATGACGATGAGGTACATGGGCGAGAAGATGCCCAGGTCGTAGTGGCGCAAGTTGAAATGGAAAGCAAATTTTGAAACCGGTTCATCATAATTTAGCTTCAAGCGCGGCCAACACACAGGGGTCAAGGCGGAAGCCTGGTGCCTCCTCTACACGCTGACGCGTCTCTCTCTCCTCTCTATCTCTATCTCTCTCTCCAGCGCGGTCAACACGGGGTGAACCAACTGGGTTCAACCTGCACCACCCCACCAGGTCGCCGCCCTTCTCCAGGTTCACCGCCGCCTTCAGCAGCATCCGGTGCACGTCGTTCGTGCCCTTGGCGTAGCGCCGCAAGCTCGAATTGCAAGCAAAGTTTGAACGCGGTTCTTCACATGTTAGCATCCAGCTCGGAACCACCGGCTGACATTATGCGCCGTCACAGGCCATTCAATATCGCTCAACACCCTCCCAAAATTAACCAGAGTCGCGTGACCGTTTCAGAGCGTAGTCCGAAGTAGCGCGGCGTCTGACAGCTTCTTCATGACGATGAGGGATCAACCTGAGGCCAACGCGCGTCGCCCCACCTTGGGCGCGAAGCGGATGAACTCCAGGAACGCGGTCAGCATGTGGGTCAGGTACGCCGCCGGGAAGGAGGGTCATTGAGAACAAGGAAACGAGCCGAGATCGGATCATGATTTGTAATATTACGTTCAGGGCAAATGCTCATACTTACAGACGACACGCAGAAGAGAGAGGGAGATTCAGCGTCCGTGGAGTGCTTGTTATCAATTGCCGCCCAATGCTCACTTAGACGCGCGGTGGAGGAGGGGAAGATTCAAGCGTCGGTGGAGTGCTTGTTGTCAACCTGCACCACCCTGCCCGGCGCGCGGACTTCATGGCTGCCTGCCACGGCACGCCGCCAGTGGTGGCGCGGTCGAAGGTGTACTGCACCTGGAACCCAGCCACCTTCATGTAGCGGCGAAAGTTGAAATCGAAAGTAAAACTTCAAAGCAGATTTTCGTATTTCAGTTTCAAGCGCTGAGACCAACAGGGGCTGTTTTCCTGGAGCCGCGGCCAGAGAGCAACTCAAGAGAGGCTTGCAATTCAGCTTGTTTCAGAGACTGATGACATATCGGATTAGTGACGCATGAATATGGTGTGCCTGTAGACTAATCAATGGGATGTCATTTTCCCACTGTGGTTTATCATCATGTGGAGGCGGGTATCTTTCCCGCACGATCATCAGACGTTTCGGCACGGTTTGTCGCATAGTAATCAAAGCGATTCATTTATCTGGTAGTGTATTTCGTCACGTATATCATCAGTGGCCGTGGCCGTGTTCTGTCATCCGAAGCCAGGCGCTAAAATCGCCGGTTTCAACAGGGTTTCACTTGCATGGCCTTACCTTAGCGGCCGCGACGCAGTCCTCGATCGTGCGCACCTCGGGCAGCGCGTTCCCCTCCGCGATGCCATCGCACGCGTCCACGTGCACCTTGCAACAGGGTCATTGACAACAAGCTTTCGACCGAGATAGGAGCATGACTTACCTTCAGGGAGAATGCTCCATACAGACGCGCGGAAGAGGAGGAGGAGGAGGAGGAGGCGGAGATTCAACGTCGTGGAGTGCTTGATCTCAATACCCCCCTCTCATCCAGACACGGAAGAGGAGGAGGAGGAGGAGGAGGAGGGGGAGGAGAGGGAGACTCAACGTCGGTCGTGTGCTGGTTCTCAACAACCACCCTGCCTTGTTGTTCTTGTCGTACTTGGTGGTGCGCAGCCACTCGTACGACGAGAACAGCGCGCCAGGCTTCAGCACCTTGAACACCTGCGTGCAGAGCCTTGCTACCGTTCCGTTTCCAGCTTAACTTGAGCACCTTCCAGTGGTTTCAGGTGGTCTCAGAGAGGAAACCGGCTCAAGTTGAGCTGAACAGGGGACGATCGTTCCGTTTCCGGCTTGATTTCCAAGCACCTCTCAGTGGTTCCAGGTGTCGCAGGGGGTTTCCAGGGAGGAAACCGGCTTAAGTTGAGCTGAGCAAGGGACGATGGGAAGGCCTTCAGCTTAATTCAGCACCTTTAACTGATTTCAGGTGGTCTCAGGGGGGAAACAGGTGATGCCAGGGAGGAAACCGGCTCAAGTTGAGCTGAACAGGGGATGAGTTGAGCTGAGCAGGGCCCTGCCTGCTTGTACAGGTCCGCGGTGACGGAGGCGTGGCACGCCGCCTCGATGGCGTACGCGCCGTCGAACTGGTTCGGCTGGAACACCTTGCTGTAGCGGCGCAAGTTGAATTTGCAAACAGCGTCTGAAGGCACTTCATCATATGTTAGTTTCAAGAGCTGAAACAAGAGGCGCTTTCAAGACGGCTTTCAACAGTTTCAACTTGCACTTTCAACAAGGGTTTCAACAAGTTTCAACATGCACTTTCAAGACAGGGTTCAACACGTTTCATCCTGCGCCGCCCTGCCTTGTCCAGATCCATGAAGTCGCCCACCTTGATGTCGCACATCGTCTCCAGCCCGGCCGCCTTGTTCAGCGTGTTGCACCGCTCTACCTCGCAACAGGGTCGTTAACAACAAGCAATCGAACCCAGGTCGGAACACGGCTTAAGTGTGAGTGCTCGTACAGACGCGCGTAGGAGGAGAAGGAGGAGACGGAGCAGGAGGAGACTCAACATCGGCCGAGTGCACGTTGTCATCACCCCCCCCGCTCATACAGACGCACGGAGGGTGAGGAGGAAATTCAACGTCGGTTCCAGCGCTTATTCTGAACAGCCCTCGCTCATACAGACGAGCAGAGAAGGAGGAGGAGATTCAACGTCGGTCAATCGCTTGTTCTCAACAGCCCCCCTACCTGGTACTCGTTGATGGTGATGCCCGTGACCTTGCCCCCCGTGTTCTCCACGATGTTGCGCATGGGCCCGCCCACGCCGCACCCCACGTCGAGCACCCGCATGCCCGGCTTCAACCCGATCGTCTCCGCGATGGCTGCGGGGGTTGGCAAGAGTGGGAATGATAGAAAAGCCGTCAGAATCAGGCGGCGATGTTTTGTGCAGCCACCCGGCCTTGCTTTGTGCAGGGTCCACTGTCAACAACGACAGTGTCGACAACGACGAGCACAAAATGCAATAAAGTGAACCCGCGCCCACAGTATCGGCGACCGCCTTCGTGGCACCTCCGAGGCAGCCACGCAGACCATTGCTGATGCCGCTGCAGTCCAACACGCAGCCTCTAGCATCAACGCTCCGGTTTGATCCATCTCAGAGCTCGTAACGCGAGCAACACAAAAAAGGGAACAAAAGCCAGCTGTGTGGCGAGGGTATGGGAATATTCGCACCAGTTTCCTGGCGGATGATGCTGGCCTCAAAACTCTCTCCGATCTCGCGCGCGGCGAAGTGGAAGCTCTCGCCCCACCCGTACTCGTAGAAGTCCGTGATGAGCGAGTAGAACTTGTTCACGAAGTCGGGCGTGCTCAGGATCCGGTCCCCCACCCCCTCGCACGAGGGTCACTCAGAACAACGATTCAGCCGAAGTTGAATGCATGAAAACCGACCAACGACTCCGAACACCGAATTTTGGGACGCCAGGGTACAGGTTCATGCCACGGTCGGGCCGCGACGAACCTGATCCGCGCGTCGATATGAGCATCGACCCCGGAAGTAAGTCGTGCCCCGTTCTGCGTACGAGGCGTCGTTCTCAACGACCCCCAAGGGGTTGAGCAACGACTCGACAACGATTCGACAAGATACGATTCAGCGACCGACAACAACGAGTCGAGTGAATGAATGGAATTCGGGCCGAGGGTACACGCTCATACGACGGTCTGGCCACCACGAACTGAGCCCGCGAGCATCCATGCTTCAGGGAAGCCGTGCCCCCTCGTGCGATCGAGTCGTCGTTGTTCTCTCGACAACGATTCTACAGACTCGAACAACGATCGAAACGATTCGAAAAAACCGCCTTCGGGCCGAGGGTACATGACATACGACGGTCTGGCCACCACGAACCAGGTCCGCGCGCCCGTACTGGTACGAGTATAAGCATCTACCCTGACTGCCACCAGGCAAGTCGTGCTCCGGGTAAAGTTCGAGACGTTGCTCTCCATAACCACCCCTGCCTTGCCCCCCTCCTGGTCAAAGAAGTTGTTGTAGCTGGCAATCGCGCCGTCCACCATGCCCTGGTGCTTGGCCATCGCGCCCGTCTGCCCGCCGAAGCTGTGCAGCGGGTTCTTGCGGAACCGCGCGCCAGGGTCATAGCGACAGCACTCGAACCGATATCAAGCTTGCCCCCTGTTGAGGGTGTGCGTGCTCATACAGGCGCGCGGTATCGAAATCGTGCTGGCCGATCGACCCTAGACCACGATCAGAGCGTGTGTCGGATACGAACGTCTCAGTTTCGGTTTATCGACAGTTCGTTCACTGCAAGCGCTCGACCGAGATCGGACAAGCCCGCGCGACTTACCTTCAGGGTCACTGCTCATGCTCACGCAGACGCGCAAGTCGACTCGTGGTGGCCAACTACGACTGACCCCCACAGACCAACGTATGGGACATTTATTACCCCTGCATGCCCTCCTGTGAAAGCCCTCATCGATTCAACGTCGGGCGAGTGTTTGTCTCGACGGCAACCTCCCTGCCACGACATCTTCATGACCAGGTACCCACCGCCCGCGACCGCCGCACCGATAGCGGCGTACTTCATCGTGGGGCTATCGTTCACCGCATCTAGCAACTCTCCCAGCACAACAGGAGGAGCCATTTTGAGTGGTACTAACTTCGGCGCCGCGAGTCAGATGGGCGGTTTACTGAACCGAGCCTGCACTCAGGCTACGGCGCGGATCGAAGGTGATTTAAGTCCGGAAGTCCTCGCGACTACCGTACCGAGAGTAGTGGCGGCGGCGCAGGAAGGTTGGGGGATCAAGAGGCGCGTTATTCAAAAGTCGTGGTTGGCAAAAGTCGAAGTTGAACGATCAGATGGTTCGGCCGCACGTTTGAGGTCGTTTTGTCAGTTGAGATTGATGCCAGCTGGCAGTGCGCTGGCGGCTGAGCAGATCCGGCCTGTGGGTATCGAGGAATGTTTTGAGTCATAGACCGTCATCGATCCTGATGGGGCGTTACCATACCGCGCG
>Ga0307489_10000740_pt1 | contig 20585 bp, 37 predicted proteins | sample SB12metaG_FD_202247 | JGI IMG/M metagenome (GOLD analysis project Ga0307489, IMG submission 202247) | Sea-ice brine microbial communities from Beaufort Sea near Barrow, Alaska, United States - SB 1.2 | ecosystem: Environmental > Aquatic > Marine > Coastal | place: USA: Alaska | collected...
GCAGACGCGCGTTCAACTCGGGTTTTGATACTGGCAACCTGCACTGCCCCGCCTCGTACGCGGCGCGGAAGTCTGCCCCGGGCAGCACCCCCATGTCTTCCGCCACTTTCGCCAGCAGCCAGCCGTACACGATGCCCCACAGCGGCTGCTTGTCCTCCCGGTACATCTTGAAGCACTCCTCCGTGGTGTAGGGCCAACCAGACAAAGCTCGCCACGTCATAGGAATATTTACCACCACGGCATAGGATGCCGTTTAACTGAAGAAACGAGGGTACGAATGCGAGTCGATGATGCGGCGGGCGATATCTGCCCACCACGTCAGAGGATGCCGTTTAACTCAGGAAACGAGGGTACCAATGGTGTCTATGATGTGGCGGGCGATATCTGCCCAGGCCTGCCATGGTGGGCACCTTCTGCGCTACCATGGTGAGCATGGACTGCCGCGAGCGGCACAGCTCTACCATCACCACGTCGGGCTTCACCGCCAGGATGAGCGTGCGCACGTCGTCGGCGGAGGTCTGCGAGGTGTGCGCGGTGCCGATGAGGTAGCACGGGCAGGTGCCGCCGGCGTTGTCGGCGTTGGGGAGGTATAGCATGTGATGCCGGGGGAGGTCGGGGGCGACGACCGCGAGGTCCGCCACGTCCACCACCACGTCCTCCGCAACGTCCTCGGAAGCCTCGCCGGCGGGCGGCGGCATAACCGTGCATTGCAAACGCGTTACCTCCTGCGCCTCCTCCATCACGCGCGGAAGGCTCGGCGGCGGCGGCGGAGGGGGTTTCGGGTTGAGGGTTTAGGGTTGAGGGTTGAGGGTTGAGGGTTGGAGGGTTGAGGGTTCTGGTGATCAAGAACCGGGTTCTGGCGGTAGAGGAGGTGGAGGCGAAAGCTTGGCGACGGCGGCGGCGGAGCTGGCAGAGGAAGGCTGGGTTGGGTGGAGGGCTGGCGGCGGTGGCGAAGCGGGGGGTGCGAGCGAATGGGTAAACCTGGTAAGTCAGGTGGAAGATTTCGCTTGTGGTCCTGTGCCGTCGGGGTGCCCATTTCTTGGATATTACAGCTCGCTGTACTGTACTCGCTGGCGAATCAACACCGCGCCGCACGCACACTACCTTCTGCGGCGCGCGCCCCGCTTTAACCGCCACCCTCGGCGCCCATCGACGGCGCGATGCCGATCCCCGTGAACATCATCACGGGCGTGCTGGGCGTGGGGAAGACCACCGCGATCCAGCACCTGATAGCGCAGCGCCCGCCGAAGGAAAAGTGGGCCATCGTCGTCAACGAGTTCGGAGCTCTGGGGATCGACGGAGCGGTGCTGGTAGGGCCTGGCAGATGTCGCTCGCCACGTCGTAGGATGCCACGTAACCCGAGAGACGAAGGTTCAGCATGCGTTTCGATGACGTTGCAGGTAACGGGCGTAGCGTAGCCGACATTGCTCGCCACACGTCATGGGATGTCACGTAATACAAGAAACGAGGGTGGAAGCAATCTGCGCCGGGCCCTAGGTTCTGGACACCGCGGGCGGGCTGAGTAGTGCCGACGCGGCCGACGGGGGCGTGACGGTGCGCGAGGTGGCGGGGGGCTGCCTGTGCTGCGCCGTGGCGGCGCCGTTCACCGTGGCCGTCACGCAGGTGCTGCGGCGCGCCAAGCCCGACCGGCTCTTCATCGAGCCCAGCGGGATGGGCCATCCAGGCGGACTCTTCGACTCCCTCAGCGGCGGGGCCGTACACTCCACAGCTGTTGCGAGTCATAACTCATGTCGTTTCGTTCCTGAAAAAATCAGCGTACCCCAACGTTATACTGAGCGCCAGGGAGGGGCCCGGAGCTCCCGTGGCAGCTCCTTCGAGGTGTTATGACAAAGGGCGTCAAACCACTTACACACTTAGCAACAAGTAAGTACTAAGTCGTCCAAATGGAGCGTTCTGATTGGACGAGCAGGACGACTTAGCACGAAGTCTCACAAAGTGTCTCAGTGGTTTCACGCACTGTGTCATACGTTGGGGTAACTTGAGTGGGCCTGCGAACGTTCGTTACCGTCGAGGTGCCTGACGGTACCACTGGAACGAGTCTGAGGCTCTGCTCAGCGGCGAGTACCTGGGCAAGACGCTGGAGATGTGCGCCACCATCTGTCTGGTGGACATGGCGGAGGTGGCGGCGCGCGGGGAGCTGTTCAACTCCGAGGCTTTTCGCGACCAGGCGGGGAGGCTCCGAGAACAAGCAATCGACCGACGTTAAACACCCGCTAAATATCCCCTAAATCAACCCCTAAATCACCCTACAGAACCCGGAAACACCCCCTAAACACCCCCTAAATACCCCCTGAATGCCCCCTAAACACCCCCTAACCCCCCTGAACACCGCTCAACAACACCCGAATCTCCTCCTCCTCATCCGCGCGTCTGTATGAGCATTCACCCTGAAGGTAGGTCGTGCTCCGATCTTGGTTCGAGTGCTTGCTCTCAACGACCATCCTGCCAGGTACACTGCGCGGACGTGGTTGTGGGCGCGCGCGCGGACACCGCGAGTGAAGCGGAAGTCAACGCTTTTTACGAGTGGGCGGGTGAGTTGTATCCAGCGAAGTCGCTGGTTACCACGATGGCGCACGGCAGGGGCTTACACTCGTCCACCTTTCGGCTAAACTCAAACACAATTTGTTGGATACGTTGGGTGCATTACTTCCCCCCAGTCTATTAGACAGGGGGAGACGGGGTGGTGTGACCAAAACGGCTTAGGTTGAGCTGAAAAGTGGACGAGTGGAAGCCCCTGGCGCACGGTCGGCTGCCGCTTGAGGTCCTCGACGTCGAGTGCGGGCCCACCGCGCCGGCGGCGCGTAGTAGTTCGCACCGCGACCAAGCCGCGGCGGCGGCGGAGGGAGCGGCGGCGGGGGGGGCACTCCCGCTCGGCCCTGCTCCGATACCAACGTCCGTGGCCCCGGGCCGCCCCCACCGGGTGCTGGGCGGCACCGACGAGTTCAAGACGTGCGGGTGGGTGTTCAGCCGCGAGGACGTGTTCATGCGGCACAAGCTGACGCAGTTCTTCGACGCGCTGGCGTCGGAGCCGGCGGTCAAGCGCTTCAAGGGAGTCGTGCGGGTTGGGCCTGCCAGATATTGCCACCCACATCATCCAACGCATTGCATTTTGAGCCTTCATTTCTTGAGTTATCCAGCCATCTTGAGCGTGACATGGCGAGCAACATCTGCCGGGCACTACATGCGGGTCGGGGCGGAGTGGGTGATGCCGAAGATTGTGGAGTTGGAGGGGGGCGCTCGGGCCATCAGGCTGGAGCCCATCGCCTATCGCCGGGACAGCCGGCTCGAGGTCATCGTCATGCCGGGGTTGACCGGCTCCAGGTCATCGTCATGCCTGACGCATGCACAAGCGGCGGAGGCCAACGTGTCGAGGGACAATGTGATCGAGACAGAGGCGGAGGAGAGCGATGCGGTGTGCGCCGCCGCCGCCGCCCGCAGGTGCGATTGGGACGCACTCGAAGTGGCCATAAAGGGGGCCGTCAAACCTCCCAGGACGCCGGAAAAATAGTGAATATCGATTGTTTTATAAGTAGAGCTAGCGGAACCGGTCCACCAGCTAGCTATGGTATTTGAATTTGCCGCCTCTCGAAAGTAGCGTCCACGTGCTTCCACACCAGCGCCGCGGCGAGCAGCACCAGCGAGACTAGCAATATTGCCACCAGCACCACGTCTGCCCAATCTCTTATGAAGCCGGGAGCCGCTACCGCCCCCGCCGCTGCCCCCGACCCGCTGCTAATGCTCCCCGCCACCTCCGCCACCACCTCCGCCGCCGCCGCCTTCTCAGGTGTTCTAACGCTCGCCCTAGCCCGGAGCCCTGCCCCCGCCCCAACCCCCGCCCCCGCCCCCGCCTTCGCCCTCGCCCTCCGTCCAAGCGAGTCCTCAATATCCCTGACGTCGCCACCTCCGCCACTATCACCACCTCCCCCAGGTTGCACCGCCCACGCCGCCCCGGGCCCCCGCTTGAGCGCCAGCTGTCCGCACGCCCCCGCGATGTCCTGCCCCATCTCGCGCCGCACCGTGGTGAACCGCCCAAACTCCCCTGTCAGAATCGCCGCCATCTTTCGGATCGCCTCCGGCTCCGGCGGCACGTGTCCCATCGGCACGTCCGAGGTGTAGCGGCGCAAGTTGAATTTGAAAGCAGAAGTTGAAAGCAGTATATCACACTTCAGTTTCAACACACTTAGTTTCAGGCGGTTTCAACTTAGGTTTCATGGAGTCAATCTGCACCGCCCTACCGTGGGGTTGTACGGGATGAAGTTCACAATCACGTCCCGGCCCCGCATCAGCTCCCCCAGCCAGGGGCTTACACTCGTCCACTTTTCGGCTCAACTTGAGCCATTTCTGACACAAGATACACCCTGCACACACCCTTTTACTCCCTAACGCCTCCTGAACACCCCTAAAGCAACCCCTCTGTGCTTCCCCTAGACACCCCCAATCCTACAGAAAGCACTTGCGTTGAGCCGAAACGTGGACGAGTGTGAGCCCCTGCCCCCAGCTCTCTCGCGCACTCCTCGCTGTCGTTGACACCCCCGAGCACGCAGTACTCAATCAAGAGCTTCACCCCGGGTCCGCTGGCCAGATACTCATCAATCGCGGTCATCAACGCGGGGAGCTTGAACGCGGTGGCCGTGGGGACGATCTTCTCGCGCAGCGCTTGGTTGGGCGCGTGCAACGACAGCGCGAGTGAAACGCCCGGCGCGTCCTTCATCAGCTGCCTCATCTTGGGAATCACACCCACCATGGATTACAGCCTGGCAGATATTACTCGCCACGTCATCCAACACATTGTGAGCCCTCGTTCCTTGAGTTGGATGGCATCCTATGACGTGGCGAGCAGTGCCTGCCAGGCCCGACCGTGGAGACGGTGACGTGGCTCGGGCCCAGCGCGAACAGATGTGGGTCTATCATCGGGCCGAGGGAGGAGAGAACCGCGTCGTAGTTGTTCAGCGGCTCGCCCATGCCCATGAACACCACGTTGCGAACGCCCGGCTTGCCCGTGCCGCTCACGTGCGTGAAGCCCGTGGCGCCGCCGCCGCCGCCGCCGCCGCCGCCGCCGCCGCCGGGTTCGGGTTCCGCCAAGTAAAGCCCGGGCAGAGATATTGCTTGCCGCCTCATAGGATGCCGTATCACGTTTGACTCAAGAGACGAGGGTTCAATATGCGCTGGATGAAGTGGCGGGCAATATCTAGCAGGCCCTACAGCGAAGAGCCGCTGCGCGTGGATGAGCTGTTCTAGAATCTCGCCGCCGGTGAGGTTGCCCAACTCCCCGAGCGTGCCCGTGGCGCAGAAGGTGCAGCCCATCTTCAGGGGCTTACACTCGTTCCCATTTCAGCTCATCTTGAGCTCTTCCGTCCACTGTGTAACCCAACTTAAGTCATGAATGTGTCCTTGGAGTTGCTCAAGTTGAGCTCTAACGTGAATTAGTGTAAGCCCCTGCCCATCTTGCAGCCGACCTGGCTGGAGACGCACAGCGTGACGCGCCCCTTCTCATGCCGCATCACCACGCTCTCCACGCGGTGCCCGTCCTGCGGCCAGGGTGCTCAATCAACAAACACAAAGGGATTGGTCGCTTGAAACGGCGGAGGGGTCTGGCTAATGCTCATCATGTTGGGGCTCGATTGAACTTTCGACGTTTCTAAAGAAAATACGCCTTTGGTAAATGTTTCCGGCAAAGTGCCACCCACCTGGAGCTCGATGACGAACTTGGTGGTGCTACCGTCCTGGGAAGTCGAGCACTCTGCCACTGTCGTCGTCAGCAGCGCAAACCGCCCGCCGCTCGTCACCTCGCGCGCCCACTTGGGCAGGTTCGGCACGCGGCTCTCCGACAAGTCGCAGGCATCGTGCCCACTCTCGGCGTCGCGGATAGCGGCGGCGAGGATAGCGCGGCAGTGCCGGGCCGCCTTGTCGGGCTGCCCCGGCAGCCGCTCCTCCAGGAAGGCCGTGAGCTCGCGTTTGTCCAGTAGCGAGTGCGTCTTGAGACACCTAGTTGGCGCCATCGTCGCAGCGGCGGCGCGCGCTGTTGTGTGTCCGCTCGCCGCTGACATTCGCGAAAAACCGAAAATTGTGTCGTCGGGTCGGTCGATCACTGATGAGGTGAAAGCGCACCGACCACCACATTCTGTGCCGCCCGCCCGCCGCCGCGCACGCGCACGAGAGCTTGAAGAGCCGGCCCGGACGCCTGAAGGGGACAGTTCCTGACGTCTTCCCCGTGCTCGTGCTGAGGACATTGTTTATGCTAAAGAGGGCTCGGCTTGGGTGCTAGGCAGGGCTAAAGAGGGCGCGGCTTGGGTGCTAAAGAGGGCGCGGCGGGCGGGCGGAGAGGGCACTAGTTTCGGGCTACCCTAAGTTCTTCCTCCTCCTCTGCCGCCACCGCCGCCGCCGCCGCGCCGCTGCCTCGCCGCCTCCACTGTCGCCGCCGCCACCCAGTCACCAGCCGCCGCCTTCACCGCCGCTTCACTCACTGCCGCCTCCGCCGAATCCCTCCGCCTCCTCCGCCTCCGCCGCCGCCATCTCCTCCACCGCCCACTCCGCCACCCCTTTCCTCTCCACTGCACACTCCAAATGTCCATCGACGCGCGCCTCGCGGCGGAGAACGCTATCCTGGGGCAGTGCCGGGCGAACCCGGACGGCATCCCGGACGCGGAGCTCGCGGCAAATATCGACCACATCCCCGTCAGCGACCGCGCGCAGGCCATCAACCAACTACTATCATCACGCAAGCTGCAGATTTTCAAGGATGGCGATACCATCGTGTACCGGGAGGTCAAGCAGGACGAAGCCGTCAAGTGCGTCCCCTCATGCTACCGCCCTCTTCGTGCCGCTCGCATTCTCCCGAGCACCCGTTGATACTACCGCAGTCCGACTGCGTCTCCCTCGCCGCCTCGCGCGTTACGTTGGTCGGCAGCGTGTAACTCTCAACACACCAAGGGTCTCAAATGTTGTCGAGTGGTTCTGTTGTCACCGGCGGGCGTGGGTAAGCAGGGCATACTCCACGGCGCCCCACCAGAGCTGCGAATCGCCGAGTTGCGGTTGACGGCCAAACCGCTTAGCCCGAAGTGTACTACCGATTCCGACCGACCAACTCCAGTCCTCTCCCTCCCCGGCTAACTAACCCAGTGCCATCTAACCCTCGTCGTCAGGTTCAAGGGGCTGAGCTCGGAGGACCTACTGATACACCAGATCATCCAGAGCAGCGGCAACATGGGCATCTGGACCAAAGAGCTTAAACAGAAGAGCAACTTGCCACAGGCGCAGATTAGCAAGATCTTCAAGGTAGGCCCTAGCAGGTATTGCTCGCCACGTCAGAGGGTGCCCCTCAACTCAAGAAACGTGGGGTGCAAACGCATTCGATGACGTGGCGAGCAACATCTACCCGGCCCTGCTTGAAGGTGCTGGAAACGCGAAAGCTCATCAAGGTAGGGCCTGGCAGATATTACTCGCCACGTCAGAGGATGCCATTCAACTCAATACTCGAGGAGCCAAAATGCATTGGATGACGCATCGAGCAGCACGTGCCACACAGGATGCCGTTGACCTCAAGAAATGGGGGTTCGACATGAGTTGGATGACGTTAGCGAGCAATATGACACAGTGCGTCAAACCACTTAGCGACTTAGTCACTTTGAGGGTTGAGCCTAAGTCGTCCCGTTCGTTCAATCAGAACTGTCCATTTGGACGACTTAGCACTCAAAGTGACTAATCGCTAACTGGTTTGACGCACCTTGACATACTTGGCAGGCACTACATGAAGGCAGTGAAGCACGTGGCGCAACAGAACCGCAAGGTGTACATGCTGTACGAGCTGGAGCCGAGCCGGGAGATCACGGGCGGGGCGTGGTACACGGAGCACGAGTACGACTCCGAGTTCATCCACGTGCTGCGCGAGCAGTGCGTCAAGTTCATCCTCGCGCGCGGCAAGGTGGGGCGGGAGCAGTGCGTCAAGCCCTAATCCCTAAACCCCAAACCCTAAACCCTAAACCCTAAACCCTAGACCCCAAAACCCTGTACCCTAAGCACTAAACCCTAAACCCCAAGTCCATCCTGGCGCGCTGCAAGGTGGGGGTGGTGCAACTTGAAACCCGCGCTGGAAGCGCTTGGCTACAGCGCTTGAAACTAAAATACGATAAACTGCTCTCAAGTTTTGCTTTCAGTTTCAACTTGAGGCCCTACGGCACGGTGAGGCTGGAGGACGTGTGCGAGTTCGTGCTGCAGACGAAGCTGAGCCACGTGGAGCTGGGGCAGGAGGAGGTGCTGCAGATTGTCAACACGCTGGCAGGGGCTTACACTCGTTCCCATTTCAGCTCAACTTGAGCTCTTCCGTCAACCGTATGACCCATCTTAACTCATGAATGTGTCCTGGAGTTGCTCATGTTGAGCTCTAACGTGAACGAGTGTAAGCCCCTGCACGCTGGTGTATGACGGGATGGTGGACTCGCTGGAGGAGTGGCCAGAAAAGGAAAAGACTGGGGGGGGCTTGAAAAGGCAACGGGACGACAGCGATGACGACGAGGGCCCGCAGGTGTACTACTTGCCGGCAGGGGGTTACACTCGTTCCCATTTCAGCTCAACTTGAGCTCCTCTGTCCACCGCACAACCCAAATTAAACCATTAATGTGTCCTGGAGTTGCTCAAGTTGAGCGCTAACGTGAACGAGTTTAAGCCCCTGCTTGCCGGCGAGCTTGCCCATCCCGGAGAGTAGCGCGTATACCTCCGTGCCGTGCGGGCAGGGGCTTACACTCCTTCCCATCTCAGCTCAAGTTGAGCTCTTCTGTCCACCGCATGACACGACTTAACTTATGAATGTGTCCTGGAGTTGCTCAAGTTGAGCTCTAACGTGAACGAGTGTGAGCCCCTGCGTGCGGGGTGTGCCCCGTCTTCAACGACTGCACCCCGGGCGGCCTCGTGTCGCCCGAAACCTGCGACTACTTCAAGGAGTGGCTGGCATTCTGACGGAACTTTGAGACACGACCCGAGTAGTTTTTATTCATTCCATCATAGCACATAGCAATGCTTCTTAAGCAACTTAGAGCTCAGCATAGTGGGGTCATCGTACGGTACACGCAGCGCACAAGAAGCGGGGCGAGGACCGGGGACCGGGGACCGGGGACGAGCCAGGAGCTCCGATGAGCACCGGTACACTACGCATAGGGCATATCGATTCCATTTCTTTAATTCTAAGGCTAGATGGAGGCAAATGTCTACGCGCCTTAGCAGGTCCCCACTCCGAGTAACCACATCCTTTGCCTCAGGGCAACTTGGTCATCATGGCACGGACAGCGAGGATGACAAAGGCCAGGGTGTGGAGCGCCAGCACGTAGAGGATGACGACCGAGCGTAGGCAGCCGCTACGCCGCAGGTGCCGCCCGGCTCGGACGCTGAACGAGTCCACCGCGCCGGCGGCCTGTTGCACCCGCGACCGGACGCCGAGTCCCGTCAGGCTGCGTCCGGGCGTGTCGGGGACCACGCGTCCAACGGTGATAGCGGTTCCTCCGCCCCCGCCACCGCCCCGCTTACGCACACCAGTTTCCCCGCCACCACCCCCGCCCCCGCCCCCGCCGCCGCCACGCCCGCTGCCGCGCCCGCCAGCCCCCGCCTCGGAGGCGCGTTGCTGCAGCCGCCGCCGCTCCTGCATCGCCTCCTCCAGTCGCCGCTCCAGCCCCGCTCGGTCGCTGCTCAGCGACTTCACCTGCGCGCCTTTGCCGGCGAGCTGCGACGCCAGCGTGAGGAGGCGCCGCTCCAGCTCGCGCTCGCGCTCGCCTGAGGACGGATACCGCGCCGCCTCCAGCTCCGACGCCGCCTCCTCGCGCTCCAGCGCCGCCGCGTCTTCCTCCGCCGCGTCAATCGCCGACCGGAGCTCCGACAAACGGGCCGACGAAGCTTGCGGCTCGGTTGATCCGCTGCCGCCGATACTACCCTCGCCGCCGCCGTTTCCACTGCCTCCGCCTCCGCCTGCGTCGCCGCCGCCGCCTCCCATACCATGGGTTCCGCTCGCTACCGCCGCTGCCGTGGCCGCCGCGTCAGACTCGGCCGCCTCGGCTTCGGCCAAGAGCCTGGGCTCCTCCGCCGCTGCTCGCCCCGCGCGGTCCTCCGCCGCCGCCGCCTCCCGCTCCTTCTCCGCCGCCTGCCGCCGCACCGCCGCCACCATCCAGGGGCTTACACTCGTTCACTTTTCAGCTCAACTTGAGCCGTGTCTGACACACAAAAACACCCTACACACCCTGAACACCCCCTTAACACGGGCTACATAACCCCTACGCGCACCCCCTATCCCAGAAAAAGTGCTCAAGTTGAGGTGAGAAGTGAGTGAGTGTAAGCCCCTGCCACCATCCCGTCATACTCCGCCGAATCGGAGGTCAGCGCCGCTTCCCGGTCCGCCGCCGAGCCGCACGGCCACGTACACCAAACCAAGGCATCTTTGGTACAGCGGCCACATTCGATGGTATTGTGTTCAGGTATCTTGACAATTCGGCCTGGTCCATCAGGCAGACAGACAGACAGAGGCGTATTTGATGAACGGCCATATTCAAAGGTATCTTGTTTGGTGCCTTGACCATACTTGCCCGTGCGGCCCGGTACGTGAGGCAGAGTTTTTCGGCAGAGTGACTGTGCAAAGCAACATCGTGCTGGGTCACACGATGAGACCGCCATGGATGATACCGCGCATGATACCGGGCCTTACCTGGGCGCGAGTGGTGGCGTGCGCCGCGCTCTCCGCGGCGACGGCGCGCTCGAGTCCCTCCGTCTCCTCCCGCGCGTCCTCCTCCTCGCGCTCGTACATCGCCGCCGCCTCACACGGTCGCCACGCTATTCCCACGGCAGCTTAACTTGAGCAACTTTGAGGTGTTACGTTGGGATGCCTTGAGTGGTTTCAGGGAGGGCACATAGCGGTGGTGGTGACGGCCGGCAGTTGAACTGAGAGGAGGACTCGTTTTGTATCGTGTGAGGCCAGGGAGGAGGAGGAAGCTGCGTGAGTGTACGGGTGCACTGTTACACTGTGAGCACATAGTCAGGTTCAGCTGCAACGGGTACTGGTGTGGCATGGTATAAGGCACTGCCTCCTCCGCCGCCTCGCTCTGCGCCTGCCCCGCGTGGCGCACCGCCTGCGCCGTGACCCCCTCCTGCCGCCGCAGCTCCGCCAGGATGCCGTCCAGCTGCCCCGCCAACCCCACCGGCCCCGCCACCGCGCCCGCGCTCGCACCGCCGTCGGCGGGCTCGCCATCGCCGCCGCCCGCGGCCTCTGCTGGGTCCGTGAATTTTGTCTCGCCCTCCTCCTCCCCGCCGCCGCCGCGCCAATCCCCCAGGCGCAGAGCCAACGCCTCCACCGCCTCCGCGGTCTCCAGAAGCTCCGGGGCGAACTCGTCTTCAGATTCTTGGAACGATTCTTCCACCACCGCGCTCTCCTTGGCCACCACCGCGACCTCGGCGGCCAGCTTGTCCACCTTGTTCAGGGACTGCGTCACCGTGTCCAGGAACTGCATGGCGCCGGCGGGGGATGAGCGGGCGGCACCAATTCTTATACAGTGGACCAATTTACCAACCCACCCTCATCAGGGTTGCCGTGCCCACTCTCAATCAACCTCTCTGCACTGGCGGATGGCAGTGCTGATCTCTCACGTTGACCTCGCTTTGTCGGCAACCAGTGAGCCGCGCATGCAAAGGAAGTCGCACCGGCGCGCTGAACGCCGTGCGGTGAGCGCGGCGGACACTGCGTTGACAGCGACCGCTGGCCCCCTTCTGAACTGCTGCCGCTCACACGCGCCGCGCGCTGGCGGGTAGTTTGGAATGTTGAACGCCGATGCCGCTGATGGCTGAACTCACTTGCCGCCGGGTTCCACCCTTCGCGCTTAGGGTTGGCGTGCACGCCGACAGGCATCGGGCGGGGCGTCGTCGCCGATACTAGATGGACGCGCGGCGGCAGGCGATACTGGACGCGCGGCGCAAGAAGGAGGACCAGGTGAGGGGAGATCAACTGAAGTACTCATCCATCCCCACACTCGGCCCTTGTCAGCTGAACGTGAGCCTTGGTCCCTGAACGCAAGAGCAGTTATCCCGCTCCATACCTCGGAAGCGCTTCAGTTGAGCCACAACGCAACGTGTACGGTGTACAGTAAGGCTCTGTCTCACTTGCGTCATCCCGCTCAAAGGCGGACAGTGCACAAGAGACGGAAGTATTGCCCCACCCCGCTTCCATTGCTCGAGCCAAGCCACCTCTCTGACGCCGCGGCGCGAGGAACGGCCCTATCCACGGCCGACGCTGGCCGGCGGGTTGTGCCAGGAGATCATGGAGATCCGCTGGCCGGTGTACGTCGCCCTCGTCCTCGCCTTACTCTTCCTCGGCGTGCGGTAGGTCCCATTGCCGATTTGCACGTCTCGAGTATAAAGTGGACCGCCATCGCCACACGTTCACTGCTGTGCTGCGCTGAGTGTCTGCCGAGGGTCGGAGCAAAGTAACCCGCACAAGGGGCGTCAGCTTCTCGTGCTCGAACCAACGTGAAGGGACAGTGTTCCGGAACGTCCCTCAAGGTTTGGTGGCGCCCACGCTCCACCACCCAGAGAACCCGGTTTCTCTGAAGCCTTGCAATCCAGAGACCAAGCCGATGCCGCGAGGGTAGTTGCGCTCAAGGGTGCCGGCGCTTCTTCCGTGTGTGTGTTCCCTACTTGCCGCATCCTGAAGGCGCGCGATCATCTGGTGGTGGTGACGGACGAGATCGGCAAGGCGGAGGTGAACGAGCAGGAGGACCAGCTGGAGCACGTGCGGCAGGCGGCCATATACCAGAGCGACGTCAGGGCGGGGCTGAACCCACAGACTCCAGCCCCCTTTGCAGCTGCTCAACTGCCACGTGCCTGCTGTTCGGTCCCTTGAGCCACTAAAGTGTTTCCAACTTATTACACCAAGGTGCTTGCGATGAACTGGAAAGGTGACGGCGTGTAAGGCCCTGTGCGAAGTCGGCAGGCGTGGACGTGAGCAAGGATGCGGGCGGCGGCGGCAGCGGCGGCGGGGGCGGTGGCGGCGGCAGCGGCGGCGGTGGGGGTGGAGGAGGAGAAGGAGGAGAAGCACCTCGGGCTGTTTACGGGGGTGACGACGGAGGCGGGGACGATACCTCCCGGGATGGTGGCGATGGTGCCCAGGCGGCGGCAGAGGAGGCGACACCGGAGCTGCCTGCGCGGACCGACTGGCGGCACAATACTGACGTCGCGCACGCGCCGGGGGGGGTCAAGCGGGCAAAGCATACGGGCAAGCGTGCGGTGGTGGTCGGCAACGGGCCGTCCGTGTTGCATTCCAACATGGGCGAAGTCGTGGACGGTTACGACCATGTGTACCGCTTCAACCTGTTCAAAACCAAGGTAAGGCTTGAGACAGATTTCAGATTAGGCTTGAGACAGATTTCAGATTAGGGTTGCCTGCCACGTCATGTACCCAAACCCTCGTTTCTTTTCGAGCGAAAGATTCAAGCGGGACCTGTGACGTGGGGTGGTAAAATTGGGAGCTGGGTCTCACGTGGTGTGGTGTGATGGGGAGCTAGGTCTTTACTCCGCGGGGTTCGAGGCTGACGCGGGGAGCAAGACCACGCACTGGGTTTTGTCTATGATTAAGAAACCGGAGGATATCGATGATGAGGAGGTGCCCGCCCTCACCAAGCACCTGAGTGAGATAATGATTCCGATGACATTCCGCAGCTGCAAGGAACCTGAGGACGCCGCCAAGGGCTGCCCTGGTACCAAGTTGAGCGAAAAAAGTGTGAAGAAGATTAAGGACGTGGAGAAGCTCTCCAGGAGCTGGGAGCACCTTCCCGAGCAGGTCAAGGTAGGGAGGTGCACGTTGAGCCTATCAAAATCAAGTTGAGACCGCCTGAAATTAAGCGCTTGAAACTAGATTAGGATGAACCGCTTTTAACTTCTGCTTTCGAATTCAACTTGCGCTGCTACATCAAGGTTTCGGCTTCCCCCGTCGACGAGAACGCGGTACTGTACGGCAAGTATGAGTTGTATGAGAAGTTTCCGAGCACCGGTCTGCAGATTCTGAACATGGCGGCGGAGCAGTACGACGAGGTAGGGCCTGGCAGACCTTGCTCGCCACGTCATCCAACGCATGAACCCTCGGCTCTTGAGTTACTTGACACCGTATGACATGGCGAGCTGGTTGGTTAAGCTCACCATGTGAAGCGGCTTGGGGCTCGATGAACGTTGAAAAATTAGAAAAAAATATGACATGGTGAGCATTATCTGCCCGGCCTTTGAACGAGGTGGCGTTCCTTGGGTTCGACTTTGAGTCCGCGGACCATGACCACTACTGGGAGAAGAAGGTGAAGAACGAGACGTGCCACAACATGAACCAGGAGGCGCTCATCATCCGCCGCTTCATCGAGGAGGTAGTGCCTGCCAGATATTGCCCGCCACGTCATCGACACGCATTTTGAACCCTCGTCTCTCGAGTAACATAGCAGCCTAGAGCTATGACGTGGCGAGCGTTTCTTGAGTTACATGTGTGTCGATGATGTGGCGCGTAACATATGTTAGGCCCTAAGAGGAGGGCAGGCTGAAGCGCCTAGAGGGGAAGGGGGAGAAGGGGGCGCAGGCCACCGGCGCACCGGTGGCTGAGTCGCCTTACGACCCGAACTGCAAGATCCTTTGCAGCCAGGACGAAGGACGGGGGTGCGTGAAGCTCACCGGTGAGGCGTTCGCGCTATACAACAAGAACCCCAAGAGGTGGGAGGAGGAGAACCAGATGCAAACCCCGAGAAAGAGTGGCATGGACGCCAAGAAGAAAGCGTTGAAGTCCAAGAATGCAAGTAGGCATTAAATGAGGGGATGCTGGCGGACGCGGCTGACGCTGGCGGGGCATGATGAGTCAGTAGGACACGATGCGTCAGGAGGACATGATGCGTGAGTAGGAGTGTGACGATGACGCAGAGGCCGAGGGGACGTCATTGGTTGTGGTGCTTCGTTGTCGTTTGTGTGTTTGGTTGTTACCCTTAGTTCTACAAATACATTATACGTTTGATCCCAAGACAATAACGCCACACGGGGACCCACCTTCATTAGTCCACGTCCCACCCCACCCGTCCGTCCGAGTCTGTCCCGCGACCGACACACTCGCTTGCTTCACTTTGCACTTTCTCCTCCTCACGGCTCGCCATTGACGGTTTAGGGTTTTTAGGGTTTTGGGTAAACCCTGAACCCTAGATGGGCGACGGGCCTGACTCATCGTCTGCGCCGTCACGCCTTGGCCGCCTTAAGCGCCTCCTGCAGCTGCTTGATGTGCTCGTACGCCGTGGTCAGCTCCCCCTCCTAGAGCCTGCCAGCTAATGCTCGCCACGTCACAAAATGTCATTCAAATCAAGAAACTAGGGTTCGAAATACGTTGGGTGACGTGGCGGGCAACACTGCCATAGGGCCTGCCGGATGTTGCTCGCCACGTCATAGAACTCCATGTTATTCAAGAAACGAGGGTCCGAAATGCGTTGGGTGACGTGGCGGGCAATAATGTCTGCCCGGCCCTACCCCCTCGCGCTCCTCCGCCTCCGCGTCCATCTCCCCCTGCGTCTGTTTGAATTCCCGCACCCACAGCCAAACACCAGTGAACAGCGGCGCCTCAACTCAAGCTTCATGAAGGTCTTCGAGGTATGAAGTTGGGATAGCTTGGGCGGCGCACGGACGAAACACCGAAAGTGGTGATGGTGCGACCAGGGGCTTACACTCGTCCACTCCGCAGAACCTGCGCCGTTCCTGGAACAAAAACACACCCTGCACACCCCCTGATAACCCCTAAGACCACCTACACACCCCATAAACAACCAATACACGCATCCCCTCTTCCACAGAAGGCGCTTACGTTGAGCTCAAAAGTGGACGAGTGTAAGCCCCTGGGTGCGACGCCCTGCCTTGACCTCCCCCCGCAGCAGGTCCAGCTCCTGGTGCTCCGTGTCCACCGCCGCCGCCGCCGCCACCGCCGCCGCCGAATACTCCCCCTTCGCCACTCGCTCGCTCTCATCCGCCAGCTCCTCGAGCCTGCCCTGGCAGGAGGGTCATCAGAATCCAGCACTCGACCGACATGAGGACTTGACTTACCTTACGGTGTGAAAGCACATTCAGACGCGCGGAGGAGGAGGAGGAGATGATTCGACGTCGGTAGAGTGCATACACTCGTAGTGTTTCTTGTCAATAATCGTCCTGCCCGGCTATCCGACAGCAGCAGCTCCACGTGGTTCTCCGCCGCCTGCAGGTACCTCAGCGCGTTGGCCTCGGTGCAGGGGCTTACACTCGTTCACTTTTCAGCTCAACTTGAGCCGTGTCTGACACACAAAAACACCCTACACACCCTAAACACCGCCTGACACCCCCCGAACACGGGCTACACATCCCATACGCGCGCCCCCTACCCCATAACAATGCTTAAGTTGAGCTGAGAAGTGAGCGAGTGTAAGCCCCTGCCTTAGTGTTGGCCGCCTCCGCGCCCTTGTGCGTCGTGACGCGCACCCGCTCCTCCACGTCAGCCAGCTGCCCGCGCAGCGCCTCCGCCTCCGCCTCCAGCTTCTCGTTCGCGGCGGTGAGCTGCGCGGAGGCGCCGGCGGCGGCGCCGGTCGAGCGGTCGCGCGCGGACGGCACGTAGCCCTCCTCTCCCGACTCCCCTTCCGTGTCCTCGCCGCTGTAGTTCTCATCCTCCAGCACCTCGCCGCAGGGGCTTACTCTCGTTCACTACTCAGCTCAACTTGAGCGCTTTTTATGGGATAGGGGGTGCGCGTAGGGATGGTGTAGCCGGTGTTCAGGGGTGTTGCGGGTTATTTATGGTGTGTAGGGTGTTGTTGTGTGTCAGACACGGCTCAAGTTGAGCTGAAAATTGAACGAGTGTAAGCCCATGCCTCGCCGTCGAACCCGTCTTGGTCCGGGTCGTCGTCCAGCCCCAGCGACGCCTTGAGCTCCGCGCGGTCGTCGCGGCGGCTGGAGGCCGCGGGCGACCCCGAGGCGCCGTACAGCTCGCTGGCGCGCGCGGGGTCGAACTCCTGCAGCGCGGGGACAGCAACAGAGGGCGGGGGGGCGGAGGCGGGGGCGGGGGAGGGGGGTCGGAACCAGGTCATTTCCAGGGGACACGCGTGGTATCAACTTGCCAGCTCAGGACAACTACGCAATCTCCAGTGCCGCCTCGGGGCGCGGTCGCCGCCGGGCCGCCACCCCCGCGCGGTATTCCGGTGGGAGTCGGTGCCGGGGGCTGGCGACGCCGCGCCGGAGACCGAGACGTGGTCTGCGCGTCATACGAAAGCATGCCTCCGGAAGTATCATAGTTCCCCCCACCGGACAAGGAGAAGGAGGGTGCCGTAAAAAAGGTAGGGTGACACATGGGACCAGCTGAGCAGGGGCCGGGGAGGACGTACCCTCGGTACGCCGGCGTGCGACATGGCAAGTGCAGGTGGTCGCCGCTCGGTTCGGCGTCGCCGTCAACGCTGTGCGCGCGGTTGGACGTGAGCGGTAACAGCAGATGGGAGCAGGATCTTCATATCATAAATGCCAGTCGACGAGAGTCGCCGATATCGTCGATCCCGCTTCGCGCCATTCCGCTCATTTCTAAGATGAGTTAGAGACGAGAACCACGAGGAGTCCACGCCAGCGCCAGGTGCCTTACTTCTTACAATCTTGAATCATGAGTCAGCTAAAGTTCTCTATCGTCTACGAACACGGCCGCAGCTTGCTGTTGCCCTCCCCCCACGGGTGGTCGTCCTTCCAGTCGTCCCACGCCCGCGCCTTGTGCACCGCCTCATCCTCAACCTGCTCGGCTGACTTCAGGCCCTCCTCCCTGTCGTTCGCGATCTTGCGCTGCGCGTCTCTGATGCCCTTCTCCACCAATTCCTTGTACTCCATTTCCCCGGCCTGCTCGATTGACACCGTCGGCAAGTTGTGCCCCAGCGTTAGAGCCCGACAGACATTATTCGCCACGTCATAGGATGGCACTTTACGCAAGAAAAGAGGTTTCGAAATGCGTTCGATTGCGTGGCGAGGGATATCCGTGAGGCCCTACCCGGCTTGAACAGCGCGCCTTGTTTGATGCGCTCGCGGCTCCCGCCCTGCAGCCAGGGACTTACACTCGTTCCGATTTCAGCTCAACTTGAGCTCTTCTGTCCACCGTGTAACCCAACTTAACCCTGAATGTGTCCTAGAGTTGCTCAAGTTGAGCTCCAACGTCAATGAGTGTAAGGCCCTGCCTGCAGCCCGCTCAGTGCGTCCAGCAGCTCCTGGGGCACGGGCTGGATCGGCGTCCCGCCGCCGCCGCTGCCGCCCCCGTCCGTATTCCTCCTGTCCCCCCGCGCGCCGTCTTGCCCCGCCGGCGGCGGCTTCGGCCGCGCCGCCTCCAGCGCCTCTCGGTTTCGCAGCATCTCCATCTCCAACGCGTGTTGCGGCTGATTGTCCAGGGACCTCTGCACGGCGTCCTCGACGTACGGCCACGAGTGAATCATACACGCCGTGTCATACGATGCAAGTCCAAAACAATCATGACATGACTCAAGACACGAGGGTCGGCATTGTGGTGGATAATGCAGCTTGCAATATATTAATGACGTGTCTGATGGTTAGACTCTGCAAGATGAAGACTGTAATGACTTGGTCCTACCTCGACGAGCAGCAGCCAGCGCTCGCGCTCCTCCTCGTCGTCCAGCGGCGAGTCGGCGTCCTCCTCGTCGTCGTCCTCGCCGTCCCAGTTCACCTCTTCGCTCATCAGCGCCGCTTCCCGCCGCTTCCTCCGCGCCGCGTCAAGCTCCTCCAGCCGGACGCGAATGGCTTTGTCGCGCTTGAAGCGATTCACTTTCTCAGCGCGGAACGTGGCTGGGTCCACGGTCCCCTCGCGCTCCCGCGCCGCCCGCGCGGCATCCGGGAGGAAGCCATGGCGGTCGCACATGGCTAGGAAGAGCTCGGTGTTCTCCGCGGCCTCCGTCACGATGGGCAGGCGCGTTGCTGGGTCGGGCGTTCGCGTGCGGCTCACAACCTCGCTCAGGTAGAATGGAGTCAGCATGTATTTGAGATCCGCGGTGGCGATGTCGTCCTTCTCCTCGTTCGAGCTGAAGACCCCGGCGCGGTCCACCTGCAGCACACAGTGCCGCAGCATCTCCACGCCCGCCGCCACCGCAGCCTGTGGGGCCGCGAGTGTAGTGAGGGGGTGCCGTTAGCGAAAGGTTGGGGGCAGAGTGCCTGTCGCGGGGAGGCGAATCAGCGAAGGGGACGGCGCCCTGAGGTAGTGCCGCCCGGAGACCGCTGCTGTTGTTGCTACTGTGGATGGCTGATGCTGTGGCTACTGAAGCGAAGGCGGTCAACAATGCAAACTTCGCGAGGGTAGAGGACGGCTCGTCGCGCCGCGCCGTCCCCACAGATGACCTAACAGGAAGGCACCCCATATTGTTGAGCTTGTTTCTCGAGATTTGGGATTTGTGCTCACCTCGTCGGCGCCGCCTGACGTCAGCTGCCCGTACAGCGCCTGTCCCCGCACGAACGCGGCGCCCAGTGTCATCTCCTCCACGCTCGTCATTCCGGCGGCCAGGTCGTGGTATCAAGAGTACGACGTCACCCAGCGCACTCTCGGGGAGGCTACTTGTGAAGACATCAGCAGCCGCGTGCTGATGTGTACTGATGATGAGGGTTGTTATGTTAGGGTTTTGAACCCTAAACCCTAAACCCTTGAGTACGCACGGCGCGCGTCTTGACCAGCCGCGAGCCGGCGCCAGTTTCGCGCATCGGAGCGACGCCAATATGGCGGGTCCGTCGGGCGGCGGGGCCGGCGCTGCGATCTCATCGGCTGGTGGTGGAGGGTGGCGCCGCGCGGGGGTCACCGTGGGGCTCGCCGCCGCGCTCGTCGCTCTCGTGTGCGTCGCCTTCATCCTCACCGAAGGTGGGGAGCGGAAAACGCATCACACCGCGCGCACTGCAGTGTAACTGTCTCGTGCTCGCCGTGTCATCCACCTCGTTGCCAGCGGCACGCTCTCATTGTTCTAATAGGCACGCCAGTGACACGGCCCACGCTTGCCCGCCCACCGATCCGCGGTGGCATGCGTTGCTTTGAGCACACACACCCGGGGTGAGTTTTTCTGTCTTCGATCGCGAGACAGAGTTTGACGCATGTTGCTGCTCGTGTTGACGCACGCTGTTCGCGATGGTGGGCCCTTTCGTGCGACCTGCACGCGTTCGTCGGTATCGTGAAAACCGACGCCGGCGCCGACGAGGGAGGATCAGGCGTGCACACAGCACCTCGGAGCAGCGGCGGCGATGAGGACGAGGACGGGGAGGCAGCTGCTGATGGGGACGCCACCGCCGACGGAAACGCTGCGGACGAAAGGCCGTCGCTGTCGCCAGCTGCCGCCACCGCCACCGCCACCGCCGCCGACGCTTCCACGGCCGGCGGGTACCGCGTCTCGTTCGCGCTGAAGGGCAAGCCCCCCAAAACGAGCCGCGCGCAGGAAGCCGTGGAGGTACGGCCTGCCAGACATCGCCTGCCACGTCATCGACAAGCCTTTGGAACCCTCGTTTCTTGAGTTGAACGGCATCCCATGACCTGGCGGGCAATGTCTGCCAGGCCCTGTTCG
>Ga0307489_10000741_pt1 | contig 20581 bp, 17 predicted proteins | sample SB12metaG_FD_202247 | JGI IMG/M metagenome (GOLD analysis project Ga0307489, IMG submission 202247) | Sea-ice brine microbial communities from Beaufort Sea near Barrow, Alaska, United States - SB 1.2 | ecosystem: Environmental > Aquatic > Marine > Coastal | place: USA: Alaska | collected...
CTAATAAAGCACTTATTAATCTACATTGTCGTGTAAGAAGGAATTGTTCGATTTAAAATCAATATCATTCTCATCTCTTTTAATAGCTGTTTTAGACCTACTAATTGGTGCATCTGCACTCAAGTCTAAACCTTGTCTTTTGTATGCTGGCTGACGCTCAATTTCGTCTATATTCTTACTCAATTGGTCATTGAACTTATAATTAAAACCTTTCATTTTCTGACGTCTCTCCTCTGCCCTTTTCTGTAATTCAGAAATTGTCAAATCTAAAGGAGAAACTTCTTCACTTTTAGTTTCAATAGCATTTACTGCTGCCTGTGGTGTTGCCGTTTTTAATTCAAATTGAATTTCGTCTTCTTTAGTAGTAGCCTCTCTTTCTGCAATATGAGAGCTTTTGCCAATAGTTGGTTTTGCATCAAAATCTTCTAAAACATACCGCGTTTCTTTGACGTTCTTTTCAAGCGTAATTTTTTCTCCACTATCCACAGGTGCCTCCTTTACATTTTCAACAGACTCTTCATTCAAGTTAAATTTAATTTCTTCGTTTTCTTTTACTTCTGTATAGGAATTTAGTGGCAAATCAAATACCAAATCTGCTTGACTTGCTTCTGGCGCTTCAATAATTTCCTCAATAACCGGAGTGATGTCTGTAATTATAAAAGTATCATCAGAAACAACATCCAAAGAAATTTCGTCAGAAGAAACAGGCGCACTAGGTATAGTCTCGGAAGTAGGACCTACATCCTTCCTTGATGCCGGCTTCACAACTTCAGTTACTTCATCTTCTTCTAAACTATGTACTATTTTTTCTTCGTGAACGTTAGAAATAGGTTGGTCTATCGTTGCTGTTTTAGAAATTGTTTTTTCCTCAAAATTATAGGTTGCTTTTTGCTCATCCTCTAGCGTATGAACAATTTTTTTAACTTCTGTATTTGTAATTGTGCTTTGTTGATCCTTGGCAAAACCGGTAGCTACAATGGTCACAGCAATAGCATCTCCTAATTCCTCATCTTCACCAATACCCATGATAATATTGGCATCATACCCAGCTTCATCTTGAATAAAGTCGTTGATTTCTCCTATTTCGTCTAAGGTAACCTCATTAGTTCCCGAAACAATTAACAACAGTACATTTTTAGCTCCCGTAATTTTATTGTCATTTAACAATGGCGAATCTAATGCTTTTACAATAGCCGTTTTTGCTCTATCCTTACCTTCTTCTTTTGCAGAACCCATGATGGCTGTTCCACTATTAGACAATACTGTTTTAGCATCGTGTAAATCGATGTTTTGCTTATAATGGTGTGTAATTACCTCTGCAATTCCGCGAGAAGCCGTAGACAAAACCTCATCTGCCTTTGAAAAACCAGCTTTAAAACCAAGATTTCCATAAACTTCACGTAGCTTATTGTTGTTAATTACAATTAGAGAATCTACATTTTGACGTAATTGATCGATTCCTTCTTGCGCCTGTTTAGACCTTCTTCTTCCTTCAAAGGCAAATGGCATGGTTACAATACCAACGGTAAGAATGTCCATATCTTTTGCAATTTTTGCAATAATTGGTGCCGCTCCTGTACCTGTTCCACCTCCCATTCCAGCAGTTATAAATACCATTTTTGTTTGGGTATTTAACATTTGCTGAATTTCTTGCATGCTTTCTTTAGCAGCTTGTGCACCAATATCTGGATTTGCACCTGCACCTAAACCAGAAGTTAAATTTGCTCCTAATTGAATTTTATTAGGAACAGGACTGTTTTCTAGTGCTTGTGCATCTGTATTGCAAATGACAAAATCTACACCTCTAATTTGCTGTGTGTACATGTGGTTTACTGCATTGCTTCCACCACCTCCTACACCAATTACTTTTATGGTATTAGACTGTGTTTTTGGCATGTCAAATAAAATGTTATCGAATTCTGTGCTCATAATAACGTAGCTATTATATTTTATTTTTTATTTTTTATTTTCTTCTAATTTCAATCTTTTTACGAAAGTCTATTCTGCATTGTCTAAAAAATCTTTTAGACTTTCTGTAAACTTTTCAAAAAAGGATTTTTTCGATTTCTTCTTGATTTTTTCTTTTTGTATCGGAGCATTTTCCGCTGCTTCACCGTCAGAGCTTTCTAAGTTTTCTTGTACAATTTCACCGATAATTTCCTCTTCTTTGACATCTTTATGTAAGCCTTCCATTAAAAGTCCAACTGCAGTTGCATAAGACGGGCTTGATAAGCCGTCATCTGAATCCCCAGCTAAATGCTCATTAGGATATCCAATTCTTGCGTCCATGCCTGTAATATATTCAACTAGCTGCCGTAAATGCTTCAATTGAGAACCACCACCAGTCAACACAATTCCTCCAATCAATTTTCCTTTTGCGGTTTCGTGCCCGTAATTTTTTACTTCTAAATACACATGCTCAATAATCTCTTGCACCCTTGCATGTATAATTTTCGATAAATTCTTTAGCGTTATTTCCTTTGGTTCCCTTCCTCTTAAACCAGGAATAGAGACAATTTCTGTTTCTTTATTTTCTCCAGGCCATGCAGAACCAAATTTAATTTTCAATAATTCCGCTTGCTTTTCTATAATTGAACACCCTTCTTTTATATCCTCTGTAATTACATTTCCGCCGAAAGGGATTACTGCTGTATGTCTTATAATTCCGTCTTTAAAAATAGCCAAATCTGTTGTACCACCACCAATATCTATCAAAGCAACACCTGCTTCTTTTTCTTCAGAACTTAATACCGCAGATGCAGAGGCTAGAGGTTCTAGGGTAATATCACTTAAATCTAAACCTGCACTTTTTACACAACGTCCAATATTTCTTATGGATGAAACTTGTCCAACCACCACATGAAAATTAGCTTCTAAACGACCACCATACATGCCTATTGGTTCTTTGATATCTGCTTGAGAATCAACTTTAAACTCTTGCGGTAACACATGAATAATTTCTTCTCCTGGCAACATCACCAATTTATGAACTTGATTTACTAAATTTTCTATATCTGCTTCATCAATAACTTCATCTGCATTATTTCTTGTAATATAATCTGAATGATGCAGGCTTCTAATATGTTGACCAGCAATACCAACAACAACTTCTTCAATTTTAAGACTAGAAACACTTTCTGCTTCTTCAACAGCCTGTTGAATAGATTGTATCGTTTGTGTAATATTGCTTACAACACCTCGTTTTACGCCTAAACTTTTTGCTTTACCAATTCCAACAACTTCTATTTTGCCATATTCGTTTTTACGACCAATCATGGCAACAATTTTAGTTGTACCAATATCTAAACCAACAGCTATTTTAGTGTTTTCCATTTTGATTTATTTTGAGCACACAACTTGGTTGTGATATTTTACTGTAATCCTTTTATATTCTTGAATCGTTTTATTTTTGTACGTAGTATTATAAAACGCTTTTAACTTATTAAATTTCACTTTCATATCATTTAATTTTCCAAAAGCAATTTTATAGTCTCCACTTCTTACGGAAAATTCATACTCATCAACATCAGATTTCACGATTCCAACAATTTCTTTTTGAAGAAAATCATCTTTTAAAATATAAGATACTAGGGGTAAAATTACCTGAATATCTGCACTATTTTCAACACCTGAAATCAACAACACTCTTGCCGAATAATTCTTTGACAAAGGCACTTTTACTCCTTGTTTGTCAATATAATAAGAATGTTCGCTTTCAAAGATTCTTGCGATTGGTGTGCGCTGTTTTATATTTGTTTTTAACACGCCGTCTATTGTTAAAAAAACGGCTGCTTTTTCTACATAATGATTCTTCGCTACCTTATTTTCTAGGTTGTATAAATCTATTACAGATTTCGCTTGGTTTGTCACTATTGTATCATTTTGTATTAACAATTTATCAACCATAAAATGGGTCAAGAAATTATTGTTTCCTGCTTGAAATTTTACTTCAATTTTTGTTACTTTTTTTTCATTATTTCTAACAGAAGTAAAACTATATAAAAAGGCTAAAAACCCTATTATAACTACAAAAAATAGATATTTAAACACTCTTTTAAACTTCATTTGACAGGGGTATTAAAAGTTCTTTTGTTACCTGATTTATGAACACTCCAATGTCTCCTGCACCTAACATAATCACTACTTTTGCAGATGAATTTTTAATATCTTTTACTAAATTTATATTTTGTGTCAATTTTTTATGCCTGTTTTCAATTTTACTCAACAACCAATTGGAATCTACTCCAGAAATCGGAAGCTCTCTTGCAGGATAAATATCTAGCAGCAAAATTTCATCAAACTTTGAAAGAGCAGCAGCAAAATCGTCAATAAAATCTCTTGTTCTTGAATATAAATGAGGCTGAAAAACCACCAAAACGCTTTCATTTGGATACATTTCTCTCACCGCGTTTTCTACTGCATTTATTTCCGTTGGATGGTGCGCATAATCATCAATCAATACAAAATTTTCTGTTTTTATTTTATAGGAAAACCTCCGTTTTACACCCTTAAAAGTTGACAAATAGTATTTTATTTTTTCTAACGGAATTCCATAGACATCTGCCATTGCCAATGCAGCTAATGCGTTCATTACATTATGCTTTCCTGGCAATTGAAACACAATGTTCTTTATTTCTGACGAAGGTGTTTTTACATCAAAGATATACACCCCTTTTTCTATTTTTAAATTGAAAGCTGTATAATCTGAGTCTTCATCAATTGCATAGGTTAATCCCTGTAAAGGCAACCCTTTTGCTACAATTAATGTGTTAGAGACTTTACTTGAAAACTCCATAAAAGTTGCTGTCAATGCTTCTGGGTTTTCATAAATATCCAAGTGATCGGCATCCATAGAAGTAATGCATGCAATATTCGGACTTAACTGTAAAAAGGATTTATCAAATTCATCGGCTTCTACAACACTTATTTCAGCGGCTCCTAAAATTAAATTTGAGTTGTAATTTTCTGCAATTCCACCTAAAAAAGAGGTTGCTTTTACTTCCGTCATTACATGGCCTAATATCGCAGAAGTTGTAGTTTTTCCGTGTGTTCCTGCAACTGCAAGACAAAATGTAGTTTCTGTAATTTTACCTAAAATTTCAGCTCTTTTTAACACTGTAAATTTATGGTCTAGAAAATAGTTGAATTCACTATGATTTTTTGGAATTGCTGGTGTGTAAATGACTACTGTTTTTTCATTATTTAAAAAAGAAATTGGAATATTTTTCACGGTATCCTCAAAATGAATTGCGACTCCTAACCCCTCTAAATCTTGAGTAATTTTAGACGGCGCTTTGTCATAACCTGCCACTATTTTTCCATTCAAAGCAAAATAGCGCGCAATTGCACTCATTCCTATGCCACCAATTCCAACAAAATAAACGTTATGTATATGCTTTAAATTCACTTATTTATTAATTTTTCAACTTCATCAACAATATCTTTTGTTGCGCTAGGCAATGCTAATAATTTTATGTTCTCTGATAGACTTTCTTGTTTTCCAATATCTTTCATCAACGATTCAAAAACCACTAAAAATGTATCTAATTCAATTTCTTTAATCATTAATGCAGCATGATTATCTACGATAAATTTTGCGTTTTTTGTCTGATGGTCTTCCGCCACATTTGGCGAAGGAATAAAAATAACGGGCTTCCCAACAACACATAATTCTGACACTGAACTTGCACCCGCTCTAGAAATGATAATATCTGCAGCTGCATAACTTAAATCCATTCTGTTTATAAATTGATGTACTTGTATGTGCTCTAAATTATTGTACTTTTTATATGCTTCAAAATAGAATTCTCCACACTGCCAAATAACCTGCACTGCTTCACTTTGAAAAAAATCCAAGTTATTTTCTACCAATTGATTTATTTTTCTTGCCCCCAAACTTCCCCCTAAAACCAAGATTGTTTTCTTTTTTTTATCTAATTTAAAAAAGAGGTTCCCATCTTCTTTTTTAGAATGGATAGACAACAAATCTTGACGCACTGGATTTCCCGTTTTCACGATTTTATCTCGCGGAAAAAAGCGTTCTAAAGAGTCATATGCAACACAAATCTTTTTTGCTTTTTTACTTAATAATTTATTTGTAATTCCTGGAAATGAATTCTGTTCTTGTATTAATGTGGGAATTCCTTTTCTACCTGCCATAATTAATGTGGGTCCGCTTGCAAAACCTCCTGTACCGATGGCTATATCTGGTTTAAACTTTTTAATTATTTTAAAAGCGCCCCATAAACTATGTATCAATTTAAACGGAAATGACACATTATCTATGGTTAATTTTCTTTGGATACCAGCAATCCACAATCCTTTAATTTTGTATCCTGCTTGCGGTACTTTTTCCATCTCCATTTTATCCTTTGCCCCAACAAATAGAAAATTTGCATCAGGATATCTAACTTTTATCTCATTTGCAATTGCAATTGCAGGATAAATATGTCCGCCTGTTCCACCTCCAGAAATTAATATGTTAATCGATTGTTTCATGTAAAATATCTAAAGGGTTATCATCTAACAAACCTTCTTCTGTTTCTTGTTTAGATGCACTTACACTTAAAATCATTCCAAGCGCAAAACAAGTCATCCAAATAGAAGTACCTCCACTACTAATTAACGGCAGCGTTTGCCCTGTTACAGGAAATAAATTTGTAGCAACGGCCATATTTATGATGGCTTGAAAAACGATGGGTACCCCCACTCCTATTACTAATAATGTTCCAAAAATTGTTGTTGATTTTTTTAAAACCACAAAGATTCTAAAAAGCAATAAAAAATATACAAATACAATTAATATAGCACCTAATAGGCCATATTCTTCAACAATAATTGCATAAATAAAATCTGAAGATGATTGTGGTAAAAAATTCTTCTGTACACTTTTTCCTGGGCCTACTCCAAGAGCCCCCCCAGTTGTAATGGCTATTTTTGCTTTTTCTACTTGATATGCTTCTTTCCCTTTTTCACCAGAAAAACTTTCTATTCTATTTTGCCAGGTTTGCACTCTATTTGGCATCACATCAGGAAAAGCTTTTGCGATTAGTACAAAAAAAGCAAGCGCCAAAATTCCTGTACCCAAAATAAAACCAATATATTTCAAGGGGTAGCCCCCCATAAAAACAAGGCCTAATATCATGATAAATAAAATAGCGGTTGTAGAAAAATTTGCTGGTAAAATTAAAATTAAAACGATGCTTACCGGCAACCATAATTGCAATAAACTTTCTTTAAATTTAATTTCTTTTTCTTTATTTCTAGCTAAATATCTTGCCACAAAAACCATTAAAACCAAACCTGCTAAAGTAGATGTTTGAAAACCGATACCAACAAACGGAATCCGAATCCATCTGCTTGCGTTTGCGCCACCAATGGTAGTTCCCTGTAAAAGCGTAAAAAGCAGCAACACGATTACAATGGGCAACATTAAAACAGAGCCTCCAGAAAAATATCGATACGGAATTTTATGTACACCATAAATAATTGCAAAACCCATAATTAATAAAACCATGTGCTTTACCAAATACCCTAGTGTTGATCCTGAACCTACAACATACACCAAGTTTGTGCTTGCACTGTACACAGGCATAAATGAGAATATTGCCAAAGCTGCAACAATTGCCCAAATGGTTTTATCTCCTTTTATATGTTGAAAAATAATTTTCATTTTAAATTTCTAAATACTTAATTTTTAATCGGCTTAAACTCGTAAACAGTTCAACAAGTAAGCACTTTAAAGACCTTTTACTGCGGCTTTAAATTGACGTCCTCTGTCTTCATAGTTCTCAAATAAATCAAAACTGGCACATGCTGGCGATAACAAAACTGCATCTCCTTTTTCTGATAATTTATGTGCAACTTTAACAGCCTCTTCTGCTCCTGCAGTTTCCACAATAATATCCACAACATTACCAAACAAGTTTTTTATTTTTTCATTGTCCAAACCCAAACAAACAATTGCTTTTACTTTTTCTCTAACCAACGGCAATAAATCATTGTAATCATTCCCTTTATCAACCCCTCCAACAATCCAAACAGTTTGTTTATCCATGCACTCTAATGCGTAAAAAGTTGCATTTACATTGGTTGCCTTTGAATCATTAATATATTCTATACCATCTATTTTTGCTACATTTTCTAGACGATGCTCTGCACCTTCAAAACTAGATAAACTTTCTTTGATAAATTCTTTTCTTACTTTTAGCAATTGCGCAGCCATTGTTGCCGCCATTGCATTTTTTATGTTGTGTTTTCCTTTTACTGTTAATGTTGAAGTTGGCATCTTGAATATCTCTTTATTTATGTTGATTGTTATAATTTTATCTTTTAAAAAAGCTCCGTAGGACAGTTCTTTTTCTAATGAAAACGGGACTAATTTTGCTTTTACTTTATTCTTTTGTAACCAATTATTGATGGCTAGATCATCTGCATCGTAAATTAAATAATCGGTTTTTTTTTGATTCTTTGTAATTCTAAATTTTGAGGCAATATACTTGTCAAAATCATATTCATATCGATCTAAATGATCTGGTGTTATATTCGTTAAAATAGCTATATGACTATTAAAATCTTCAATTCCATCTAACTGAAAGCTACTTAATTCTAGCACATAATTATCCTGAGATTTATGCGCAACATGCGCTGCAAAACTGTCTCCAATATTACCTGCAATTCCAACATTTAATCCTGCTTCTTTTAAAATATGATGCACTATTAATGCCGTAGTTGTTTTTCCATTTGAACCTGTAATTCCGATCATAGTTGCAGCTGTATATTTTGCTGCAAATTCAATTTCAGAAATCACCTTTATACCCTTTTCCTTCAATTTTAAAACCAATGGAACTGTTTCAGGAATTCCAGGGCTCTTCATCACAACATCAGCATTTAAAATTTTGCTTTCTGTATGCTTTTTTTCCTCAAAAGGGATGTCGTTATTTAAAAGAACTTCTTTGTGTTTTTTGACTATTTCTCCGCTATCTGAGACAAAGACTTCATACCCTTTTAGTTTTCCTAAAACGGCTGTTCCAACGCCGCTTTCTCCTCCGCCAAGTATTGTTAGTCTTTTCACTTTATCTTAGTTTTAAAGTAACAATGGTAAATACCGCTAATAAAATTCCTATAATCCAAAAACGGACTACAATTTTACTTTCGTGAAAACTTAATTTTTGGTAATGATGATGTAACGGAGCCATTTTAAAGATTCTTCTACCAATACCAAATTTATTCTTCGTGTATTTAAACCAAAAAACCTGCAAAATTACAGACATATTTTCGATCACAAAAACCCCTGCTAAAATTGGCAACAATAACTCTTTCCGGATTGCAATTGCAATAACTGCTATAATACCGCCAATTGTCAAACTTCCAGTATCTCCCATAAAAACTTCAGCAGGATACGTATTGTGCCAGAGAAAACCAATCAAAGCCCCTGCAAAAGCAAGAATAAAAACGGTCATCTCTCCAGAATTAGGAATGTACATCACATCTAAATAATCTGCGAAAACAATATTACCAGACACCCATGCAAACAGCGCCAATGTTATTACAATAATTGCAGATGAACCCGCAGCCAAACCATCTATTCCGTCTGTTAAATTTGCACCATTAGAAATTCCAGCAACTATAAACACCACAATAAAGATAAAAACAACCCAGCCGTATTTTTCGTAACCCGCTCCCAAAAAGCTTAACAACTCTGTATAATCTAATTCGTTATCCTTTAAGAAAGGAACGGTTGTTTTCGTAGACTTGTGCGCTTCACCAAAAACGGTAGCACTTCCATTCTCTTGCGTAATTTGTTGCGCTATTGGCAGTTGTTCTTTTATAGTTACGTCCTCGTTAAAATACAGCATAGCGCCTACAATAATTCCTAAACCAACTTGCCCAAGAATTTTAAACCGCCCTTTTAAACCTGCTTTATCTTTTTTAAACACCTTTATATAATCGTCTAAAAAGCCTATTAGCCCCATCCAAATTGTAGTAATTATCAAAATAATTACATAAATATTATCTAATTTAGCAAGTAAAAATACTGGAACCAAAGTTGCTAGGATGATGATGATTCCACCCATTGTTGGCGTACCTGTTTTTTGAACCTGACCTTTTAAGCCCAAATCTCTTATAGACTCACCAACCTGTTGTTTTTGTAAAAAACGAATAATTTTTTTACCGAAAAACACAGAAATCAACAAGGATAAAATAAAAGCTGCCGCGGCTCTAAATGTGATAAATTGAAACACACTGGCTCCAGGAAAACTAAATTGATTCTCTAAATATTCGAATAAATAATACAGCATTCTTACTATTTTTTTAGTTGATTAAAACAGTTTTTCACTTCCTCTAAGTCATCAAAATGAGTACGAACTCCGTTTATTTCTTGATAATTTTCATGTCCTTTTCCTGCAATAAGTATAATATCTTTAGCTTCTGCAAACTTACAAGCTGTCTTAATTGCCTGCCTTCTATCTAAAACTATAAGTGTTTTTCTATAGTTCTCTGCTGAAACCCCAACTTCCATTTCCTCTAAAATAATTTGTGAATTTTCTGTTCTTGGGTTGTCTGATGTGAAAACTGCTTGCGTACTCAACTGAGCAGCAATATGGGCCATTTTTGGTCTTTTTGTCTTATCTCTGTCACCTCCGCAACCAACAACTGTAATTACTTTTTCATTGCCAGTTCGAATGTCATTAATAGTTTCTAATACATTTTTTAATGCGTCTGGTGTATGGGCATAATCTATAATGGCAGTAATTCCACTCTCTGAAACCAGATATTCAAAGCGTCCACTCACACTTTCTAACTCACTAATTATAGTTAAAACTTCAATTTTCTCTAAACCCAATAATTCTGCCGTTGCAATAATTGCAGTTAAATTGTACATATTAAAAACTCCAATTAACTTCGTCCAGACTTCAGTTCCATCCACAGAAATTAAAGTTCCAGAAAGTTGTTTTTCTAAAATCTTTACTTTAAAATCTGCCACCGTTTTTAATGCGTACGTTTTCTTTTTTGCTTTCGTATTCTGCAACATAAAGTGGCCATTTTTATCATCGATATTTGTCAATGCAAAAGCCGATTTTGGTAGCGAATCAAAAAATACCTTTTTCACATCTCTATACTCCGCAAAGGTTTTATGATAGTCTAAATGATCGTGAGAAAGATTCGTAAAAATTCCACCAGCAAAAGTTAATCCTTCTGTTCTTTTTTGATGAATTCCATGAGAACTTACTTCCATAAAACAGAAATCTACACCGGCATCAATCATCGTATCTAAATATCCATTGATACTCACAGAATCTGGCGTTGTATGCGTTGCTTTAAACGCAGTTTCATCAACCAAAATTTGAACAGTTGACAACAATCCAACTTTATACCCTGCTTTTTTAAATAATTGATATAATAAAGATGCTATTGTAGTTTTACCATTGGTGCCTGTTACACCAACTAAAGGGATTTTTGCTGAAGGATTGTCATAAAAGTTTGAGGCCATAATTGCCAAAGCAATATTTGCATCTGCTACTTGAATATAGGTAACCCCTTCTTTTTGTGCTTGAGGAAAAATTTCGCAAACAACAGCAATTGCACCTAATTTTATCGCTGTATCCATGTATAAATGACCATCTACAGAAATTCCTTTTTGAGCCACAAAAACATCATTATGTGCAACCTTTCTGGAATCGAAAACAAGATTTTCTACCAAAAGCCCTGTAGCACCAGATACTTTATTGATTGCTACTTTATATAATATGTCTTTTAAATTTTTCAGGCTATGATAATTTTAAAGTGATTGTTTTTCCTTTTATTAATTTTTCTCCTTTTTTTAAGGATTGATATTCCACTTTACCAACTCCAGAGACTTTTACTTTTAATCCAATATTCTCTAATAAAGACAAAGCATCCATGCCAGACATCCCTTCAACATTAGGTACTTTTGTGTAGCTTTTACGCAACTGATCGTTGTACTTTGAATATTTTTTTTCAATCTCTTCAAACTTGGCTTTATCTTCTACAGATTGCTTGTCTATAGGAGTTGTGGTATATATTTTTTGTGCAATTTCTTTAAATACGGGTCCAGCAACTGTTGCCCCATAATATCCTTTTTCCTTTTTTGGATCGTGAATTACTACGATGCAAGAATATTTGGGTTTATCTGCAGGAAAAAAACCTGCAAATGAAGCTACATAATGTTTATTAGAGTACCCGGCTGAAACCGTTTCACCATTTTCATCGATGTGTTTTGGAAGGTATTTTTTAGCAGTTCCTGTTTTTCCTGCCATCGAAAAATTGGATGAATAAATAGCACTTGCGGTTCCTTTAACCACTACATTTTCCATCACTTTTCTAATCTTGTTTAATGTTTCATCAGATGCTATTTTTGGATTTACCACTTCCGTTTTAAAAACTTTTTCCGTTTTATCTTGCCTCCTTAATTCCTTTACAAAAAAAGGTTTTACCATCACTCCGTTATTTGCAACTGCATTGTAAAACATTAAAGTTTGCATCGGTGTAACAGAAATTCCATACCCCCAAGACATCCACTCTAAAGAAATTTTACTCCATCTTTTATCCGAAGGTCTGGGCACTACTGGTATTCCTTCTCCTTTAATTGGAAAACCAATTGGTTTTGTAAACCCGTAGCTTTCTAATTTTTTTATAAATTTTTCGGGTTGATGATCATAGCTCTTTTGAATCAACTTCACAATACCTACGTTAGAAGAAACTTCTAAAACTCTAGCTGCAGAAATTTTACCATACCCCCCTCTATGAGAATCCTCTACCTTAGAACCATGGATGTAAATTCTACCCTTTTCGGTATCTACAACGGTAGCCGTATCAATCAGCTTATCATCTAAAGCGGCTGTTAAACTTGCCAACTTAAATGTTGAACCTGGTTCATGGCTTTCCCAAACCGCGTAGTTTCTTTTTTCGTAATATTTTCCCGCTTTCGTTCTTCCTAAATTAGAGATTGCTTTGACGGCTCCTGTTGCGGTTTCCATAACTACTGCACAACCGTGATCTGCCTCAAAATATTCTAACTTTCTTAACAAAGCATGGTGCGTAATGTCTTGAATATTTACATCTATTGTAGTAATAATATCATGCCCATCGATGGGTTCTTTCTCGTTAAAATCGCTAATTGGCTTCCATTGATTTTTAGCAATTTTTTGTTCCCATCTCAACCCATTCTCACCTTGCATATAATCTGCAAAAGCACCCTCAATTCCTGCTTCTCCTCTAAAGTCATCATAACCAATAGTTCTTTCCGCTATTTTGCCAATAGGATGTGCACGCTCTGTTCTGTGTTTAGCAATAAAACCACCTTTATAAACCCCCAAATTAAAAATTGGGAATTTTTTCATTTTTAAATAATCGGTATACCCAATATTTCTGGCAATTAAAAAATACCTTCTTTTTTTGTTTTTAGCGGTTCTTAATCGTTTCTGATAATACCTTGGCGAATGCCCAAGCATTTTAGATAGTTTTGAAGAAAGTGCACCAATATTAGCTTCAAAAACAGTGCTATTTACAGTAACCAAATCCATGAAGATATTAAATTTAGACATCGACGTTGCCAATAAGTTACCATCTGCGGCGTACATATTTCCTTTATTGGCATAAATAGTATCTTGCCTTACCGTAAGTTCTGTTGCTAATTTTCTATAGGTGTCTCCTTGCACATATTGAAGATTGATAACTCTAAAAATAATAGCCAACAAAAACAGCGTCATAAAAGCAGCTACCAAGTAGAATTTAGTAAGGATGCTCTTTTTGTGAGTTGCCAATTTTAATTGTTTTTATAGGTTACTTTTATTTTTTTTGGAGGTGTTTTTGAGGGCTTTAAACCTCTAACTTTTGCTTTTTCTCTAACACTAGATTCCATTTTCATTCTCATTAAAACAATCCCCGTATCTACATATTCTGCTCTTAATTCTCGTTTTAATTTATTTAATTCAGAGATTTTAATTACTTTTTTGTCAGATTTGTGAGCACTAGAAATCATTATTAAAAGCAGCCCAACTATAAAAACAATAATGCGCCAATTCTTAAAAGCAGATTCATCTGTAAGGAAACTTCCTCTAAGAAAACCATATACCCCTTTTTTAATTTTAGACATATTTTTGCATTAAATATTAGGATTTCGGTCTCGCAGTTTTTAGTGTTGCGATTCTCAGCTTAGCACTTCTAGCTCTATTATTTACTTTAACTTCCGCTGCATTTGGTACTATTAACTTTCCAACTTTCTGCATAGGAACCTCTATATTTCCAAAAAAATCTTTTTCTGGCTCACCAACAAACAATCCCGTTCTAATAAATCTTTTTACCAATCTATCTTCTAAAGAATGGTAAGAAATAACACTCAGCCTTCCTTCTTTTTTTAATAAATTTGGCACTTGTTCTAAAAATTCTTTTAAAACGTCTAGCTCTTCATTTACCTCAATTCTAATGGCTTGAAATATCTGTGCCAATATCTTGTGCTCTACTGCATTTGGTAAGTATTTTTGTAAAGCTTCCTTTAACTGAAAGCTTGTTTCTATTTTTTCTTCTTGTCTTTTTTCTACAATTGTTTTTGCAATGTTCCTAGAGTTCCTTAACTCCCCATAGAGAAATAGTATTTCTGCTAATTTTTCTTCCGAATAAGTAGCGATAACCTCCTTTGCAGAAATTTTACTCCTTTGATTCATTCTCATATCTAAATCAGCATCAAAGCGCGTAGAAAAACCTCTTTCTGCCTCATCAAACTGATGCGAAGAGACCCCTAGATCAGCCAAAACTCCGTCTATTTTTTTTACTCCATGAAATCTTAAAAACCTTGAAATGTATCTGAAATTCTCTGGAATTAAGGTAAAACGCGCATCCTCCACTACATTTTCTAAAGCGTCTGGATCTTGATCGAAACCAAACAATCTTCCATGCGCTCCTAGTCTGCTCAAAATTTCTATTGAATGACCGCCTCCGCCAAACGTAACGTCTACGTACACGCCATTTTCTTTTATATCTAAAGCATCTACGCTTTCTTTTAATAAAACTGGATTATGATATTTCATCAACTTCTGTGTTTCCCATTACCTCCTCTGCTAAATCTGCAAAATCTAAAGCAGCGTCATCAATGGCTTTTTCATACTTGTCTTTGTCCCAGATTTCTATAATATTGACTGCTGAAGACAAAACAACCTGTTTTTGAATTCCTGCAAAATCACACAAATCTTTAGGAATTAAAACTCTACCAGCGGCATCAAACTCCACAATTTTCACACCTGCCGTAAACCTTCTAATAAAATCGTTATTCTTCTTAATAAACTTATTCAACTTATTAATTTTGTGCATCATTAAATCCCATTCTTCCATGGGATACAATTCTAAACAAGGCTGAAAAACAGCCCTTTTTATTACAAAACCCTCATTTAAAAATGGTTGCAGTTGCTTCTTAAGAGCTGTCGAAAACAGCACTCTTCCTTTAGCATCTGCCCTACATTCATATGTACCAATTAAATTTATCACAAATAAAAAGAGTTTTCTAAGAATCAAAAATATATAAATTTTACCACTTTTTACCACAATTAACCACATTGTTAATAAATAATTCCTTTTTAGACTATAAACAGGTCTTAAAAATTGGGTAAGAGTGATTTACTAAAAGGATATTTATGTTATAAAAAAGAATTACATTTGCGGTTAAGTAAAAAGAATTGAATGACGACTGACAAGTTAAAAACCGAAGGGAAATTTACATATGCAGAGGCGGGCGAAGGTCCTGCTATTATTGTTTTACATGGATTAATGGGCGCTTTGAGTAACTTTGGAGCTACATTTGATCACTTTTCTAGCAATGGTTATAAAGTTTTAATTCCTGAATTACCCTTATACTCTCTTCCTCTTATAAAAACAAATGTTAAAAATTTAGCTGGGTTTTTAAAAGAATTTTTAGAGTACAAAAAAATTGACAATGCAATTCTTTTAGGTAATTCTTTAGGCGGTCACATAGCACTCTATTTCACCAAACATTATCCCGAAAAAGTAAGCACACTTGTGCTTACAGGAAGCTCTGGTTTGTATGAAAAAGCAATGGGTGATAGTTTCCCTAAAAGAGGAAATTATGAATACATGGAACAAAAAACAAGAGAAGTTTTTTACGACCCGAACGTAGCTACTAAAGAATTAGTTGACCAAGTTTTTGAAACCGTAAACGATAGAATGAAAGCCTTAAAAACTTTATCTATTGCTAAAAGTGCTATTAGACATAATATGGCAAATGATTTACCAGACATGAAACAACCTACTTGTTTAATTTGGGGAAAACAAGATATTGTAACTCCGCCAGAGGTAGCGGTAGATTTTCATAAAATTTTACCAGATTCAGATTTATTTTGGATCGATAAGTGTGGCCATGCTGCAATGATGGAAAGACCAGAAGAATTCAATACAATTCTTCATAAATGGCTTACCGACAGAAATATATAATTCAATGAAAATTAAGTCTGCAGAATTTATAATGAGTAACAGTAATGTTACCAAAGCGCCACCAGAAAGAATGCCAGAATTTGCTTTTATTGGCCGTTCTAATGTTGGTAAATCTTCATTGATTAATATGTTAATGGAGCGCAAAGATTTAGCTAAAGTCTCTGGAAAACCAGGGAAAACTCAACTTATCAATCATTTTAAAATAAATGAAGATTGGTTTTTAGTGGATTTACCAGGATATGGTTATGCATCCGTATCTAAAAAGAAAAGAGTTATTTTTCAACATTTTATAGAAAATTACTTTAAAGAGAGAGAACAGCTTGTTTGTACTTTTGTATTGATAGATTCTAGACACGATCCTCAAAAAATAGATTTAGATTTCATGAAGTTTTTAGGTGAAAATCAAATTCCATTTTGCATCGTATTCACAAAAGCAGACAAATTAGGAAGCTCTAAATTAAACAAGCAAATAACTTCTTACAAAAAGAAATTACTACTCCATTGGGAAACTTTACCAACGTCATTTTTAACTTCATCCAATACCAGCTTAGGTAGAGCAGAATTTTTAAGCTTTATTGACGGTGTAAATGAAGATGTTGCCAAAGATTTTAAATAATCTTTCTACAACTTCAGGTACTATTAAAATGTTCTATGAACTCCACAAAAGAGAATTTACAGGTTTTATTTGAAGACAATCATATCATTATTGTCAATAAAAGAGCTGGTGACATTACCCAAGGTGATAAAACAGGCGACAAACCGTTAAGTGATGTTGTGAAGGAGTACGTAAAAGACAAATATAATAAACCGGGTCTGGTTTTTATTGGCACCGTGCATCGATTAGACAGACCTACTTCTGGAATCGTAATTTTTGCAAGAACCTCTAAAGCTTTAGAGCGTTTAAATAAAATGTTACGCGAAAAGACAATTAACAAAACCTACTGGGCACTTGTAAAAAACCCACCAAAGAAAACTTCAGATACTTTAATTAACTTTTTAAAAAAAGACACTAAAAAGAACAAATCTTTTGTCTATAAAAAAGAAATTGAAGGCAGTAAAAATGCAATTCTCCATTACAGAGTTCTTAAAAAATTAGAGTCTTATTTTTTAGTAGAAATTGATTTAGAAACTGGCAGACACCATCAAATTAGAACTCAACTATCTCATATTGGCAGCGCTATAAAAGGTGATTTAAAATATGGCTTTCCGCGCTCTAACAAAGATGGAAGCATTAGTTTACATGCCCGAAAAATAAAGTTTATACACCCAGTTTCTAAAGAAGAAATACAAATTACGGCTCGGACACCAAAAGATGTTATTTGGGATGCTTGTACATAAAAAATATCTTCAGCACGTTAATCTTCCTAAATAAAAACGCTTAAAGTACGCAGATACCATTCTTTTGTTTTGAATTATAGATGCTCACTTTTGGGTGAATGACAAAAAGATACTACGCTATTTCTAAAGAAGTGAATTTAAAAGAAGTTCCGTCAAACAAGCCTTTATCACTTAACTTTAAAGACGGAATTACCAACAAGGCCATAAAAGACAAGCTCATGTATGGCGCGCTTAGTTTGCTGCCCATTTCTTTTGCCATTTGATCTAATTTTGCATATGCTTTCCCGATTTCTTCTGCCGATAAATCGGACATAATACCTGCAACCGGTAAAGAGACTATTTTTTCTTCGGATGCATTTACAGCACAAATTCCTCCGCTATTTTCAATCACTAGATTTACCGCTTTACAAATTGCTTCATCCGAAACCCCAATGGCAATAATATTATGAGAATCGTGCCCAACAGAACTCGCAATGGCGCCCTCTTTAATCCCAAAATTTTTAATAAACGCAATTGCTGGAACCTCATTTTTATATCGATTTACAACGGTCATTTTTAGAACATCAGTTGCCGTATTTGAAACTAAATTTCCAGCAACAATTAATGAAGTTGCTTCCATTTGATTGGTGACCAATTCGCCATCTAAAGCCTCAATGACTCTAATTTTATTTGCTGAAGATTCAAATCTAAAATCTGCTACTTTCTTTGTATCCGTATTAAAATTATTCAAGATTTCAAAAGGAACCGATTTCACAAAACTTTTGCCGTTTTTAGCCACCAATTCTCCGTTAATATAGGTTTCTAAAACATTAAATTCTTTTAAATTATCCACCAAAATAAAATCTGCAGCATCTCCTTTTTGCAACAAACCAACCTCTAAATTATAATGATGTACAGGATTTACACAAGCTGCTTGCAATACTTTAAAGACGTCAATTCCTTTTGCTACTGCTCTTTCACACAACTGATTTATATGTCCTAATAATAAATCATCTGGATGTTTGTCATCTGAACAAAACATCATATTTTCGAAATGTTCTGGTAAAAGAGCAATTAAAGCGTCAAAGTTTTTTGCCGCACTTCCCTCTCTGATAATTATCTTCATTCCCTTTTGCAACTTTTCTAAAGCTTCATCATACGTAAAGCACTCATGATCTGTAGAAATTCCGGCAGCAATATATTTAGTGGCATCTTCTCCTCTTAAACCCGGGGCATGCCCATCAATGGGTTTATTGTTGTTTTTTGCATGCTGAATCTTCGCAAGAACTTCAGCATCATCAAACAAAACACCCGGATAATTCATCATTTCTGCTAAATATTTGATATCAGGGTTTTCCATCATCAATTGAATATCAGCAGCATCTATAATAGCACCGGCACTTTCAAAAGAGGTTGCAGGCACACAACTTGGTGCTCCAAAATTAAATTTCAACGGAACTTTCTGTCCGTTTTCAATCATGAATTCAACTCCTTTTACTCCTAAAACATTGGCAATTTCGTGCGGATCAGAAACCGTAGCTACCGTTCCGTGTACAACAGCTATTTTAGCAAATTCAGACGGCACCAACATAGAACTTTCTATATGAATATGTGCATCTACAAAACCGGGTAAAATAAAATTTTCTTGATTGTGATGTGCCTCTCGAATTTCTAAAATCTTTCCCTTTTCTACTTCAACTTCTCCTTTAAAAATTCGTTTGTTAAGTATATCAACAATATTCCCTTGTACAATCATTATCAAAATTATTTGACACAAATTTACAAAGAATAAAAAGGGTTCATATACCAGTTGTGTGCTATTTTTAATTTATGAATTATGGGTGTCAAATTTTTTGAAGAATCTTTATTTATTAGGACAGATTAGTTCGGTCATACTTTCCAGGTAATGCCTCTCGGATGCATCATTGCGAGGAGGCACGACGTGGTAATCTGTTTGTTTTTAGTTTCAATTCATGAGATTACTTCGGTCATGTTTCCCGCGTAATGACTTTCGGATGCGTCATTGCGAGGAGGCACGACGTGGCAATCTGCTTGTTTCTCAGTTTCAATCATGAGATTACTTCGGTCATACTTCTCTCGTAATGACAGGTACTTGTTTTTATGAAACACAAAAAACCAATACTACTTTATTAAAATAGTATTGGTTTTTTATTTTTTAAAATCGACCGCTTTCGCGGTACTCAATTAAATTGATAAATTACTAAATAGTTAAAAAGCCCGAACAGCTCGCACAAAGCTAAGGTCGTCCTTAGAGCCGTTGCCCTGATTACCTTGGTACGCACCAAATACCCACATGTTATTGAGATCGACTTGCGCAGAAGTCCAGTAATAATAGTAATTTAATATCCACCACCAATCAGAAGAGCTCGTAATCCCATACATAACGGCGAATTCTCTTTTGGTAGTTAATCGCCAATCCTTAAATTCAGCGCCGTTAACATCGTGATTAGCGGGATCACTTAACTAGTTCCCTGCATTATAGTAAAGTAAAGTCTGCACCGTTTGGTTTTCCATTGGAACTAATTTCAAATACGAAGCCTCCCAACTCGGCATAAAAGGTATTTACTTCGTAAATAGGTTCTGTAGCACCTTTCTCTCCATTCGTTCCATCTGCTCCTGCTGTACCCGTTTCTCCTTGAATACCTTGGTCTCTAGCATCACCTTTCTCACCTTTGGCACCGTTTGATCCATTCGTTCCATCTGCTCCTGCTGCTCCTGTTTCTCCTTGGGGACCAAGTGTAGCAATTCCTGACGTTTTTGCATACATGGCAAAAGGCAC
>Ga0307489_10000742_pt1 | contig 20558 bp, 30 predicted proteins | sample SB12metaG_FD_202247 | JGI IMG/M metagenome (GOLD analysis project Ga0307489, IMG submission 202247) | Sea-ice brine microbial communities from Beaufort Sea near Barrow, Alaska, United States - SB 1.2 | ecosystem: Environmental > Aquatic > Marine > Coastal | place: USA: Alaska | collected...
AAAACTATGATGCCATGCGCTGCATTCAAGTTTTGCTTTCATTTTCGACTTGCGCTGGTACATGACGGGGTGGGACATGGTGGTGATGGGCGAGGGTGACATGCCTCCGATGAAGGTGGGCGGCACGCGGCGTGCGGTGCTCCCGGTAAGGTGGTGCAAGCGGCTATTGATACCCGTGGTGAGAGCGCATGGTTATGGTGCTCGACATTTGTATATGATGAAATACGACAACTGTAGACAAGCCACCGTTCGAGCGTATTTCGCTAACACAAGACTCTTGAATAAAACATTCGAAATCATATTTCTGACCGCCAGCTTGCCATCAAATTGCATAAACCGCCTGAAGTTCATCTTTCGGTTTCAGGTTGCGGCGCTACATGCCGGCGGCGCTCGCGTACGGCGCAATGGGTGCGGGTTGCAACAAGGACAACGATTGCCTAGTCCCCCCGGACGCCCCCTTGGAGTTCGTCATCGAACTGCTCAGCATCAAGTAGGTGATGACCACGCCGGCTAATGCAGAGCCAAGTTGGTAACAACGATCCCGTCTAACACGGAGGATGTCTATGACGTAATGGCGCACACTTCGATGGGATCGAGGAGCCGCGGCCGCAGCGCTCGATACCTCGTAGGATCATTTTAAAGAAATTATTGTATTACTCGTAGACGGATAGGAGATAGATTACAGCCTGCGTGCATAACAAAAGAAACAGAGGAGACCTGCAAACTCACCTCAACATGCCTAAATCCTGACAGACCTAGAGTATGGCCGCTGAAATGGCGGAGGGGCTTGGTCAATGCTCACCACGTAAGTGATTTCGGGCTCGATGAACGTTACTTCAAAACAACCTCATTTTCAACGAGCTTGCGAAGCGACGCGAAACTCGGCGTGTCATTTAGGCGGCGTTGAGCGCGGCAACGGCCTTCTTGGCGGCGTCGTCGAGGTCGTCGGCGGTGATGAGGTTGAGGGAGGAGCCCTTCAGGATCTCCTTACCCGCCTCCACGTTGGTGCCCTCCAGGCGCACCACGCGGGAGGGTCATTGAGAACAAGCACTCGACCTCAGATCGGAAGAGTGCCTGCATGCTTCACCGTCGAGAGAATGCTCGCACACGCGTCTTGAGAAGGAAGAGGCGATTCAATGTCGGTGGAGTGCTTGTTCTCAATAACCCCCCTGCCACGAGCGGAATCTTCAGTCCCACCTCCTTGGCCGCGTTCACGATCCCGACTTTCAGGGTCTGACACTTGTCCACTTTTTATCTTAATGTGAGCGCATTTTGTTGGAGAGTGTACTGTGAACCTGGTTGTCTTAGTGGCCAGCACAGCACAGGTGATGAATTTGTTTGAAGAGTGACAGCCCCTGCCGGCCGCGATGACGTCGCACTTCATGATCCCACCGAAGATGTTGACCAGCAGGCAGGGGCGTACACTCCTCCACTTTTCAGCTCAACGTAAGCACTCTCGGTGGAACGCGTTGGGTCGGAGCAGGGTTTCAGTGAGACAACCGGCTCAGGTTGAGCTGAGAAATGGACGAGTGGAATCAGGGGCTTACCCTCGTCTACATTTCGGCTTGACGTGAGCACTACTTATGTGATACGTTAGGCAGTCGAGTGAATCCAGCGACAAAGACGGCTCAGGTTGAGTCGAGAAGTGGACGAGTGTCAGCCCTGCCAGCAGGGCCTTCACGTTGGCGTCGGCGGTGAGGATCTTGAACGCCTCCACCACCTGCTGCTCGCTCGCATTCCCGCCCATGAAGCAGGGTCATTGAGAATAAGCGCCCGAACGAGGTGGGAGAACGCCTAACCTGCAGTGTGAATGCCCAAGCAGACCCGCGGGGTATACAGAGGAGGAGGAGGAGTTTTACGCCGGGCGACTGTTATTTATTATTAAAGCCCTAGTCAGGGCCGCCAAGAGGCAGGAGGGTCGTTGAGAACAAAGGCTCTAAACAGGATCGAAGCACTAGGGAGAAGGAGGTCCAACGCCAGTGGAGAGGTTGGTCTCGACCACCCTACCACGTCCAGGAAGTTGGCGGGCTTGGCGCCATGCAGGCTGATGATGTCCATAGTGGCCATCGCCAGCCCGGCACCGTTGACCATGCACCCGATGTTGCCGTAGAGCAGAGGCTTACACTTGTCGACCATTCAGCTCAGCATAAGCCCTCTTCGTGGGACGTTTTGCCTAGTTGTTGTGAACAAAGACGGCTCAGGTTGAGCTGAGAAGTGGAAGAGTGTATTCCCTGGTGGTGGGACTTTTGCCAGCCGGGGGTTCCGGCAAAGGCTTATGCTCGTCCACTTTCCGGCTTGACACGAGCACTCTGTGAGGGACACGGTGGGGGGTTGTATTAAACGAGAACGGTCCAGGTTGAGGTGAGAAGTGGAGGAGTGTTGCGCCCCTGCCGTCGAGGCCGATGTAGTTGAGGTCGAACTTGGCTGCCGCCACTTCGCGGGGGTCCTCCTGCGGTCAGGGGCTTACACTCGTCCACTTTGCAGCTCAACCTGAGCCGGTTTTTGACACAAAAGACATCCTGAACATCCCCTGTCACCCCCTGAAATATCCTAAACACCCACTGAGCAACCCTTAAATGCACCCCCTATCCCACAAAAAGCGCTTATGGTGAGCCGAAAAGTGGACGAGTGTAAGCCCCTGCCTGTGAGGAGTCGCGCAGGGCGAACAGCTCCTTCTGCCGATACTCCGCGTTGTCGACGGCGAGGGGCGCGAGTGGTCGCAGATAACTTGATAGTAGTCACCGCATTTTGTCATCGAGCCCCAAGGCGCATCACATGGTGAGCATTGACCAACCACCTTCGCCATATCAAGCGGACAGACCCCAAAGTCTGTGAACGTTTGTGTCGAGTGATCAAGCGCTGGAAGCCAGGCGCTTGGTTCAACTTTCAACATTCAATATGGATGTGTCAAGCTGCCAAGTTGCAGCGCCTCACCGTCGAAGTTGAGCTTGGCGTCCGCGGCGACCAGGAGGTGCTCGTCCGTCTCCGCCAGCGGGTTCACCTCCAACATTGTGCAGTCGCTCTTCACAAACACCGAGCACACGGGTCGGAGAATACAGTACACATGACGATGAGCATTACCCCCGGAGCGAATTTCAAACACCTTCGCCATCACGGGCCAATCGACACGGTCACCTCTTCAGCTCGCCGCGTCATAGGATTGAGTTCAACTCTATACACAAGGGCGTCTCAAGCGGTGGATAACGTGCCCAGCGTGACTATTACACGCGGAGAAAAACGTCTCTATTTCTCTCTCTATAGTCCCACCTCATACAGCGCCTGCAGCTGCTTGGCAGCGTCCGCCATGTTGTACCGGCGCAAGTTAAATTTGAAGGCAAAATTGAAGCGCAGATCATCACAATTTGGTTTCAAGCGATTAGTTCCAGGCGGTTTGAATGTGGGTTTGATAGGGTCAACCTGCACCGCCCCACCGGGTCGCCGCTCACCTTGAGACCCGCGGCCAGCTCCAGCGCCTGCGCCGTGGTGTACCGCCGCAAGTCGATTTTGAATCCGAAAGTTGAAAGCGGTTCATCAGATTCTAGTTTCAAGCGCTTAATTCCAGGCGGTTTCAGCATGGGTTTCATGGGCTCAACCTGCACTGCCATACCGTGGTCAGGCCTGCGTCCAAGTCCACCTTCATCTTGATGATCTTCTCCGGGTGGCTCTCCGCCAAGTCCTCGATGGAGGTGCCTCCCTCGCGGAAGTGGCGTATGCTGAAATTGAAACAAAATTATAAGAGCGGTTCATCATGATTTAGCTTCAGCTCTGAATCAAGTGCCGTCAACTCTGGGGTCAACCTGGGATCAACCTGGGGTCAACCTGGGGTCAACCTGTGGTCAACCTGGGGTCAACCTGTGTTCAACATAGGGTCAACCTGGTGTACACCCGGGTCAAGCTGGGGTCAACCCGGGGTCAATCTGGGTTCAATCCGGGCTCAACTTGCCGCCACACCTCGCTGCATGCGATGATCATGGGCCCAGCGGACGCGCGGTCCCGCAGGCAGCGTCACAAGTTGAAACTGAAAGCAAAAGTTGAAAGCAGTCTGGCGGCGCAAGCTAAAGTTGAAAGCAAAAGCTGAGAGCAGTGTGCCGTATTTCTAGTTTCGAGGGTGAAACCTCGCTCTTCCAACACGGGTTTCAACCAGGGTAAACCTGCATCTTCATACCAGCAGGATGGCGAGGTACATCTCGTTCACCAGCTTCATCTTCTCCGCCACCAGCAGCTGGTTTACCGGCTTGCCCTCCGCCCCAGTCTGCTTCGTCACCAGAAGCTGGCCGAGCATCAGGGTCTTCCACTCGTCCACTTTTGAGTTCAAAATGAGCCGTCTTTTGTCATTAAACCACCCAGTACACCCCAAGCATCCCAGAAGAAATGCTCAGGTCAAGGCAACACGTGTACCAGTGGAAAGGCCCTGCCGAGCATCTTTTTGCTCAGTTCCTCAGCCTCGCCCGCCTTGCTGTAGCGGCGCAAGTTGGAATTGAAAGCAAAACTTGAAGGCAATTCATCACGTTCTAGTCTCAAGCGTTGTTTCCATCAAGACGGATTTCAGCGCTTCAACTTGCACCTCCTATCCTCCTTACCTTGATGATGTGGACGCCGCCCTTGAGCCCGCTCTTGAACGTGCCCAGCCCTCGGCCGCCGGCCAGCACCTGGCTCTTGACCACCACCTCCCATGGGCTTACACTCGTCCACTTTTCGGCTCAACCTGAGCCGTATCTGACACGAAATACACCCTTTACACCCCCTAACACCCCCCAACACCCCCCAACACCCCCCCGACACCTCCGAAAACCCGCGAAATAAACCCTAAACAATCCCTCACTGCACCCCCTATCCCATAGAAATCGTTTACGTTGAGCTGAAAAGTGAACGAGTGTAAGACCCTGCCACCTCCCCGCTGTCGCCCGAAAGCTGCTTTGCAGCGGCGGCCACCTCCGTGGGGTAGCGGCGCAAGTTGAACCCGAAACCAAGGTTTGAAAGTGCATCATCAGGTTTACGTTTCAAGCGCTGAAACCAGGCGCGGTCAAGTTGGGGTGAACCAGGGGTCAAGCTTGGGTCAAGCTTGCGTCAAGCTGGAGTCAAGCTGGGGTGAAAATTGAGGCAAGCTGGGGTCAAGCAGGAGTCATGATGGGGCCAAGCTGGGGTCAAGCTGGGGTCAAGCTGGGGCCAAGCTGGGGTCAAACTGGGGCCGAGCTGGGGTCAAGATGGGGTCAAGCTGGGGTCAAAGCTGGGGTCAATCTGGGGTCAACCTGCACCGCCCTACCGCGGGGGTTGAGCACGCGATGCCGGGCGGAACGCGCACGCCGTATTTTGCCATCAGCTCGGCGCCCTGGTGCAAAGGCCTCACGCGCGGATGGAGCACTTCTGAAGACGTCCAAAAGTTTTTCACGGAAGCGACGACTTCGGGGAGCTGGTCTAGAGCGGGGAGAGATAGCGATAGCGGCCGCGCACACGACACAAACACCAGCGCACGCGCTGACGACGGCAACCGCGCTCCGCGCTCCCTCCACTTCGCTTACGTTGCCGCGAGTGTCAACTGAAAATATCTTCGTCTGGCTTCCACCCGCACAGCCGGCCGGTATCGGTGGTAAGATCCCACGAAGTGCGCCGACACCGGCGCAACGGAGGAAGGAGGGAGGGTGGCGCCTTGCCTGGTACTCGTGGATGTTGAGGCGGCGCAGCTGCTGGAGCTGGTGCGGCGCCGCGTCCGCCAGGGACCGTGCGCCGGGCGCCCGCAGGGCGGAGCACAGGCTACGAAGCATCTGCACAAACGCAACTGGGGTTGTCTTTTACTGATTCACGAGCTGGATGGGGCGGGCTGCAGTGCCGCGGAGAGATTGTGGTGCGAAGAAGCTGAGAGCGGACGACGACTGCCGACAACAATGCTCAGTCGCAGCGCGCTGTGCCCAAATGGCGGGCCCCCGGGGTAACGCCGAACAGAGAGAGCGGGATGGACGACGCTTCAGTGGCAAAAGCTGAGGTGGAGCGAGAACGAGATCGGGATATTTTGAGGAGCGGTCGGTTGGTCAATTTTATGAAAAAACCCTAAAACCGAATCCCGAAACCCTAAAATCTAAATTGTGGATGTTACAGCGCACTTGAGCACTACCAGGAGTGTCTCGAGAAAGGGTCACTTTACTACGCGCGCTCTGCTCGCATGGACGTGGTCGCGGGGGCGCCGCCCCCCGGGAAGCGGCGCGAGCGGTCCGTAGAGTCGCTGAGCGACGAGGTCGGATGGTCGTGGTACCAGTGGCGGCTGTTTATCGTCACGGGGCTGTGCGTCAGCGCCGAATCGATCGAAGTCAATTTGTTGTCGTTCATCTCGATCGAGGTAGGGCGGCGAACCAGGGGCTTACACTTGTCCACTGTTCAGCTCAACTTGAGCGCTTTGTATGCGATAGGGGGTGAACGTGAGGGGTTGTGAAGCCCATGTCAAGAGGGTCTTAGGGGGTGTTCATGGTGTGTAGGGTATTTTTGTGCATCAGACACGGCTCGAGTTGAGCTGAAAAGTGAACGAGTGTAAGCCCGAGGGGCGAACGCACATCGGAGCACGACTAACCTTCAAGTCGGATGCTCATACAGACGCGTGGACTCGGCTCGTGGTGCAGCCCTCCAGACCGTCGTATGAGCTTTTATCGTTGCCCCGGTTTCGCAGTTTCGTCGATCCGACCTCGGTCGGTGCGTCGAGACGTTTTTCCTCCAAAGTTCGCATACTTGAATACTCAATTCTGTGACCCTCGATCGAGGCGACGCGGGAATGGCAGCTGGAAGCGTACTTGGAAGAGTCCGTGTCAGCCGCCGTGTTCGTCGGCATGGTAAGGCCGAGCGCCAGAACCCTCAACAGCATCCCTCTGGCGACAGCACCCTCTGACCACCACCCCCAACGTCGTGGCATCGCAAAACACGCCACGCCTCGTCGCTAAACCACACCACCCTCCTCCTCCTCCATCAACCCACCCTCTGATCGCAACGCCCTCTGAGCACCACACCCGCCGCCGTGTCTCCCTGTTCATGCGCAGCTAGACTCGAGCCGTCCCCGAACTGACTCGGGTGTCCCAGTGAACACAACACGTCGCAGATGCGATGCTCACATTTATTTCTACAAAAGGGAACGGGAAATACGAACTACAAAGGCCCTGCGTTCAGATTATAGGGTGCGGGGTGTTCGGCGTGTTAGCGGACAAGTATGGGCGCCTACCCGCGTTCCTGCTCGGCACAGCCAGCGTGTCCATCTGCGGCGTGGCCAGTGCGCTCGCGCAGAATCTGCCGCAGGCAGGGGGTCTGCCATCGCCCGCTGCATTTGAATCCTTGTTTATTGAGCTAAGTAAGTGCTGTTGGAGGCACCTCGAGGGTGTGGAGGTGGTGGCTTGCTATCCTCTGGGGGAGCGTGTATGCACGTCACCCGACTGGCACATGCTGGCGAGCATACGGCATGCGACCTATGTTGAACTACAGCGTGGCGAGTGATATCTGTCAGGGCGCACTAGGGAGGATGGAGGAGGAGGCGAGCGTGTACAGGTAACGTGGTACACTATGATCAGACATGAGCCAACAGCAACAGCCAGGAGCAATACTTGTAAGGCCCTACGAGCAGCTGCTGGCGCTGCGGTTCGGCGTGGGGTTGGGCATTGGGGGTTTCACAGTGCCATTCGACCTGCTCGCCGAGGCAGGGCCTGACAGATAGCGCCTACCACGTTATCTTCCACATTGTTGACCCTCGTTTCTTCAGCTAAATAGAATCACATGTCGTGGCGAGCATAATCTGTCAGGCCCTTCGTCATCCTCCACATTGCAGACCATTATTTCCGAGTTGAATTGAATCACATGACGCAGCGAGCATTATCCAGCAGGCCCTACGCCGAGGCGTGTCCACCCCGGCTGCGCGGGTTGGTGCTGTCCGCGATGTGGTGCTTCTGGACACTGGGTAGCGTGGCGCTCAACCTGGCGGCAGGGACTGGTGGACAGTGCTCGCCACGTCATAGGATGCCATATAACTCAAGAGAGGAGGGTTCTGAATCCGTTTCATGACGTGGCGAGCACTATACATAGGGACTGATGGTTAGTGCTCGACACGTCATAGGATGTCATGTAACCCAAAGACGAGGGTTAAAGATGTGTTGGATGACGTGGCGAGCACAATCCAATCTCCATCAATCCCTACCTATTGGCGGAGTGGTGTCTGGTCGACAGCGACGGCGCAGGGACGGGGCGCGACCCGTTGGGCTGGCGGCAGGGGCTGTCACTCGTTCACTTCCCTGCTCATCCTTAGCCGTTCCTGTCACTGATACAACCCAACGTGTCCTGCAAAAAGCGCTCGAATTGAGCGGAAACGTAACCCTCTTCCACAATTCCACTTCTTATCTCAGCCTGAACCCTCCTCGTCACTGAAACCCTGCAACTGTCCAAGCAACCATTCAACGTGTCCCTCACAATATGCTCGCGTCCAGCCGGAAAGTGGAGGAGTGTAAGACCCTGGGTAGCGGTGGCTGACGTTCTTTGCGTCCGTTCCGCCGCTGCTGTCGCTGATTGGAATATGCGTGGTGGACGAGTCGCCGGCGTGGCTCGCCGCGCGCGGGCGAGGCGATGAGGTTGGGACCAGTAAAAACGCCACGTCATCCAGCAATAAGCCACGTCATCCCGTCATAACACCAAGGCATCAAGTCACAACGCCACGTCATCTATGAATAATGCCATGTCATCCAGAGATAACGCCACGTCACCAGAAATAGTGCCATGTCATACATCGCGTGGTGATCCCTCGTTTATTGAGTATGCACGCGTCACCCTACGACGTGCCGAGTGTTGGTTCACCTGGCTCTACAACGAGGCGCGCGCCGTGTTTCTGAAGGCGGCGGCTTTCAACGGCGTGGCGCTGGACCCAGAGTTCGAGGTGGAGCCCGAGCCGGAGGGCGCGGGGGTGGCGGAGCTCTTCGCTGACGGTGTGGTCAAGCCACCCAACACAATACTGCTCAGTATGGTGTCTTGAAAATTATGATACCACGCAATATGGCGGTGCCTTCACCAAATTGGTGCTATTTCGGGGGCGGCGCATCACCAGTCTACTTCTCACCTCAACTGCCTGCCGTCTTGCCCCTCGACTTCTCGAGTCATCCCAACTTGACACCTCCAGGTGGCTCGTTGAGGTACCACAGTCACCACCTCACCTACCAGCCGTCTCCTCCCTCAACCCCTCAAGGCATCCCAACTTGACGTTGACACCTTCAGGTTGCTATCGTTGACGCACCAACGCAACTCACTTCTCGGCCCTCGCGGACGGCAATTCCTTCCGCACGTGTTGCCTTTGGTTCCTCAACTTCGCGCAGACATTCTCGTATTACGGTGTTGTGTTATTCCTGCCGCGCATACTGGGCGCCGCGGGCGCTGCCGGCCCGTATAACTTTGACGGGCTGCTGCTAAGCTGCGTCGGGGAGATGGTCGGAAACGTGTTCGTGTGCTCCTTGGCAGGGGGGGTATTGAGAACAAGCACTCGACCGTCGTGGAAAGTCCCCCCTCTCCTCCCTGTACTCCGTGTGTATGCATGAACATTGACCCTGACGGTAAGTCATGCTCCGATCTCGGTCGAGTGCTTGTTCTCAATGACCATCCAGGGGGTTTGTGGAGAATACCATTCGACCGACGTTGGAAACTCCCCTATCTCCTCGGTATGCTCCGCAACTCTGTATGAGCATTCACCCTGTAGGTACCCCAGGGTAGGTCATGCTCCGATCTTGGTCGAGTGCTGGTTCTCAATGACCCTCCTGCACGGTGTCGCTCCTGAGCCGGGGGCGCCTGATCGCGTGGAGCTTCGGTGGGGCGGTGCAGGTTGACCCCAGTTTGACCGTAGGTTGACCAAACGTTGACCCCAGGTGACCCCAGGTTCACCACAGGTCATCCGCACCCATCTTGACCTCGAATTTGACCCTGATTGACCGTGTTTGGTTTCAGCGGTTGAAGCTAATATGTGATTGACCGCTTTCAAAATCTGCTTTCAGTTTCAACTTGCGCCTTTACTCTTTGGGATTCTGACGCTGACGCTGCCACTGATGGCTGTGGAGGTAGGGCGGTGCAGGTTGAACCCAGATTGAAACAAGGTTGACCCCAAATTGATCATGGTTGGCCCCGGATTGACTCAGAGGTGACCCTGGATTGGCAGGGTTGAGCCGGATTGACCGCGCTTGGTCCCAGCGCTTGAAGCTAGATTATGATGAACCGCTTGCAAGTTTTGGTGTCAAATTCAACTTGCGTCACCACATGAAGGGGCTGCCAAAGTGGGTGCTGGTTTGGGCAGCCATTGTGGCGCGAGGCGCGGCCATGGCGGGCAGGGGCTTACACGGATCCACTTTTCAGCTCAACCTGAGCCGGTTCTGATACGGAATCCACTGAATGTATACAGCGTTTCCGTTGTACTGAGACGTGCCCGAGTGTGAGCCCCTGTTACTACAACAAGCCGTTTGTGACATAGCGACCTGCTGAAACCTACCCAACCTGTTCTTAGATGCCTTGCGTTGAGCTGGGAAGTGTAGGAGTGTAAGGCTCTGATGGCTGGGGCTACCATGGCTTGGGTGGTGACCCCGGAGGGGTACCATACGGATGTGCGCGCCACGGCTCACTCGTGGGGCAACGGCATGGCGCGCATTGGGGCGCTGTTGACGACGTACTGGGGAGGACAAACAGGGATCCCGGAGGTGATGCGTATGGTCTTGTACCTGGCGGTGGCGGCGGGGGCGATGGGGGTGGGGCTGGTTCTGCCCCCGGGGGTCATGGCTGACGGTGGCGGCAGAGGCGGTGGTAGCGGCGGTGAACGCGGCGGCGGCGGTGGACGTGGTGGAGGCGGAGGAGGAAGCGGGTCGGGGAAGGGTTCATCGAGCGGTGCAGGGGCGGAGGAGTTATCTGGACAGGGTGGCGGCGTCGGTGGGGACGGCGGCGATCAGCCAGACGAAGGGGGAGGGTACGGGTCGCTGCAATGATAGCCTAGGCATACAGAAACAACCTTTATGCTTTCTTTTCAACGTTTATCGAGCCCCACGGCGCTTCACATAGATAGACATGACCGCGTGTTTTATTCATTCATTTGATTTATTTATTGATAATTATTGGTAAGCACTGAAGCACTGAGCGCAGGAGTCAGCGACGATTGTAACCACAGGATTAGCCTGACCCCGAAGGGGCGCTTCCCAAGGTACGCCGCGTTGACTGCCTAGTTATTCTTGGCAGCTTAATCTGCAGCAAACCAGCCGCAGCGGAGCTTGATCGGGTAGAGAGCTGATTTCGCAAACCATGCACCCAAAGTTTACATCGAGAAACGATGGTTTACATCTACGGTACTGACAGCGAGTGCCCGTCTAATAGTGATTTCGAGATGCTCAGATCGTCGATGTATCGTATGGGCAAAACGGGGGGGGGATCCCGTAACGGGACCCCCCCGGACCGACCACTCTCCGTCCCGGCCGGACACTCGGACGAGTTGCAACTCCTGGATCAGATCCCCTTTTGACGAGTCACAACTCCCGAACTCATTTCACTAAACGACATGGGGATTTTTTCCGTAGATAGAGCTCTACTGAACAGTTGGAAAAGTTGGGAAAAGTGTCCCCCCCTCGGCCAAGCCGGTTTGGCGAAGGGGGTGCGAGAAAAGCTATGGGGGGTTCGAGAGAAGCGTGTGTGTGTGTGTGGCGGTGTTAGCGTCGTGCAGAGAGTCGTGGCGTGTGCCGCTCGGCAACCTTCTCAATAGCGTTCTTGGCTGTGCTTCGATGCACCTGTCTCATTTCATGGCCGTCCTTCAACTCCTCTCAACTTATTGGCTGTTCTTCGATCCATCCTTCAAAAGAAAGTAACAGAACCCCACCTCTGCAGAACCCCACCAGTCTGCAGAATACGACGGGGTGTGATGGCCTCCTCCTCCTCCGCCTCCTCCTCCCCCACCTCCTCCTTCTCCTCCTCTTACTTCTCCTCCTCCTCCTTCTCCTCCTCCTTCGCAAATATGATCACCTTCTAGTTTCGTGTAGGACTGAGTAACAGCGTACGCAGCGGAAGGGTCTTCCTGGAATACTCCATTTTCCGGACGCAAGTTGGGGACTATTTAGCGTGAGCCACCTCATCCTCGACGGAGACTCCAAGCAGCGACTGAACAACGACGCAACAAGCGTATTTCGTCCGCTTCCCCGCACGCTGAACCCGCGCTCACAGACGCGGCAACACCCGCCGTGCACAAACCCGCAGCTTGACCCATCGCGTGCAACCCACCCCCGCCGCCGCCGTTCTGCTGGTTGTCGGACACACCCGCTGAGCTGTGGAGCTCCTCCTCCTCCTCCACCGCCACCTCCTCCTCCTACTCACCTCTTCCTCCACCTCCACCACCCGCCGCCGCTCTCGATTTCCTACGCTCCTCGTGTTCTCCAACGCGCGCAGGGTTGTCGCGAGACAGTATCTCGCGAGTTACAAGCACTCATCTGGACACATGACGCACGCGGAGGACGCGGTCCCATCCTCGACGGCGCAGGATGAGCCGTGCTTGGTGGTGGACTTGCCATCGCACCTGCTCCAGGAGGTGCTGGGGTTTCTGGGTGCCGCGGACGTCGCACGCGTGGCGATGACGTGCGCCGCATTCCGCCAGGCGTCACGCTCCGAGTCCCTGTGGCGCCGCCTGCTCGCCGCGAAGCTTGGCACGCAGGCCGAGATCGTCCTACCCAGCGCCCTTCCTGACGAGCGGTGAGTACTCATCACTAGTTATATTTCCCCTCCGCCGCCGGTCCGTGCCGATGACTCGTCGCACAACACACCGACCGACACGACAGGCGCCCGCCGATGCAGGAACACCCCCGGGGAGAGCATCGAGGAGCCGGCGTGGAAGGCGATGTACAAGTTCTGGTCGGAACCTCCGCCCGACTCGCTGGCCTGGCTGGAGAGCCCAGCGCTGGAGAGCACGTTCGCCACGAGATACCTGCACTGCTGTACCGCGATTGGGGTGAGTGCCCCCCCAAGCGTCGCGAGCCGCCTTTCTTTATGTGCCCGGCTTTCCATCGTCCATGCATACGTTACCGACTGAATCAGCGCGCATATACTGACTCGATGCGCCACCGCACCGAATCATCGCAGGATGGGAGCAATATCCTCATGTTCGGCGGTCAGGGCGGAGAGGACGGAGAGGACTACTTCAACGATCTTCACCTTCTGGACCTGAAGGAGACGCCGCTCAACCTGCAGCAGCTCTCAGCCGCGGGCGACCCGCCGCCCCCCCGCTCCTCCAGCACTATTACGGCGGTGTCAGTGTCTGGCCGGCCCGGGACCGAGGTGGCGGTGGTGTTCGGCGGCTTCCAAGGAGCACACTTCCTCAACTCGGTATACATACTGCAGGGCGACAACTCGGACAGCATCAGCGACGCCGCGAGCCAGCACGCGGGGCTCATCTGGACCGAGCCAATCGTGTGTGCGCACTCGGCGGAGGACGGCGTGCCGGATGCGCGCGGGAAACACAGCGCGGTGTCCTAGCGGGGGAAGCTGGTTCTCTTCGGCGGCGCCGACGACCAGCACGGCTTCAACGACACGTGGGTCATGGACGTGTCGGTGCCTGTGGGCGGGAACACGCGGCAGCTTCTGGCCACGTGGAGGAAGCACAAGGTCCTCGCCGACGTTCGCCCGCCCAGCCGCACAGACGAAACGGCTTCGCTCGTTGGCGACTCCCTCTACGTCTTCGGCGGGTTCGACGATAAAGACGACGACTTGAAGAACGACCTCTGGAAGTTGGACCTGTCCGCGCCGGAGCCGCGCTGGGAGGAGCTCCACGTCACCGGCACGCCGCCGTCGCCACACGACGACCACGCCGCGGTGGTGATCGGGGACCGCATCGTGTTCTGCGGCGGCCGATGCAGGCCCAACGTCGCAGGCAACACGCTGAAGATTGCCGTCGACCAGCATGGGAACAACACGTTCTACGAGGGGGGGTTCGCCATGCTGGACATCACCCGCGGGCGTTGGCTGCAGATCCAGCACCCCACGCACAGCGTCTACGACGAAGATGGCAATCTGTTAAGCACGACGACCGACGAGCCAGACAACGACGACGACGACGAGCGGATGTGGGAGTACCGCACGGGGCACGTCATGGTTCCCGCCCAGCGCGGGCTGCTCGTCATCGGCGGCTTGGGGTACCTCGGGGACATGTTGAACGATGTGTTGCACGTCGGACTGTTTTAGGAAAAATAAATGGGCGGGCGCCGGGAGTTCGTTGGAGTGGGCGCGACAGCACGGCTGATGAATGCATGAGAGAGGAGAGGGACATATTGATTGATTGAGTGAAAGTCACACACACCGCTAAAGATGTTCGTTGTAATGTTCTACATCAGGCCAGCACCCCTTCACATCCAGAGTTTCTGGCTCGTCCACGGGCAAGAGGACTGTACTACCCGTTGGCGGCGCGCGTCCGCTCCAACATTGGGTACAATGGCTCCACACTGACATGGATATTGGGTACAATGGCACCTGACTGACATTGAGATTGGGTACAATGGCACCACACTGACAGTGATATTGGGTACAATGGCAGCATGCCGACGTGTATGTCGGGTGCCGTGCTCTCCCCCGCGGTGCCCAGTGCCGCACTCCGCTCAAACGTTGGGACACCCGGCTAAATTTAGGGAGCTCACTCGATTGTAGGGGGGTCGGATGCTCATTTCACGGGGATTAGGTGCTTATTACAGGGAGGTCAGGTGCTCTTGACATGGCAGTCAGGTGCCCATCGCAGGGGGTCAGGTGCCCACTATGTGGGGGTCAAATGCCCATAATATGGGGGACAGGTATCGAGTATTAACTGTAGCTGCGCAGATCCGCCGGGCTGTAGTGCGAGGGCAGTGAGTTGTTTCTGACACGGAGGGCGTTAGTTGCTTTCTTAGGAACACGAGTGCTATGTTTATGTGCTCGTACTCGTATCATACGACAATACTGGCAAGTAGATCGCTCTAAATTCAGGTCGTGTCCGGGCGGGCGCGACGTGACTGACTATGGTTCGTCGAGCCCCACGCTGCCAAGCCGCTCACATGGATCGGGTAAATATCTCATCGTTCTTTGATCATTTCAACATGCACGCAGTTTCAAATGTTGGACGCTTTAATTGCTTACTCCCCCGTATGTAGAGGTTATGCTGGACCCATCAATTCACCCCATGTACACCCCTCATTCAACCCTCTTACATAAGTACACCCCTCTTTCAGCCCGTATGCAAGCCTGATTCACCCCACATACAACCCGTACACACGCCTGAACACCCCGCACGCCGTATACACCCCGTACACACCCCTGATTTATCCTGAATGCACACCTGATGCGCCCCGTGTACACCCCTTATAGACCGCTCATACACACCCTCCGAGAAGCGCACTAAAGATCGTCATCGATGATGATGGTCCGCGGCTTCTTCTTCGCGCGCTTCTCGTCGCCGGGCTGAAACGGCAAAAGTTGAAATTGAATGCAAACTTTTAAAGTGATCAGTGATGATTTAGCTCCAAGCGCGGAAACATAGCGCGGTCAACTTGGGGTCAAAATGGGGTCAACCTGAGGTCAATTTGGGGTCAACCAAGAATGAACCTGGGGTCAAACTGAGGAAAACCTCGATTCATCTGCGGTCAGCCTTGACAACATAGGATCAACCTGGGGTCAACTCGGGGTCAACCTGCGGTCAACCTGGTCTCAACCTAGATTCAATTTGGAGTCAACCTGGGGTAAACCTTGGGTCAACCTGGGGTCAACCTGCACCACCGTGCCAGGCGCGGGCAGCGCGAGCAGCGGCACGTCGGCCTGCGTCCCTGGGGAACCACCGCGGCGCCTCGTGGTCATGCCAGCCTGGGTGCAAGGCCCGGTACGTCAATTGCGCGTTGCGGGTACGGGGGTCAGGGCGAAAGCTTGGTGCCTACTTTCACACAAATGTGCGGAAGCGTCTCTCTCTCACGGGGACCAGGGCGAACGCTTGGTGCCTCCGTATGACAAGGAATCATCTCTCTTTCTCTCTATATCTATGCGTTGTGGATGAATTGACCGAAATGACGCGGGGGAATGAGCAATGCGGGACCTCTGATTGATAGGATAACGACGCAAACACCATTGGTCAGAACGCCGTTGGCGCGTTGGGTGGGTTTAGGCTCCAGTAAATGGCATCCTGCGACTTGGCGAGCAACACCTGCCAATCCCTACCTTGGCGCCGGCGTTGACGTTGGGGCCGGGGGCGGGGGCGGGGGTGGAGGTCTGCTTGGCGGGGCGCCCGTGTTTGGGAGCGCGGGCGGGGGCGGGGGCGGGGGCCGGGGCGGGGCTGGAGGAGTGCATGGCGGAGCGGCCGCGCTTGCGCTGCGGCCCGGGGGAGGCGGAGCCGAGGCGACGGCGGCGGCAGCGGCGGTGGCGGCGGCGGCAGCGGTGGTGGTGGCGGAGGTGGCGGCGGCGTTGGCGGAGCGGCCGCGCTTGCTCCCCTTCTTGGCCGGAGCAGCGGCGGCGGAGCCGGCCGGAGCGGTGGCGGCGGCGGCGGCGGCGGACTTGAACCGCCCCGCCTTGCGTCCCAGGATGGAGCGGCGCAAGTTGAAATTGAAAGCAAAGTTTGAAAGCGGGTCATCACGTGATAGCTTCTAGTAGCGCTTAATTCCAGGCGCTTTCAACACGGGTTTCATCAGTTCAACCTGCACCGCTCAACCAAGGTGGCAGGGGCGTAGTCGCTCGCGATGGCGTTCAGGATCATGTCGAGACCGCTGCCGCCGCCACCGCCGCCAACTCAGGGGCATACACTCCTGTACTTTTTCAGCTCAACGTGAGCACTTTCTGAGCGGGATACGCTGGGTGGCATCAATCTGTCAGTTACAAGCACGGCTCAGGTTGAGCTGATAAGTGGACGAGTGAATGTCCCTGCCGTCGCCGCCGCCGTCGCCGCTGCCGCCGCCATCACCGGTCAAAGGAGGAGGAGCAGGTAACGCCATAGTGCAGGGGCAGTGCATAATGCTCGCCACGTCACAGAATGTCACTCAATTGTCGCGTACGTGTATCTCAACAGTACACGGGGGTCTAGACCGCGACGGATGACGTGGAGAACATGCGATGCCACATGACCCAACGTCACGTAACTCACCATGCGAAGGTCAAACAAGATAGTGAGGCTGCCACCAATAACGATCGACATTGATCGGTATTTACCCTGCTGTGATTCGTCGAAATGTCATACTCGTGGTCATCCACTCGACAATGCACAGCAGGGTAAATAACGATCGACATCTATCGATATCGACGCAGTAACAGCTGCACTTGAGGTGTTGATGTATTTATCCCCACCAGAGTGGGCCGCACACCGTTTTTCTCGCGGCAGAAGGTGCATCCGTACATAATCATGCGGCACTTGGAGCACCCCAGGCGGATGCCCTGGTCCACCGCCTCCGTGTATGACCGGATGTACAATGCTTGTCATGTCGCACATGCATAAGTCACAAGTCAACACTAACTTTTGAACCGAGGATAGAGATCGATAGTGAGACGCTTCCACGTGTATAAGGAAGCACCAGGCTTTCACCCTGCCCCCCGTGAGAGAGATACGCTTCCACGTGTATAAGGCAAGAATCCACCAGGCATCATGGCTCTCCCCCTACCCCCCGTGCGATAACCGAGGGACTGCTAGCATGTGGTGAACGACGTGGCAGGCATCAACCGACGAGCCTCTAAACCCTAAGAAATCCCCACCTCCACCACCCAGGCCGGAATCCGCGGGCTGATCTTCCTTGCGGGGCCCTTCGGTTCCTCCGCCTAGGGACTCATAGGTAGTGCTCGCCACGTCACAGGATGTCATTCAACTCAAAAATGAGGGTCCAAATTGCGTATGATGCTGTGGCAAGCAGTTGCATCAGTCCCTACCTCCGCCGCGGCCCATAGCACGGGCCGCGCGTCGTCCAGCGACAAGTCCTCTTCATAGAGACTTGCATGACGCTCCCCATTCGGCTCACCCCGACTCTCTGAGCACAGTGTCCCGGTGCTCGCGTCGTTAATGATTAGGTGACATGGGTTAGGGTTCGGGGTTACCTGTTTAGGATTGACGGATTAGGGATAGGGTTACCTGTAGCCGTAACACTTCACTCATCCTCCATCGTGGTAATTCTACGCGCAAACAGACAGGACCACATGTCAGGCCTGCCTCAGTGTTGCCATCGTCGTACCGCACGAAGCAGCACGTCTGCAAGGCGCCAATTCTGACGTTCATTGCCGCGTGCGTCTTCAGGCAGGGTCACATAAGCACACGCAGTCGTGACTTCAGAGGGTCTTGGGCGGCTTGGGTCCATTGATCCATGACTCGTCAAAATAATGTTGTACAATCAGACAGAGGACCCGATCATTTGACGAGTCACTGCCCCAAGTCCCGTTGAAGCGATGCGTCCCTCTGAAGGCACAAATACCTCCCACGCTCGCCATATCATAGGATTGCATTCAACCGAACTAACGACGGTTTGACACTCGGTGCATGACGTGGATACATACTTGGCACGAGAACGATATTCAACTCGGGAGTTTATCATTCGGTGAATGACGTATGGTACCTAACGTGATGTTGTGGTTCAAGTTGATAGTGAAGGTAAAACATGAAAGCAGTTTACCACGTTTAATGTTCGAGGTCTTGTTTCCAGGTGATTTCAATCTTGGTTTCATCGGTTTTACTTGCACCGCCTCACCATGATGATGGTGCCGAAGTGATATGACCCGGAAGCCGAAGTGCCGAACCACTTGCGGACCCGGCGGCCGGTCCACTCGGCGGACATCGCGGCGGCGGCGGCGGCGGCGAAAGCGAAGGCGGCGGCGAAAGCGGAGGCGGCGGCGGTGGCGGACGGGATAATGAGGGCGGTCTCCTTGGTGTGTCGGCACAAGTTGAAATTGAAAGCAAATTTTGAAAGCAGTTCGACATATTATAGTTTCAAGCGCAGGAATCAAGCGCGGTCAACCTGGGGTCAACCTGCAGTCCTGCACTGCCTTACCTTGGGCTTCCAGTGGCTACCCGGCTCGCGGTCGAAATCCTGTTTAATGGGTGCTCACGGGGTGGTTATGGGGTGGTTAGGGGGTGTGTATGACATGTGTATTAGGGGATGTTCAGGGGGTGTTTAGGGCGTGACTACAGGGTGTTTTAGTTGGGATGGGGGGAAATTAGTAGGGAGTGTGCAGGGGGTGTTTCGGCAGGGTGACCCGGTCGGAAAATTTGGGTCTGCAGTTTGAATTTGAACGACGAAACGTACCGGTGGGGCGGGAGGGCGCTCGCATGTGGGGGCGGGTCGCGGGGCGCGGGCGGGGCGCGGGTCGCGGGGGGCACACCTGGCACTCGGCGATGCCACGGCGGCTCATCGTGGTCTTGGCGCCCTGCTCGGTGCAGTGGCACTGCTGCACGATCTCCGTCAGGGTGTGGGTCGCCGCAGTCTCCTTGGTGAGCCACTGCGCGGGGAGGGGGGAGGGGGGCGTGGAGAGGGTGGCGGAGGCGGGGAAAGGGTGTGGGTAAGCGGGGGGCGGGGGGGGGTATGGAGTGTCGGAGAGGGAGTGGGCGATACGAAGGGGGAGAGAGGGGGTGGAGGAGAGGGGAGAGTGGATGGAGGAGGTCGGGGAGGTGGGGGGTGTGGGTTGGGGGACGAGGTGCTGGGGAGAGTGGAGGAGTGTGGGAGAGGGGGTGAGGTCGAGAGGGCCGTGTGAGCGACAGACACGCACCCGGCGCGCTCCGGGCGTACCATGCACACCACCAGACGCACTTGCACGGAAGACAAGTCAGATTCGACGAACGGTTCGTTGCGACTCGACGAAGGTGGTGAGAACGTCAATATGCCAGGAGCGTGGGTTGCCTTTCAAACGAAAACGAGGCTGCTGGCTGGGTTTTTATTGGCAGGGGCGCCGAGCCACGTCCCGGCACGAGGGCAGTGTCGCCGCTAGCCATAGGGTCGCCGACGATGGGGCACGACGGGGGGAGTTGATGAGCGGCGGTGGCTGACGAAGGTGGCGCGTGTTGGTTGTGGCCAAGAGGCAGAGGGTGGTCGGTGGTGCCGCGCTTTAGCTGGTGTTTGAACCGGCGGGGGGCGGGGTGGAAACGGGTGACGTCCACTTGGCGTGCCGCGTGCGGCCGCCCGCTCACCGTGTAGTCGTGGTGGGTCTTGCCATTGATCACGGTGTCGGTGTCAGCCATGATGCTCAGTGTTGGTTGTCAGGTTGCTGTCTGTCGCGCCGCGCCTCGTCGTCCTTGGCGTGCAAACAAGTGCGGTGAGGACAAGAAGTTCAAAGTTGAGAAGAAGTTGACGACGACGATACTCAGATACCTTTCAAATTGTCGACTAAAGCTGCGCAGATCCGGTCTGTGCACCCCCCACCAGATCTGCGCAGGGTTGAGAGCTGAAGATTTTAGCCCTAGCCCCTCGGGAATTGCACTGCACACTCAAGTACGGTGAGAGGAGCATGAAGGAGGAAGGCCCCTATGCTCTCGCCATGACGGTGGTAGACGAGCTGCGGGCGCTGCGGGTGGTCACGGCCGCCGAGGTGCGAGACTTGCCATCCCCCTGTTGCCAAACATAAGACGGACACAT
>Ga0307489_10000743_pt1 | contig 20549 bp, 34 predicted proteins | sample SB12metaG_FD_202247 | JGI IMG/M metagenome (GOLD analysis project Ga0307489, IMG submission 202247) | Sea-ice brine microbial communities from Beaufort Sea near Barrow, Alaska, United States - SB 1.2 | ecosystem: Environmental > Aquatic > Marine > Coastal | place: USA: Alaska | collected...
GGTGCGCGATGCCACCGCCCGTCAGCCCCTGCCCGGCCCACGTGTAGGGGCGTACACTAGTCCACCTCTCAGCTCAACTTTAAGCCGTTTCTGGTCACTGCACCCACAACAAGCGTCCACTTCTCAACTCAACCTGAGACGTTTTTGCCGATGCGACCTCCAAACACAGCCCACAGAAAGTGCTTACGTCAAGCCGGAAAGCGGACGTCAGTATTCCACATAAAGTGCATCCGTTGAGCTGAAAAGTGGACGAGTGTAAACCCCTGCCCACGTGTAGCTAGTGGCGTTCCAGACCGATGACGTGGAAGCCACCAGCTCCGCCGGGGCGCTGGCGTTCGCATGGTTGGTGACACGTACCGGGGGGAACTCCCCGTCGGCGTCGTTGAAGCGGAAGTGCGCGGCCAGACCCACGGTGTAGCGTCGCAAGTTGAATTTGAAAGCAAAACTTGAAAGCACTTGCTCATATTTTAATTGCAAGAGCTCAATTCCAGGCTCTTTCGACGTGGGTTTGATAGGGTCAACCTGCACCGCCTTACCACGGGTGAGGGCTTGGCGTAGCACACGGAGCCTGCGATCTCGGACCCGTTGAGCGCGCGGGTGTGCACCGTCACCTCGTCCAGCCACCCCTCGAAATACTCGGAGGGCTTGCCGTTCGCATCCAGGTCAACGCCCAGGACCAGAGACCCGGTGGTAGGGTCTGACAGATATTGCCTGCCACGTCATTACAGGCACTTTGAACCCTAGTTTCTTGACACACATTGTATGCTATGACAAGATGCATGAAACCACCACTCGGCAACTAGCGACTTTGAGTGCTAAGTCGTCCAAATCGTCCAACTGGACAGTTCTGATTGGTCGAGCGGGATGACTTAGCACGGCAAGTCGCTACGTCGCTAAGTGGCTTGACGCACTTTGTCATATGACGTGGCGAACCATATGTGGCAGGCCTTACCCGGTGGGGTCCGGGCGTGAGGTAGTACTGAAGGTGGCCACTACGGCGCCATCCAAGTTGTAGCGGCGCAAGTTTAAATTGTAAGCAAAGTTTGAAAGCGGTCCATCATTCTTAAGTTTCAAGAGGATACATCCAGGCGCTTTCAACACGGGTTGCATACGGTCAACCTGCATCGCCCTACCAAGTAGAGCGCGCCCGATCCGCTGCTCACGGCCAGCACAATGTGGTACCACTTCCCCCGCGTCACTTTCTTCGCCACTCCCACCACGCCCGAGGACATCATCACGTCCTTGATGTAGCGGCGCAAGTCAAACTTGATACCAAAATTCGAAAGCAATTCCTCATATTTTAGTTTCAAGCGCTCGGTTCCAGGCGCTTTCAACGTGGGTTTGGTAGGGTTAGCATGCACCGCCCTACCTTGATGAAGTCGTCATAGTAATAGAACGCTCCTAGGTCGCTGGTGCCGCCCTCGGTGTAGCGGCGCAAGTTGAATTTGAAAGCAAAATTGAAAGCAATCCATGACATTTAAAGACAAGCCCACGTTCGAAAATATATGTTAACTCAAGACGTCAAATGTCTGAAAGTTACATTTTCGAACGTGAACTTGACTGTAACTGTCATAACACATTCCAGTTTAAAGCGCTGAGATCCAGGCAGTTTCAACACGAGTTTGATAGGGTCAATCTGCACCGCCTCACCTCGGATTTCCACTGGATGATGGCGCGGTTGCGGGTGGGGGCGGCGCCGGTGAAGGCAGCCACAGCCTGCAGCCCGTCTTTAGTGCCTGGGTACACCCACGCGCTGAGGGTATACGCGTCACCGGCAGCTGCCGCCGCTGATGCCATGGGAGCCATGACGTAGTCCTGCGTGCGCCACGAGTTGTCGCAGGCGGCTGCCACGATGTAGCGGCGCAACTTAAATTTGAAAGCAGAACTTCAAAGCAGTCTATCATATTTTACTTTCAAGCGCTGGAACACTACGCGCTTTCAACACGGGTGTTGATACTGTCTACCTGCACCACCCTACCACAATGAGCCACTTGGCGGCGGTGCCGGCGCACGGGTCGGTCACGTTGAGCGCCGCGGCAGTGACCTTGATGTCGCACGAGGCCAGGCCGCCGCACAGCGCCAGCACCTCCGCCACCACGTCGACGCCGCACGCAGCGGCGGCGGCAGGTGTTGGCGGGCAGGTGGTGGTGGTTTCTTGCGAACAGTCGTCCACCTGGGTGCAGGGGCTAACACTCGTCCCCTTCTCGGCTCAACCTAAGCCGTTTCTGAGACAAAAAAAACACCCTAGACACCCCCCAATACTCCCTAACACCTCCTACAAACAGCGTAACCAATCCCTAAATGCAACCCCTATCCCGCACGTGTAACACGAATGACTGTTGCGCCCCCGATCGACCGTCTATTACTCGCGAAAATATCTGAAACCAATTTTCGATCATGTGCCGCGATTTGCCGCGATTTTAGGGTTTCTGCCTGATTTTGCCACTGATTTTGACTTTTGACTTTAGGGTTTTGAAGGGCCCGCCCACCTACCTGCGCCATATGGCTTGAACGGCAGCCTTACTTGGAGTGTGCGTGTACTAAACTTTGGGAATATTTGGGGTTAGGTACCTTCCTTCGATGCCCGAAGTTTCGTACACGCACACTCCAAGCAAGATAGCGTGCTCACATGGTCCATGTTTCTGTCAATAGGTGACTTCGTTTTGTACATAAGCCCCTATCCCATACAAAAGCGCTTACGTTGAGCTGAAAAGCGAGCGAGTGTAAGCCCCTGCCTGGGTGACGCAGCGGCCGGTCGGGGTTCCGAAGTTGGCGAAGGTGATGCCGACCACGCTGTAGCGGCGCAAGCTGAAGTTGAAAGCAAAAGTTGAAAGCGATATATCACACTTGAGTTTCAAGCACTGAGTTCCAGGCGGTTTCAACTTGGGTTTCATAGGGTCAACCTGCACCGCCCTACCACGCGGGTGCCCGCGGGGCAGGCGAGGGAGAAGTTCTTGTCAATGTCCGCGTCGGCGTTGACAGTGTTGGTGGCAGTGCCAGTGGCGCCCTGGCAGGAGGGTCATTCAGAACTAGTTCAAGTACTTCGTATTTGTTCAAGTACGGTGGAGTTTGGTGATCTGGCCCAAAGTCAAATGTGTTTTGGTGATTTGGCCGGTACTACAAGTTACGATCCCGTGCCTTGAACAGACCAGGCACTGGCACTCGAATCGGAATCGAAGCATGACTTACAGGGTACCTTCAGGGTGAATGACCGTACAGACGCAAGGAGTAGGAGGAACAGGGGATTCAAAGTCGGTCGAGTGCTGCTTCTTGATAACCTCCCTGCCTCGAGGCGAAGCGCCTGTTCACGGAGACGAATGGTCACGCCGGGGCCGGCGTAGCCGTAGGCGTTGGCGACGTGGACCGTCACGGCGCCGGCGAACCCCAGTGCGGGCACCATGCATGTCGCCTGCGTGTCGCTGACGAACGTCGCGGCTGCCATCACGGGCGCCGCGGCGACAACGACTCCCCCAACCGCCGGCGCCTCAAGTCAGGGGCTTACACTCGTCCGCTTTTCAGCTCAACCTGAGCCCTTTCTGACACCAAATACCCCCTGATACCCCCTGACACCCCATGATCAACCCCTGACACCCCCTAATAACCCCCTGAATGCACTCCCTATGCCACAGAAAGCGCTTCAGTTGAGCTGAAAAGTGGACGAATGTAAGCCCCTGCCGTCGGCGCCTCCAGTCCAAGGAACACGCACTTGAGCGCAGTTGACGCGGCAAAGGACCGCCCTGTCATCGTCAGCGTAACACCCCCGTCGATCGGAGCGTCCGAGGGAGTCGCCCCAGTGGCCAGCGCCGCCGCCCACGGCACAGCCTTGTAGTCGTACGCGGGCGGAGCCGGCCCGGTGCCCGTCACGCGGAACTCCGCATCGACGGAAGTGGTCGAGGTGGAGGTTGTGGAGCTCGCCAATGTGGGGGAGGTGGACTTGAAGTAGTAATCGGTCTGCGACCAGGGGCTTACACTCTTCCATCTGTCAGCTCAACGTAAGCGCGTTCGGTGGGACAAGGGGTATTCATGGGGTGTTGAGGGAGTGTTTAAGGCAGGGGTGGAGGGGGGGTTCAGGCGTTTAGGGGATGTGTAGAGTGTCAGACACGGCTCAGGTCGAGCTGAGAAGTGGACGAGTGTAAGCCCCTGCCTGCGACGGCCCGCTGTCAGGGTTGAACTTGTAGTACGCGAGCGCCGTGTTGCCGGCCGCCTCAGGTTTGGTCCAATCCAGTTTCACGGCGCCCTTGAAAAGCCGCACCTCGTCGATGAAGCCCTCAAAGTAGCGCGACGCGTCGGGCGTGTCGGCGCACGCGGCCGCGGCGGCGCTGCCGGCGGTGGCGGTGCCCCCCGAGCAGGGACTTACACTCGCTAACTTTTCAGCTGAACCTGAGCCGTGTCTGACACACGAAAACACCTTACACACCCTGAGCACCCCCTAACACCCCCTTAACACGCGCTACACAACCCCTAAGCGCACCCCCTGTGCAATAAAAAGCGCTCAAGTTGATCTGAGAAGTGAGCGAGTGTAAGCCCTTGCCCCCGAGGTGGCGCAGCCCAGCCCGCCGATGTACAGCAGCGAGGTCGACGTTGGCCGGGCCGGGATGAGAACGTCGTTGGGCAGGGTCACGCTGTCGACGGTGAGGGAGGCGAAGTATTCCGAGACGGAGCCCAGGCCGCCGTCCTCGGACGAGGGTAGAACAATATCGTGCTCTCGCCAAGTCATATGGTGCGGTGAACTCTCCAGAAACGGGGGGTTACATGTGGTGGATAACGTGGTGAGCATCTCATATAAACAGTGCTCGCCTCGACATATGCTGCATGTGAGTAAACGGGATTTGATCGTCAGACCTTGAAATATAAGACGGACATAAACAATGAAGAAAAAGGGGAGGGTTACATGTGGTGGATGATGTGGCGAGCACCGGTATAATATGTTGTATCTGTTCCTGCCTCGGGCGGAGCGATGGAGGGCTGCGCGCTGAGCTCCACGTAGTGCCACTGGTTGGGCGCGGCGGCGACTGAGGCGGCATCCGCCGTGAGATTATAGGCGCCCCCGGCGGTGTCGCTGCTGACGTACACGCGCCCGTTGGCAGGGGCTTACACTCGCTAACTTCAGAGCTCAACTTGAGGACCTTCGGGAACACATCGCTCACGTTAGAGCTCAACTGGAGCGTATTCAGGACACATCCACGGGTTAATTTGGGTCATATGGGGGACAAAGTACTAGTAAGCTTAAGTTGAGCGGAAAGGGGCAAAGTAAGCTCAAGTTGAGCGGAAATGGGAACGAGTGCAACCCCCTGCCCGTTGGTGTACTCCAGGCACACTTCGCTGGCGATGTTGCCGGCGCCGCCGGTGTGTAGCGGCACGAGTTGAATTTGAAAGCAAAACTTGAAAGCTGTTCATCACATTTTAGTCTCAAGTGCTTAGTTCCAGGCGGTTTCAGCATGGGTTTGATAGGGTGAACCTGCACCGCCCTACCGGTGCTGGTGCATTCGGGAGCAAAGCACACGATAGGCATGCGCTCGCACGTGTTGCCCGTGCTGGGCATCGGCATGAACCAAGCTCCGAAAGTGAACCCCTTGTCACAGGGCCTGCCAGATATTGACATTTCTCGCCTCGTCGTAGGATGCCAAACTCAAGAAACCAGGGTTAAACTATTGTCGCGTCTGGTACCGAAGATATGGTATCGAAACCCGTTCGACCAATCAGAGCTGTCCATTTCGAATATCCCACCGACCGACTCGACCACAGTCCGACCTGGTCGCTATGCTTGAGTTAATAGACCCCACACTGAGTTTAAACACGCGTCTGATGACGTGGCGGGCAATACCTGGCAGGCCCTACCGTGTAAGTCGAACTGAACTCGGAGCTCACCCCGGTTGAAACAGCGTACATCGTTGATCCGTCAAACTTCAGCATGGACTCCATGAGCGTCACGTCGCCGGCTGGGGAATACGCCGGCTTGCCGGGGCTTACACTCGTCCACTTCTCAGCTCAACCTGAGCCGTTTCTGACACTCAACACCCCCCCTAATTGACTCAACAACCCCTCCACCCCCGCCTAAATATACTCCCTGAACAGCCCCTATATACCCCTTGTCCCGCCAAAAGCGCTTACGTTGAGCTGACAGGTGGACGAGTGTAAGCCCCTGCCGGCTTGGGAAGCACGCCGTCGGAGTAGCACGTGCCGGTGCCGGTGGCGGTGTCGACCGCGTTGATGGCTGAGACGGTCACAGTATCAGTGACGGCCCACAGTCAGGGCCCAGCAGATGTTTATATTGCTCGCCACGTCATCGACGACAAGCGTCATGAAACCTTGCTTCATGAAGTACATGGCATCGTATGACATGGCGAGCAATATGAGCCAGGTCAGGTCTTACCCCCGCAGCAACAGCGCACTGGATGCGTTCGAGCGACACAAAGGCGCCCGCGGACTGCTGGCCCGCAACGTCGCAGCCCAGCCACTGCGATTCCGCGAAACCAAAGCCCAGGACGTCGACGTCCGTCAGGCCTCCGACCAGGGGCTTACACTCGTCCACTTTTCAGCTCAATGTAAGCGCCTTTGGTAGGATAGGGAGTGCGTTGAGGGGTTGTTTAGGGGTTGTTTGGGTGGTGTTGTGGATTATCAAGGGGTGTTCAGGGTTTGTTTTTGTTTCAGAAACGGCTCAGATTCAGTTGAAAAGTGGACGAGTGTAAGCCCCTGCCCCCGACGGGGACCACCACGTCCGCGAGGTAGCTGGTGAGGTAGCTGGTGCACTTGCGGGGCAGCGTGTACGGCTCACTGATGTTCCCCGGCCCGATGTGGCTGCGTGCCGTGATGTAGCGGCGCAATTTGAATTCGAATGCAAGGTTTCAAAGCGGTTCATCATTAAAGCAAAGTTTAAAAGCTGTTCATTATATTTTAGTTTCAAGCGCTGAGATCCAGGCGCTCTCAATGTGGGTTTGCTAGGGTCAACCTGCAACGCCTCACCGAGGCGGCACACGAGAGGGGCTTCTTGCGGTTGAACGACGCCGGGAGGTAGGGCACAGAGGCGAACTCGTAGCCCGCTCCGGTCCCGGAGACGGTCGCGGGGAATGACGCTCCGGCGCCGATCGCGTTGGCCGCGTCCCCGTTGAAGAGGTAGCGCGCGACAATATCCGCCTCCGGGTCCGCCGGGGTGTAGTGGCGCAAGTTGATTTTAAGAGCAAAATTTGTAACCAGTATACTTATGCGAGGCCCTCAGAGGGCCCCGCTGGGGGTTTCGGCAGAGCGGTACAGGTTATACTGCCATCCGGCGCACATGGTGGTGTGGCGCGCCTCTGCGCAGATCCGGTGGGGGGTGTGGATGTGGCTGTTGATGGGTACCACGTGGCTTGTTGGGTACCTCGGCGCAGATCCGATGGGGGGTGTGGTTACCTTATGTATATATAGTGCGCTAGCTGCAAGCAAAAAAATGTGCGAGCAGCGAGAAGAAGCGAATTTGACTCGCCTGGTGATTTTGACACGTAGCGCAGCTGCGCGAGGCGCTCGCGGGCATTTTCGTGGTCTATCCTTGAGTTGAATCGACGGTCGGTAACTGAAGAGAAATATTAGGGCGCACATGTAGCGTGACAGTTTTTTTAAGTTGGTGGTCTATTAACTGGTAAAAGCGAGACACGACACGACACGACACGACATAAATGAAGTTCAGCTTTGCGGTATTTGTCGGCATTCTGCCGAACATCTCATTTCAGTTTCAAGCGCTTAACTCCAGGCGGTTTCAACACTGATTTTGAGACTGTGAACCTGCACTGCCCTACGGTGGGGGCGCCGCCCGCGCTCGGGCAGCGCGAGGCTCGATCGTAGTCGCCCCACATGTAGGGCCTGACAGAAATTACCCGCCACGTCATCCAACGCATTTCAGGCCCTGGTGCCTAGTCTGTGGGCTAGTATTTTCTTCTAGTAAGCTGGAGTTTGGTGATGTGGCCAAAAGTCAAATGACTTTAGGTCAAAATCACCAAACTCCTACTCGCTACGGGTAGTACGAGATACTATAGATAGTACGCTTTACAGACTACTCGTATGCACTAGATTGTTGAGTTCAATGCCATCCTGTGACGGTGCGAGCAACATCTGTCAAGCCCTACCCACATGGTGTGGCGGATCCCGCAGGCGTCCAGCGCCTTGCCCCACACCTGCACGTCGTCCACCAGACCGGCGAAGACTGTAGCCGGTACCTGCGCGTAGGCCCCGCCGATGTCCAGCTGGCAGTCCGTGATGGTGTCCGGGCCTAATCCCAGCTTGACGGGATTCCCCACGAGGGCGCCGTCTACCAGGGGCTTACACTCGTCCAATTTTCGGCTCAACGTAAGCATTTTTTGTAGGATACGTTGGGTGCATAATTTTCCCTCGGTCTATTAGACAGGGTGACACGCGGAGGTGCGACCAAGACGGCTTAGGTTGAGCTGACAAGTGGACGAGTGTAAGCCCCTGCCGTCGACGTAGAGCGACGCCATGCGGGTGGCGGATCCGGTCATGGAGAGCGCCACGTGGTGCCAGCCCGCTTTGGAGAGGCCGGATCCGGCCATGGGCGAGGCATTGGGCAACTGGATCACATGTGCGACCTGGCGGTAGGGGCGACTCGCATCCCGTAGCCGGTTTTTTTTTTCAAGTAACCGGTACCCTACGGGGGCAGTCTGAAGGGTGTCTATCCAGGCAGTGGTTTCCCGTGTTGGCGAGTACAACCCTACATCTCTTGTTGCGTGCTTTGATTACTGCATTGCATTTCATCGTTTTTAGGGTTTAAGGTTTAAGGTTTAAAGACATGCAACAAAGACGGACTGTGTGCCCTACCGATGAGCTGCCGAGTCTAAACGCGGAGTTCAGGTAGTAGACCTGGATCGTTTCGATTTCAACCGTCCCCTTGAGCGTGAGCACGCCGCCGGCGGCGGTGGGGAGCACCCACGCCGAGAGCGTGTACCCGTCGGTGCCGCTGATCGCCGCGCACAGCCCCGCGGCATTGGCGACCGTGGTGTAGCGGCGCAAGTTGATATTGAAAGCAAATTGAAGCAAAACTGACAGTGTTTATCATATTATAGTTTGAGCACTTAGTTCCAGGCACTTTCAACGTGGGTTTCATCGGTTTAACATGCACCGCCTTACCGTGGCGGTGGAGGTTGCGGTGACGGCGAGGGCCTTCTCGAGGTAGTAGAGCGGCACCGTCTGGTCCGAGAAGTGCACGCCGTCATTTAGGGCCGGGCAGATATTGGTCGCCTCGTTACAGGCTGATGCCACATATCTCAACATACCGGGATTCAGATGCGTGTCAATGACGTGGCAGGTTGGCAACCGGCCTGGCATATATTGGTCGCCACGTCACAGGATTGCCAGTAAATCACGAAACGAGTTCATTTTATTTTCATGACGTGGCGGGCAATATCTTGCCAGGCCATACCGTCGTTGGCAACCTCCACAGTGGCTGCAGTGGCGACGGCCATCGCGGGCGCCGTGCACGTCACCTCGGGAAATAGCCAAGTGTAGACAATAATCTCCGAGTCATAAGTTGGCGCTTAAAACTCAGTGTCGGTCGTCGGCGACCGGTCCCTTTTGTCATGATCTGCTCGAGGGGAGAGGTTTATGACTTGGGACACGACCTGACGAGCGCTGTGAACCTGTCTGACATGCAGTGGATGACGTGGCGAGCGCTATCTACCTGTCTAACACGCAGTGTATGACGTGGCGAGCGCTGTCCACCTGTCTAACACGCAGTGTATGACGTGTCGAGCGCTGTCCACCTGTCTAACATGCAGTGGATGACGTGGCGAGCGTTGTTTACTCAGCCCCACCTTGAAGGACGACACGAAGGTGGCTTTGGAGTGCGTGACGCCGCCGCCGGACGCCATCGGAAGCGAAAACGCGCACGTCAACCACGGTGTAGCGGCGCAAGCTGAATTTGAAAGCAAAGTTAAAAAGCGTTCATCACATTTCAGCTTCAAGCGCTTACTTCCAGGCGCTTTCAACACAGGTTTCGTCGGCTCAACCTGCACCGCCCCACCACGGGGAGGGCGAGAAGCCGTTGCCGGTGACGGTGACCGTGTCGCCCCCCGACACGTGCAAAACATCGGGAGACACCGACGCCGGGCACGGTACCGCCACCGGGCTCGGGGTGTTCTGCGTGAAGATGAGAATCGCCCCGGTTGTGCTTCCGGTCAAGTGGTTACCCTTGCCCGAGGTATCTGTCATTTGCAGCCCCTGCGCGTCCATGTCTAGATGTAGCGGCGCAACTTGAATTTGAAAGCAAAACTTGAAAGCAGTTTATCCCGAGTTAGTTTCAAGCACTAAATTCCAGGCGCTTTCAACGTGCGTTTGATACTGTCAAGATGCACCGCCCTACCTAGAGCTGGATATGGTGTGTAATTGTCCACCGTCCTCCGCGTGCCACTGTCCTTGACACGGTCACCTGCGGTCAGGGGCTTACACTCGTTCACGTTAGAGCTCAACTTGATCATCTCCAGGACACATTCATGAGTTAAGCTTGGTTATACGGTGTACGGAAGAGCTCAAGTTGAGCTGAAATGGGAACGAGTGTAAGCCCCTGCCTGTGGTGTCACCCGAAGCGGCAACTGCGGCGTACTTGCTATAGGTGAGAGCGGTCTGCGCGCCCTCGTCGAAGGTGTAGTAACCCACCAGTCCCACCTCGTACCAGGGTCATGAGAGAACATGCACGCGTATCGAAGATCGGACGTGCCCGCATGACTGACTCACCGGGTACCTGCAGAGTGATCGTTCATGCGTTTCGTCCAGACACAACGTCTAGCTGACTACGCAGATTAGGTGGGGGGAACAAATGGGGATTTCGAATTTCTTGAGTCAATAGACGGTCGCTCATCTACATTACAGTGTAGATCAACCTGCCGTACACAGCAGGCTGAAAAATGTATGGGCGAGGGTCTATTGACTGAACGATTGTGACTAGACCGCGCCGCGCGCCATCCCCATTTGACCCCCCCAGCAGAACTGCGTAGCCCTGCCTCATCCGCGGGGACCAGCTTCGAGAAGACCTGTTTCGAGACCGCGGAGGAGTCGAGCACGCGGCCGTACACGCGGAGCTCGTCTAGGTAACCCTCGAAGGGCTGCGAAGACGGATCGTAAGACGCGAGTCTGAGAAAGCCGGTCTCGCCCGTCACCGACTCCACGACGTCTCCCGCGTAGTTCGCCCCGGGGCAGGGCCTCGCACTCGCTCCCGTGGTGGCTTGACACTTGAACTTCAGCATCTTCGGGGAGTTCAGTATGAGGTTGCCATTGCCACGTAGACTGTCATCACCGGTACCTTGACATCTTGGATATGACAAAGTGCGTCAAATCACTTAGACACTTAGCAACAAGTAGAACTAAGTCGTCCAACTGGAGCGTTCTGAATGGTCGAGCGGGACGACTTAGCATTAAGTCTCACCAAGTGTTTAAGTGGTTTCACGCACATTGTCATATTAAAAGAATTGTGATGATTCAAGTGGTTTCAGCCTTCAGGGACAACGTGACTTGAGTGGAATTGAAATGTGAGGGAATGCACGAGGTGCGGCCCTGCGATGGGGATGGTGATGGAGGCGACGGAGGGGGTGGTGAAGGAGCGGGCGGCGGAGGAGTCGTGGAACTTCTCGCCGCCGTTCACGTACAGCGTGATCTTGCCCGCCACCAGGGCCCGGTGAAATACGCTCATGGACACGCTCATGGACACGCTAATAGGCCGATTTCGGTATATCGCCTGGGTAAAATGCCCATACAGAGTGGCAGACAAAGCGTCAGCGCTCCGCGCGGGAAAGCGGGCGCCAGGTTGAAAATACATACAGAGTTGCGGGCAGAGCGTCAGCGCTCGGCGCGGGAAGCGATATACCGAAATCAGCCTATTGGCCCGGTGGATTGCTGTACGTCATGTGGTGGCACTTACGTCAGGAGGCGAGGCTTTACAACGAGGTCAGTGATGAATGTAACGATGCGGCGCGCGTAACAGTGATGGAGAGCCGAGCCCTACCTGACTTATCCGCGGTGACCATCACAAAGTGCCACTCATCCGTGCCGTACACAGCTGGCGAAACCGCCTCGAGACCAGAGGCGACGTCCGTGAAAGTGAAGGCGTTGAAACTCCCCGCAACCTGACTCTCCACGCCCTGCGTCACCACCGTCTGGTCGATCTGCTTCCACTGCAGCGTATGCAACACCGTCCGTGACGAGGGCCAGCTCATGTTCAGGTAGCGTGTGAATAACATACATCAGTATTCCATCGTGCACAGTTTGTGAAGTGAAATGTTCTAAAGCGTGCTGCATTATTTCGCGCACGGACTGCAATTTATGTCGTGGCTAGTCGTGCACTCAACCACGATGAGGGAGGACGAGGCGTCCGAGGCAAGCTGTCATGACGTCTCTGCTGACTATAATTACCCAACGAATCGCTCAACATATCACTCAGGTACTGAAGTCAGTGCCCACAAGAAACGCGCAAGATCCTGAGAGGTGGGACAACAGGGTGTACGGACCCCGGCGGATGATGCATTTCACCCGGAGAGGTGTAAAGGGGGACAAACAAGGTGACGCATGCGCTCGAAAACTCGCGCGTCGCGGGACTAGCACGCGCTGTACGCCGCGCGTCGGCACCGGTGAATCTCCCTACCGTGTCCGTGGTGCCGTCCTTGATATACCCCGCGGTGAGCACGTCGGCGTCCTGTTCAGTCGATGGCTTGACCCAGAACCAGGGGCTTACTCTCGTCCACCTCTCAGCTCAACTTGAGCGCTTTTCATGGGATAGGGGGTGCGCATAGGGGTTGTGTAGCCCATGTTAAGGGAGTGTTATAGGTAGTTTAGGGTGTGTGTGGTATTTTTGTATGTCAGACACGGCTCAAGTTGAGCTGAAAAGTGAACGAGTGTAAGCCCCTGCCCAGAACCCAATGCTCCATCCGCAGGTACTCTTGAGCGACGACAGGAACGGGGTGGCATCGACGTACGTCCCGCCCTCCGCGTAGATGGACTGCTCCGCGACGATGATGCTGTAGCACCGCTCGTCAACCAGGGGCTTACACTCGTTCACGTTAGAGCTCAACTTGAACAACTCCAGGACACATTCAGGGTTGAGTGGGGGTTACACGGTGGACAGAAGAGCTCAAGTTGAGCTGAAATCGGATCGAGTGTAAGCCCCTGCCGTCAACACCTGTATCCGCGGGGTCGGAGTACGCCCCAGTCGTGACCACGCCGCTGGATGAGGTCCCCGTGAAACACAGCTGGTACTCGCATTGCTGCGCCGAGTTGGGCGTCCACGAGAAGGTTGTGGACGGGGCGTTTACAGCAGTCTCTGGGTTCGTCAGCGTCGCGCCCGCCGGGAGCGCGCCCTGTGTCAGCGCCACGGTCACGGTGGCGGCGGCGTCGCCGGCGTCGATAGCCTCCAGTGCCAGCGTTAGTGTACGCCCAGCAGCAGGGTCGTTGAGAACAACAACTCGGCCAACGTTGAATTGACGAAAAACTGAAATCGGGGTCCCCATGTCCCTCCTACCTGAGGTCTCATAAGAGGGTCTGGAGTCATCCACCACGAGCCGAGTCACGTACGGCAATACGAACCTGCACCCCGAAGGTACGTCGTGCGGAGTAAAGCTGGTGCTGCGGTCGAGTCGTTGGTCTGAAGAACCTTCCCTGCCCGGGCGTCACGTAGTAGGTGGTGCCATTCACAGCCGTGTTGCCTTTCTGCGCGGTGCTCAAACCAGTGCGCTGGTCGCGCCAGTATACCGCGCCGTCGCAGACCGTGCTGAGCGCCACCATCAACAACCCCAACAAGGCCACGCGCGCGCGTGACCCGCCACCCCCCATGACCATAATATCGGTCCCCCCCGCCCCGTCCCCCCTCCAAGTGCGCAACAGTCTTCCACTGCTCGAGTGCCTATAAATGGACCGCGGCTGATATGACGTTGCAAAATGGTCGGCCCCGCGCTTTGGAAGGCCGCGCGGTGAGCACTGCCGACTGGCCGTCTCGCGAGCGCGCCAGTGATGCGGCGGTGCCCGAGTCCAGCGCGCGCCTCGGCCTCGCGGTGTGGTCCGTCGGTAGGCCGCGGCCTCTTGCTTCAGACTTTCATTTCGGATGCAGAAGCGGTCGGTGGGATGGCGCAGGGCGCGGTAAGGTCCCGGTCCGAATCCGGCCGAGGTTTGAGCCACTGGATCTGCGCAGGCCCCTTCCTCGAGGTTCCCGGTGCGGATGGCTGCTGGCGAAGAGAAACGTAGCAGTGGCGCGAGGCGGGCGTCGAGAATGCCGGTTCTCTGAACTATAAGAGCGGCAGCAAGCCGCATTGTCCGCCCTCTTGTCACACTCAGCAGGCTTGCGTCAGCCAACTTGTTTTACGGGTGCGTGCCGTTGTGTCATGTTGTTGTTTGGTGCAAGCCGGCGACGCGGTGGAGCGCGGCTTGGTGCTGCCCATCTATAAAAGCGTGTCACTCAGAAGTTAGAGTATACGCGCGCTACCTAGCTAGATGCTAAAGATGAAATGACATGAGCGCACTCACATCTACAAATCTCACATCCCCCTCGAAAGGGTTTAGCGCTAGGGTAGCGCATGGCCTTAGTCAATAAAAAAAGGTTGGTGCTGCCTACTACCGTAATCTCTGCCTCGCACTCGCCGCTAAGGGCGGGCATCTGGCATGGGGGGTATTGAGACCAAGCACTGATCAACGTTGTATATCCTCCTCCTCCTCTACGCGTCTGTGTGAAAATTCACTCTGAAGGTGAGTCATGCTCCGACCTCGGTTCGAGTCATGTTCGCAATGGCCCTCCGGCCTGGAGGTGTTACGGTGGGCGTGGGAGCACCAGTGCCCGTGGGATGAGGGCACGTGTCGCCACCGCCGCCGAGGGCGGGCACACGGAGGTGCTGCGGTGGGCGAAGGAGCACGGGTGTCCGGGCGGCGGGGACTATTGACTTGAACGCGCAGAAACTCGCCACCGCTCGGAGTCCCGCAACAAATGTCGTGGCCCGCTACATTTGCAACCCGAGCAATGACACCCGTGCCCCCACCGCCCACCGCTCCACCACACAGCAATACCGCACACACCGAGGCATACACCCCAGAGTGCAGAGTTACAAGATATGATCTGGTCATTCTGTCCACAAGATGACAAGATGACGTTATCGATATGGATGATGACCTTAATATGTCAGTATCGATATGGAGGATGACCATATCGATATGGATGATGACCTTAATATGACAGTATCGATATGGAAGATGACCTCAGCGATATGAATGATGATCTTCAGATGACAGTATCGATATGGAAGATGACAGTATCGATATGGAAGACTAGTACGCCGGTCAACCGGTCAAAGCCGATCAGATCCGATCAATGAAGCTGGTCAACGCCGGTCAAAGCCGCAGCCGGTGAAAGCCGGTCAGGTCAGCAAAGCCGGTCAAAGCCGGTCAAAGCCGGTCAAAGCCGGTCAAAGCCGGTCAGCAAAACCGGTCAACAAAGCCGGTCAAAATAAGCCGGTCAAAAGCTCGAAATCGGTCAAAGCCGGTCAAAGGTTACTCTTAAAGTCTGTGCAGTCGTCGACGCGGAGGGGGAACAGAGTCACGCGGTGGAGCGGCGCGTCGCGGCGTACGCGGCGCTGCGCCGAAAAATCACCGTCGTGCGTTTCCAAGAGAAGCAGGCCAGCAGCGCGTGGCGCAGCGTTGACGCGGACGGACGGCGCGCCGGTCTCCGGACGCGACGTACTTAAATCGCGGTAGATCTCGTCGAGGAAACATGGTTTAAGACTAATTGCGAGGTAAAAGCCGGTAAAGCCGGTAAAAGTCGCTCTCGACCAATCACAGAATTTAGCTGCAGGAGCAATGTGAGAGCAGGTCGGTTGGGTTTCGGGAGAATCAGCTCGGTTTGCCGGAGCTTTGTCGATTCCCGGGAGCTTTTGGGATTTTTCAATTCGTCGCGGGGCAGAGGAGCTGTGGAAACAGCAGTCGCTTTTCGTGAATTACCCTCGTCGATTGTGGGACCTCCCTCCGAAGTCCATATTTAAGTAGTAAGATGACAGTATCGCCATGGGATATCTTGTGACTCTGCCGCTCAACCACACCGCAATACCGCACACACCACGGCACACACACGCATGGCACGACACAGGACCACACGATTATAGGAGAATCACCTCGATGACATTGTGCCAGCGCCGCGCTCGATGCTGACTTTTGAGAACATGAAATATATTACATACACCAATATACAGCCCGATCTATAGAACCTTGGCCAAAATTAACTTTGCCACCTCAGCCTCTCCTTCGGTGGTGTCCGCTTGATGCGAACCTCTAGTTGACTAGTGCTACATGGGAGGCAAGGCGAAAGCCTGGTGCCTTATTATACACGCGGAAGCGTCTCTCTCTCTCCCTCGATCTCTCTAGCTGACTAGTGTTGTTCCTGCGCCGCCACCACCAGCCGCCCCCCCCAGCCGCCGGCAGCCGGACCCGCCGAGGTACTGGCCGCCCCGCCAACTGCCACGCCCCCGTCCAGCCGCATCTTCTTTTTCTGCGCGGACGCCGGTGTTGTCGGTGCTCCAGCGCGTTTGGAACCCGCACTGGCGTGCGTGCGCGCAAGAGCGGCCAGGCTAATAAGCGCGAGGGCGGCGTCGTCAGTGTCGCCCGCGGGCGGGATGACGTTGACGTCGACGCGCCCGATTCGCCGAGCTTCCATGTTGTACGCCTGCGCCGCAGCCTCCTCCGTGGCATGCTGTCCAAGGCTTTTCCCATGGCACCTAGCCGTCCATTGCCCGCGGCTCTTATACCAATACACACCCTTGTACGCAGAGGCGGTGGGTTTTCGGAGCTGTCCAGGAACAACGCCATCCTTGATGTAGTGGTGCAAGTTGATATTGAAAACAAAACTCGAAAAAGTTGAAATTGAAAGCAAAACTTGAAAGCCGATTATCATATGATAGTTTCAAGCGCTGACACCGGGGGCTTTCAACACAGGTTTCAGCCAGTTTCAACCTGCACCGCTGTACCTTTGCGTAGTTGGCGTACGCCTGCGCCGCAGCCTCCTCCGTGGCGTGATATCCCAGGTGTTTCCCCTGGCAGTTCACCATCCATTTTCCCTTGCCCTGGTTGTAAGCGGCGCAAGTTGAAATTGAAGGCAAGGTTTCAAAACGGTTTTTGTCGTATTTAGGTTTCAAGCGCTGAAACCAGGCGCTTTCAGTAGAGTAGCACGTTGTAAGATTACAGAGCATCACACACGGGCAATATGTCATACATGCCAGCGATGTCGTATTCCGTGCTTGCAAACACACGTATCAACCTGCACCTCCCTACCCTGTTCCAGCAGACCCCCTTGAAGTGTGAGGTGGAGGTGAGCACTCGGCGCCGCGCTACGGGATCAACGCCATTCTTGACGTAGTCGTCGCACGCCTGCGCCGCAGCCTCCTCCGTGGCATGGTGCCCAAGGTGTAGAGGCGCTAGTTCAAATTGAAAACAAAGTTTGAAAGCGGTTGATCACGTTTTAGCTTCAAGCGCTGAAACCAAGCTCAGTATATCCGGGGTCAATCTGGGGTCAACCTGCACCGCCCTCCCAAGGTACTTTTTCTTGCACGTCGCCTCCCAATTCCCGGGGTGTAGCGGTGCAAGTCGAAATTGAAAGCACAGTTTTGAGAGCGCCTCATCATATTTCAGCTTCAAGCGATGAAACCAAGCGCGGTCAACCCGGGATCAACCGGCACCGCCTCACCGAGGCTCTTATTCCAGCAGACACCCTTGAACTGAGAGGAGGTGCCTTCTCGGCGCGTTACAGGAAGAATGCCATCCTTGACATAGGATCGATGCCTTCCCTGAGAATTGGAAGCAAAACTTGAAATCAGCTCATCACATGTGAGCTTCAAGTTCAAGCGCTGAACCCAAGCGCGGCAACCCGGAGTCAACCCAGAGTCAACCTGGGGTTAACTTGGGGTCAACCTGGGGTCAACCTGGGGTCAACCTGGGGTCAACCTGGGGTCAACCTGGGGTCAACCTGGGGTCAATCTGGGGTCAGCCTGGGGTCAACCTGGGGTCAACCTGGGGTCAACCTGGGGTCAACCTGGGGTCAACCTGGGGTCAACCTGGGGTCAGCCTGGGATCAACCTGGGGTCAACCTAGGGTCAACCTGGGGTCAACCTGGGGTCAACCTGAGGTCAGCCTGGGGTCAACCTGGGGCCTTACCTTGACGTAGTTGTCGTACGCCTGCACCGCAGCCTCCTCCGTGGCGTGGTATCCAAGCCACTTCCCCTTGTTGTACCGGCGCAAGTTGAATTTGAAAGCAGAAGTTGAAAGCAGTATATCACAATTTAGTTTCAAGCGCTTAGTTCCAGGCGGTTTCAACTTGGGTTTGATAGGGTGAACCTGCGCCGCCCTACCTTGTATGCGACCTTCCACTTCTCGAGGCGCCTGGCCCAGGTCACACCCTTCATCTAGCGGCGCAAGTAGAGTTCGAAAGCAAACGTTGAAAGCAGTTTCTGATATTATGCTTTCAAGAGCTGAAACCATGGGCGGTTTGGTTTCAACATGAGGTTTGATAGTGTCCACCTGCACCGCCCTGCCTTGATATTGGAGGAGGCCGGGTCTTTGTGCGTTACAGGAAGGAAGCCGTCCTTGGTGTGGCGACGCAAGTTGAAAGCAAACGATGAATGCAGTTTAAGAGATTCCAGTTTCAAGCCCTGAAACCGTACTCGTAGGCGCTTTCTGTGAGGGGGGCAGCACTGCAATCACTGCCAAAACACTGCCAATCGGCACTGCCGCGGTGGTCCGATGCGTGAAGTTGTTTCCGGCCCTCTGATTGGTCCATCCCCTGCCAGAGCACTGCCACATCACTGCCGATTGGCTCGAAGAATCTCTGCCCAATCACTGCTCAGTCACTGCCGCATCCAATCCCAGAACCCAATGATCCCCCCGGTCCCGGCACTGCCATCACTTCCAATCACCGCCATTGGGCAGCACTGCCACAACAGACGACAGCACTGCTGATGGACCAATCAGAGGGCCGGAAACAACTTCACGCATCGGACCACCGCGGCAGTGCCGATTGGCAGTGTTTTGGCAGTGATTGCAGTGCTGCCCCCCTCACAGCTTTCAACACTGGGTTCGATGGCGTCAACTTGCACCGACCTACCTTGGCGTAGCTGTCGTGTGCCTGCGCCGCAGCCTCCTCCGTGGCGTGGTATCCCAGGGATTTGCCCTTGCATATTGCCCTCCATTTGCAGCAGCTCTTGTCCCAGGTCACACCTTTGAACTGAGAGGTGGAGGAGGTGTCTCGGCGTCGTACAGGTGCAATGCCAGCATTGACGTATTTGTCATACGCCTGCGCTGCGGCCTCCTCCGTGGCGTGGTAGCCGAGGAATTTGCCTTGGCGCCTCGCCTCCCATTTCCCGCTGCTCTTGTGCCAGCTGACACCCTTGAAATGGGAGGAGCATGGTCGGCGCTTTACAGGAACCGCCACTCCGATGGCCGTGACCCCACTGACGTTGCCATCGTCCTCGACCTCCTCCGTCTCCTCCTTCTCCTTCTCCTCCACTACCTCCTCCTCCTCCTCCTCCTCATCCTCCACCGCACCCTCCTCCTCCTCCTCCTCATCCTCCTCCTCCTGCTTCTCCTCCTCCGCCAGCTCATCCTCCGCCTCCACCGCCTCCTCCTCCGCCTCCTCGCGTGAATCCTCTTCCCCCTCCTCCACCCCCACATCCCCGAGGTCGGACTCGTGCTGCCGGTGGGGCTGGTGCGCCTGCGGCTGACCCGTCGTCGTCATCGCCTCCCGCGGCGCGCCGTGCGCGTCGGGCACGAAGCGCAGCGTCTGCTGCGGGTGCTGTTGCTCGCGCGACCTCTTCGCGCGCCCGCCCCCTCGCGCCGGGCCCGAAGAATCAACGTCGTGGTTTATGGAGGTCCCCATCTTCCGAGCGGTAGTGGCGCGCGCCGCACGCGCACGCACGTGGGTTGCGGCGGTGGCGGGGGCCGCCTCGGGCGACGGCGGCACTCGGCCACGCCACGGGGGCGGGGGCGGCTTGCTTGGCGTGTTGTGCGCTTGCTCAGATATTTTATTGGCGCTTACGCTTCGCTTCTCAGCTTCACACGGAAAAGTGTGTTTGGGTCCGGCCGACCGGTGTGCCCAGCTTGCCAGATCCTGGCCGCGCAACCTGCCCGTCCATCCGGTGATCAGATGAGGGGCTACCTGTACCACTCGTCCACTTCTCACTTCTCAGCTCAACCTGATTTTTTGGTCACTGGAACACTGTAATCACCCAGAAAATGTGCTAACGTTGAGTTGAGAAGTGGACGAGCGGAAGCCCCTACCTGGTAGCTCCGGTAAGCGAGGTGCAACGGCGCCAGTACGGCAAGGCAGCGGCGGCGGTGGCGGCGGCAGCGGGGGTGGCGGGGTAATACATGAGTGGAGCACGCGCGGGGAGCGAGCAAGGATCAGGGGATGCTCACGATACCCCAAAGCTAGCTACTACACAGTTCAGGCCCCGTATCAAATGGTCACATTTGCTCCTCGCTAAAATGGTTCAGATTGAACCATGTTTGTACGCGCGACTTGTTTTTCATATATTGATTTTCTCGATATCGACGGTCTA
>Ga0307489_10000744_pt1 | contig 20515 bp, 30 predicted proteins | sample SB12metaG_FD_202247 | JGI IMG/M metagenome (GOLD analysis project Ga0307489, IMG submission 202247) | Sea-ice brine microbial communities from Beaufort Sea near Barrow, Alaska, United States - SB 1.2 | ecosystem: Environmental > Aquatic > Marine > Coastal | place: USA: Alaska | collected...
GGAGGAGGAGGAGGAGGAGGAGATGGAGGAGGAGGAGGAGGAGGAGGAGGGGGAGACGGAGGAGGATGAGGAGGAGGAGGAGGAGGAGGAGGAGGAGGAGGAGAAGGAGGAGGCGAGCAGGAGGAGGAGGATGAGGAGGAGGAGGGGGAGGAGGAGGAGGAAGTGGAGGAGTCTACGTCGGTCGAGTGCTTGTTCTGAATAAACCCCCTGCCTGGTCAAACCCAGCCACGATATCCGGCGCTGCGCTGCTCTCAGCCCACCGCCGCGCCACTGTCATGACCCGCAACCGGATCTCCCCGTTACTCCGCTTATACCGCGTGCAGTACTGCAGGTAGAACGGCGTGCCCGCCGGGATGTAGGGCCTGGCGGATATTGCTTGCCACGTCAAAACACGCACTTCGACCCATGGTCTCAAGGTTGTTATGACATCACATGACGTGGCGAGCAATGTCTGCCAAGCCCTACCGGGATGGGGTTGGAGTGCTGGTTCACGATCTCGTAGTAGATGGCAATACTGCAGGTAGGGTCAGGTACATAACCCCACGCCACGTCACATGATGTCATTCAACTCCACAGGAGGTCTCGCCATGTCATGGGAGGTCTGGCCACGTCACATGATGTCGCGTCGCGTCACAAGATGTCATTAGACCACATGAAACCAGGGTGGACACGGGGCCGGCATAATGTATCGGACCCTGCCTGGTGGTGGAGTTGAGGGTGCACACCCGCCAACTCGTCGTCTGCCCCAACCCAACCTCGTTTTCGCTGATGCTCTTGCTCTTCACCGCTAATGCTGACATCGGTCCGATGCCACCGCACACCAAAACCTGTGGAGGTGTGAGAGACGGAGAGCACGTGTGAGTGGATGTAAGGTAATGTGTGGTGAAAGGGAGAGGGAGAGAGAGTGAGTGAAAGTAAGTGGAGGTGAGAGGTGTGCGTGGAGGTCATGTGAGACAAAACGAGGTGAGAGGGTGAATTAATGTCACGCACGCCACGTTGAGGCAACACGCGTGAGGACTGACCTGCGGCACGCAGAAGACGCTGAACGTGGCGTTGAAGTACATGTCCAGCGCCCCCGAGGCGTCGCGCGCGAACAACTTCCGCAAACTTTGCCGGAACGTCTCCGCTCGAAACTGCTCTGCCAGCACCGTCACGAAGGGTCGATAATAAAACGACGCTAACCACGTCATATGATGTCATTCGGTTCAAGACACCAGGGCTTCGACTGTGGTGTGTCGATGATGTGGCCATGACATGTCGATGACGTGCCGATGACGTGGCGACGGCATGGTAGTGACACGGCGGTGGCGTGGCCATGGCGTGGCAATAACGTGGCGATCACGTGGCAATGCGGCGTCGATGCTATGGCAATGACGTGGTGATGACATGTCGATGCCGTGGCGATGCCGTGGCAATTCCATGGCAGCGCCGTGGTGATAAGGTGGCGGTGGCGTGGCGGTGACATGGCGGTCCCTACCATGACCCCCCCCGTCTGATCCACCGATGTCTTCATCTCCGCCAGACCCACCTGGTCCAGCGAGCACGCGAACACGTCCAGAGTGTGCGCGTTGGTCGCCAGCCGAATGCCCAGCGAGTTGTAGTATTTGGACGCCGCCTTGTAGTGCTTGGCAGTCTGCTTTGTGAAGTCCTGGTGGTAGGGACTGGCAGATGTTGCTCGCCACGTCTTCGAAACGCATTGTGAACCCTCGTCTCTTAAGCAATTGGCATCCTATGACGTAGCGAGCAGTGATAAAGGCAGTTTGACAACAGCTGGTGTCAAAGAGAGGGGACGCCTGTCAAGCGCATGGAACAGGCGTCCAACCTGCAGCATTGAGTGTAAGGAGAGGAATATCCAATCTGGACCACCCATGATACTGTCAGCCCCTGCCTGGTGTGTGCGGATGTTCTCCCCCAGATCCCGGCCAACAATGGTGCCCGGCCCCATGGTGCACGGCCCGCTGGTGAACACCATCACGCGCGCCCCCTGCGACGAGGCCGCCAACCGCGAGTACCATCAGCACACGAACAGTCACCATCATTGGCACACGAACAGTCACCTTTGGGAGAGAGAAAGGATGCTGAGGGGGTACGCGAACAGCCACCTTCGGGTGAGAGAAAGGATGCATCATTGGCACACGAACAGTCACCTTTGGGTGAGAGAAAGGATACAGACATGGCACGCGAACAGTCACCTTTGGGTGAGAGAGAAGCATACCATCATGGGCACGCGAACAGTCACCTTTGGGCGAGAGAAAGGATACAGACATGGCACGCGAACAGTACCTTTGAGTGAGATAAAGCATACAGACAGATCTGCGCCGAATGGCTCTCCGAGCACAAGCCAACGTGAAGTGAGCGATATAGAGAGCGTGTATAAGGAGGCACCAGGCTTTCGCCCTGACCCCTGTAAGTGAGGTGAGGGGTATCACTATGAGTAGACAGTAAGGGCCCGACGTGCACAGGCCGGGTACACTGGTACACTATGAGCTGACCGTCAGGGAACGGGTATACGGGTACACTATGGGCAGACAGTCACAGCCCCACCTGCGCAGAGTGGAACTCCGCACACAGCCCCGCGGCGACCGAGATGGCTACCCCGGGTATACTGGTACACTATGAGCAAACAGTCAGGGCCCTCCGCGCACAGGCCGGGTACACTGGTACACTATGAGCAGACAGTAAGGGCCCCACCTGCGCCGAGTGGCACTCAGCGCACAAGCCGGGTACACTGGTACACTATTGGCAAACAGTCAGGTACCGAGTGTGTACGGGTACACGGGTACACTATGGGCAGACAGTCATGGCCCCACCTGCGCTGAGTGGCACTCTGCGCACAGCCCTGCGGCCACCGAGATGGCCACCCACGTGAAGGGGCGCAAGTTGAAATCGAAACTAAACATTACAAGCCGCATATCATATGTTGGCTTCAAGCGCTGAAGCCAGGCGTAGTCTAAACCGAGGTCAACCTGCACCGCCCTACCCCCGTGGCGCGGAACGGCCGCATGCCCGTCTCGCGTGGGAACGGGTCTGGTTGCAACTCGTCTAGAATGTTCTGCAGCGTAAACTCGCAGTCGCTCACCGGTAACAGGAACCTTCTGAGCGCAGGGTCAGGCAGATCTTGCTCTCCAAGTCATCCGATGCATTTGAAGCCTCGTCAATAGAATTAAACGGCGTCGTATGACATGGCGAGCAACAACTTCCAGGGCCTAGTCCAAGGTAGAGACAAGCACGTATCTGCCAGCCCTGAGTACCGGAGGAGGAGGAGGAGGATGCGGCGAGTTTGTACAGGTACACTGGTACGCTACAAGCAAAAAGGCAGGTTGAGCGAGATCTGCTTCGCCCTGCCCAAGCGGGTTGGCCGCCTCCGCCACCGCCGACCCTTGTTGCTTGTTGTAGTGCGAGTACTCCGCCGCTGACAGCTCCATTCCCAGCAGCTTCTTCAGCTGCTCCTGTGTGATGTCATCCGTGCCCCACAGCTAGGGCCTGGCGGATAATGCTCGCCACGTCACAGGGTGCCACTTGCCTCAGGAGACGAAGGTTCAAAGTGCGTTGGATGATGTGACGAGCAAGTCGGCCAGGCCTTACCCGCAACACGTACGCCTTGGGCATCTGGAGGTCTCCCCCGAGCTCGTGCACAGTCACCGTGGCACCGAATGTCAGGGTCCGGAGGATCATGCTCGCCACATCACAGGGCGGCTTAACTCAAACAACGAGGCTCTCATACATGACATGGTGAAGCCAATGAGGTGGTAGGCCCACGCCACTGAAATAGTGACGCCGCAGCACACTCCGGGAAGCTAATGACGTGACAGAAACAATCCGCCGAATCAATGACATTACAGGCACAGTCTGCCGAACAAAATGACGCGCCGGCAAAGTCCGCCGGGCCTCACCGAATGTGATGAGGCCCACGAGGCACTCCTCTGGCAACAACGCCACCAGCTGCCCGAGAGAGTCCTTCGCATCCTGGAGCTCCGCGGCATCCATGGTGGTGTCCAGCACCAGCAGGAAGCACGGCGCGCGCGGGTTCTTGTTCTCCATCTGGTACTCCACCGTGAGTTAGGGCGAGTGATCGCCGTTCGCCGCGTCAAGGATGCATCATAGGATACGACACGTCTAGGATGACGCGAGGCACAACACAAGGCGTTGGCAAGTATGGTGGATGACGCAGCAAGAACCTGAACACTACGAGTATGCGATGGATACCTCGGCACGCGTTGTGTTATTTATCGTCCCCTACTGTGGTGTACGAAGGGAACAGCTCTGCCGGCAGGTTGGTCTCGTGGATCTCCGCAGCCAGGGCCGTGACGCAAGTATTGTCAGCTTAGCATGGGGATGAGTGGCGTGGTTTCAGGGTCACAGACACAGCTGTGCCACAGCTGCTACCGCTGTGGCAGCTGGCGGTTCACCTGGGAAGGGCACAACGTTTCTAGTTTCTCGGACAGGACAACCACACGGCCGCACAACTTCGTCGGTGTACACGCACGTTGAGATCGAGCGCGCCGCTTGTCACGCTGTATGCGTACGTGCGGCGCAGTGATGCGACATATCTGAGGCGGGGCGGGCGGTTGGGCGTGGTGCACGCCACGCTCATTCTCATCTCACTGCAGCCAAAGTCGCCTCGGTCTGTCGGTTAGCGAGTGCCTTGGTTTGAGAGGTGACAACTGAGATTGAGATCATACACACGCGAACTTATGCTGCGTCACTCGTGTGCCCCAGCATCGTCAGCGGCGCCGCGCGAACCCCCGAAACGCGAGGGGGTGGGCGGCGGGGCAGCGGGGCGGCGGGGCGGCGAGGCGGCAGGCTTGCGTCTGGGAGAGGCGGCACTTACAATCCTTACCGTGGTAGTTGCGCGGCAGGGTGTTGCCATGGTTGCACAGGCAGCACTGCCATCGCTTCTGGTGGAAGTCCACGGTACAGTACGGTGAGATGACCGCCGAGCACTCCGCGCACACGACGGGCGCGTAGGGCAGCACCGGCATGTCGTCCATGGTGCGGCAGGGGGTGCACACCGCGCCGAACGGCAGCACCTCGCGGGAGGGTCGAACAACGTCAAACTCGACTTGAGTGGACGGCACACACTCCGATTCCCTCATAGGGTACGATGGGCTGGAGTACTCCACCACGAACTGAGTCACGTACGTCGCCATGAGCATCTGCCCTGAAGGTATGTGATGCGGGTACTTCCGTTCTAAAGTCGAGTTGTTGTTGTCAACCATGCATAACCCCCCTGCCACTCGCGTCGCCTCGATGCGACTCGACGGCCACGCATTCCACGACAGCCGAACCCCCTCGCGCCTCTCCAGCGCCGCGAAATCCATCGTGCCTAGCTAGGGTTGGATCGCGCGGGATCGCCGGCTCTGGACGCTTTGGCGGCGCCGCGGGGGAGGTGGGGAGGGTCCCGTGCGCGGCCGGGGCGCCCTCGGCGGCGGCGGTGGGGGTGCGGCGCCGCGGCTTCTGAGCCAATCTTCGGAGGGCCAAGGCAGAAAGAAAGCGCGCCCGTCCGGCCGACGATGTTCGACCTTCGACTGTCCTCACCGACCGCGACCGTAGGGTTTAGGGAATTTGGGCTTTAGGGTTATTCATCAGGTTTCAGATTGTCAACTCACTGCGAAGCTCTCTGGGATGGCTGGAGGTGCCGGTGCAGTGAAACCACATCCGCAGTTTTGGTTTCATCCAGATCCCGTGGTGGGGCAGTGTTGATAGTGCTTATAGTTTTAGCGCTTGAAACTATCATCATAAACTGCTACGTGAAAGCTTGGTACCTCCTTACACCCGTTGAAGCGTCTCAGTCTATCTGTATCATATGAGCTGCTTTCAATTTCAGCCTGCGTCTACACACCGTGGGAGATGGCTTCGGCCCATGCCGCTCCCGGAGTTTAGGGTTAATCGTCACATGTTTTAGGGTTTTGGGTTTAGGTTTAACCTTGGGGGCATGGAACATGGCGCCGGGTTGGGCCGCCTGGACGACGACATGTATAGCATGATGGTGTCGTCCTCGGTGCGACGGTGTAGGGCGCTAGCCGCAGGCGGGGCGGCCACCTGGAAAATGACCAGTTAGGACAAAGGAAGTATGGGCCGATTTCGGTCATTATCGGTCGACATGAGTCGTTTCGAGGCGACGCTCTGCTCCAGTCTGAGTGAGGAGCAAAGCGAAGCGTTAGCTTCTTCTGGTCTAGATACAGGTTGTACCATTCGTGCTGCCGAGTGTATTGGTAACAGCCTCACTGCAAATGTCATATAGCCTCGCTAGCCTTCTTAGCCTCGCTAGCCTTTTTAGCTTCGCATGGCATGCCCTCTTCTACCTTCGCAGCCGCCATCCGGCTACCCCCGCGCGACTCCGCAGCCCGCCAGCCCCCCCCTTCCCCCGTTTGGACCTTAGCAACCAAGGGCGAAAGATCCTAAAAAAATACACTCACCCACGCATCATCACATCATGAGCAACGACCCGGCACGCGGGCACCCGTTCTGCTGCAGCCACCGAGACACGGCTGTGTGGCCCCCTTGTACAGCGCTGAGCCCCGTATACTGGCCCCACGGGCAGTTGTGCTCCCGCGCCCACTTCAGCACCTCCAGGCAGGGGCTTACACTCGTCCACTGGTTAGATCAACGTAAGCACCTTTTGTGGGCTACACACCTCCACTTGTCAGTTTGTCTTGAGTACTTTTTGTGGGCTCTGTGGTAAGTTTGAGTCACAAAAACGGCTCAGGTTAGACGGTGGGAAGTGGATGATAGATGTGACTTTGTTGACCAAATCTGGCTCAGAATGAGCTGAGATGTGGACGAGTGTAAGCCCCTGCCTCCAGGTGCCCACCCCTAGCGGCGCCTGCGCAAGTCCACGAATCCCACGGACAGCCGTGCTCACGTGCCCTAGGGGCTTACACTCATCCACTTCTTCGCGCAACGTAAGCACATGTTGTAGGATACGCTGGGTCTGTGGGTGGAGTCAGTGGCCATGACCGGCTCAGGTCGAGCTGAAAAGTGGACAAGCGTAAGCCCCTGCCGCGCCCACCGTAGCGTGTCCAACTGTCCGTACTCAGCGGCCATTGAGCATGTCTTCACATCCCACGGGCAGTGGTGCTCCCGCGCCCACCTCAACACCTCCAGGTGCCCGACCCTAGCGGCGTGTGCACATGTGTCCTCATCCCACGGGCAGTGGTGCTCCCGAAGCCACCTCAGCACCTCCAGCCAGGGGCTTACACTCGTCCACTTTTCAGCTCGACGTAAGCGCTTTCTGTGGGACAGGGGCTGCGTTTAAGGGATGTTCAGGGGTCGTTCAGGGGGTGTTAGGGGGTATTAGGGGGGTGGAGGGTTAGGATGTCTTGTGTCAGAACCCGCTTAGGTTGAGCTGAAAAGTGGACGAGTGTGAGCCCCTGCCTCCAGCTTCCCGCCCATAGCGGCGGAAGCGCAAGAGAACGCGTCACACTGGCCGCCGTGATCCCGCGCCCACTTCAGCGTCTCCAAGTGCCCTTGGTGAGCGGCGGCGTTACACGTATCCTCATCCCACGGGCAATCATGCTCCCGCGCCCACCTCAGCACCTCCAGGCGCCCGCGCGATGCGGCCTGTGCACATGTTGCTGGATCCCACGGGCAGAGGTGCTCCCGAAGCCATTTCAGCGCCACCAGCTGCCCGCCACAAGCGGCCGCAGAGCAGGTACCCTCATCCCACGGACAGTCGTGCTCCCGCGCCCACCTTAGCACATCCACGTGCCCGCCCGATGCGGCGTGCTCACACGTTCCCTTATCCCACGGACAATCGTGCTGCCACGCCCACATCAACACCTCCAGCTGCCCGCAAACAGCGGCGTATTCACAGGTCTTCTTATCCCACGGGCAATTGTGTACCCGCGCCCACTTCAACACCTCCAGGTGCCCGCCTACCGCAGCATTTGAGCACGTGACCTTATCCCACGGGCAGCCGTGCTTCCGCGCATATTTTAACACCTCCAGATGCCCGCCGGCAGCGGCACGCGAGCAAGTCAACACGTCCCATGGGCAACGCCCCACTGGATCGTGCTCACGCGCCCATCTTAGCGCCTCCAGGCTGGGGCTCACACTCGTCCACTTCTCACCTCAACATAAGCAACTTATGTGGGCTGCACACCTCCACTTCGCAAATTGTCGTGAGCACTTTTTGTGGGCTAGGTTGTGTGTTTAAGCGACAAAAACGGCTCAGGTTCAACGGGGGAAGTGGACCTTGCTTCGGGGGTTCAATGACCCAAACTGGCACAGGTTGAGCCGAGATTTGGACGAGTATAAGCCCGTTGCAAAGTGTTGGCACATGATAAGTCAATGACGAGTCGACGTGTGTCATCAGTTATCAGACCTTCGAGGGCTCAGGTTGAGCCGAGATGTGGAGGAGTGTAAGCCCCTGCCTCCAGGCTCCCACAAGTGGCGGCGCGCGCACAAGTCCACTCGCTCCACTGGCACCCATTCGCCTTGGCCAAAGCGAGCCGCCCGGCGGAAGTGCAAAATGCATCCAACTCGAGCCGCACCACTCCGCTCGAGGCAAGGGTTTGTCCAAGGACTCTCCCACGTACCAGGGACTTACACTCGCCCGCTTCACAGCTCAACCTAAGCCGTTCGGATATGTGGACCGTTACGTGTCCAGTTTGTGACGAGTTTTGATCAACAAAAACCCAACGTACCCGACGTGTCCCACAAAAGTGCTTACGTTGAGCTGAGAAGTGGACGATGTAAGCCCCTGCCCCCACGTACCCAAGCGATTCAAGTTGGGAGCCACGGAAAGACTCATTCCAAGCTGTAGTGGCGCAAGACGAAATTGAAAGCAAAACTCGAAAGCAGTTCATCATATTGTTGTTTCAAGCGCTTTGTCGCAGGCGGTTTCAACGTGGATCAACCTGCACCGCCCTGCCAGGCTGTCGCCCGTACCGCCCGAGCGAGCTCGTCGCGCCCCGCGGCAGTCAAGTCCCGCTCTGTAGTGGCGCAAAATCTAATTGAAAGCGAAACTTGAAACCAGTTCATCACAATTTAGTGTCAAATGCTTAAACCAGGTGCTTTCAACACTGGGTTCAACTGATTTCAACGTCTCGACCTGCACCTACTTACCGCATGCCCACCCTGACCCCGGCGCACGGGAGGCCGGAGTCCACCACCGCCGTCCGGCATCCGTGATCCACTTGCGCAACGAATGCGAGATCCGCAGGGTCCAGCAACAAGAGTCAGGCAGACATTGCCCGCCTCGTCATTCAACGCACGTTGAACCCTTGGTTGACTTGAGTTGAACGGCAGCCTTTGACGTGGCGAGCAACTTGCTTAGCATCCGTTGCCCGTCACGTTGACCAACGCACTTTGAACCCTCGTTTCGCCGAATTCAAGCGGTGTCCTATGTCGTGGCGAGATCTAGCAGCGGCAAACGCCAACCCTACCAGCATCGGGAGAATCTCGTGGCGGAAGATTTCGGGCAGCTCGGCGACCACGCGGGCGAGAAGCGGCAAGTCCTCGGGGCCGTCCATGGCTGGCACCGCAGGTGAACGATGGCTCTGAGCACGGGGCGAGGAGCGAGTTGGGTGCTACCAACAGCGGTGTAGTCGTCCACGCCCTTCCAGGAGGGGACCGAGAACGTGCAATACGATCACTATCACGGCTACCGGGTGTCTTCAGGATTTATACGGGTGTATGCTCTTCCACACACGCGCGGAGGAGGAGCTGGAGGAGAAACAACGTCGGACGATTGCGGGGTTAAACTACCCCCCCCTGCCTTTCGCGTTTAGGGTGGAACACGACAGGCTGGCGTAAGCACAACGCACTGCGCGCCACAATGGGGCGCGTACTTCTCAAGATCCACCGGCCGGTTTGAGAACAGGCTGACGTCCGGGCTGTGCAAGCGAGCGGGGGAGTCGCTCAGCCGCCGAAGCCGTACAGGGTGGGGCCCTGGCGTGTGCGCGTGTAGACGACGTCAGTGTCGTCGAATGTATTCCGCCCCGCGTGCTTTGGTGCTGCGGGTGACGACTTCGATGTTCTCTTTCTCGCGCTCGCCGCCCGCCATGTTCAAGGTTTAGGGTTTAGTCATGTTGGGTTTGGGGTTTAGGGTTTCGGAGTAACGACTGAACGCGCGAATGCTCTTGATTTCTTTTTAGTTTTTGATAAGACGTGTGCGCAACCCACTGCACACAGCGCGCGCCCCCTCCGCCGCACCAGCACCCGTATGGCATCGTCGACCCCCGCGCCCGGCTTCGAACCCGCGTTCGCCGCGCTGTCACTCTCCGACGATGAGGACGACGACGGCGACGACGGGGACGACGGCGACACTTCCCCGACGCTCGACCTGCTCAAGCACCGGGATCCTCTCCCTCGCGGTGGGGCGGAGGAAGCTGACTCGGCGGCGGCGGCAGCGGCGGCGGCGGGGGCTGAGAAGGAGCTGCACGAACTGAGCGCTGCAGCGGAGATGTCCTCCGCCACAGAGGGGAAGGCCACGGGGGGCTCGGTGACGGGGGGGTCCCCTCCGCGTCTCTCCACTGGGAGTCGGATCCCAGCGCCCCGTGTCGCCGTCGAGCCGCCCGCGCCGGTGGCGGCGGTGGCGGAGCCGGCGGCGGCTCGCCCCCAAGCGGCACCAACCCCCGCCCCGGGCGTGACCGTCGCGCGCCGCGTCATCGCGCGGTGGCGGGCGTTCGTGGCGGAGCGGACGGCGTGCCCATTCCTTGACATGCTCCACAGATTCCCCGATTTTTTCAAGATGGAGGTGCTCGGCAGGGGCTTGAGCTCGTTCACTTCTCAGCTCAACTTCAGCGCCTTTTATGGGATAGGGGGTGCGCATAGGGATTGTGTATCCCGTGTTAAGGGGGTGTCAGGGGGTGTTTAGGGTGTGTAGGGTGTTTTGTGTGCGTCAGACACGGCTCAAGTTGAGCTGAAAAGTGAACGAGTGTAAGCCCCTGGTGCTCGAGCGGCTGGACCCCGCGGAACGCACTGTGCTCGCGCAGGTGGCGCATGGCTGCCGGCAGGGGCTTACACTCGTCCATTTTTTTAGCTCAACTTGAGTTCTTACCGACACCCTTGCCACCCCCTAATACCGCTTAACACGTCCTAAACACCCCTTAAACACCCCCTGAAGGCACCCCCTATCCCGCAGAATGCGCTTACGTTGAGCCGAACAGTGGACGAGTGTAAGCCCCTGGCAGCCGGGCGGCAGTGGTGGCCTCCAACCTCCCGCGCGCGGGGATGAGCGCGCGGGTGCCCCTCATGATCACCAACTTCGTCGGGTCCGTCGGGCGGCTGGCATGGGCCAGGGCGAACGGGTGCCGTTGGACCGCAGAGACGTGCGCGGCAGGGGCTTACACTCGTCCAATTTTCGGCTCAACCTGAGCCGTTCCTGACACAAAATTCACCCCAAATACCCCCTGCTGCCCCTTCGTACCCACCGACACCTCTTAAACCCCCCTTAAACAAACCCCAAATGCACCCCTATCCCACAGAAAGCGCTCAAGTTGAGTCGAAAGGTGGACGAGTGTAAGCCCCTGGTGTGCGGCGGTCGCTCGGGGCGGGAATGTGGATGTTTTGCGGTACGCACGGGAGCACGGGTGCCCGTGGAACTCGCGGACGTGCGAGGCAGGGGCTAAGACTCGTCTCCATGTTTGCTCGGCCTGAGCCGTTTTTGTCAGTGAAACCGCATCCCACCACCTGGGACAAAAAGTACTCGCGTTGAGCTGAAAAGTGGACGAGTGTAAGCCCCTGGTGCGAGGCAGCAGCAGCCGAGGGGAGCGGGCACCTGGCAGTGTTGCAGTGGGCGCGGGAGCACGGTTGCCCCTACGAATATGAAACCCACGTGGAAAGCACCTGGATCTAAGCACTCGAAACTAAAACATGATGAACCAACTTCAATCTGTGCTTTCAAAATCAACTTGCGCCGCTTCACCGAGGGGACCTGTCATTCCGCCGCTGCCGGCGGACACCTGGCGGTGTTGAAGTGGGCGCGGGAGCACGGCTGCCCGTGGAACTCAGGGACGTGCGCGGCGGCAGCTCAGGGTGGACACCTGGATGTATTGAAGTGGGCGCGTGAGCACGGTTGCGAGTGGTCCATGTCTACGTGTGCCGCGGCCGCTCAGGGCGGGCAACTGGAGACGCTGCAATGGCTGCGGCAGCACGGGTGTGAGTGGAACTCTGGGACGTGTGCGGCAGGGGCTTACACTCGTTCACTTTTCAGCTCGACTTGAGCCGTGTCTGACACTGAAGAACACTTTACACACCCTAAACACCCCCCAACACCCCCTTAACACGGGCTACACAACCCCTGCGCGTACCCCCTATCCCATCGAAAGCGCTCAAGTTGAGCTGAGAAGTGAACGAGTGTAAGCCCCTGGTGTGCGGCGGCCGCTCAGGGCGGGCACCTGGAGGTGTTGAAGTGGGCGCGTGAGCGCGAGTGCCCGTGGCACGACGTAAGTACGTGTGCAAGCGCAGCCGCGGGCGGGCACCTTGAGGTGCTGAGATGGCTGCGGCAGCACGGGTGCGAGTGGGATGCGGATACGTGCCGATGCGCCGCTCGGCGTGGGCACCTGGTGGGGCCTGACCAAATTTGGGCACTTTATCGGGAATTTGGGTACTTTTTGGGGAAATTTGCCACTTTCCAAGCGTTTCAGGCGTTTATGTCGAAGCTACTCGGCACACGTTTGGGCATTCTCAGGCATTCAGAATCGGAACTATGGGAGATTCCTAAGGAATATTTGGTCAGGCCCTAGCACCTGGCGGTGTTGCAGTGGGCGCGGGAGCAAGACTGCCCCTGGGATGCGGATACCTGTTCCGACGCCGCCAGGGGCGGTCATCTGGAAGTTTTGAAGTGGGCGTGGGAACATGGCTGCCCGTTCCGCCAGATCGCGTGTTCTCAGGCCACTGCGGGTGGGAACGAAGACATGCAGACATTGATACGGCAGCTATGGTTACAGGATGTCAACCGCGAGAATACTGCTTAACACCTTGCCCCTCAAGACAATAGCTCTAGCCATGTAAAGAATACATATGTTTATTAGTTCCTCCAAATACCAACATACACTGGCGGTGGGGGCGGGCGAGTAGCTCTACCCTTTTATGTAACTCGCGGTGACGTCACCACCGCAGCCTGCCATCCGCGTGTGAAGGCCATGCAAACCGATTTTAGCCCGTTGTGCGAGGTGCGAGGTGCAAAGTACGGAAGTGGTGCAGCAGAGCATTGGTGTTGGTTGCCCTTATTCTGCGAATGTGTGCAGTCAAATTAAGTCTTAACAATAAGCGTCCGCCGCACGAGGCCTCATGGCCGCCGCGTTTTTATGATAATATATTAACATTGTGTGCGCCGGTGGAAGCAGACTAATGTGTTCCGCTCTCCCACTAATATGTGTGCCGGTGCACTATATTGTTGTATTTCCTACCACACGCTCTGGCTCTAGTGCAGGGGCCAGGGCGATAGCCTAGAGCCTCATTATAACTCATACAGACGGAAACGTCTCTCTCACTCTCTCTAATTCTCTCTCGCCCTCTCTCTCGCCCTCACCCTCTCTCTCTCTCGCGCCCTCAATATCAGTCGTTCTTTCTCGCCCGCCCTCTCTCACTCCATCCCTCTCGCGCGCTGGGTCTAGTGGCGGCACGGGGAGCCGGTGAGACTGAAGGTGCGGAAGCGGTGCAGCGTCGCCCTCCACTCTGGCAGTGGCTCGGCCAGCACCGCATCCCCCTTCACAACAACCCCGCCCCTTTTCCGGTACTCGAGCACCTTTGGCTCTACCACACCGCCGCGCACCCACCGGTACCGCAAGTAGAAATTACACGCGGATTTCACTTTCACACTTGCTTCAAGCTCACACGCCGGCACCGCGGCCAGGCGACGACGCACCTCCACGAGTGGCACAGCGAAGGCACGGAACTTGGCTTCCAGGGGCTAGGGCCGGGCAGACATTGCTCGGCACGTCGTAGGCTGATAATTGACTCGAGATATGGGGATACAAAGTGCGACGGAAGCCGTGGCTCGCCACGTCACAGGGCGTCATTTGTACCCAGAGACGGCGTGGGATTGAAAGTGCGGGGGATGTTATGTTGAGCAATACCCGTCAAGCCCTACCGTGGGTGGGTACGGCCACGCAGGCGGCGTGATGTGAAATTCCGCGGTCACGTTTGCTTTGCGCATCGCGGACAACACGTCCTTAGGCAGTAGAGGTGCCAGGTTCACCTGCAGGTTGCGCAACGCCGGGAGGTCGGTCTCCAGAATCTCCACAGCGATGTGCGAACCGTAGTACTCCGAGAAGTTCGAGGCGAGCACCTTAGCACCCAGTGTATAGGGCCTGGCGGATGTTGCTCGGCACGTCATCCAACGGACATTGATCCCTCGTCTCTTGCCTAAAAAAAAACTCCATGCCGTGGCGAGCAATATCTGTCATCTAATGCACTTTGAACCCTCGTCTCTTGATTCCAAAAGCACCCTGTGACGGGGCGAGCAGTATCCGCCGGCCCCTGCCAGCGGCGGTGCCTTGATGAGCCAGTGGTTGGAGGCGCCGCCCTCTAGTTGGAGGTTGGAGAACATGCATTAGGGTCACAATCGCAACGGAAACTCAGCTTTTCAGGGACTTAGTATAAGACCAGGGAGGAGGAGGAGGCAAATGTGCACAGGCACACTGGTACGCCATGAGCAAACAGTCAGGGATATGGTGCAAGACCAGACGACACGTGTCAGGCCAGTGAGGAGGAGGCAGCGAGTGTGCATGGGTACACCGGTACACCATGAGCACACAGTCAGGCGGACCGAGCCCCACCATAGCGAAGCTAGGGTAGGTCCGCACGCCGAAGTAGGTGGAGCACGAGATCGCAAACACAAAGGCGGCGGGGACCAGCGCCAGCACGGTGCGGAAGCTCCGGGCGCGCTTCTCGTGCGACTTCTGGAACTTGGGCGGTAACGTCGTGGCAGGAGCGATGACGCTGTAGATGAACACCGACCACGAGGGCCTGACAGGACTTGTTCGCCACGTCATCCAACGCATTATGAACCCTGGTCTATTAACTGAATGGCAACAGAGGACTTTGGGCATTGGCTTCGCGAGGCCTTCGGCAGTGGGGACAAGCAAGAAGTGCTCGCCACACCATTATAATGACATTATGAACCCTCGTTTCTTCAGTCAAATGGCATCATATGACGTGACAAGCGATACCTGTCAGGCCATCGCCCGTCACGTTATCCGATGCATATTGAGCCACAGTTGATCGAGCAAAACGGAAACCCATGACGTGGCGAGCGACATCTGCCTAGCCCTACCAGCCACAGCAGCAGCGGCGCGGCGAGCGTCTGTCGCACAGCACCCAACACCCCCCCAACGCCGCCGCCCAAGGCCTCGCGAAGCCAGTATCCGAAGTCCTCCGGCCAGGGGCTTCCACTCGTCCACTTCTGAGTTTAACCTGAGCCGTTCTTGTCAGATTTCACTCAGCGTATCCCACTAAAAGTTGAGTCGAAAGGTTCACGAGTGTAGGCCCCTACCTTCGGCCCTGGGGGCTGCGCGGCAGCAGGGGCGAAAGCAGCCACGGCGGAGATGAACCCAAACACAACGACCACCCACAGCAGACCGAGCTCCCACGAGAAGTACGGTGGATACTCGAAGCGCGCCCCCGGCACTCGAAGCGCCCAAATCCACCTGAAGGGCCCGGCAGACATTGCCTTGCCACGTCAAAGGATGCCAATCAACTCTGAATGCAAGGGTCCAACATGTGTTGGTGGGAAGATGTTGCTTGTCGCGTCATAGGATGCCACACAACTCTAGAAACCAGGGTTCAACATGCGTTGGATGGGTAGATATTGCTTGCCAAGTTATAGGATGCCAGTCAACGCAATAAATCAGGGTTGAATACGTGTTGGATGGCGTGGCAGGCAGTATTAGCCAGGCTCTACCCACCCCGCGGCGCCCACGATACCAGCCACCAGCGCGGGGCGCAGCAACAGCACCCGGGCGCTGGCTTCCCGCGGCGCCTTGGTCAGCGTGCGCACCGCCCAGCCGGTTTCCTGCGGGAGCAACCCCAGGATGTAGGGACGTGTAAACATTGGTCACCACGTCATAGACCGCATAGCGTACCGGTGCTCGCTGCGTCATCCACCACATTCTAAACCAGTGCCCGCCACATCATCCACCACATAGTGAACCGGTGCTCGCCGCGTCATCAACCACGTACTGTCCCGGCGCTCACCGCGTCATCCACTACATTGTGAACCGGTGCTCGTCGCATCATCCACCACATTGTGTACCGGTGATCGCCTCGTGAACAACTGCACTTTCTCCATTCACGATTGGGTTAGATGTGCTACATGTCAACCGATTCTGGCCATACCTGGATGTACATGGGCGCCATGATCATGGAGAACGGGTACACCGACATCGGCGGCGGCGGCAGCGCGATGAACACGTGAAACAGCGCGCCGGAGATGGCAAGCGCGCGAACCGCGATGCGCCCGGCGCTGCCGCCTGCCCCTCCGGCGGCGGCAAGTGAGGCTAGCAGCACAACTGGGAATCCGAGCTCGAATGCCGTCGCGCCATACGGCATCATCTCGAGGAACTTCGCCGGTACAGTGCCGGGCAAGTCGGGTCCGCCCATGACTAGGGGCTGGCAGATGCTGCTCGCCACGTCATAGGATGCAGATATTGCAGGCCGCGTCATGGGATGCCATATATCTTAAGAAACGAAGCTTCAAAATGCGTTGAATGACGTGGCGAGCAGTGTCTGCCTGGGACCAAAAGTGGGCGCGTTCCGCCAGGCATGGATGACGTGGCAGGCAATATCCGCCAGACCCTACCAATTACAGTGAGTCCCCCAATGAACATCTGTACGCAGCACGATACGGCCGGATCATGCCACGCGTCGTTGAGCTTGGCGAATCCCGTCATGGGGTACAGCACGATGAGGATGGCTCGCATAGCCAGCGTGAGGCGCTTCGAGAACGCCTTGCGCTGTTCCCGGCGTTCTTCCATGCGCTGGCGCTTAATGTCGTCGATGGCGCCGCCGTCGCCACCGCCGTGGAGGGCCAGTACTCGTTGCGAGCTCAACTCTTTCTTCTCCTCCCCAGCCTCCTCCTCCTCCATCCTCCTGCTCCCGTATCTTTCAGACAATAAGTGGGATACGAGTACTCGTAACGCAAGGGGCATCAGGGATAAATGACCTCAGTGCCAGCTGTAAAACGTGCTGCCTATAAGGCCCTGCCACCACTGCCACCGCCATTGCCTTTGACAGCGCCCGGAGCTGGCGGCACTAGTCTGGGCGCTACCGTCGCCACGGTGTGCCCGAACTTCACAACGCTGCCGTCGCTACCGTCGATAAGAACAACACCATCACCAGCTAGGGCCTGCCAGATAATGCTCGCCACGTCATACAACGCATTTTGGTAATTATCTCCACCTCACGCAACGCATTTGGAACCCTTGTGTCTGCAGCGAAATGGCACCCTATGACGTGGCGAGCATTATCTGTCAGGCCCTACCGCCAGCGCCAGCGCCGTCGCCACTTTGTGCGCGGCGCGCAGCGGATGTGGATGTGAGCGCGCCCCACGGCGCTGTGAACAACACCGCCGCGGCGATCGCGAGCTCCAGCAGCACATGGTTGGACTGCGAGCCGTTGCGCAGCAGTACAAGCAAGCCGGAGGCCGCCAAACCCACCAGAGTGGATGGCCATATACGGTCCCACTTGCCAATTCAGCTCAACTTCCATGAAACAATTCAAGTTATCACAACGTGATACCTCGAGTGGTTCAGTGGAAAAGGGAGGCCGTGTCAGTACACCCCGAAAAGGATGCGTCGAGTGCGTACGGGTACTATACGAGTGTACACAAGCATGCAGGCAGGGGACGCATGAGGCCCTGCCAGCGCGCCGTCGCTCGTGGGTGCGACGTGGACGAGCGCGATCGCCAGCGCCGGTAGCAAGGGACGAGCGAATGTCGCCTCGGCCACGTCAACAACACGCGTGTTGAACCCTCGTGTAAATGGCATTACATGACATGGCGAGCTACGACAGTATCTACCGGCGGCGGCGGCGACGGCGGCGGCGAGTGGCAGGGGCGGCGGCGGCGGTGGGGATGGGGAGCGGCGGGGGGGGGGGGGGCGGCAGCGGTTGAGGAAAAGCAGATATTGCCCACCACGTCATCGACACGCATGTCGAACCCTCGTGTCCTGAGCACAGCATCCTATGACGTGGCGAGCAATATCTGCCGCCGCTTCTGCGGCGGGGTTGTCGTCGGGGGCGGCAGCGGGGGCCGTGGCGGCGGGGGCGGCGGGCAGTGACGCGGAAGGCCTACCAGTAGCAGCGTCGGCACCAATCCGGCCCAGTCGTGGGACGTGGGCCCCCATGGGAGGGTCTGCGCGTCCTTCAGCACCTGCAGCGTCAAGCACTGCGCCAGCGTCAGGGTGAATGCGGACAGAGCGTCCATCGGTGGGCGGCGCACAGGCGGGGGCGCGGCGGGCGCCATACTGCGCGGCGTTTATGCCTGCAGGGATGGCCGCCGATTCACAAGTAAACGGCCCGGTGTCCGATCTGCCGTCCTGCCGACCGGTGAAAAACTGAAAATGGAGGAACTCCGCTCCTGCAGGGGTCGCGTCGCGCGCCGGCGTCACTTGCAAGGCGCCGCCGCCGCAACCGCCGACGCGACGCCATTCCATCAGGCTCGCCGCTACACCACCCTGCCAAGCTCACCGCGCTCCCACTTCATCAAGCTCACAGCCCCCACGACCTACGAGGACGAAAGTCAGGAGGAAGGCCAGGCGAAGGGGGTGCCGTCCTGGGCCATTTCCACCTGAAGGCCCGCATCTGCGACGCCACTCCATCAAGCCCACCAACCCACTCCGTCAAGCTCACCGCGCCGCCGAGTCGTCTCGCACACCGCGCCGCCGTGGCCGTGTAACGTGTGCCATGTACCAATCGTCGACGACCCGCAGCGGGCGGGTGTACATCGTGTCCCAAGAACCTTCGCCATTCCTCCATGTACTCAAGAACCTGCCGGGGCTCTTCCAGGTGGAGGCAGGGCAGCGGGCGTCCGCTCGTCCACTTTTCGGCTTGACCTGAGCACTGTCTGTGAGATGCGTTGGGTGTGTTGGGCTGTTCAACTGACAAAGACGGCTTAGGTTGAGCTCAAAGTGGATGAGTGTTAGCCTCTGGGTGGAGGTGTTGGGGCGGTTGGACCCCACGGACCGCGCGATGCTCGCGCGGTGCGGGCGCGCGTGCCGTGACGTCGTGAGGTCTTCTAGCCTCGAGCGCGCAGGGGCTTTCATGGTGGTGCTGCGGGCCAGGGGACGGAGTGTGTTGGTCGTAGCGGTGCCGCTCAGAGTTGCGGACTTTGTCGGGACCGTCAGGCGGCTAGCTTGGGCCAGGGAGAACGGTTGCCCATGGAACGAGTACGTGTGTTCGCATGCCGCGGCGGGCGGGCGCCTTGACTTGCTGCAATGGGCGCGAGCTGGTGATTGTCCATGGGACGCAAGGACGTGCGCGTGCGCCGCTCGCGGTGGGTACCTGGCGGTTCTGGCGTACGCACGAGCGCACGGGTGCGCGTGGGATGTAGACACTTGTGCGTGGGCCGCTGAGGGCGGGCACCTGGAGGTGCTGCTGTGGGCGCGGGAGCACGGCTGCCGGTGGGACTACATGACGTGCGCACTCGCCGCTGGGGACGGGGCCAGGCAGTTTTTCCTCGCCACGTCATAGAATGTTATTCAACTCATATAACGAGGTACAGGATAAAACATGCGTTGCAGCAGTGTTGGTTGACGTGGCAAGCAATGTCTACCAGGCCCTCGCCAGAGGTGGTCACCTCGCCGTGCTGCAGTGGGCGCGAGAAAACCACTGCCGGCGGAACTGGCAGGCGATGGCGTACGCCGCCAGGGGCAGGGCCTGTCAGACATTGCTCGCCACGTCATAGGATGGCATTGCGGGGTCCAAGGCGAAATCCTGAGCCTCCCTATACACGCGAAAGCGTCTCTCTCTCTACATATCTGCCATCACAATGAAGAAACACGGCTTGGAAATGCGTTGACTAACGCGGCAGGCAATATCTGACAGGCCAGAACTAGGGGCGGGCACCTGGAGGTGGTGCAGTGGATGCGGGTGCACGGCTGGCATCGGAACCCAAGCGCGTGCGCTTACGCCGCTGCGGGCGGGCACCTAGCAGGGGGGTTACTGAGAACAAGCACTCGATAGACGTTGAATATTCTCCTCCTCCTCCTCCGTACATATGTATGAGCATTCACCCTGCCCTGACGGTAGGGCATTGTTTTCCGATCTTGGGTGAAGTGCTTGTTCTCAATGACCCTCCTGCTCGGGGGTGTTGCAGTGGTTGCGGGCCAACGGCTGGCCGTGGGATGGGTTCACGATTGAAAACGCCCTGATGGGAGGACACACAGCTGTGCTGCAGTGGGCGCGGGAGCAAGGCTGCCCGGAGCACGCGTGGCCGGTAGAGCCAGGTAGATATTGCTCGCCACGTCATCTTATGCATTTCGACCCCTCGTTGCTTGCGTTGATTCGCATCCTATGACGCAGCGCGTCATCTGTGATATTGCTCACCGCGTCCCCAATGCATTTTTTT
>Ga0307489_10000745_pt1 | contig 20513 bp, 32 predicted proteins | sample SB12metaG_FD_202247 | JGI IMG/M metagenome (GOLD analysis project Ga0307489, IMG submission 202247) | Sea-ice brine microbial communities from Beaufort Sea near Barrow, Alaska, United States - SB 1.2 | ecosystem: Environmental > Aquatic > Marine > Coastal | place: USA: Alaska | collected...
CCAGATGTTGCCTGCCATGTCGTCGACAGAGCCCTTGTTTCTTGAGTCAAATTGCACCCTGTGACGTGGCGAGCCATATCTACCAGGCCGGGACAGGCTATTGGGTCAAACGGCACCTTGTGACGCGGTGAACACATCTGCATGGCCCTACAAGAAGGAAGCCAAACGATTAGAGGAGGAGAAAGAGGCAGCACTTCAGGTAGGGCGGTGCAAGGTGAAAGGGCTTGACACCCACGTTGAAAGCGCCTAGTTTCATATGAAACTAATATACAATAATCATTCTTCCAGCTTTGCTTTCTATTTCAATTTGCGCCGCTACATCCAGGCGCGGGCCAAACAAGAGGACGGCGAGTTGCAGAGGGTGTTAGCCGAGACAAAAGCCACGGCCACATCGTACCTGCCGAGGCGGAGGAGTGAGTCAGACGACTCCGCGGTGTGCGTGCTGGTCACGCCCCCAGTCAAGGTAGGACGGTGCAGGTTGACCCAGATTGACCCCACCTTGGTTTCAGCGCTTGAAGTGAAGATATTATTTTAAGCTACAATGCAATGAAACGCTATCAAACGTTGCTTTCAATTTCAACTTGTGCCCCTACATCAAGAAGGGCAAGGGCAAGATCCGCCGCAGCAAGAGCATGCCCGCGGTAGGACAGTGCAGGTTGTACCTGGGTCGACCGCGCTTGGTTTCTGCGAGTGAGACTAAAACACGATGAGCCGCTTCCAAGTTTTGCTTTATTTTTTCACTTGCGCTGCTACACCGCGGGCGACGCGTTGGCCGGGGTGAACGAGGAGGACAGTGAGTTCATCTCAGCGGATCTGTTGGTAGGAACTAGTAGATAGTGCTCACCACATCATCAAACTCATTTTAAACTCTCGTATCTTGAGTAAAAGGATATCCTATGACGTGGCAAGTACTCATCCATCAGCCAACCCTCATCTCGCGAGTAAAATGGTATCACATGACGTGGCGAGCACTATTCATCAGTCCCTATCTGTTGTGTACCCCGAAGCTGAAGACGAAATCGGATTGCACGGGGTTGGCGGCAGCAATGCCGCCGGCGACGGGCGGGCTGAGCCGCAGCGACGCCGACGGAGGTAGAGCGGTGCATCAAAACCTGTTTTTGAACGCGCCTATGGTTTCAGCGCTTGAAACAAGAATATCATAAACTGCTTTCAACGTTTGCTTTCAATTTCAACTTGCGCCGGTACACCGAGGCAGCCGCAACTTCTGCGACCTTCTGGACGCCGCCGCTTCCGCCGCCGCCGACGCAAACTTCGCCGCTGCCTCCGCCGCCTCCGCCGCCGCCGCCGCCGCCGCCGCTGACGCCTCCCATGTCGATTTAATCGAACAGAGAGTCAACGCCACCACCGCCGCCGCCTCCGACGACGCCGCCGACGGCGCTGCCTCAGTAAGCACCCGCAACTCGCACATGCTCCAGAAAGTCTGGTCAAAAGCAAACAAAGAAGACATCTGGGAGGAGGAGGAGGAGGAGTGTTGCGGGGATGTGATGGACAGGGCGGCGGGCGACTGCGGCAGCGCATCCACTGCTGCCGAGGGTGAATGGCTGCAGGTGGAGCTGCGCGGGATGCCGTCGCGCTCGGAGCCTGATCCGGCGGAGGGCGCGGAGGATACCAAGATGTCGACCGTGGCGCCGCCCGCGCGCATCCGCGCCATGGTGTTCTTCGCCTCGCTCGATCAGCGGTAGGGCGGTGCAAGTTGACTCCGATTTGACCGCACTTGATATCGGCGCTTGAAGCTCAAGTATGATGAAACGCTTTCAAGCTTGGCTTTCATATTCACCTTGCGCCGCTACACAGCGGTCGGCCGGCGGCGAAGGCGCCTGCACCCTCTGCTGCGTGGCGCTCTCCGAGTGGTTGGAGGCGCACCCAGGGCAGCTGCCGACGTCGGAGCTAGACGCGCTGCCCGCCGCCGCGCCGGTGCTTGCCGCCGCCGCTGCCGCCGCCGAAACCTTCAACGCCGCCGCCGCCACATCGCCCAGTGATATCGAGATCCACGAGGTACGGCCTGGCAGCTATTGCTCGCCACGTCATAGGATTTCGTTGAACTCAATAACAAGCACTGGCACACAATGTGGTGGATGATGCGGCAAGCGCCAGCACAGGATGCGGTGCATGGTGCAGCGAGCTCCGGTACACTATGTGTTTGATGACCTGGTGGGCAACAAAAAGTTGTCCCTACCAGAGGGGCGAGCCTGAGTCGCCAAAGAAATCGGCAGCGGCGCCCGGGGGGTTGCCGCCAACGCCATCCCCGGCCAAGACGCCGGGCAAGAGTTTTGGATTGTTTTCTTATGGCTTCGGGAGCGGGTACGGGCTGGGCTCCGGGGGAGGCAGCGGTAGCGGTGCGCTGGCGATGACGACACCCATGACGCCGGCGCCGGAGCGGCCGTCCCCGCACCTGGTCTTGGACGGCATCATCTCCGGTGCGGCGCGCGAGTGGCGCCACCTGTGCAAAGACCAGGACCTGATCCGGTAGGGCCCGGCAATTAATACTCGCCACGTCATTCAACTCATTGCCCATTGCCCATTGCACGCAACGTCATCCACCACATAGTGAACCGATGCTTGCCATTTCATCCAACGCATTGTAAACCCTTGTTTCTTGAGGACCTCCACGGCGTCCTATGACGAGGCGAGCAATATCCGCGAGGCCCTATGATTAGGCGGTTTCCGGACCGGCATTTCGATCTGGACACCGCGGTTAGTTTGCATCAACCATTCTCGCCCGTGACGGCGGCAGCTGCGGCGCGGGCGGGTCTTGTGGCGTGTAAAGCAGCAAGGGAAGAAGGGCAGGACGCCGAAGACGGCGAGAGCGCTTCAGAGGCCGCGGAGGCAGCGGCGGTCGAGGCGGCGATTGCAGCGGTCAGAAGGAACCAAGCGAACGCGTTGGACCTCGCGCGTGTCAACGTGGACCATGGCGGAAGCTTCGTCGGGTTCCTGATCCCTCCAGGCGTGTCACCCGGCGACTCGCCTATGCTAGACATGCTTACGGAGGCGGCGCCGCCGCTGCCGCAAATCATCGAGGAGCTCGCGGCGATGGTGGGGCTCGCCTGATGACGCTCGCCACATTATCCAGCACATTGTGGAATGGGGCAAGAGCGAAAGCCTGGTGCCACCTTATACACGCGGAACCGACTCTCTCAGCACATTCTGAGCCCTACGTTATTGAGTTAAGCTCCGCCGTGTGACATGGCGAGCGTCATCCAGCTGAGCCTACGCGCCGGCGCCGGCGACTTTCATCGTTTCGTGGAACGATCATTTCTTCGTGCTTCGGTTCGTGCACGAGCTGGTGACTGCCGGGCCGCCGGGATGGGACGCTGAGTACGATACATCATTCTCCGAGGAGGGCGATAGCGAGGCGGGTGCTGGGGTGAGGGGGCATGGGAGCCCAGGGTCAAGCGCCGCGGCAGGCCAGGGTGAAGAGACAGAGTTGATAGTTTACGTGATGGATTCGTTGGGTGAGCGGTTATGTGAGGGTTGTAAGCGGGGCTATATCCTGCGGTTCGATAGCGCATCGGACCGCTCGGACGGAGAGGGCGAGGGCGAGGGAGAGGATAGAAAGGGTAGCGCGGCTGCGGCGGCGGCGAGGTTCATTGGCAGGGCCTTACATTCGAGTTGTCCTTTTCAGCCGAATGAAACGTTGAGTTATCCCATCTGATGACAAAATAAATTGAGCTGTTGCCAATATCGATCGATATCCATCAATATTGATCGTTATCTACCCTACTGTGAGTGGTCGAAATGTCCAAGTCATATCCCCCGGACAAATCACAGCAGGGTAAATAACGATCAGTATCGATCAATATTGGTAACAGCCTCACTTATTTTTGTCATGACACCTACAGTGTTAATGTTAAGCTGCCACGGGGTCTATGTAGGGCCCTATTCATCGGCGAGGTGCTGCCATCGCGGATGTTGCGGCACGTGGGCGCAGACATCGCCGCCGCCGCCGCCGCGGGTACGGAGGGCCCGGATCCCGAGTTGCTGATGCGGCGGCTGCAAATCGAGTTTCACCGCGTGCGCCCGGCAGCGGCGGCGTGAGACAGGGAGATAACTAAACTCTTTCACTTATGTATACAGTTCAGTCGTGTGCGTTTCTGAGCTCCCGACATTGCGTAGCTTTCATTATAATTCCCAATGTGTAATTCCTTGAGTTACAGGTCGATCCGAATTCACCGCGCTACGCGCCATCCCATCCCCCCGTTGAGTTGCTCATGCGCCGGTTACAGATCGATTTCCACCGCGTGCGCCCATCGTCAATGTGTGTGCGTGCTGTACGCCAATGTTTTGTTGCAGCTCCGCCTAGCTCAGTGTCTGTGCGCGTGTGTGTATGTGAAAGCAATCCAGGTTGAAGGATGTACTGAGCCCCTACTAGGCCACAGAGTTGAAACTGGTAAAAGCTCTTACTGGCGGTGCCTGTTTTGAGCTACGAATGTGCCACACGTAACCTTGTGCCCACCCGCGGTCCAGTGCTCCTTCTGACACGCGGCGCCGCAGTACCGGGCGGTCTTGCACTGCGGGCACACCTTGAAGTCCTTCAGATGGCCCACCACCTGGCACCCGTCGTTGAAGCAATACTTGTGTCCCTTCAGCGCTATGCTACGAATCACGTCGAGCTCGCGGAATGGATTGTCCGCCCCCTTCCTCAGCCAATGTACCACGCTGATCAAGACATCTGAGGGGACGTCATGCCCCTCCATGACCCCAGCCGGCGTGACGACACCGGCGGCTTACCCCACGTGCCCAACCTCGCGTGCATAGGGAAGGTCTAAGTAGAGGTGCTGGGCGAGATGCTTGCACGCGTCGGCGTTGCCGTTCTTGGCGGCCTTGCGCAGCCACTGCACTGCCCGCCGCTTGCTACGCGTGACGCCGCACCTAAGGGCCTGGCAATTAATGCTCGTCAGCTCGTAGGACGCCACTTGACTCAAGCAATGAGGGATTAATTTGTTGCGGATGATGTGGCAGGCAAAATCTGCCAGGCCCACCGCGGCCGACAACGTACACTCATTATTGCTGCAGAGGTTGCTCGCCCCCTCCCCGTGACCCGCCTCGCCCGCGTGCCTGTACCAGTCCGCCGCCGCCGGGTAGTCGGGCGCCGCCACGCCCTCCCCCGCATCGAGCAACCACCCGAGGCAGAACATCGGTTTCGGCAACCCGGCCTCGGCGGCCTTGGTGTACCAACCGACGGCGTGCTCGAGCTCCTTTCTCGCGCGGTGAGTTTCTCCCAACGCATGCATAGCGTACGCGTGCCCTTGCCCTGCCGCCTTCTCCAGCAGCGCCCGGCCCTCCTCCGCCCAGGGTTGGCAACCGTAAACACATTTGGTTTGATCCTCATGTGACCGCTTCGACGCATCGCGGTCTGGTGAGTGCGAGGAAAGAGTGAGGGGCAGACGGGAGCGTGAGCTCCCAGACGGGAGCGTGAGCTCCCAGTCTAGATACAGGCTGTACTATTCGCGCTGCCGATAAAATTGGGCGGTGTAAAGTGCAAACCCCACATCCGCTTTTGGCGATCTGCCGCCTTCGCCCATCGTCGTCCCCGTAGGTCGATAGGTTTCACTCACTAACCGGTAGCCCTGGGTGAACTGCGCCTCCATGTCGCCCTCGGCAGCCCTCTGCTTCACGGCAGGGGCTTACACTCGCTCACTTCAAAGCTCAACTTGAGGCCCTTCGGGACACATCGATCACGTTAGAGCTCAACTTGAATACCTTCGCGACACATCCACGGGTTAATGAGGGTTATATGGGGGACAAAGTAAGCTTAAGTTGAGCGGAGAGGAGCAAGGTCAGCTCAAGTTGAGCGAAAATGGGTACGAGTGTAAGCCCCTGCTTCACGGTCTCGCCTCCGAGCGCGTCAAACAGCACTTTGGGGTTCGCTGCTTGCGTGGTCCAGTCGCCGACCGGGTTCACGTTCACGTTTGGGTTAGCGAGAGCGGCGGCAGCTCCCGCGGCTCCCGCAGCTTCCGCCCGCGGCGCGCGCTTGGCGGCATCTCGCTTCGCCTGGCGTCTCTCCTGACGGGACGGCATTCTGAGATGTTCCGGAATGAGCGGCGATCGACTTCCTCGGAGGCAGGAGGACACCTGGGTGGCGGGTTTTACCCAACCCTTCGCGTCAGGTAGGGGCGACGGGTGCACGGAGGGCCACACACACGTCGGGAAGTCCGTCGAGGGGGGGCAGCGCGCGTGGCAATGCCCTGCCAAAGCATAAACTAATTTCCATATCCAGTTCCCTGAACCCTAACCCTAAACCATGACCCTGTAAAACCCTAAAAACCCGTGCATCAACTCCGCAATGACATACACACGCCGCGAGTCAAGGAGCCAAACATTACATCTGCCTATCCTTTCTTCAGTTATGCTGGACAAGACCGACGACTACTATCATACGACAACCTGACCACACTACTCGTAGCCGCGACGCCATTGGTCAGTCAATATATCTCCAAGACACGCCATTGGTTAGACTCTTACGTATCTCTGAGACACCACATGTCTGTCATTCTATCTCTGGTACGCCATTGGTCAGTCATTCCATCCCTGCCACGCCATTGCACATTAGTCAGTCATTTATACTTCTACGTCAGCCCGCTCACCTAGAGCTACTCGTAGCCGCGGCGTCGCTTAAGAACCACCATCTGCTCTCCTACATGCGCAGATCCGGTGGTTGTGGGCGCGGGCGCAGGCGCGGGCGCGGGCGAGGGGAACCCCCCAAAGGATCTGCGCAGATTGCACGAGGCGTTTGCCTTGGGAGTTGCTCCCAACACGCGGAGATGACGCCAAGCACAACGCACGCGTGATCTCTTATAGTCGTGTGTCTGTCTTAGTTTTCATTACATTGCGTAGCTTTCATACATATTTGAAATGGGAACACATGCTGGAGTTGTTTGGAATGAGACACCATATGATTCACATCATGTCGTCAAAAGAAGCGACTCCATATTTAAAAAACAAAAACGACTTTGAGAATAAAGGGCCCGACTCATAACAAGAGCAGCGGAGTGTGGGTACGGATGAATTGGATCCAAGGATCCAAAGACATAAATGATATAAGTTACATCGCTATGTGCACTGGGCAGACAGTCAGACGGCGTGCCCCGGGGTACACTATGGGCAGACAGTCAGACCGTGTGCGATGGGGTACACTATAGCCGTGTCGCGTGCGCCGGGGTAGCACACTATTGGTGGACAGTTAGACTGCGTGGCCCAGGGAACACTGTGGGCAAACTGCCAGCTCACCTCTCAGTGCTTATTTCTCACCTTTCATATCTCACCTCTCATATCTCACATTTCACCTCTCTCGCCTCACCTTTCCTCGCCTCTCACCTCTCCTCACATATCACCTCTCTCTCCACACCTCAGCTCACCTCTGGCTTACGCCACATTCTGCGAGCGCAGGCGCTTCGTCCACGACGCATTGCCCCCCTGCACCGCCGGGGTGGCCACACTGGTGCGCTTGCTGCCGGCGTGAGGCCCCGGCACCGGAGAACCACCGGAGCTGAAGCCAGAGAACCCCCGGGGGCGCGGCGGCGTCAGCGCCAGCACACTCGGGATGGAGGTGCGGCGGCTGGACTGCCCGGACTGCCCGGACAAAGGGGCTTACACTTGTCCACTTTTCGGCTCAACGTCAGCGCTTTTTGTGGGATAGAGTGTATTTACGGGGTGTTTAGGGGGTATTTACAGGGTAATAAGGGGGGTATTTGGTGGGGTTCGAGGAAGTGTTCAGGGCGTGACAAGGGCATGTCTGGGGGGTAGAGTGTGTTTAAGGTGTGCTTAAGGGGTGTTTAGGGTGCGATTTGCATCACAGAACGACTCAGGTTGAGCTGAGAAGTTGGTGAGTGTTAGCCCCTGCCCGGACTGGCCGGACCCCACGCGGCCGAAGGGGGAGGCGGCGGGCGCGCGGCCGAAGCTTACACTGCCGCCGCCGCCGTCCAGTGGGACCCGGCAGATACTGATCGCCACGTCATGTGATGCCATCCAATATGGAGACGAGGGTAGAGGCACATGTCAGCGCCACAGTCCCGCGTCACATCGCTGCCGCCCTTCTCTTCCAGTTTTAGTGAGAGAATGGCACCAGAACCCTTGATTTGATTTACGATTCACCGATAGCTCCAATCGTTAGAACCCTATACCATATTTTTATGAATACCCCCCCGTTATTTAGGGTATAAAGCTTAGATGACGACGTGCCAGGCAAGATGTGCCAGGCCGAACCGCTGGCGGCGCCTTGGCTGGACGACGCGGGCCGCGCCAACGTGGGCTTGCCGCTCCATGCCCCGCCGCCGCCCTGGCTGCCCATTCCGCCGCCGTCAACGAACCCCACCGAGCAGGGGCTGACACTTGTCCAATTCTCAGCTCAACGTAAGCGCTTTCTGTGGGCTAGGGGGTGTATTTAGGGGGCGTTTAGGAGGAGTTAGGGGGCATCAGGGGGTAATTAGGGTGTATTTTGTGCAAGAAACGTGAGCGATTTCTGTGCGATAGGGGGTGTACTTAGGGGGTGTTTGAGAAGAGTTAGGGGGTATCAGGGGGTGATTAGGGTGTATTTTGTGCCAGAAATTCCTCAGGTTGAGCTGGAAATCGACGAGTGTAAGCCCCTGCCTGGCTCCCGCCCTGGCTGCCCATGCCGCCACCGCCGTCGCCGGCGCCCTGGCTGCCGAGCCCGCCGCCCAGGGGCTTACACTCGTGCACTTCTCAGCTCAACCTGAGCCGTTTCTTACGATCAAAACATGCCCTAAACGCCTGAATACCCCCTTGGCCCCACAAATACCCCGTAAACACCCCCTAAACACCTCTTGTCACAAAACATCGCTGATGTTGAGCGGACAAGTGTAAGGCCCTGCCGCCGCCGCCGCCGACAAAGCCCACAGAGGTGTCCTCGTCGTTCTCAGGCTGGCTCTCCGGGATGCCGTGGTGCAGGGATGCCGAGTCATACGATGACATTCAACTCAGGAATCGAGGGTCTGAATTGTATTGCGGTCGTGGTGTAGGGATACCTGGTCATAAGATGCCATTCTAATCACGAATTGAGGGTCTCAATTATAGTGTATGACGTCGGTGGCATGCACTACCCACCCGATGACATGTACCACGTCATGGTATGTTGTTAGACTCAGGGAGCGAGGGTCTACCATGTGGTGGATGAGGCCCGACCGGGGGCTTACACTCGTCCACTTTTCGGCTCAACGTAGGCACTTTTTGAGGGACACGCTTGGTGATTTCAGTGGTTCAGTAACCCAAAACGGCTCAGGTTGAGCTGAGAATTTGACGCGTGTAAGCCCGTGGCCCGACCGTAGTAACCCCCGGTGGAGGTGACCGGGCGGGTCATCGACGGGCGGACGGACAGTCCGGGGGCGACCGGGTGGACGGACAGTCCAGCCACGGGTCCGCCCGCGGGTGGCTCCCGCGTGGTCAGCGCTGCGAGCTGCGTGCCCGAGAGCAGTGCCCAACACTCGTTCCTTGACTGTTTGTTCATAGGGTTTAGGCTTTAGGCTTTTAGGGGTTGGGGCTTACTGATGTACACGTACACACTTGCTGCATCCTCCTCCCTGGCCTGGCCACTGGGACACTATGATGATCCATCATGTTGAGGTGGCAACTACGTGGTGGGAGCCCCTAAGACACTGGGAGTGAACGTGAAATATTGGATTCCGAGCTGACGACCGACATCCGGCCGACCTGTACCTTCTGAGTTATTAAACCCCCAAAATTGATCACACGTGATTTACGCCTCAGTTTCTTCAAGTAGAGGCGATCGGACTGTGTAGCACGAACACACTCGCCGCATCCTCCTCGTCCCTGGCGTGGCCACTGGGACAGCATGAGTGATCAGTCATGGTGAGGTGGAAAAGGCACGAGAGTCACGACCTGCCCAGGTGGTTCAGTGAGCCAGCGCCCTGTAGCTAGGGTGCAGCAGATACAACCCGCCGCGTCATCCAAAGCACATTATGAACCCTCGAGATAGTCAGTCGACCCCGGAAGGCGCCTGCGTAGATCGGGTGGGGCGTCAAACGGAAATGGCGTGTTGCGCGATTAACTACGAGTGAGCTTTTCATCATCCCACTTCCTCCCCAAGCCGAATAAGCTCGGAAGATGGAAAACTGCATTATTTGAGGAACTGCATGGCCCTGAACCGTCTTAAATCGCCCGAAATTGTCTCCGTATGGGCCTGGTAGATAGGCAATTTAGGGAACCGTACAGGCCTGGGAGTTAGATTGAAGAGCTCACTCGTGTGGGTTGTCCCCTAGCGCTACCTGCGAACCCTGCGAGCCCAGAGCCACGGGGCTCTCCCGATAATAGGGCCCGATGCACTATCAGCAAGCAGTCATGTTGAGGTGAGACGGGCACGAGTTCAGAAACCTACACTGCGAGAAGGGTAAACGTGTACACTGGTACACTATGATCAAACAGCCATCACATGCGAGGAGGAGGAGGAGGAGGCGGTTGGATTAGTGTTTGGATGTGGGGGGGGTGAGGGAGCATAATAATGCTGGGTTTGTATGTGGACCTGACCTGCGCCTGGCCCTGGCTGAGGCTGGTGCCCTGGCAGGAGATGAGGGTGTATGTGCCGTCGCCCCGCGAACAGAGTCTGGTGGATGATGCTCACCACGTCACAGGATGCCGATTTAGCTCAGCAAATGAGGGATCAAGATGTGGAAGATGAATAGACGATGTGGCTTGCGCACAGGTACACTACGCGTCGGACGGCGTGGAAGCACTGGTACGCCATGTGGTGGATGACTTGGCGAGCACACCCTCTGATACGCTACGACGTGGATGACGTGGGGAGCACCTGTACACTATCAGTGTATCCCTACCCGCGCGCGCAGGATGCCGGCGCGGGAGAGGTCCAGAAGCACCTGGACCAGGGTCAACACATGGTCAAGCCAGGCTCAAGCCAAGATCAAGCCAGGCTCAAGCCAGGGTCAAGCCAGGACAGGGCTAATAAATTGTCAGAAGAGGTTTAGGGTCAGGGTCAGGGTCCAAACAGGCGACAGACAGGGTGAAGACATGATCAAGACGGCATCAAAACAGGTCCATGACGTTACGAGTATAGCTCATAACCCGTTTTCAAGAAACAGCTGTTGGATGGAGTTTCTTTTCGCCCAAAATAGCTCCCAATACCCAACAAAACATACCCAAAATTATGCTTGAAAACGGGCGTATGTACGGAAACAAATCATTTCTGAAAACGGGTTATGATCTATACTCGTGCCTGATCCAGGGTATTGAAGGAGGCGTCGGGGAACTGGTTCACGGCGTTGATGGCGTCGAACCAGCAGCCGGGCCCGCGGCTGGCCATCCAATCCTGGCAGCAGGGTCTTTGAGGACAAGCATCGAACAGAGATCGGAAGTGTCCCATGACTTACTTTCAGGGTTGAAGGGTGAACGCTCATAAAGTATCAGAACTCAGTCCAATTATGAACCCAGGATATTCATTTATGGGACTTGACATCTTCTTTTGGCATACGTATGCAGACGCGCGGGCCCGGTTCTACGTTGGTATAATGCTTCATATCATTACCAACGCCCCCCTGCCACGACGCGCGCCCGGATGTCGGGCTCGCATTGCTGCGTTCCCTTGGACGCGTGGCTGGCGTCACCGTTGGACTGCTGCGTGGCGTCGACAAGTCCGTCAACGACGGCGAGTGCGGCGAGCGCGTCGAGCGCGGCGGCGGCGGGCGGCTGCTGCAACTCCGCCTGCGGGTAGAGTGACAAGATATGATCTTGTCATTCTGTCCACAAGATGACAAGATCACAGTATCGATATGGAAACGATCTCAAGATGACAGTATCGATATGGAAGATGACAGTATCAATATGGAAGATGACCTTAAGATGACAGTATCGATGTGGGTGATGGCAATATCGATACGGGAGATGACAGGATCGATATAGGATATCTTGTCACTCTGCCTGCGGGTTGCCCTGGGTCTCAGCGTTCTGCGCCTCGCTCCAGGGACTTACGTAAGTAATTTCACTTCTCACTGGTTTTTTGAGCTCAGATTTGTCGCTACAACCACTTGAGTAACCCCACTTCACACCTCGAAGATACTCAAGTTAAGCTGTAAATGAAGACACGTGTATGAGGAGGCACCAGGCTTCCGCCTTGGCCCCCGTGCTGGACATGAATGGTTACTCGCGTGAGGACCTGCCTCGGTTTCTGCGTCCTCGTTCACCAGCGACTCGACCGGGGCCTGCGACGTGGAGGGCAGCCCAGAGGACGGCGGCAGCGTGGGCGCCTGCTTGGCCGTGGTCCCCGCCCCGCCCGCCGGCCAGGGGCTTACACTCGTCCACTTCTCAGCTCAACCTGAGCCGTTTCTGTCACCGACAGACTGACGCTACTCGACATGTCCCACCAAAAGTGCTTACGTTGAGCTGAAAAAGTGGACAAGTGTAAGGCCCTGCTGCCTGCGCCCCCGGTGATGGCGCCTTCTGGCCGAATATGTCCGCGGCGGCGCCTTCGTTGCGGCGCCAGCCGACACGGCCGGGTAACAAACTACAGTTATCTGTGACGCGTCATAGGACGACGTTATCCAAATCACGAAACCAGGGTCTGATGTGTGGTGGACAGCCATGGCGTGGCAGGAATCTTTCATGCTCGCCACGTCATCTGATTTCATTGTATGCAGAGAATTAGGGTCTAACTTGTGATGGATGACATGGCGGGAAGTGTGTCCGTAGCCCTTCCCGTCGCGCCGCGCGTCCTTCTCCGTATCGCAAGGCCGTACACTAGTTGCCGCAGTGGGTCAACTTGAACATTGTTGATAAGCTGACGTCCACAGTATCAGAAATGAATTTATCTATGACATTTAATGACAAGCCCAGTATTGATATGGAAGATGACAGTATCGATATTGAAGATGACAATATCGATATGGGATAGCTTGTTACTCTGGCGGACAAGTGTAAGCCCCCCGCCTCGTCCTCGTCGTCACTTTCCTCTTGGTCGCCGAACACAGACTGCATTTGAAGGCTCAACTGGAGGCAGGGCCTGACACTGTTCCCTGTTCAGGTCAACTTGAGCACATTTCAGGTATCAAGTGCGATAACTCAAACCCAGTCTCCGCGTTGCATGTAACGCTGAAGGCCCTCATGTGATTGGTCGAGAGAGTGTGAGACCCTGCCTGGTGGTGCCTGGTCTCCACCTTGCCGAGCGTCATGTTGAAGGGCTTCTTGGGCCAGTCGATAGGGCCAGGAACTGTCAAGCTCTCGCCATGTCATACTGTAGGATGCCATTTACACGAAGCCCGAACAGATTCACAACTAAACTTCTACAGGGTCGCAAGGTGTGATGGCAGCGCGATTATCGCAGACTTCGCAGACTTCAAGACACTGTGTAGTGTGTGGGGTACCAGTACCCATCGCTCAACAATAATACCAAGTTGCATCCCATTTCTTCATAGATCATATTGAGAAGAACTCCGAGTAGGGTTTAAAACGTGGTGGATGATGTGGCGAGCAGTACTACTCAGCCCTGCCAGCTGTAGCTTGCCGCGGGGTCGGCGGCCTCGAAGTATGGCGGCTGGTAGTCATCAGGCTGTGACGCATGGAGCGGTGTGGGGTTGAGGGTTGAGGATCACCTTTGTGAGGTTTCGTTGCATCATTGTGCTTGATCGTGTCGACTTGTTACTTGTAACGTGAAAGCAGGTTACAGAGTGGAAGCGGCAGCGTGAGAGAGGGCTGGTACGCCGGCGAGCTTGCGGGAGACAAAAAGAGCGGGGGTGGTTATTAAAAGGTGGTATAGGGGTCTAATGATTTGAGCTATCTGTAAATCGTAAATTAAATTGCGGGAGAGCTTGCGCGTGGAAAGGGTGGCGAATGACGTGGCAGACAACTCACTGTGTCATCGACGTAGGTCAGCTTGATGGAGAAGTTGCGCTCCACGGGACAGGGCCTCACACTCGCTCCCATTTCAGTTCTTTTATTTGATTGTTTGTTCCTAGTGTACCGGTGCACCCGTACATGGGGGCCAAGGCAGAAGCCTGGTGCCACCTCATACACGCTGACGCGTCTCTCTCTCTTCTTCTCTCTCTACCGGTGCACCTGTACACACTCGCCGCACCCTCCTCCCTTGTGTCACACTTGCTCCCTCAACTTGAGTATCTACAATGTATGAAGTGCATGCTGTGTATGAAGCGAGGTGGTTTAAGTGGTGCAGGGACGAATCGGCTCATAACTGAGCTGAAAACGAGACCAGTGCTTGGTCTATGACCCGTACTTGTACATGTACTGCGCACTCTTACAAGATCGTACTTGTACAAGTACGGTCGGAGTTTGGTGATCTGGCAAAAGGTCAAATGTGTTTCGGTGATTTGGCCAAAAGTCAGACGGCACTAGAGATTGAAATCCGTACTGCGAACAGACCAGAAACTATTGTATGACCCTGCCTCGGGAATGGGCTCGAGGGTCTTGACGCAGGGTCAAGTGCCGAATAATGCTCATTACGTCATATCATAGCATTCGACTCAATAAAAATAAATGAGTTTTAGTGAGAGAATTGCAGCAGAGCCCTTGATTTAATTTACTATTTACCGATAGCTCCAACCATTAGACTCCCATACCACATTTTAATAAGGATAGAATATGGCTTATGACGTGGTAGAATAACGTGGCAGGATGCTATGGCCGGATGAAGCGGTTTCAGCGCAGCCTCCCTGCCTTGACGAGGCTGATGAGCGTGCGCACCACGCCGCAGGGTCTGTCACCAAAAAATCCCTTTCCAGCTCAACTTGATAGGGTGGTGCAGTTTGACACCGGGTTGATCCGGGGTAACCGCGCCAGGTGTCAGCTCCTAACGTCTAGATGTGATGAACCGTTTTCAACTTCGCTTTCAATTTCAACTCGCGCCGCTACAACTCGAGCATCGTCGTGGTATCTCAAGTTAAACTGGAAAGGGGACGCCGAGTGAGGACCTGCCATGCTGGCAGCGGTGCGCTTGATGTGCTCCTTGCCGCAGGGGCTTCATACCCATGACACTGATACTGTGGTCAGACTAAAATACAGCTACCACAGGTGTGTGGAGTATGGGCGTGACATTGAGGTGACCTCCGAAGCACCAATAAGCTCTTTAGCTGCTTCACCAAGTCTTTAATAATGAAAATTGCTACCACAGGTGTGACGGCTCGAGTTGAGCTGGAAAGGGAGCTCTTGTCAGGCCAGGGAGGAGAATACAGCGAGAGTTTACATGTACACTTCTATAGGCACACAGTCAGGAAACGCAAGTCAGACCTCACCTCGTCGTCGAGGTGCTTGGTGGCAATATCGCGGCTCTTGCCTTGGCCCGTGATTTCGTCCAGCGCCACCTCACCGTAGGGCCTGACAGATTATGCTCGACAAGTCATGTGATACAATGCAACTCAAGAAACGAGTGTCTGCAATGTAGAAGATGACGCAGCAGGCAGTAACTGTCAGGCCCTACATCACCGCTGCCGTCGGCGCCTCTGCGCAGGGCCCATGTTGACTTGCAGCTGGTTCGCGCGGCAGCCCAATGTTGAGCATCTTCGAGACAGTGATCCAGTCGGGAGAAGTTCGAGTGCTTTCAGGGGCACAGCCACAGCGGTGACAGCTGTCACATCTGTACACAACTTATTTTAGGCGCATAGTCACAGGCGCGACGGCTGAATATGAGGTGCAAGTAGACGACGGGACCATAGCCCTGCCGTAGCGGACGCGGAAGAGAAACTCCCCAAAGCAGGGTCTGACATTTGTCTCCTTTGCCGCTTTCACAGCTGTAATTGCAATCACTGGTGCCACGGCGACCACAGCTGTGAGGGCTTCAGTTGAGTCACAACGGGGACTGGTACAAGGCCCTGCCTCGAAGACGGTCTCCTCGTCGTTGGGCCCGAGCACGGGGTCGGTGATGACGAAGGCCACGGTCTTGGCGTACCGCTTCTTGATGGCGTCCACCACTCAGGGACTGGCAGACATTGCTCCGCACGTCATCTCATATTCAATGTAGTTTGATCCTCGTGTATTGAGTCAAATGTCATCCTATGACGTGGCGAGCAACTACTGCCAACCCTACCATCACACCTGCAAGTGGAGACGGCGGCCACGGCGGGGGGGCGGGGGCGGGGGATGGGGGTTGGGGGGCGGGGGGCGGGGGTTCGTTTGGGGGCGGGGGGCGGGGGGCGGGGTGGAGAGGATTCAGACGACGAGGCACGGAGGGCGGTGCGCGTGTAGCGTTGACTGTGAGAATTTGTCAGACCAGAGGCAAACGAGGAAGAGATAGACGCTTCTGCATGTATAAGGAGGCCCCCGACCGAGAGGGGCAAAAACGAAAAACACAGCTGGCAAGCTTTCAGTTTTTCCCCTTGGGACATTAAGAAAGCCGGCCGGCGGCGGCAGGGCGGCGGTGGGGCGGGGCGCGTACCTTTCTCGAGCATGTCGAGGATGCGCTTGGTCTCCCCATTGCCGGGAATCAGCTTGGGCATCATCATGCCGAACTGCGAGGCATCCTTAAAGTAGGGCCAAAAATCATCCCTCGCCATGTCACCCAGCGAGCTTTGAGCCCTCGTCTCTCGAGTCAAACCGCATCCTTCGACGAGTCGAACAAAGTCCGCTAGGCCCTATCTTGAAGGACTCGGCCGGGAAGAGGCCGCGGTGTAGGGGCGTACATTCGTCCCCTTTTCACGCTCAACCTGCGCCGTCTTTCACTGATATCTCCCAACGTCAGTATGAAAAGATCTGAAGTTGAGATGAAAAGCGGAACAGTGGACGAGTAGTCGACGAGTGGACGAGTGTGAGGATGTGCCGCGGATGAAGGTGACGTTGTGGAGCGCCAGGCGCAGCATGTTGCCCACGAGCGCGATGCTCTTGACCTCGCTGATGACGCCTGTGGGCGGCGGCGGCGGAGCGGGGGGCGCGCGGTGGGAGTGAGCTGAGTCAGTGGCGCGACGCCACCAAGACAAAAAGTGAAGTTAAAACGTCAGGAGGAGGCGAGGACCGTGTGGGCAAAACGTGATGGCGAGACGAGGGCGGCCTCAGGGGCGCCCGGCCCCATGGCCTGCGTCAGCTTGGTGGACATGACGCGCGGAGCGGCGTGGACGTGGGCGCGGCGGCGGCGGGCGGCGAGACTACGCCACTGAGCCACGGCTCCAGACAGAAAGGGGGTGAAAACGGAAGGGGGCTGGCACGGCCGAACGTGAGCGCGGAGAGAGGCGGGGTAGCAACAGCGGTATCAGCGGCGACGCGTACCCTGCCCCGTGGCGTGTGCTATATGGCGGGCATTACACGAGCTTGCGACGTGGGCGTGGAAGAAGGGGCACTGTCCCGGCGACTAGGACGCCTCAAGAAAAGGGAGGGAGGGTGGAGGAGGAAGAGGAGGAAAACGTGGAGGAAGTTGGGAAACGTTGTGAGCGCGCGGGGCGCGGGGGCGCGTACCCTGCTCCGTGGCGTGCGCCTGCTTGGTTGACATGACGCGCGGCGCGGCGTGGGCGTGGAAGCAGGGTCGCGGGTGGTGCGACAGAGGCACCAGCGGCGCGGAGGAGGTGCCGTGTGGGAGGAAGTGACTGATATTGTCGTCCCATTCGCCAGCTGTGGCGCCTTGTGCCGCCTCAACATGAGCCCAACTTGAGCCCGTTCTTCCCACTCGCCAGCTGTGGCGCCTTGACTTGTTTTATCCATTTCTTCCCGCTCGCCAGCTGTGGCGCCTCGACTTGAGCCCGGTCGTCCCACTAGCCAGCTGTGGCTCCTCTCAACTTGAGCACTTCTGACCCACTCGCCAGCTGTGCGGCGCATCAAAATGAGCCCTTTCGTCCCGCTCGCCACCTGTGGTGCCTCTCAAGCCTCTCAACTTGAGCCGTTTTGTCCAACTCGCCAGCTGTGGTGCCTGTCAACTTGAGCCCTTTCGTCACGCTCGCCAGCTGTGGCGCCTTTCTTCAACTCTAGCCCTTTCGTCCCACTCGCCAGCTGTGGCGCCTCTCATCAACTTGAGCCCTTTCGTCCTACTCGCCACATGTGGCGCCTCTCATCAACTTGAGCCCTTTCGTCTCACTCGCCACCTATATAATCTACGAGTATGGCGCCTCTCAACGTGAGCCCCTTCGTCCCACTTGCCAGTTGTGGCGCCTTGTGACGCCTCAACGTGAGCCCCTTCGTCCCCGTCAGCTGCGGCGCCTCTTAACTTGAGCCCTTTCGTCGATAGACTCGTGGCGATACAGACGCACATCGACAGGCTGGCGTATCCTGAGTGGTCCCTTGGTCACGTGGTGATGTCCGTGACGAGGAGGCGGTGGCAGCGATCGAGACGGCGGCCGCAGCTGCCGCCGCCGACGCCGCCGCTGCAGCAGCAGCAGCGACAGCGGCAACAGCGACAAGGGCGGCGGCGACGGCAGCGGCGGCGGCGGCGACGGAAGCAGCGGCGGCCGCGGCAGCGCGCGCAACGCTCACGAGGCGGCGGCTCGAGGAGGCATGCACAGCAGAGGCAGCAGCGGTGGCGGCAGCAGAAAGAACAGCAGTAGCATCAGAAGCATCAGCAGCGGCGGCTACAGCAGCGCGCGGATCGATGATGCAGCAGCAGCAGCAGCGCGGCGGCGGTGGCAGCGGCGCGGGGGGCAGCGGCGTGAACGGAGGGGTGACCGGGGGCGGGGGCGGTGGCGGGGGCGGGGGCGGGATGGAGGTCATGCCGGGCATGGGAGGTGCGGGAGGGCAGGGGCACGCGCAAGGGCAGGTCGTGGAGGAGCAGATGACAAAGGCTTACATCTTGAAGCAGCAGCGCTGGCTGCTGTTCCTGCGCCACGCCTCCAATTGCCAGGCAGGGGGGTTGATGCCAACACGCAACTAGCTCGACTTTGCATCTCCTTCTCCTCCTCCACCTTCGCCTCCTCCTCCTCCTCCTCCTCCTCCCCCGCCTCCGCGCGTCTATACAAGCATTACTCCTGCAGTCACCTGGTCAGTCATGCAGGCTCGCACGTCCATACTCGATTCGAGTGCTTGTTGTTGTCCATGACCCTCCTGCCCGGCGGTGGAGGGGCAGTGCCAGTACACGCCGCACTGCTGGGTGGCCAAGAACCTGTGGGAGCACGTGCTGAAATGCAAGCTGCCCACCTGCCAGTACCCGCGCTGCTGTGCGTCACGCGTGCTTCTGAAGCACAACCAGAATTGCAAGGACGCGCGGTGCCCCGTGTGCGGCCCGGTGCTGTCCACAATGTTGAAGCAGAGGCAGCGGCGGCTCGGGGCCGGGACGGGCCCCAGGGCCGGGGCCGGGACCGGAGCGGGGGGCGGGGCGGGGACCGGGGCCGGCTCCTGGGCGGGGCCCCCCGGCGCCAGGGCCGGGAGCGGGGCGCGGGCCCGGGCGGGGGCTGGGGCCGGGGCAGAGGCGGGGGCTGGGGCCGCGGCCGCCCCCCTTGCAGGGACCAAGCGGCGGTGCGAAGGAGGAGACGGCGCAGCTGGTGCGGACGATGCGGCGGCGGCGGCGGAGGAGGAGGAGGTGGTCATCGTGAGGGACCTCGCCGCCGTGGAGGTATGGCCTGCAGATACTGCTCGCCACGGCATATGGTGGCATTCAACTCAAGAACAAAAGTTTACAGTTCTTTCAAGGACATTGTGATGTGTTGCGAGTAATTTCTGCCAGCTCCTAGGAGGAGGCGGCGGCTGAGGCGCTCGCGCGGGCGGGCGCAGCGGGCGAGGTAGGGCGGTGCAAATTGACTTTGGTTGAAACCCGTGTTGACAGCGCCTGGTTTCAAACCACTCAGCTATAATATAATGAACTGCTTCAAATTTGCTTTCGAATTTAACTCGCACCACTACAGCGAGGTGTTTGACTTCACCGGCGACGACGACGACGATGACGTTGACCAGGCAGAGCTTGCCGCCGCGCAGAAGCGCATCATGGAGCTCTTCGTGCACGCCACCTCCTGCCAGGTGCTCAACTGCGGGTCCCCCAAGTGCAACGAGCTGAAGCTCCTGTTCAAGCACGCCACGGCGTGCCAGCTGAAGGCGGGCAGCGGGTGCTAGCTGTGCCGCAAGATGTGGACGCTGCTGCAGGTGCACAGCAAGGGGTGCAAGACCGCTAACTGCCCGGTGCTGCGCTGCCGCGACCTCCAGGAGTACCGCCGCCGCGCGCAGGAGCAGGTGAAGGCAGGGCCTGCCACCGTATGCCCGCACCCGCCACCTCATCCACACGCATTTTGACCTCTGGCGGTTATTGCTCGACTACTCCACGTCACAGGGTGCCCTTTGACTCAAGAGACAAGGCTTCAAAATGTGTTGGATGACGTGGGCCTGGCGGGTGTTGCTCGCCAAGTCATAGGGTGCCGCTTAACTCAAGAGACGAGGGTTCAAAGTGCGTTGGATCACGTGGCGAGCATTATCCGCCAGGCCCTAGGCGCCACAGGTTGTTATTTGACTCAAGAGACGAGGGCTCAAAGTGCGTTGAATGACGTGGCGCGCATTATCCGCCAGGCCCTAGGGCACGGAGGCGGAAGATGAGCGCAAGCAGGCCATGTTCCTTGCGATCCGGGCCGCCCGCATGGAGGCACGGGGCGGCGGGGGAAGGGGCGCGG
>Ga0307489_10000746_pt1 | contig 20510 bp, 34 predicted proteins | sample SB12metaG_FD_202247 | JGI IMG/M metagenome (GOLD analysis project Ga0307489, IMG submission 202247) | Sea-ice brine microbial communities from Beaufort Sea near Barrow, Alaska, United States - SB 1.2 | ecosystem: Environmental > Aquatic > Marine > Coastal | place: USA: Alaska | collected...
GGATGTCCACAGTCTCACACGATGGAATGTGCAGGGTTGATGAGCAAGGATGTTGGGTCTGTTGTGGTGAGTTGTTGGGTTCAATATGGTAGGGTGTCGGGTCCAAGTGGACGGGTTTCTTACGATGAGAGACGCGGCCGACAGACCCGCAGCAGCGGACTGCCGCCTCCCGCTGCCACTAGCTCCACCCCCAACCGCGGCTCCGCGAGCGCTGTCGCCCCCCTCGGCGGGCACACCTGCGAGCGCAAGCGTGACACGGCGGTGCAAGTGGGCACGGAAGTATTGCCGGAGTGCGTGGCACGCGTGGCTCGCGGTCTGCTTGGCCTGTGCCGACGCTCCAGATGCCAGCTGTGCCGCGTGCCGCAACAAGTTCAGCAGGAGCCGCAGGCCCCCGGCAGCGTCAAACGCTTCCACGATGGCCTGAAACTAGGGCAATCCAGGCATTGCTTTCCACTTGAAATGCCGTTCACTCAAGACACGATGGTTCGAAACGCATTGCCTACTGGTAAGATGCGGTGTGACTGAAACGAATGACGGTTCATAACGCTTTGGATGATGTGGCGAGTAATATCTGCCAGGTCCTACCGGGAACGGGAATGACAGCGATAGGAACAGTGCGGCGTGGCGGCGCGCTGAGTCGTGCCCGCCATCGAGATGCTCGAGTGCCACGTCCACGCAGCGGCGCGCCGCCGCGCTCGACGCTGACGCCGGCGGTGCCAGCAGGCGCTCCATCGCCGATGTCACCTGCGCGATTCCAAACAAACACCGCGCGAATCCATGGTGCGTCAGCGGCCCCTTACAGGAGGGACGTTGCGAAAAAGTACTCGAGCCGAGATTGGACAATCTTTCGGGGTGAATGCTCATTCTGCAGTGAGGACTCTGTTTGTAAAGGCGTTGGTGGAAGAGCAGGAGGTGGATACGGAGGAGGGAGAAGATACGGAGGAGGAGGAGGAGGACAATAACGAGGAACACATTCAATGTCAGCTGAATGCTGCTTTGCAATGCTCCCTACCTTGGGCAGCGCCAGCAGCGCGCGCACGCCGCCGCGGTCGACGAAGAGGCACGCGAACTTGCGGTGCGCGAGGAGAGAGCACACGGCGGCGAGCGACTCGGGCAGCTGCGGGTTGCCCGGAAGCGCCACGGCGCCGCCACCGCCCGCCGCCTCCACCGCAGCAGCTGCGGCGGCTGCGGCAGGGGTACCGGCGGTTATGGCGGCGGTACCGGCAGCGGGGGTACTAGCGGCGGGCACCGCGCCTCCGAAATGGCTGGGCCACGCGCCGCGCTGCTGCGCTGCGATGGCCGGCCAGCCGCCCGACCACCCACCTGGGGTGGTCGACGGGGTCGGCCCGTTGACGAGCGCGAGTGCGACCTCCAGCGCGCCGGATAAAAGGGCCGTACACTCGTTCCCTATAGTTATCACAACTTGAGCATCATCGAGGGATAACTGACTGCCCGTGATGTTGGGGACACAGCGACGACAGTTGAGATGTAAAAGGTAATAGATGCATGTGAGCATCATCGAGGCGGTAAGTGGGACAGCTGGCGGTGGTCTCAGGGGGCAATCGGCTGGCAGTGAGCTGGAAGGGGACCCAGTACGAGGTCAGGGACGCAGATGCTGCGAGCTAGTGGCCAGACCCCACCGGCCTGCAAGGCGGCACCAAAACACTCAATGTACTCTCCGATGGCCGCCACGGCGCGCAGCCGCGCCTCAGTCAGGCGCTCCGGCAGCCGCGCCACATCATTGGGGCCTGCGGCCAACAACGCATCAGCCAGTGCCTTGCCCGCCGCTGCCGGGTCGCCGGTGCTGCTGTTACCGCTGGTTCCGTTGCCTATCCCTGCCGCAGCCCACACCGCGTCGACCGTCGCATCGACTCCCGCGGCAGCGCCCCCAGCACCGGCAGCAACAGCGGCGTCAACTGCGGCGGCGGTGGAGGCAGCACCACGGTTCAGGGGCGCAGGTTGCAATTAAAAACATGACTTGAAAGCAGTCTATCGTCATTTGCTTTCAAGCGCCAGGCGCTTTCAACTCGGGCTTCAGGGCTTTCAACTTGCACCACCCCACCACTGACACGCGCAGCGGCACTGGCACCGGTTGCGGTCGTGGCGGCGGCGGAGGTGGCACCGGATGCGGGTGCGGCCGCGGCGAGGGCCGCGGCGGCTGCGGCAGGTGTGGCGTGCGCAACGCCCCCGCCGACGACGTCCGCGCCCTCGAGCGCCCCTCCGTCCACAATGGCGTCCCGCAGCGGCAGCATGAGTTTCTGCATCACGCCCTGCCGGACCATCTGCGACGCGATGTCTTCCGCCTCCAGGGCAACCGCGAGACAGCCCATGGCGCAGAGCCAGGTGGATCATCTGGAGCCACGTCATAGGATGTCACGTGATTCGAGAAACCTGAGTAGAAGACGTAATGGACAAGGATGACGTAGTGGTCGACGTGGCAAGCTTGTTTTACGGTGCTGAGTCCTGCCATGGCGTAGGTTTTGACGCGCAGCTTCTCCACGTCCTCGAGCGCCTTCGCCGCAAAAGCCAAGTCCACCGTCGGGCCTGACGCTATCCGCGTGCGCGTCCCGCTCCCCACCGTAAGGCCTGACATATATTGCTCGCAGCGTCACGTGGTGGCGGTTAATTAAAGAAACATGGCTTCGAGAAGCTTCGGATGGCGTGGCGAGTAGCATCTATCAGGGCTTACCCCGGCGCGGGGTCCTCCGGCAGCGCCCACAGCCGCAACTTCTCTATCAAGTTCTCCTCCGTCAGCGGGTACTGGAACCCCGTGATGTCGGGTCGCAAGTTGAGTTGAAAGCACAGCGTGAAAGCTGTTCGACACTTTTTAGTTTACAGCTCTGATGAATGACGAAACCATTCGCTTTCTACGAGAATTGCGACATGCGCGGTGGCAGGGGGTTACATTCTTTCACTTCTCAGCTCAATGTAAGCCGTTAAATTCACCACACGGAAAGTGCTCACTTCAATCCAAAATGTTGACGAATGTAAGCCCCTGAACGTGCACTGCCTCACCGTGACGGACAGAATGGAGCGCAGCAGCCGCAGACACGCCGCGTGCATCGCCGGTGTCTGGTCGCGGTCGACGAGCAACGTGTACCTGTAGTTAAGGCCTGGGCAGATATTGCTCGCCACGTCATAGGATGCCCTGTAACTCAAGTCACGAGGGTTCAACACGCAGTCCTGTGGCCGACAGGCCTGGCAGATGTTGCTCGCCAAATCATAGGATGCCGTGTAGCTCGAGAAACGAGGGCTCAACATGCGTTGGATGCCGGGGCCTGGTAGAATGTGCCCGCTATGACATAGGCCATTTACCTCAAGCAATGATGGTTCGAGCTGCGTGTCGATGGCGTGGCGGGACGACTTGGCGGGAATGAGAGAAAGAGAGACAGACATGCATCCACGTGTTTAAGGAGCCATCAGGCTTTCGCCCTGGCCCCCGTGAGAGGGAGACGCTTCCGCGTGTATACGAACGCACCAGGCTTTCGCCCTGTCTACCGTGACAGAGAGGCTTCCGCATGTATGAGGAGGCACTGGACTTTCGCCCTGGCCCGCGTGGGAATACGAGGCGGGCGGTATCTGCCTGGCTGTGGTAGCGGTGTGTCGGCCGCTGACCGCGTCTGGTATGCACGGTGGAAGCGTTACTTCGATGTCATGTGGTAGCGGTGTGTCGCACGCCTGGGAAAGTAATGTGGATCCGACGAGTGCCTGAGACCAAGCTGGCTGAGCTGACTCAGCGGGTGTCTATACCACGTAGACCAGGCACATACCAACACAGGCCCTACCCGAGCTTCTCCACAAGGTCCTCTTCGTCCTGGACCAGCGCGAGGATGCGTCCGATGGGGTAACCCGCGCGGTGGGTGCTGCTGCTATCGCCGCACAGGTCCTCGTACCTACGTCATCGCGCGACGGTGGGCGTTGAGTGAGATGGGTGTGGGGGCGGTGGCAGCGGCAGCAGCAACGGCGGGAGCGGCGGCGGTGGCGGTGGAGGTGGGGGAGGCTAGGCGCACAAGAGGGTCGCCCGAGTCGGAGCTTCATAGGGTTGGTTGGCCAGTGGTGGTGGGGTGCGACGACGTGAGATGCGTGTGGGGACGTGTGGGGGCAGAGGCAGCGGCGGAGGCGGCGGCGGAGGCGGCGGCGGGAAAGGCGAGGCGCACGAGAGAGACGCCCAGGGACGGGCGTGTCGGAGCTTCGTCAGTTCGGGGCCGCCGTGGCGAAACAATTCACAAACGCGTTCACTCACCTCTGTTCCTCGTCCTCGATGACCTGCGCGAGCGCGTGGATTCGGGATGTTGTGGGTTTCTCCGTGGTGAGCTTGAGCACTAGCTCGCGCGTGGCGCGCACCGCCGGCTGCCCCCCCGCCGCCCCCGCCGCCGTCGCCGCGCGCAGCCCCCGCCCCATCGTCGCCGCCGCCGCCTCAACGCTCTCCATCGCTCCAACCGCCGCACCCGCCGCTCAAGCCGGAGACCGCCCGCTGCCTCTCCACCGCCCACCGCCCAATCCCACGCTCCAAGTTAGGTATCACAACGCCAGGATGAAGACGCCGCTCAAAAGGCCGCGGTGTCCCGCGTGCGTGACGCGCGCGTGCGACGTTGTGTGGCAGAAGTGTTCGTTGAAAACAGTCTGGCGGATTCGGATCCGGAATCCCCCCGAATCCGGAATCGCCCCCAGAAACAATGCAGAGTCTAATCCTGGTGGAGCAATCGGGCTGGGACGGCCGCTCGCTCACGGAGCTGGAGCCATCCCAGCCTATAAAACATGCCGGAGCTGGAGCTGCTGGAGTTGCAGCTGGAGGTTTGTTGGAGATGCAGTTTCAGGTGCACCTGGAGGTGCACCTCGAGGTGCCGTTGTTGGTGGTGGTGTCTGATTAAAGAGCATCGTCTTGTTTTTAGTTTGTTTAATACCCGTGAGAAACGACGCGCGACGCGCACGAATGCTGCGATTGATTTGACGATTGTAAAAGAACGACCCGCTTTGGAGTGTCTCGCCGCCTCCATCGCGCACTGCAACGTGTCTTCGCTCAGGCTTTTCGTTTGCACTACTGTGATGATTTCAACATTTGACGTAAAAAAATATTTTCATCGCAGAGGCCAGGATGCAGGCTCAACTTGACCCCGGTGGGGTCAATTTGACAGCGCAGCGGTGATCTTGACCCTGCGGCGACACCCGCGTGTAGATGTATGGAGTATTTTTATTCGTTCATTACGGTTTTAAATTTTTATTTGGGCCTTCGGCCCATATAGCTCTATAGTCCCCGGACCAGGGAAGGTGCAAGTTCCGCGGGGCAATTTTATTGAACCGAGTTGAACCCGTGTTGAAACTTGAAAACAGTGGCGCATGAGCCGACATTACGATACGATGAAGTGCTTTGAAGTTTTGCCTTCAATGCGGTCAACCTGCGGTCAACCTGCGGGAAAGCTGCGGTCAACCTGCGGTCAACCTGCGGTCAACCTGCGGTCAACCAGCGGTCAACCTGCGGTCAACCTGCGGTCAACCTGCGGTCAACCTGCGGTCATCATGCGGTCAACCTGCGGTCAACCTGCGGTCATCATGCGGTCAACCTGCGGTCAACCTGCGGTCAACCTGCGGTCATCATGCGGTCAACCTGCGGTCAACCTGCGGTCAACCTGCAGGCAACCTGCGGTCAACCTGCGGTCAACCAGCGGTCAACCTGCGGTCAACCTGCGGTCATCTTGCGGTCAACCTGCGGTCAACCTGCGGTCAACCTGCGATCAACCTGCTGTCATCGACGAGCCCCTTGAAGTGTGCGGGGGGCACCACTGCCATCACTGCCAAGACACTGCCAAGCGGCACTGCCGTGGTCGTCCATTGCGTGAGGGGTTTTCCGGCCCTCTGATTGGTCCATCCTCTGCCACAGCACTGCCACATCACTGCCACAGCACTGCCGACTGGCTCGAAGAATCACTGCCCAGTAACTGCAAAACTCTCTTGATGCCCCCGGGCCCGGCACTGCCATCACTTTCAATTACTGCCATTGGCCAGCACTACCACAGCAGGCGACAGCACTGTTCATGGACCAATCAGCGGGCCGGAAAACCCATCACGCAATGGACCACCACGGCAGTGCCGCTCGGCAGTGTTTTGGCAGTGATGGCAGTGCTGCCCCCCTCACAATATTGTCGTCTTCTTCGCTGGCGCTGACGCCATGAGAAGCGGGATTCGACCGCAATGTTTACTCGCAGAGATTCAATTACAAACGTCTAGCATAGGTTAGTGCTCACTGGGCTTAGTGAACGTGAGATATAAAATTAAACCTAGCAAAGCATATGTAGGCCAAGGGATGGCCTATGAAACATTCCGGAAGCCGGGCTGATAGACGGGGTTGGTTCAAACACTTGCTGAACATGGCGCCTCAGGGCCTTGGGGCTCGATGAACGTCGGCAATAAAGAAAAACTATATCCACTGGTAGCCCAGTACGTTGGCGGAGGCTAAATTGCAGACCGCTGACATGTCTGCTTATTTTTAAGCCTGTGTTTCTACAAACCGAACAGCAGAGTCCCCACAACAAGCGCTGTGACGGGCACCGAGATGTTGTCATCCACGTAGCAGGGGCTTACACTCGTCCACTTTTCGGCTAAACTCAAGCACTTTGGGTGGGACAATGGGTGTTTTGGGGGGGGTTGGAGGTATCGATGGCGGGTAAAGGAAGGGGTGTTGAGGCGTTAAACTCGGTGTCGGGTCTGGTATTGAATCGAAGCGTTTCGACCAATCAGAACGTTCCCTTCCAAAACCAGATGAAAAGGTGTACCCGGTATACTTTGAGAGAGGTCATGCTCTCGACCAATCACAGCACGGTACATAAGAAGGACGAGTCCTTCCGACACTGAGTTTAAGGGGGTGTATCGAGTATCAGAAACGGCTCAGGTTGAGCTGAGAAGTGGAGGAGTATAATCCCCTGCCACGTAGGCGTTCAGCGGCAGGCTCTCAACAACCGTGCTGTAGCGGCGCAAGTCGAATTTGAAAGCAAAACTCGAAAGCAGATCATCACAATTTAGTTTCAAGCGCTCATATCCTGTCGCTTTCAATGTGGGTTTCACAGGGTCAACCTGCACCACCCTACCGTGCACGACGCCGCGATCGCCGCCAGGCGCCACGTAGGGCCTGCCAGACTTTCCCTTTCCGCGTCTGCCAACAAGGATGGCGAAGGGGGTTGCTTACTACGCATATCGGCTGGGGGGTCAAACGGGGATGGTGCGTTGCGCGGCATAGTCACCATCGTTGATTTACGAGACCCTCGCCCATACATTTTCAGCACCCAATCTCGGAGGCTCTCGCCTGCCACTGTGAGTCATATGAGCGACCGTCTATCTACATGAAAAAAACCCAAATCCTCGTTTGCTCCCCCCCTGCTCACCGTGTGATGCGACTCTGGGCTCGACGGACAGTAGTCAACAGGACGCATTCTCAGCGCATGTCGGAACCTCGCGGACTGAATGAAGCGGAATCCTATGACGCGGTGAGCAATGTTTGGCAGGCCCTACCGCCGCGCCGCGGCCGCCGCGTCCACGTCGAGGTACCCCAGGTGGCTGAACAGCGCGGTGAGGCCCAGGCTCAGGCCCCCGGTAGTAGGGCCGCCGCCCCTCGTCCTCGTTTCAGCAGGAGGCTTCGACGAGTGTGTAGTGTGTATGTGTACAGTAAAGCACTTCACCAGTACACTCTGAGCAAACCGTAAACCTGTGGCCATGCCCTGTCAGCCGCGCAGGAACATCTCAGCGCTCCCCACATACACCGGTACACTATGAGCACATGGGCAGGGATTGAGTGGCAGGCCCCTGCCAGCCTCCCAGGAACATCGCGGCGCTTCCCGCATAGCTCTTGGGTGCACTGGTACACTATGAGCAAACAGTCAGGGAAGATCACGAGTTAATGGTCCCTGCCAGCCACCGAGGAACATTGCAGCGCTCCCCGCATAGCTCTTGCCCGTGTTATACGGCAGCGGGTTCCCCTTCCCCAGGCGCCGGCCGACGATGTCCGCCAGACCGTCACCGCCGCACATCAGCGACAGCGCGGCGATCCCCGCGGCAGGGCCGCACCACTCATTAACTGGTCAACTCAACCTGACTGTTTGCTCATAGTGTACCGGTGAAGAGAGAATATAGTCAGGTCAGCTGCGAGCAAGCACAGCAGGAAAGAGTGCAGGGAAGTGGCAGCAGGGGTGTGTACCGGTGTGCTATGAGCAAACAGTCAGGCCCCGCCCCGCGGGAGATGTGCGCCAGCAGACAGCAGTGGTCAGCACCATGACACAGTGGCACACTTGAAACTTGAAAGCAAAGTTTGTTTGCAGTCCATCATATTTCAGCTGCAAGCACTAAAACGAGGCTCGGTCAAGCCATGGGGCCAGACTGGGGTCAAGCTGGGGTCAAGCTGTGTCGAGCTGGGGTCAGGCTGAGGTCAAGCTGGGGTCAAGCCAGGATGAATATGGGGTCAAGCTGGGGGCAGCCTGGGGTCAAGCTGGGTGAGCCCCGGGTTAACTTGGGGTCAAGCTCGGGTCGAGCTGGGGTCAGGCTGAGAGCAAGCTGGCATCAAGCTGGGGTGAAGCTGAATTCAAGCTGAGGGCAGCCTGGGGTCAACCTGGGTCCACCGGTCAACTTGGGGTCAAGCTGCACAGCCCTACCATGACACCAGTGTATATGAGCGGCCCCTTCAGAAGCTCCGCGGGCCCGCCCTTGCGGGACACAGCGCGCAGGGTTTTCTTGCTCTTGATCAACCCGGCGCCGATGTGTAGCGGCACAGTTTGAAATTGGAAGCAAAGTTTGAAGCGGTTGACCGTATTCTAGCTTCAAGCGCTGAGACGAAGCGCGGTCAACCTGGGGTCATGCTGGGGTCAAGCTGGGATCAACCTGGGGTCAACCGGGAGTCAACCTGGGGTAAACCCGGGGTCAACCTTGCTTCAACTTGGGGTCCATCCGGGGTGAACCTGGGGTGAACCTGGGGTCAATTTGCGGCGCCCCACCGATGGCAGCGAGACGGAGGCCCTGCAGCAGCGGCACGGCAGCAGCGAATAACTGCGCCTCGATGTAAGGGCGCAAGCTAACATTGAAAACAAGCTTGACAGCAGTTTATCACGTCTCAGCGTCAAGCCGTCAAATCATTGAAGGAGACGCCTTGACCGCAGTTTTCAATGGGTTTCAATTTCCATGCCCCGCCTCAGGCCGGGAGCTGAAAAGGGGCCATGTGAGCATGAAGAGGGAGCCTGAGGAGATGTGGATGAGCTTGCGGCTGAGGTTGCGATCAAACACATCGTTTGAAGCCAGGGTGTAGCGGCGCAAACTCAAATCTGAAAGCAAAACTTGAAAGCGTTTCATCATATGTAGGGCTCTATTGTGTAAGCTTCAAGCGCTGAAACCAAGCGCATTCAACCAGGGGTCAACCTTGGGTCAAGTAGGGGTGAACCTGGAATCAATCTGGGGTCAACCTTGAGTGAACCAGGGGTGAACCTGAGGTCAACCTGCGGTCAACATGGGGTCGGCCTGGGGTCAAGCTTGGGCCAAGCGGTCAAGCTGGGGTCAACCTGCACTGCCCCACCAGGGTGTCGAAGAGCTTCACCCACAGGTAAGCGCCCACCGCCGCGGTAACCGCCGCGGTTGAGTCCCGCATCATCCCATCTCCGAAAGCGCCGTTCAGGGTCTCCACCAACCACGGCGCGGATGCGGCGGCGGTGGCGGCGGCGGAGGCGGCAGCGACCCTCCGCGTAGGGTCATACAAGTCATTCATGGGGTGTCAGGAGGGTGTCAAAGGGGGAGGCACGGCATAGGTTGGCATAGCTGGCATGGGGGAGGTACAAGAGTGGCATGGGGTGGAAGAGGTGTGTATGAGCTGTCCCCGCCCAGTGGCGGCGTGCGTGATGGCGGCGTCGCCGCTCCGGCCGCTTCCGCCCGTGCCCGACGCAGCGCGGCTCCACCGGCTGCCGTTGCCGAGCGAACACGGAGCGGAGACGCTCCTTCGGCTGCCCATGCCCCCCCCCAAGCCCGTCGACGTCGCCGTCGTCGTCGCACCCCTGCCAGCCCCAACCCCACCCCCACCCGCCACCGCCACCGCCGCGAAGGGCCTGGCATACATTGCTCCTCACATCATAGGGTGCCACACAACGACACACGAGACGACGTTCAAACGCATTTGTTTGCGTGTTGTTGACGGGCGAGAAACGTGCGAGATTTATGCGCTGGCCCCTACCGCCGCGCGTCGGCTGGCCGCACCACCCATGCGCACGGCGCCCGCGCCCGCGCATGTCAATCCACGTCCGTGGCTCCGTCCCAGCGCGGGTGCCGGCGCCTTCCGGCACTTCCCCGTCGACGTCGCCACCTTCGCGGGCCCGGGGCGTAACTTCATAGCCGAAGCTGAAGCCGTTGCCAACGCCATCTGAACCACCACCGGTTTATCGTCGTCGAGTCACCGCTCGTCGCAGCTGTGACGCACGTGCCGCCGCCCACGAGAACCACTCTCCGAAGCCGGCGAGGCACGATGCGCCACGACACGCGCTCGAGGGGGCGCCGTATGTGACGGGCGTCCCAACGTCGCGTGGTAAATGACAACGACTGGTGAGCGAGCACTTTATCCACGTTTCAGATTTTGTTTCGCGATCTGTCAATTTCAAATGCCACGTCCCCAACTGCCACGTGTCAAGTTCCCGAGGTTAACAACGTGCTGCTGCGGGCGTGTGCCGGCCACAGCCGAAGCCACACCCACTATCCTTTCTGCGCGCTGAATACTCACGACGGGTGTCAGTCCTCTGCCACCCACCACAGCACGCGGTGCATCGCCTGGCGGCGTCGGACCCTCGGGGCGCGGACCGCTTCTTCACACCCTCGACGCATCCGAGATCCATCACGCAAATAAAATGTCAGCACCTTCCTCGTACGAACCGTTGGATGCTGGTGGCCGCGCCGAGGCGCAGGCTGTGAATGACGGCGTGGAGGCGGCGGCGGCGGGGACGCCGCACATCTTCGAGATGGACCCTGTGGACATGCGCGCTGCCCGCCGCGCGCAGTACGTCTACAGCGCGCGCCGCGAGGACCTGACCATCCCCGGCGCCGGCCCTAGCGGAAACGAGTTGCTGAAGATCTCGGTGTGGAGGCCATTGCCAGCGGCCGGGAAGCCCCGTGGAGTTTATCTGCTCTACCATGGCGGCGGGTTTGTCTTCGGCGACGCTGCGGTATGGCCTCGCAGAAAGCCTGCGACGTCCTCATTCACCCTCGATCATTCACCCTCATCATCCACCTTTGGCATCTAAGACCCTCGAGTGCAATTGGCATCATGACTTGGCGAGCATCGATGCCTGCTTGGCTCTACTAGGCGGGTCAGAACGACCCGCGTCTGGAGGCCATGTGCGATGAGCTTCGCATCGTCATCGTGGTGCCCGATTACCGCAAGGCAGGATCCCTTCCCACTTCGACCTCAGCATCTACGATGTATCAAGTTATTGCCCTGACAACCTGACATGTGTCAGTGTGCGTGTGAGTGTAAGTGTCAGCGTGTTTAGGTGTGAGGGTGTGGGTGTGAGCCTGGATATGTGTGCGCGCGGGAGAGAGATCGAGTGTGAGTGTGTCAGCCCCCATTTAGTATCTTAGAGGATGAAGTTGAGCTTCCTGCCTCGAGAAGGTGGTTCCGGGAACAAACCAGTTCAAGTCGGGCAAAATTTGGGACGCCTTGTGCGCGGCCCTGCCGCCAGGCTCCGGAGGATCCATACCCGGCGGCGCTGCACGACTGCGAGGCGGGGACTTACTGTAGTCCCCCAGAACGTTTTCTCACAGTGTACCGGTGTATCCGTACCTGGCCGTGCGGCACTACGGCGAAGCGGGGTCTTGTAGTTGAGCTGTGACTTGTGTTTGATCGTTTGCAAATGAGAAAACTGGATTGTATCACCGGTTGAGTTGAGAAGTGAGGACGAAGGGAGTGCCAGTGTCCGGCCCTGCGGTGAGGCGGCGGCAATGTGGGTGGAGGCCAACGCCCTTGGGTCATTCGGCAGGGTCTCGCGTTTTGGATTTTGTGTTTTGGGTTTTGGGATCACGACCCGACAGATATTGCACGCCACGTCGTAGGATGCCAAATAATTCGATGGACGAAGTTTCACATTGCATTGGGTGACGTGGCGAGCAATATATGTCAGGCCTTAAACTTGGGCACCGACACGCTCATCATCGGCGGCGAGAGTGCGGGCGGCAACCTGTGCGCCGCGACGCTGCTGCGCCGCCGCGACGCCTTCGCGGCAAATACACTTCCCTTGAAAATCCCCTTTCCCTGGAAGCTCGCAAACCTCGTGTACGGCGTCTTCGACATCGGGGGGACCTCGTCGGTGGCTGCGTTCGGCGACCGGCGGCTCATCGAAACATCAAAGGTCGGGCCTGGCAGAAACGCCACGTTTTCGATAATCATCGTATACCCTGGCTATTTGATTATTATGATGGAAGGTTTTCTATGACGTGGCGGGCAATCTCTGCCCGCCGGCCTCACAAATGTTGCCCGCCACGTCATCGACACAATGTTGAAGCTTTGTTGATGGAGAGATTCGGCACTATTTGACGTGGCGAGAGCTATACATGATAGGCCTTAGACACAGGACATGGAGTGGTTTGGTGACTGCTACTGCCCGGATAAGAGCAAGCGGCGCGACCCGCAGGTTAGCCCGCTGTACGGGGACCTGGCAGGGGGGGTCATTGAGCACGATAACTCGATTGACACTTAATCTCCATCTCCTCTACCTCAGTGCGTATGTATCCGATGTTGTTGAGATCAAGCACACGACCGACGCTGAATCTGCTCTTCCTCAGCGGGTGTGTATGAGCTATCACCCTGAAGGTTAGACATGCTCCGAATTCGGTTCGAGGGCGTGTACTCCATGGCCATCCTGCCCATTCAACCTGAAGGTATGTCTAGTTCCGATCTCAGACCGAGTGCTTGTTCTCAATGACCCTAACGCCTGGCTGGCATGCCCCCCGCGATTTTCACAGTTGGCACAGAGGATGCGCTTTTGGACGACACGCTGCTGATGCACGCTGCCTGGACGGCGACGGGGGCGGAGGGGCACCTGGACGTGTGGTCGGACGGACCGCACGGCGTCGGACACTTCGGGCCTCACGCGGTAGGTCCTGGCAGATGTGCCTCGTCAGAGCATGGCCAGCCACGTCAGAGCGTGCCATGTAACTCATGATACGATGGTTCAAGTGCGTGTCAGAGGTCGATGCCCTGTTGGGCAGTGTGCATGGCAGATATTGCTCGCCACGTCTTAGGACGCAAGCCACGTCATACGATGCCTTGTTAATCGTGAACGAGGTTTCAAGTGCGTGAACTGGCGGACAGTGTCTCCCGGGCTCTACCACGCGGTGACCCCGCTGGGCCTTGCGTGCCGCGCGCGGAATTTCCGGCGCATAGACGAGCACCTCGTTCTCTTGGAAAATGTTGTTGCCCCTGAACAGTTTTCATTTTAGTTATGGCCTTACCTCACCGGCGACGGGGCCGCGGCCTGATGCATTCACCATGTAGTCAAATATGGGATATCAGAAACATTTTGCGAATTTTATCGGAGGCTGGGCCGTGTGCCTGCTGGTGCATTTGAATGGTGTCTAGTATCAACGTGATAATTTGATCGGACCTAATGAGGTCGGATGCCTATAAGCTCTAGCTAGGATATGACCGGACCATTGTTGTTAATAAAATATGCTGTCGGGTGTGAACATTGGCTGCATGTCAGCGTATCATCATGTGCCGCGCGTGCCGCGTGCAGTCGCGGCTAAAACTAATAACATGTGTGTCGGGGGAAATGCGGAGGCGTGTCCCTTCACTGCAGTGGAGCAGAGAGCGTGTACGCTCGGCAAAAAATCTAACAGTGTGTGTGAAGTTTCGTTATGGTGTGCGGAGAGGTGTCTATTCACTGCTCCGAGCAGTGAACCTCGTCCTCGTCTTCGGATTCCTCCTCTTCTGCCAGAGTCCGTCGCTTCCGCCGCGGCGAAGCTGGGGACAAGGGAGAGACGGCGTCGGTGCCCCCAGCATCAACGTGTCCGGCGGCGGCAGCGCCGGCTTCCGAGTCAGCAACGTCAAAGTCAACAGCCCCGGCGGCGGAGGCTTCGACAGCGGCTTCGGCTTCGAACGCTTCGAAAGCTCCAGCTTCAGCGGCATCAGCGGCAGCCGCGGCGTCAGCGGCAGCGGCGGCGGCGGCAGCGGCGGCGGCAGCTACGGCGGGCGAGGCGGGCGACGGCAGTTTGCACACGAACGACACCATGCGGTTACCTGGCATTCCCGCGCTCCTACTCTTATGGACCAGCAGATATTGCTCTCGCCACGTCATAGGATGCCATGTGTCTCAAGAGACAAGGGCTGCGTCAGATGGAGGAGGAGAAGGTGGTGGAGGAGGAGGAGGAGATGGAGGTAAAGGGAGGAGGAGGCGAAGGAGAAGGGTTAAAAAACAGGTGGGGAAGGAGGAGGAGGAAACGGACAGCATCTACCAGGCCCTACCCGCTCCCCACTCCCCCGCCCGCCGCCACCGCTGCACCGCCAGGCCCCGCGTGCATCAGCCCCATCACACTCGCCAGCGGCTCATCCCCCACCGAGTCCCCGGCGCACTGCTTCCAGTGCGCCGGGAGCTCCTGAGCCTTCTCCCTGACCGGAGGGCCGAGCTAATCACGCTCGAAACGTCACAGGATGTCCTAGTGCCTAGTCTGTGGGCTAGCAAGTGCAAGTAAGTGGGTTGTTTGGTGAATCACGATACACAGTCGACTTTTGGCCAAAAGGGCCAAATACTGCAGCATCAAATACTATGGGTAGTCTACGGTACACACAAGGAACCAGGGCCGTGCTGATGACGCTCACCCCGTCACAGGAAACGAGTGGATGCGATGTGGCGAGCATGATTAGCTTGTCCCTACCCAGCCCCGATCCCCTTTCCTTTCTGCAGCACCTCCACAGTGTCGCACACCGTGGCGGTGTTAAACTTGAACAGATCGCGAAGTTCCTCCTTGGAAAATCCTCCTCCTCCTCTGGACAGGGGCTGATACTCGTCTGCTTTTCGGGTCAAAGTAAGCACCATTAATGGAATATGCTGGGTCTATTGGGTAGTTTCAGTGACACCATCAGCTCAGGTTGAGCTCAGAAGAGTATAAGTGCAAGCCCCTGCCTCCGCCTCCGCTTTTGCCTCCCCCACTTCCGCCACCACCACTCCCGCCCGCACCCCCACTCCCGCCGCCGCCGTCTTTGATGGACGCTGAGTTAGCCGTGTACCCCATGCAGTTGGCCACGTCCCCTTTCAGCATCTGTCGCTGAAAGACCTTCTCCTCGATGGTCCCCGTGGACACCGTGCGGTAAGACCAGAAGCAGGTAAAAGACAGATGCCACGTCATATGAGCACATTCGAAACAATACAACGCGAGGGTCTAACATGTGGTTGGCGGCATGGCGAGCATAATATGCAGATGAGTGATACCCGCTGCTCGCCACTTCATAGGCAAGTTTTTGACTCAACTGTCAAGGGTAAATACATGAGAAGCACGTTGCAAGCATTGAATTGGATTGTTCACTGGGGTCCCGACCATGCGGTAGATGGTGACGGGGCGCCGCTGGCCCTCGCGCCACACGCGCGCCAGTGCCTGCAGGTCGTTCGCCGGGTGCTAAGGCCCGGCGCGGTATGCTCCACGTCAGTCTGATTCATGCACTGGTCACACTACCTGACATGGTACCACTCAACACATAATTTGACACCAACTTCTGCGAGTCATAGAATTGAGATACCACCATTCGACAAAGTGAAGGCATCGATACCACCATGAGACACCGTTGATAGCATTGACGTCACCATTTGACAGCACTGAATGCTAGCAGCCACTCGCCGTTGATAGCATTGATAACACCATTTGAAACCGGACACAGTTTGAAACAGGACCTTACCGGATTCCAGTCCGAGTCGAACAGCACCAGGCGGTTGGCGCCCACCAGGTTCAGCCCCACGCCGCCGGCCTTCACGCTCAGCAGAAACACGTCGCCCCCGTCTACAGGGCCTCGCATATATTGCCCGCAACCTCATAACTCTCGTTTCTCTAGTGCCGTGTCTGTGGGCTACTAAGATCATGTCAGTGGTTTTTCGGTGAAGCACCAAAATACGTATTCGACTTTTGGCAACATGGCCTAAAAGGTGATGTACCACCGATAGTATCACATTCTGCGGGTAGCTAGAAGTACAGACAATGCACTGGTTCATTGACATCCCATGACGCGGCGAGCAATATCTGCATGACGTGGCGGGCAGCATCTCTCAGGCCCCGCCCGTGCCCGGCGTTGAAGGAGGTGACCAGCTGGTTGCGCTGCGCCGGCGGCACAGAGCCATCCAGGCGGCTGAGCTTCTTCATACCCGCAGCGTAGCAGGCCTTGGCGATGACGTCCAGGGTGGTGGTGTACCCGGACACGATCACCGTGCGGTCCACCCCGCTTTCCATCGTGCCCGTCATGTAGGGCCCAGCAGAAGATGATCGCAACGTCAGGCGGCCGTCATCTGACTTACGAAGAAGATGAAATGCGTGTTGATGACGTGACAAACCTAGGGCCTGGCGGGTGTTGCTCGCCACGTCTTAGTCTCCCAATCAATTCAATGAACACGCGTTTAAACTGCGTGTCGATGACGTGGCGAGCATAGGGCCTGGCTGATATCGCCCGCCGCATCATAGGATGGCATTCATTCGTATAATTGAGGGACAGTTTAAATAATTTCTGCGAGGCCCTACCAGCATGTGCATCAGCACCGCCATCTTGCCGGACACGGCGGGGTCAAACATGGGGGTTGCAAGCAAGCCCGGGTCGGGGTACCCCTTGGGCACGTGGGCCTTGAGGTCAGCCTGCAGCTTCTGCAGGTCGGTCGGCTCACCGTGCGGGTCATCATCCATCCCGCCGTCGCTTGGGGCCTGGCTGAGATTGCGCGCCACGTCACAGGATGCCAGCGGATTACGAGCCCACGGACGACCCATTGTCCATGGCGAGGTCATGGTTATTTGGCCAATAGTCAGACGGTACTACAGATCCGGATCCGAAATACAGATCAGACCAGGAACTAGGACAAAACGAGAAGGAACTGATCTAGTGCAAAAGAAAAAACGATCATCAAAACCACTCGGAGCACGCACACCCACCTGGCGTACCCCCACCTCGAGATACGAGGGTTCAAAATGCATTGAATGATGTGGCGGGCACTATATGCCAGGCCCCACCGCCGCCGCCGCCGAAGCTGCGGTCCGCTGACGGTTTCGCGGCCTTCACCTTCTTAGGAGCCATGAGCAGACCGGCGCTGTTGCACAGCTTCTGCAGGTACTGGATCTGCGTCAGCGCGCGCCCCTTCTCCTTGGGCCATGCAGACGTCACTCGCCACGTCATCAAACGCATTTTGGGACCATCGCTTCCTGAGCAAACTGGCATAACATTCTGTGGCGAGCACTAACTTCAAGGCCCAATGCCCACCACGTCATGGATACGCATTATGAACCCTCGTGTATTGAGTTGAAAGGCATCCTATGACGTGGCGAGCAACATCTGCCAATCAAAATCGCCTGCCATGTCATCGATATACGTTTGTAACCATAATTTCTTTCATGAGAATGACATAATATGGCGTGGCGTGCAGCATCTGGCAGGCCATACCTTGTCCTTGGTATCCCCGCTGCCCTTAGTCAACATGTTCTTCACGATGACGTGGCATTATAAGATGTGGCATCTCATGACGTGGCGTTTTATCTCTGCCCGGCCCTACCTTGTCCTTGGTCTCCCCGCTGCCCTTGGTCAGCATGTTTTTGACGATGCTGAGCTTGAGGAACGCCGAATACAGCGCGGCCTGCAGCGGCGCCAGGCGCACGAACACCAACTAGTAGGGTCCAATAGATGCTGCTCGCCACGTCACAGGAAGCCATGCAATTCAAGAGACGAGCGTTGGCTGGAGTGGCGAGCTATACCAGCCAGGGCCGAGGATGTGGCCGACTGCATGGGGTACACCGCTGAATGAGCGACCACCAAAGCTAACGGCGGCGACAGCGGAGGCGGCGGATGGAGCGTGGGTGAGGGTGGGAGAGGAGGTTGAATGTCATGGCGAGCAGCATGCGCCAAGCCCTACGACGTAATCGGTCTTGGGCGGCAGCAGCCATTCGACTGAAGAAACGAGGGTTGTACTGCTGTTGGATGACGTGCCCAGAAACATGCGCCAGGCCCTACGACGTACTCGGTCTTGGGAGGCAGCAGCGCGCCGTTGACGTCGTTCGCGTTGGCGCGGTGCACGAACGCCGCCGTCATGCGCGATAGCTCCTCGCTGCGCGCCGCGCCAACTTCCTGCTCCTCTTTAGACGCGTGCTTGTCCCGACTGTAGAGCCCGGCAGAATATGCTCAAACCATCAAAAGATTGTGTGCATTCAAAAGCAATATAGGCTGACCATCTATCAAACCAAATAGCGTGGGGTGGCATTTACCTCAATATATGAGGGTGTAAATGTGTGACGAGGAGGGGACATCTGGAAATGTTTGTGCCAGGCCCTACCCGGCTCCGCTCGATGGGGCCGCTGAAGATCTTCTTGAAAGCACCCAGGTCACCGAGGAGAACGGCCCGGTATCACATGATGGCATCTTTCAAACGACCATATGGAGTGGTGTTACGTGCAGACAGACATGAATTGGGCATGCTCATCAGGAGGTGAAAGTGGGCATGACGATGAGGAGATAGAATGTGTACGGATGCACCATGAGCCGAGAGTCAGACACTGGGCCTTACCTAACAGCCCCGGGCACGCGAAATCCATAACGGCGAAGAACTCCCCGAGGTCGTTCTGGATGTAGGGTCACGTCATAGGATGCCATGTTAGACAATAAACGAGGGTTTAATGTGTTGTTGATGACCTGGCGTACCAGCAACGCGGCAAGGACCGGGTCATTATGTGGTGACGACAATCGATACAGTCCACATGTACAGCATTACGTAGCTATCGTTATGTATCCAGCCCAACCTGGATGGGCGTGCCAGAGAGCAGCACGCGGCGCTCGCAGCGCAGCGCCCGCAGCGCGGCCACAGTCTGCGTGTCGCCCTTGCGACAGGGCCATTGACAACAAGCATTCGAACCGATATCAGAGCATGCCTTATAAACCTACCTGTAGGGTGAATGATCATGCTGACGCACGGGCTCGGTTCCTCGACGCAGAGAGCGCAAGGGACCTCATGCGATAAATGACGAGGCTCTGCGCGATGCTCCGAGCCAGGGTTGCACTTAAATCAGCAGACGTGGTGTACATGATCCCCCTGCCTTGGCGTTCTTCAGGCGGTGCGCCTCGTAGTAGGGGCCAAGCTGAAATTGAAAGCAAAACGTGAAAGCAGCTGATCATATTACAGTCTGAAGCGCTGAAATCAGGCTTTTCAACAGAGCGTGAGTCTTGCACCACCCCGCCTCGTCGCACACCAGCAGGTCAACTCCGGCCTTGGACAAGACTTTGGCGTACGATCGCAGCGTCTCGTACGAGGTGATGAGCACCGGCCACCGCTTCTGGTGCGGCATCGCCCAGTCCTCGAACCGCTGCTTCGCCTCCTTACAGGGCCGTAAAATCGTACCCTTGTCAGCTCAACCGGCAGCTGCTTAGTCCATGAACTGATCCCACTGGCTCCTTCGGGGGTGCTTGGGTAAGCAGAAAAGGGAACGATTGGAAGAAGTAGAGAGAATATTGTATCTCGAAGGACAGCAAAAGAAACAGAAAACAAAAATATAACGATTGGAAGGTCCTGCTACAAGCGGCGTTCGACCACCGCTGTTCTGTCGGTGATATCACTGGCACTTATCCATCAAAGGATAATGAAGTCAGACTGCGAAGGGAATGATTGTAAAGCCCTGCCTCCTTCCCAGTGCCACCCTCGACGAGCAGCGGCTCCAGCCTCATATCGCCCAGCCACTTGCGCAGCTCGTTGCCCCAGTTGCCCACCAGGCTGGCCGGACACACGATCAGCGCACGCCGCACCGCAGGCTTCCCCTCCGTGTAGGGCCAGGTAGGAAATGCTCACCGCGTCATGTCATGCCATTCAATCTAAATAAACGAGGATCATAGATGTGAAAGATGAGGTGGCAATAAAATGCTCGTCGCCTCATATGGTGCCAAGTAAGTCAACACATGAGGGTTCAAAACGTAGTTCATGGATCACGTAGCGGGCAGTATCCAGCAGGTCCTACCCCCGGCCCCTGCTTGAGCAGCGTCCACAACAGAGCGATGACCTGCGATGGGGCGAGATGCGAGGTGACATCATGATTTAGGCAAGCGGTGAAGTGAGAGGTGAGGTGAGAGGTGAGGTGAGAGGCGAGATGTGGTGAGAGGAGCGGCGATATGAAAGGTGGGAGGAGAGAGGTGATACATGCGAGGCGAAGTGAGAGTTAAGCCGCGAAAGGTGAGGTGCGATGCGAGGTGATGTGAGGGAGAGGTAATGTGAGGGGCGAGATGACGTGTGTGGTGAGATTCAGATATGAGGTGTGAGGCGAAAGGTGAGGTAATCTATGGGCAA
>Ga0307489_10000747_pt1 | contig 20498 bp, 20 predicted proteins | sample SB12metaG_FD_202247 | JGI IMG/M metagenome (GOLD analysis project Ga0307489, IMG submission 202247) | Sea-ice brine microbial communities from Beaufort Sea near Barrow, Alaska, United States - SB 1.2 | ecosystem: Environmental > Aquatic > Marine > Coastal | place: USA: Alaska | collected...
GGCCGGCGCGCGGCAGGCAAGGCATTTCTCCGTGTCGGGCGGGGGGGACAGTGCTGCCCTGCCCCCGTGCGGCAGCGTCGGCAGTGACTGGGCAGTGATTCTTCGAGCAATCGCGAATCGGCAGTGCTGTGGCAGTGATGTCTGACGTGGCAATGCTGTGGCAGGGGCTGAACCAATCAGAGGGCCGTAAAACACATCACGAAATGGAACACCGCGGCAGTGCCGCTGGGCAGTGTTTTGGCAGTGAACGCAGTCTACGCAGATCGGCAGGGGGGGTCAAACGGGGATTTGGATTTCCCCTCCTAGCGAAACGAGCCACACCTGTTTTGCCGGGATTGCCAAATATCTTCTGGTTTTTGGTGGTCTCCAAACACGCGTCACGCGCCGCCCACGCACCAGGCGGGTTCTGTGAGCTGTCACCGCGGCGGCGGTGTCGGGCGACGCGGTGGCGGTGGGAGAGCCGCCCTCCGCGGCGCCGCCCCCGGCGCGCGCCCCCCGGGCGCCGCGCCTGACGGCCGACCAGAAGGTACGGGTCGGCATGAGTTGCGAGTTCGCGCCGTCGCGCCGAGCACGATCATCAGCTCGGCGGATGCATCGGTAGTTCGGTACCGGGCATGCCCTCGCGGCGACGGCAGAGCTGCGCGCCGCGCTCGACCTACTAGCAGCGAAACCGAGACGGGCGCCGAGCTCGAGCACGCTGCGCGTTCCCCTTGCGAGCACACGGCGCATCATGGTGGCTGAGGGCATTCAGCTAAAACTTGAAAGTAGATTCGGTCAGTGCGCGTGTCGCTTGACTCACGGCGGGCAAGGGCGACGCCATCCCGTCGCCAGACGGAGGCGGTCGGGTGGAGATCACGTGTGAATCGGACGGCAAACACGTGCCGGGCGGTTGAACACATGTTGATCACGTGCCGGGCGCCGATGAACAAGTGTTGATCGACCCTGAGATTCTCAGGGTTGATCAACATGATTTTCGTATGGCGCAAGGACAGGGATCGTGACCATACCGCGCCACGCGCCATCCCCGTTTGAGCCCCCTGCCGATCTGCGTAGGTTGGGTCCCCCTCACATCATGCATCTACGCATGTTGGAAACGATACCAGCGGAAGGGGCCATTGACAAGGAGATGGCGGCGGCACCGAACGCGCTGTCGGTCACCCGTCACACGCTGTCGATTACCCGTCAGCGTCGCGTCACCCGGTCCATTTCAAAAGTCCCTGTCTATTTTGGGGAGCTTGTGGAGTGTCCGCAGTTGACTGACTCCCCCCATTTTTTTAGTAGACGCGAGCTGTGTTCCACACACCACATCCAACCACAGCTTGTATCATAGTGTGTAGCTAGCTAGCGGCGCAGGCAGCGTAACCTCCGGCAACGGCTGCATTTCGCGTGCCTCGGTGCGGCACCTCTACTAGCGCCAAGTGCGTCCGCCACTGCCAGTGTATACGTTACCCGTGTGGCTTCAGCGCTCACGCTGGTGCCGGTGGGGGTGCGAGGCAGCCGAAGCGGCTGGTGCGCACATATAAGTGCACCCGATATTGGTGAACCTGGCAGGAGCGGTCGGCAAGCACGCTAAGCAAACATTCCACACTGGTCCGGTGGGAACGTTAACCTTTCAGACATCCAACCTATGGGTGCGGCCCACAGCTCCGCACGCTCGCGCTCCCTCGAGGTGGGCAGTGGCTTGATACAGCTACAAAAACCCGTGCAAGGTGCGCTTTCCCCATAGTCTCATCTGCGCCAACGATGGTTTCACCCTTCCCCCTGCCGTGCCCCCCTCCCCACCCCTTGCATTAACGCGTCCTTCTGTCCAAACGAACCCATCCCTCGCTGCTGCCCACCACAGATTTTGTCGGCCCGAACCCAAAGCACAAGGACAGGAAGGATTACACTTTGACCCCTGATGCTGAGGGCAACGCCGTCGATGTTGTCGAGATGCACTGCCTCAGCGGCAAACCCGTCGGGGTGCTTTTGAATTTTGGTGCGGATCTTGATCGAGACGTGAACAATAGCGTTGACCTACCCTCCGATGGCTCTCGCCTTCCTCGGCTCGGCTCGGACCATCGTTGGGGAGATTTGCGTGACGCAGCCTCACGCATAGGGGGTGACAGTCACCCAACCGCAACCACAATTCAGCATAAGAAGCGCGCTCTGCCGACGTTTTCGGCTTTCGATCCACTCGACGACGTTCCCAACCAGAATATCGATCCGACGGATGCCCCTATGGATGAGATCCCAGCTTTGCAGCTTTCTCGCATTCTGGGCTTCTGCCTACCTGCGCTTGGTGCTGTACTCGCAGACCCGTTGATGAGCCTTGTGGACACTGCCTGCGTGGGGCAAGTGAGCTCCAGCGGGCTCGCGGCCCTTGGGCCGAATACATCTGTCTTTGGTTTTGCCTCGATGATGTTCCAATTCTTCACCGTGGCAACCACCGCCATTGTATCGCGTGCCCATGACCGCAATGACAACGCTAATAAGTCTCAGTGTATATCTGATGCCCTCTCGGTTGCTGTCGTGTGTGGTCTCGCCGCATCCACCACTCTCGTATTATGCGGTGGGCCCATTCTGGAGATGCTTTACACCCCACCTGAGCTCATGGCACCTGCGCTCCAGTATTTGACGATTCGCGCCCTAGCGCTTCCGGCAGCGCTTGTGACACTGGTTGGCACAGCCGCCAGCCTCGGCCAGCGTGACTCGCATACCCCTCTCCGTGTGGCATTGGCGACTGGGATATCCAACCTGGTTGTTGATCTCTTCCTGGTATTGGGACCACCAAAACTAGGCATCTTTGGTGCAGCGCTCGCCACCTGCGGGTCACAGTATCTTGGAGCGGTAATTTTCTTGTTGCATCTCGGCCGTAGTAGGCTTCAGCTGTCACCCAAAGTTCCTACATGGGCACGGGCCAAGCCCTTTGCCTCGGCCGGTGGGGTCCTCACAATCCGGAGTGTCTGTGTCATGACAAGTTACTCATTGGCCACCGCTGCGGCAGCTTCCATGGGAACACTGACTGTTGCCGCGCACCAGGTGCTTGTGTGCGTCATTACAGTAGCGCAATTCTGTCCAGAGCCATTGTCGTCGTGTGCGCAGTCGAATCTCGCCTCTGTGGCAATACAGCACGCCAAAGGAATGGCGCACCCCTACGAAGCTGCCCACGCTCGCCAGGCGGCCCGTCTGCTTCTCTGCTGTGGCGTCGTACTGGGCGGAGCCCTCGCAGTGATGTGTGGGTGCGTCCTTAGATTCATGCCCGACCTATTTTCGTCTGACCCAGCCGTGGTGTTGGCCGTCAGCGCTATGGCTCCACTCCTCGCTGTTTGCGTTGGTGTCTATACCATTGTATGTGTTATGGACGGCCTGATCTTCGCCTCTGGAAGAATGTGCTTTGCTGCGGGTGCGCAGGTTGCAAACCTCCCTGCGGTGGCTGCCTCCATTGCGCTCACTACCCACGGAGGATTTGGGCTTACAGGTGTCTGGTCGTCGCTCCTATTTATGTTTGTGTCGAGGCTGATTGAGAACACTGTCATCATATGGCATGATTTCGGCGCTCACGTTAACGGAATGATCATCGTGCCTGGGGCAGGACTGCCGAAGGGATCAAACAGTGCGCTTACCAGCGCCTCCAGTGGTCCCCATGCAAAAGCAACGTAGGGTGACTCAGATAATTGCAGCAACTAAATGGGCCAGCTTGAAGCTGGGCAGCCGGAGTTTGAGGTGGACCCCCCACGGACGCGTTTTGTAGGTTGAGCTTTGGGTGAATGGCAAACATGTGTCAGAAGACACGCTGTCAGCTTGCCGACAGTCAGGTCAATCAGGAGTGAGAAAGCGTTCGGTACTGTGGTTTCCTTGCAACAATGGGGACTCGGTGAAGACGGACTGGTCTGCTATTATGGAGACAAGTCTTACTTCGCAGTTTGTAGAAGAAAAATATGAAACATTTCGCTTGTGTCACACTTTCGCGATGTCCTCCTCCTTGTGCTTGATCAGTTCTCATTGAACGTTCGAAAATCAGAAGTGGGAAGCAGTTAGTCGACTGACTAAAAATCGGGTGCTCAAAACCCGTCAAAAAGCAACTGCGGAGTAACTGCCAGTCACTGAGAGTAACTCCGGATAACGATTCGGCCTATCAGACTCCCGGAAATCGAGTGACTGGTTTTAATCCACCAATCAGAGAAGGCACTGCACCTCCATAACCTGTTTTATGGGACTTTTAGCTTCCGACAAAATGTTCGCATCCGGTCAGACTTGAAGAATCACGTTTCTTGGACGCGACCAAAACAGACTGTAACAGACTATGGAGAATAGGAACTCAGGCCGCGCAGCTTGGACCCGCGGTTTGGCCGCGCACTTTGGCCATACAAGTAATTAGCTGACCGGCTTCGCCGTTCGGGGTTGGGAGGTTTTGGCTTCGATCGGAAGCGAACTGCCGATGACCGGAGTCTGCAGCTTTTTCCACTATGGATGGTTGAAGAAGGTTGAAGAAGGTTGAAGAAGCGATCTGTGGTTAGGAAAGCTGCCAGTTTTTCGATGATTCCAAGAGATCCGAAGGAAAAGTTTTTTCCTGATCATCTACGTGGCGCTCTCACAGAGCTTTTAATGGCGTGACTTCTCGTGATTTAGGGAATGCAAAAAGTTGTTGCTTTACGCTCCAGCCAATCACAGCGCTCGGTTTCATTTTCTTGTTGAATCACTGAACCGGCGAATGGAAAACGATTCAGGGAATGCCGAGCTTCAAAAGTGGAACTGCAATGAAAAAAAGCGCTAGGTGGGAGGTAGAAAACCTCCCAAACTCAAGAATTAGACGAGACGACGCGCCGAATCTCACCTCCGACAGCGCCCTATCAAATCACTCAAGAACTAGACAAGACGACGCGCCGAATGGAAAGCGGCGTCCCACCGTGCACCATCGCGAGATGGCGGGGGTCGTTTGGCGCCCATGATTGATGGATCGCCGCCAGGATTGTCGCGACGAGTCCACAACAAGACCTGCGACGATCACATGCCGTCCTTTTCCCCTCGTAGATCGTCGGCCGCGGGCACCTGGGCGCGTTTCCGGCGCATCTGCCGTTTTTCGGACCATGTGGCCGCGGCCGACGATCTACGCGAGGAAATGGACGGCAGGTGACCGTCGCAGGTCTATTGCGGACTCATCGCGACAATCCTGGCGGCGATCCATCAACCATGGGCGCCAAACGGCCCACGACTCTCGCGATGGTGACTCCCTTGCAAAAGTGCGTGCCCTGGCCAGATTCTGCGCGTCGTCTGCTGGTGGTCTATTCTTGAGTCATTTATACATGGGCCAAACTGCGCGTCGTGTGGTCTAATTCTTGAGTTATATGTATGGGCCGATGTGCGCGGCCAAACCGCGCGGTTTCGGCCTCAAGACTGCGCGGCCTGAGTTCCTATTCTCCTTATCGTGACAAAGACTGGCATTCTTGGTCTAGACGCCTCGCGAGAAATCCAGTTCCCACGAGTAACCACGCACATGGCGCGCGCAATGGCGGGCGACGCAGCGGGGTACGTGCGACGACGCACTGGGGAGATATCTCAAGCAACACTTGAAGTTGCCGTCAATATCATTTCCTCACTCTGAATTTGCCCCGGCGGTTCACTCACCATTTTGTTGCGCGATGCTCGAACAGGCACGAAAAATAGTCCTTACCGTGGTAGCGTACCGGTACACGTTTATTCGCGCTTTTGACGGTCCGACCGGCCAAATGGCCCCCGCGTCGCCACGGAAACCTGCCATCTTGGCCGGCGCCGTGTGCAGTACTCAAGCGTGGTGCGCCCGCATGCGAGGCGTCAGGCGAAACTATCGTGACGTGCTGGGTATATGAGGCGTTTTTGTGCCGCCGTCAAGACGTTTGCGACGATTCTACGGCGTGGATCCGCGAATGCAAGCGTTTTCCGCTAATTTCTACTGCCGAGTCTTATCCAATTCCGCTCGAGCTCACGCGCCAGATGCGCGCCAACTCACGCGGTACGATGTTTTTGTGCGCTACCGCGCAGTGAGGCGCATACAAACATGCATATCTGAGTCTGTACAGCTTCTTGTCGTCCGAGGCGAACGAATCGCGCGGCGGCAGCCGCGATCAGCGCGTAAAATAAATGTCCCAAAACACACGTTACGCAGGTGCCGTGGGAAATGTGGTACTACAGGACTCAGGACCCTGCGTCGTAAAGAAATCGTGTTTTGGTCGGCCGGTCCCAAGTGTGGAAACTACTTTCACGCGGCTGAATCCGGTCGGCGATGTGACGAAATGGAGGGTCGATACCAGTGTGATGTCCTTGCGCCATACAAATCAGGCCATTTGGACTGCCGTATGGTTTGTTTTTAACGACACAGGGGCCTGAGTCCCGTAGTATGCGGAACAAGTATCTGATAGTCGTGAAGCCACGTGAACATCGTCAAATTCCACCCCGAACATCATCAAATGCGACGTGAACATCGTCAAATACTACCACTGTTTAACCCCCGATCGACGAGTTGAGTTAGGAACGCAAAGGGTGACCACCTTCCTGCTGACATTTTTTTGAAAAGCGGCGTCGCACCGTGCACCATCGCGAGAGTTGGGGGGGGCGTTTGGCGCCCGTGGTCAATGTATCGCCGCCATAATTGTCGCGACGAGTCTGCAATAGACCTGTCACGATCACCTGCCGTCCGGTTTCCCGCGCAGAGCGTCGCCGCGGCCACCTGGGCGCGTTTCCGGAGCTTCTACCGTTTTTCGGCATATTTGATGATGTTCGGGGTGGTATTTGATGATGTTCGGTGGTATTTGATGAGTTCAACCATACTTACTAGTACGCCGGTCAACCGGTCAAAGCTGATCAAAGCCGATCAAAGCCGGTTAACGCCGGTCAAAGCCGTAGCCAGTCAAAGCCGGTCAACAAAGCCGGTCACAGCCGGTCAAACCCGGTCAAAACCGGTCAAAGCCGGTCAAACGGTCAAAGTCTGTGCAGTCGTTAAACAAAAGGTGAAACGACAGTACAGTACGTACCGGTAAAAGTCGATAAACGTGTCTCCCTAAAAAAGAGAATGTCGAAAAGTGGCAAAAATTCCGGGGTTTTCACATTTATCCTTTTTGTGGTCAGTTTGGTATCGGGAGAATCGGTCGGTTTACGGGCGCTCTTTGTTAGTTTTACCCCTCCTTACGGGAAAGAGCAGACGGGGAAACAAGTCGCTTTTCTTGGAACACTCTCGACCAATCACGTAATTTAGCTGCAGGAGCAATGTGAGAGCAGGTCGGTTGGGTTTCGGGAGAGTGAGCTCGGTTTGCCGGAGCTTTGTAGATTTGTTGAATCTTAATTCGTCGCGGGGCAGAGGAGCTGTGGAAACAGAAGTCGCTTTTCGTCAATCACTCTCGTCGGCTGTGGGACCTCCCTCAGAAGTCCATATTTATCTAGCAAGATTCGCACAAGTACGCCGGTCAACCTGCCAAAGCCGATCAAAGCTGATCAAAGCCGGTCAACGCCGGTCAAAGCCGTAGCCGGTCAAAGCCGGTCAACGCCGGTCAAAGCCGTAGCCGGTCAAAGCCGGTCAACAAACGCCGGTCAACATGAGCCGGTTAAAAGCTCAAACACGGTCAAACCTGGTCGAAGCCGGTCAGCACAGTCGGTCAAAATCAGCCGGTCAAAATCAGCCGATTTCTTTGGCAGGAATTGGACGAAGTTGGTGATTTAGGACGTTTTCCGGTAAAGAAGCGTCTACGTTTTTCTTTACTTTTGGGCTTGCTGGCCGAGCGCGCGTCTTCCGCGCGGTTTTCTCACTCGACGGCGCGGCGACTCGGGCCGCGGAGAGCGGCTTCAAAGGTTATCGGCGGCTGTGGACACGCTGAACGACACGCTGTCGCGAGATTCCGCGGGCATCTTGCATTTCCAGCTCGCGATCGGGGCAATGTCCGGCACTGCGGCCGAAATGTGCGAAATATCGCTTCAGCGTGTCGTCCACGGTGACCGGAGCTATGCTTCTGGTCTCGAATCTGTGCTTTTCATCAGCAGGCTCCTATCAACGGCGTGAGAAAACACGCGCTTGTGGCTGCGGTTTGCCTCGTCGAGTGTTTTGGTGGCTTCTGATTGGTGGATTCTGACTGGTTGTCCTACGTGTGATTTTTGGTGACTTCTCATTGGTGCAACACTTTTCGGAAAAAAAACGTCCAAATTCTTCCCATCCATTAGTGGGGCGGGCGCCCGGGTGATTCATCCTTTTTGTGGTCTGTTGGGTATCGGGAGAATCGGTCGGTTTACGGGTTCTCTTTGTTGGTTTTACGGGAAAGAGCACACGGGGAAAGAAGTCGGTTTTTGTAAAACACTCTCGAACAATCACGTAATTTACCCTGTGAAGCAATGTGAGAGCAGGTCGCTTGGGTTTCGGGAGAAAGGAGTGAGCTCGGTTTGCCGGAGCTTTGTCGATTCTGGGAGCTTCGTGGATTCTCAGCTGTCCTTTGATGGTACTAGCGGAACGCGTCCGCATCCTTGAAATAATTGCCAAATTGTTCCAAGGCCCTCCCTTCTCGACCCGCACGCACAGGGCCGCCGATCGGGCAAGCACGCACGGAGTCGCAACTTGCGGCGTGCCATAGACGGCCCCACGTACGTGACCGGCCTCCACTCCGCGTGGTGTGCCCGAGGTCGGTCGCAGAACGCCGTCGAGTGCACCCACCCACGCTCTCGATTGTTCTCGAATTTACTATATACTATAACCCCTCATTCAACGTCGGAGCTTGATCGCAGTGACGCCACGCGCGCTAGCAAAGCTTACTCCCACGTCCGTGAAGGCGCGCATGCGTGCAGTGCGTGCGTGTGTGGGGGGAATGTACAAGGTTGGGGTGTGTTGTAAAGAAAAAACTGCTCAGACAAGGACATAAAAATATATATTATTTAGTAGATAGAATTTTCGCGACGCTGCGCCGCGCCGCCCCCTCTGCCACCCCCTCTCCCGCACTTAGCGCCGCCGTGATATCATTGCAGGTGGTCATGAGTCCACCTCCTCCATGTGGCTGTGGGCGGGCGCGGGCACGGCGGAGTTGGTGGCGGCGATGATCACAATGCTTATCCAGTCTTGGCAGTAGTGGAGCCTGAACTTGCTGACGCACCAGACGGCGGGCCGACACGTTTGGCGAGCGTTGTGGCGGGCTGGAGGTGGTGATTGTCGAGTGGTAGGCGTACCCGAGGCAGAGGTCCCGCAACGTGGCGTCGTGCAGTCGAGTGTAGGCGGCGCGAGTGGCGCGACGCGATAAATGCATTGATAAACGTCAAAACGTTGTCAGACGGAATATCCTTAAGTACTCGTTCCTGTTACCCACTCAGCGCTTCCCAGACAGATTTATCTATGATATTACTGTACAGGCAGTCCGCTCAACCGGCTGAATTAAGCCGATTTTCCGAACTGAACCTCATCTTCGCGTATGGGCATTTGATCAATGACATTTGATCGCGCGCCGCGCTACGGGAGTAATCACAACTTCTATCCCATATCCAAGTTTCTCCCGTATCGCGGCGCAATCAAATCTCGTAGGTGAAATGCCCATACGCGAAAATGAGATCAAAGTTCGGGCTTGATTTGGAAATCGGCTTAATCAAGTTCGCGCTCCCCCTAATTCCGGATTTCTATCAAAAAAGTTCACGGACGAGAATTTGACTCAAGATTCTTGAGTTATATCGTTGCCAAAAACATTTTGACCCCGACTCAGTTCTAGGCAAGAACACTTTTAGCAAACAATAATAGAGGTTAGGGAGCCCCGAGTGTCACGGAGCCCCGAGTGTCCAACTTTCGACTTTCTTGAGTTATAGACCACCGATTTCGATGCAAATCGCGGGTTTTGGGGGTTTTTCTTTCTGACGGGGCGACCACGGGCGGCAGGCGGCAACGCCGCCGCGTCTTTGGGGGTCCCCCGACCCGGTGTCGCCCCGTGAACGGCAAATTTGTTGCGTGTGTGGGATGCGGGTTGAGCGCCGTGCATCTCTGGCGCCGCGTGGCGCCCGTCACTCCGGGGGCGATCGCCAAGTGGGACACGAGCGAAACCAAAAAGACGCGACAAGTGCTCCAAAACGGTGCAAAATGCACGGGGAGACGGCAACTGCGCACGCGCACAGGAGGGTGGCGGTCGGGGCGAGACGCTGGGTCTTTTGTAGGCACTATTGTCGCGGGATATGCGAGTTCAGACTGCGCGGTTTGGGTCGACGCGGCGCCGCTGCTCGTTTCTCGCGGCGGCGGCACCCGCGCGGAGTCAAATTGTACAGATTAGACGGTCATCTTGAGTTTAAAAAGTTGGACATACGGGGCTCCCTGCTTTTTATGAAGCGCCCAAAGAAACGGGCGTTGCGGCGTCAATACGGCGCCAAATGACCCTAACTTACTGGGACGGGGTACTATAAGAGTTGTTCCCGACAATATGGCGGGGTAGTTAGGGTCGGTTCCATATGTTTATCGCACGGTTTGGGGACTCAAAAAAAAGTTGGACACTCGGGGCTCCCTAACTCTATTGATGACAGGAGAATGGTGTTGATATCTACTCACTCTCTTCATCACACTCAATGTTCGATTTACTCCGCATTCGTTTCCTCTTTCTCCGTCCTGGTCTACCCCGTCCATCATCTTCAGTCACTTCCAATCCCGTCCCTCTTGCTCGCGTCCCCACCCTCTGTTCCCCTCGTGCGTCTCCCGTTGTTCTGTTCCAATCTATTTCCACCCCTTCGTCCCCGTCCGTCCTACGTCTTTGTCCTATTTCATCATCGGTCTCCTCGTCATCCTCGTCCTCACGTTCTCTCACCATTCCTCTCCCACCGCTTCCGTTTACTTCCTCCTTTTGGCCACCACTATGACTTAAACCCCAAAGCCGGCAAAAAAATAGCCAGTCATTTTCCTTGGCGGAAGTCGCGAGTGGGCGGCAGAGATCGCACAGTCGAAATTCAGTCCAAATTGTTTTTTAGTGCACTTTTTGGGGGTGTCAAACCGGTAACTTTCCCTCCGCGGGCGCGCGAAGAGTGGGGAATTATCTGTTTTGCTCACAATCAGGAGATCTATTGGCGAATCGCCCTGCTGGCTTATGATGAGCCAATCAGAACGCTCCGTGGCTGCGTGAAAATTACCGATACACAAAAACCGGTACGCGCAATTACTTTTGCTGCCCCAACATTTTCTTTTTTTGGGAGCTTGGATAATCTGATTTCTGGTATCGAAGGGGCTATTTCGACGTCTCTCGACCAATCAGCGCGAGGTCTCCATGGTGACCTGGGTTTGGGGTTTAATACGTGTCCACCCCGTCCTCTTTGTCCCATTCTACCCTTGCCCCTACCCCTACCCCTACCTCTCCCTCCTCCCCTTTGATTTCCTATCCCTGCGCCTGAACACCCGCACCCCCCTTGGGTGTGGGCCTTCACAGCATAAGCCTCTAAATCCACGTACTGCCATCGGTTGACAACGCTACGCACTTCCTCCGCCATTAACCACCCTAGCCCCCCTCGCTCCCCATCACGCCCTTCTCGTAATTTCTCCGTCAGCCGCGCTTTCCAATATCTTCTTTCACCCACCCAGTTTTCCAGTTTGACTGACGCCATCGGATTCCAGTGCTTTCGCGCCCTGCTAGGGAGCCGGGAGCCACAGCTGGGGCAGAACCATCCTGTACTCTCCGTTTGCTGTGTACAGTCAATTTCCACGCAGTACCTCGCAATCACCATTTCAAGGGCGTCCCGGAGTGGGTCCCGGTGTACCTTCCCAGCGCTCGCTGCCTCCCTTTTAGCCGCTTTCTGCCTACCTGTAATGTATTCACCGTCCGGTGTTCAGCCGCCTTTACCTTGTCACGCTTGTCTAGTGACGAGATACCCCGCTCGCTTTCACTTGTTGCACTTGGTTACGCATATTCCATAACTCCATGGCTCCGGCTCGCATAATGGATGCGATAGCTGAGTTGACGTCCTGGGCGTCCGCTGGTGATACCCCCATGTTTCGCATCACCGCTCTGGATGTCGGTGGCGGATACCCGAGCCCTCCCAGGACCGGGTTCCATCCGCACATATCCTGCGAGCGCCTCCATGCCCCCCTTTGGCACTCGTGTCATCTCTGTCGACTCGGGCTGTTCTGTTCCACCATCGTATATCATTCGTGATGAATTCCACAGGGCACCCAACTGGCTGTCGTGCTTCCCTTTGTAACACGAGCCACGCTTCCAGTCGTCGCTTGAGCCGGTTTTCGTCGTAAGGTTTCTCTTTCTGCGCCGCCAGGTTCTCGAACATGACTACTGCGATGACGTGTTGTATGTTACCCGTTCTCGCTTTGCCGCCGCCTTTCCAGCGATTGTATGGGATGAATCCCATTGAGTCGGGTGGGCATTCCAGAAGTATCCGTCCGCCTGTCTGAGAAACCGCATTGCGGTACTCGTCGTTGCCCCTTGAGAAAAGTGGGACGACCAGCACAAAACGCCGCCCGCCCGCCGTTCCGGTTTCGAGTTTGATGGCGCGCATGACGTGGTCGTCTACCTCGCCGTGCCACACGTCCCCGCCGTTATATTCGGGGTTAACATACCCGCATCTGACGCTGTTAAACGCCTGGGTGGTTAGCCCGTCCCGCTGCACTCGGCCATTTCCGGTGAAGAGCGGCAGGTCCTCCCGTGAACCATTTTTTAAAAACTTCAAATAAATTCAGCAGGTCACAAGTGAGTTCCCCTTCAATAGCTAGCTCCTCTACAAATATCCACAGCAGGTTCCGTGGCGTCGCCCTGCACATTTCTTCCTTTCGCACGGAACGCCCCGTCCGAACCGCGCCGCAGTGTGTCGAGGCACGCGCAGGCCGCCTCCGCGAACGCTGCCCCGTCCCGCTCGTTGCCTTCCCACAACGCCATCAGCCTCCAGAATACCTCGGTCGTCATCCCTTTGCCGCTGTCAATGCTGTTGCCTTGCCTGATCTTCACTTTGTCGCCTTCGACGGACGTCCACCTTGCTGTGAACGCGTGTTCGATAATCCCCCTCGTGCGTGTCCATTCTGGTCCGCTCTCACCTAGCGCCCCCCACGCCGGGTCCCTTCGCGTCCATCCCTCGGCCATCACAACGTCGCTTGGCCGGAGGACAGCGCTGATCACGTCGTCGCATTCCCTGATGAAGCGCGCTCGAACTTCCAGCATTTTGCCTTGTCCGGGACAACTTAGCAGCCAGTGCGCTGAGTTTTCATCGCCCTCGCCACACAGTCAACATTCGTCGCTATCGTACAGGTGGGGGCGATCACGATGATTCACCACCGCAGTCGGGGGCCAACTACACAACGCCCGGTGCTCAAACCTCGTCGTTCCCTTTCGTGCGCATTTCGCCCCGTGTGCCGCGAGGTCCTCTGCTAGTTTCCTTCGGCTCTTCTGTGCATGCCACTCTTGTTCATGGGCTGCACCCGCGACGGCCTTCATCACTGTGGTCACCCGGTGCGGCACCCGTATGCCATTCCATGCTAGTGTGATCCCGACGTCTACGAAGTCGGGTAGAACGCGCCACGGGTTCGCCCGCTTCCGCGCCGCTCGTTTTGCGTGTCTGTCCACGAGGTACTCACCTCTATCACCTCGGTAGTTGTATTGGTGTCGTATGTCGAATTCGTCCTCCGTTATTCCTTTCATCAATGATCACAGTGTGATCCACTGGGGTCGGTTTGCCAGCTTTGCCATGGCGCGTGGTTCATCTAGGCGTGGCCTCCGCGCCATATCCACTATTGACTTGTAGTCTACGAAGTGAATCGTCTTCCCCGGCGTGCGTCCCTCCTCCTTCCGTTTTTCCTGGTCTTCGATGTGCATGCGAATCGACATTATGGTCCCTTCAAGTGCTCCAGTTCTGCTAGAGCTCTATTTGCTTGCATCCACGGTGGTAGTCCTACGTTCTGTACCGCGTCACGCTGCAACTCCGAGTCAGACCGTCCGGGTTCACCGGGTCTCACGTCCCAGAAGAACCTCGCCGCCGCGGCACCGACCAATCGCACTTCCTCTCCCTTTCCCTCATAGGCGGATCCGTCAGAAACACTGATCGCCCTGTCCACCTCGACGCCTGGTGGTACGTAACCATCATCCGTCGATGCGTCGCTGTCGCTGTCCTCATAGAATTGCGTCTCACATAGTCGTTTCGCAGCCTTGATGAGCAGATCGAAGGCGTTATCTATATCTGATTTCCTCATCATTCTTTTTCTCATTCTTTGTCCTGTGTAGCCCACGTTGAAAAACGCGTGCAACCCATCTGATTCCGTGTGTCCTACAATCCATGCCAGCCTGTCAATGTCGATCCCCTCCATATTGCCTAGTCGGCAGGATGGTTGCATGGTGGTGTCCCCCCCCACTGACCAAATCGATACATTCGCTACACCCCTTTCCGTACTCCCCACTCTGACGGTGGGACAAATAGAGCCGTCGTTTGCTCGCAATATTTTGATTTCCTCTAGCTCTTGTTGTGTCCACCAACACAATCCAAACCCGTTCACATCCGGCGCCATGGGAGGTGTTCTGAATTTCTCGAGTAACATCGCAGTTTCGTCGCCGTCCTTGCAAAGCGCGTGGCGGATCACCTCATACCATTTTTTCGTGTCCTTTCCTGTCGGCGTCACACCAGCCCACTGCAGTTCCCGGTATGAACGAATTCGGAGCCCGTCCTTCGTGGCCACGTCGCCCACCCACAGCAAGTTCAGGGCCGCCGATGTCTGCGCGAGCTCTTCACCCGTATCTCCCAATGCGGTCATCATCCATTGCCCCCTTCCGCGCGCTAGCTTCGCAGAGTCTTCGTGCGTCATTTTGTGTCTGGCCAACGCGCTCCATAGCGCCCGTGCGCGCCCAGCCACTGCCGCACTCGCGCCAGCACCCCATGCCCCGCCTCCTTCGTCCTTGGAGTCACTCGTCCTATTTCACGAATTGCGTGAGCAGTCACGTGTGGCGCGACGACCAGATGTTGCCTCCTGACTGCTTCTGCTCGTACAGCGGCGTCCTCGCTCATGGTCATGCGGTCCCAGTACGCCATTCTTGGGCACGGCTGTAGACAACGCCAAAATCGTTCCACTACCGCTCGGTCCACCACGTCACGTAAGCTCAGCTGTCCGTAGCCTCCCTTACAGCTTGGTGTGTATATTGGCGCACTACTCGTTTTGTCAGAAATTGTTCAACATTGTTTGAAAACTTTCTGACGTGTTTGTCAAGATTCTGCACCATCGCTTTGCCCGCGCGTGTGCCCCATGCGCTCGAGTCTTTTAGAGGGTATGCCAATCTCGGTATCAATACCGCGTTGAGTACGTACGCAATGTGTGTCGCGCTCAGACAAAGCAGTTCTACGAGAGGGGGAAATAGGGCATCTCAGATTAGACTGGGATCCTTAAAACTCAGTGTAGGGGTGACTAGTCACCCTTATCTCCTTGAAATCGAGGGTCTATTTACTCAAGGATGGCTACCTTACCGGGTCGGACAGTCGGCGAGTCGGTCGGTGGGATGTTCGAAATGGACAGTTCTGATTGGTCGAACGGGATTCGATACCATACCTTCGATACCAGACCCGATGTGGACCCCAAATGAATTTGTGGACGCGAATCTGTGTGAGACGACGGGTGCGGGTTCGCACTTCGCACGCGCCATTCCCACACGAAAAGCCCGGCGTTTTGATATTGCCACTCCAAAAAAGCCTCGTACGAGGCAGGGTCAGCCTAAAAAGTACATCAGCGCTCAGCGCGATATGATGTATTTGAAAGGTGGTCCTTTTTGTTTTTTGATACCAAAATGACACCTGATCGCAGTTGACCCCAGATCGGTTGATATAAGGATTTGCGATGCGAAAGCGCATCTTGAACGCGAATTGCCCACGCCGTCGCGCGCGCACACGCCGTGGCGAGCACGCGGGGAGGAGTACTGAAGGGCGTACCTCACGGTGAACGGGTGTCCGTCGCGTGTTATGATGATCTTGAGGATGTTCGGTGGAATTGCCGCGAGATGTAGCCGACGCGCGGAACGGGCACCCACGTACAGTGTCCGCGCGGATCGTCTGAAACCGAATATTGTATTTCAAAGCGAGACTCCTATCAACGGTGCGGGCAGTTGACCGTATGTAAGGTTGCATCCTATAGGCTGACCCTGCCTCGTATAAAAAAAACGTGCCTCCAAGAGAAATCTTTGGCGCGAGATCGACGCTTGGGGTCGTTGCCCGGCGGCTCGGAGACGACGCCCGCGGCTCGAGTGGTGGTTCCAAAGGCGATTGCGGCAGCGACGGAGGCTCGACAGCTCGCATCGTGCGCGGAAGGAACGAGTACCACCGCAACGCGCTGCGGGGCATTGCAAAATCAGGGGCGATCTGGAGCTCGGGTTCGAAACGAGCAAACCGCGAAGACTCCAGCGGCCCCCAGCAGACGCTGGGTACGCTGCGGGCGAGCGCTGGCGCTGCCCAATCAGCTCTCTCCGAGGGGCCTCGAGCACCGCCGGACTGCGACCCTCGCGCCGGCGCTGGCTCCAGGACTGGTGGGAGATGGCGTGACTCATTCTTCCCTCGAAAACGACGGGTCCGAGCTGACGTGGCGCTTACGTGGCACCGTCGTTTTCGAGAGGTTGGAATTATCGCGGAACGGCCGACAAATCGTTCGTCCGGGAATGATTTCGTGAGGGGTCAAGACCAGGGGATTCTCCTCGATCACACCAGCGCGTTTCGGCTGAGACAATTGACTCACGATTGAGATGCCCTATTTCCCTTCCACGTAGAACTGCATAGGATGGTACCCGTATTGCTTTAGAGAGGCCGCAATTTTGTCCACCGCTTTTTCTAGTACAGCTTGTTGTGTGTCAATCGTTCCAGATGCCGCTCGACACACACCCAAAGTGCGTACCGCTTCACTCGCCGCTTTTGGGGCTGATTGGGTTTCCGGTCCGGTGTCCGGAATAAATTCTCCATCTCTTCCGCCCACCCATGTGCCTTTCAGGGTCGGGCTCCACTCCGGCGTAATCCCTTCAGTCGCTTCCGTCGTCATGTAGGAGCTCTTGGGGCCGTTCATTTTCATCTGTGTCACACGGCACCATTCCGCTACTATACCCACATTGTGCTGCAGGTCCTTCTTCGATCCGCCGTACACGTCAATATCATCGCAGAATTGCAGCGCCACTACTTTAAGCGTCTTCCCCTTCATTGTTAATTCCACCGGCTTACCGTGGTCACATAGCCAGCGCGCCAACGGGCCTTGCCCACAGTCAAATTCCACTGGGGAGGTGATCTCTCCTTGAGCCATACAGTACCGTTACTGGTTATCCATTCCGTCAGTCCCATAACAGTGATCACTTGCCTTCCGTTTTCGCCGGCGTCATGTGCGATTAGCAACTTTATAAGTCTCTCCGGCAGTCGGCGAGCCCGCAGGCAGCTTGGGTGTGCCATTTTTTAATGGAGTCATACACCCTGTTGCAGTCCATATACGCGACGTGTAAATGTGTGTTCGTTCGCCTGGTGTTTTCCCACATGGGGCTGTCAACCTCCACGTTGTCCATAACGTCCACTCCAGGTAGGGATGCTAGTTGCGAATGTTCCATCCACAGATGCGCTGTGAGCACACGTTAGGCGCTGAGCAACTGTGGGGGTCAAAATGTTTTTTGCAACGATATAACTCAAGAATCTTGAGTCAATTTTTCGTCCGTAAACTTTTTTGGTAGAAATCCGGAACTAAGGGGAGCGTAACCGTAAGGGGGAAAGATAGTAAATCGACGGTCTAATAGACTTATTCCGCTATATGCCTCCGGCGCGAGCGCCAATGACTTGGGTCGCCAGTAGAATGAAAAAGGGTGTTTTGAGTGGTGAATCGGCACGAATGACGCGCGAACAATGACGTACGAAGTGTCGGCGGAAACCGCCGCAGACAACCCCCCTTAATATAGGCATTCGTGTCGACACGTGGGAAGGGAACGGCGAGTATCGCCGCCGCCGCGCCGTTGGGTCGCTTCCCGGTTTCTTGAGTAGTTTGTCCCAGTTCGACGGTCTAAATGTGCGCATCGCTCGAGTCGCGCTGGCGGCGACACTCGCCGTTCGCTTCCCGCGTGTCGACACAAATACCTATACAAAGGGGGGTTGTCTGTGGCGGTTTTGCCGCCACCGACACTTCGTACGTCATTGTTCGCGCGTCATTCGCGCCGATTCACCACTGAAAACAGCCTTTTTCATTCTACTGGCGACCCAAGTCATTGGCGCAAAGCGCGCAGAGTAACAGTCATTTCCGTTCTTGAGTTATAGACCAAGGAAGTTGTCGACTGATATAGCGGAATAGGGATTGGTCTATTGGCGAGTTACCGACGTGACCAGTACCTGACTGTTTGCCTGTGCCACGAGTTGTACAGATAACTGGTCAATTTTGACAAAGTGCCGAAAGCTATAAATTTTCGGCCCTTGCTCAAAAGATTCAGCCCAAGATTCTGGAGTCAAAAGACGCCATATCACGCCGGATGATTGATATGGTGATTTTTACCTCAAGATTCTTCAGTTGAAATTTGTGAGCAAGGGCCCGAAATGTTATAGCTTCCGGCACTTTGACACATTAGACCATCGATTTACTATCTTTCCCCCAGTTGCGCGGACTGAGTGGGGGCGAACGTTCCGAGAATCATAAATGGGAAGCAGTTACCTGGCAAGGGGTGTAAGGAGAACAAGCAGTGAAGGTGCTACAAGACGAACGTTTTGGGCGATAAGGTAGTCATGTTGCTCATACGGTTTCTCAAAGCCGAACGCAATGTCGGACAAGGTGCTCTGCAGGATTCGTATGGGCGTATGGGCAAAATGGGTCTGAGCTTTGACATCGAATGCCTGTCTTATCGGTCCCACTGCCTATTCTTCTTACCCCCCTTGCCTGGTACCTGTACTCGACGCACTAAAAATCGGGTAGTCAAAACCCGTCAAAATGTAACTGCGGAGTACCTGCCGTGGAAATTCCGGGGGCCAATCAGAATCCCGGTAATCGAGTAACTGCTTTTAATCTACCAATCAAAGAAGGCCCTCCAAAATGAGTCAGCATCATCAGGAGAGGGGTTTGTCAAAACTGGGATTAGATTTAAACCATGAACTACGGGGCTCACGCCCCTGTGTCGTAAGAAAATGGCGTTTTGGTCGGCCGGTCCCAAGTGTGGAAACTACTTTCACGCGGCCGATTCCGGTCGGCGATGGGACTACGGACTGGACGAAATGGAGGGTCGATACCAGTTTGCTGTCCTTGCGCCATACGAATCAGGCCGTTTGGACTGCCGTATGGTTTGTATTTACGACACATGGGCCTGATGCCCGTCAGCCCGTAGAATATTGGTTTAAAACTGGGTTGGGAAAACCGGCAATACGCAAATACGCAAACGACCCAAATACGCAAAAATACCCAAGAATACTAAGCCCACCCGGCGCGAAGCGCTGGGATATTTTTAGAGCATTACTGTGACTTGAAATATAAGACGGACACATTTACTGTGAGTTAGTGTCGAAATCTTCGACTCCATCTGCTCATGCAGAATACGCGAATACGCAATCGACTCAGATACGAAGCAATATTCGACAATACCACACCCCCCCCACCGGAATATCCCATCCCATGTTTAAAACCCCTCGACTCAACACAGGCTCCAACGTTCAACACACACACGCGCAACAACGCGCGCGCGGGCTGTTAGGCGACGCCATTCGTAAGCGCGATGGGTATAGGCAAGGGCAGCAGGCGCGGGCGCCCGAAGGGCCATGGAAACAAACCCCCACGGCCGCAAACCATGAGCGGCGGAAAGGCCATGTGGGCCGCAACTCCAGCAGCCGCAGCTGCACAGCTCTTCCCGGGGGTGGCGCGGGCTGCGGGGTTCCCGGGGGAGGCAGCCCGCGCCCGACATCGACAATGAGGCGTTCCTTTCGTGCGACGACGACAGCGACGACGACGGCAGCGAGGAGGGGGAAGTGCCGCGAGAGGGGGAGGGCACGCGGGTCGTGAAGAAGTCACGCTACTCAAATGCCATCCCGTGCTCGAGGCGGTGAGCGCGGCGGTGAAGACTCTTCCAAAAGTCGTCGGACAGACGCGAGTCGGGAAGCTCGACACGAAGGCGTGGCCCGACTACGAGTTCAAGCTGCCGCTCGCGACTCTGCGCAAGACGATGCAACCGGTGAATGCTTACATCCTGCAAGGCGGGGGGCTTCACACTATTTGCCTTTTCGTCTCTTCAAGTCTTCATTGCACTGCTCAACTGCTCAGCTTGACTTGAGCTGGAATGTCTCATGGATGTTTTTTTCTTTTTTTCAATATATCAAAGCTTAGCAGATATAATGAGAGCATTTGAAACCTATCCAGGCAGCTCTGAAAGGGACTCAATGTACGAACTGCCCAATTTAAAGGTCCCCTAGTCGGACTAGAGTAACCACAACGTCGCTTGCGCCCTCCATTGTTGTGGGAGAGGGTCGACTAACTAGTATATATTTTATTTCGGAGCCGCAGCTCCAGGCACTTTCATCGTACCATCCTCCCTCCGAGTGTGGTGACCCTCCTGATCTTCGTTCTTCCTTGTCCAATTTCCTCCGTTTCTTCTTCC
>Ga0307489_10000749_pt1 | contig 20484 bp, 18 predicted proteins | sample SB12metaG_FD_202247 | JGI IMG/M metagenome (GOLD analysis project Ga0307489, IMG submission 202247) | Sea-ice brine microbial communities from Beaufort Sea near Barrow, Alaska, United States - SB 1.2 | ecosystem: Environmental > Aquatic > Marine > Coastal | place: USA: Alaska | collected...
ATATTTTATGTAACCAAAAGGTAATGTATGCTTTAAGTCAATAACTTATAATTAAATTTACTACATTTATGAATAATTGTAAATCAATAAAAAAATGAAAAAATTAGCAGTATTAATTATTACAGTTACACTAATGAGTTGTCAACAACCTGTAAAAGAAGTGGTTCCAAAAACAATAGGGTATGATATTACTGAGGGGGTGAAGACACCAATTTATGGTGGAAACCTCTCTACCGTTGAAGTTTGGGAAAAATATATTAAGGCGCATAATGAGAAAGATTTAGAAACTATTCAAAATTTGAATGCAGAACAGAAATTTGAAGTAACGACGGCTAAAGGAGGGGTTTTTAAAAGTTCAGAGGAACATATCAATGCTTTAAAAAATTGGTTTGAGAGTGGCGAAAACCCAAAATGGACAACTAAATTTCTCATAGCCAATACCTTTACAACAGCGGAAGGTGTGGTAAAACAATGGGTTACTTCCGGACACAAATTAAGTGTATTGAAGGAGCGTGACACCCTGAAGTTATTTCAAGTACACGATGCGCTTATTGTAAACGGGAAAGTACAGAATTTCTCTGTGAGTGAAAGTGTTCGTACAGAATAAGAATGATAACACAGCAGATGTTTATTAAAATGGGGATTCATAGTCCCTTTTTTTTTGATTTCACCATATCTTTATTAAGACGTGGTGTTTTTTTTGATATACGTTTGATTACTCAAATAAACTATCAATATTAGAATATCTATCTAATAAATGCCCACTCTTAAAACTTTTTATATTAGTAATTTTATTTTCTAACGAGTTCTAACAAACCTCAACAAAAAATATATTAGTAGTATTCAATTAAAAAAAAGGCATAACCTTTAGTTATACCTTTTTAATGAAAAGTCTTTTTACTATGAGTAAAACTTTATATTAATCCCATAGCAATCATTTGCCTATTTGATAAGTTTGCTAAAATTCCTTTTTTACGATTATATTCTCTTATATCCCCGTTTAGAGTGAATAGTCTAATTAAAGCCCAAAATCCAAGACCACCAAAAGTAACATAAAACAAGAATTGCATTCCAATTTTATCCATAGAACCATAGCTCCATCCAAGGAATAAATATAGTAACCAAATTACTGTTGAGTTTAATTTATTTGATTCATAAATCATTAAATTTTCTACTGATTCTTCCATCGTTTTTATAATTTTATTACTCCACTTATAGGCGTTTGAGAAACAAACATAATATTTTAATTTAAGAACAAGTTTAAAACAACTTTTTTAGATAGTTTTACTTGAACCAATTCCTTTTTGTGTTCTAACTAAATCTCAATTTATAATCCTTGCTGATTAACGGTTTCCGTTTTATTGTTTTTTTCTAAAAGACTAAACTCGTGTAATGTCATAAATCTGTTTTAAATTAGTTAACCGAAATATTTAAACTAATTAGTTATAATACTGCAATATCCAACACATAATACCTTATTACATTAGAAATTGTATGCGATAAAAGGAACTAATCTTTATTAGCATCTGATTACTGCTTAGCTACTACATCAAAGGCATATCTTCTTCTTTTAATTCAGCTATTTCAAGCCCTCTTAAATAGGCTAGTGGCTGCATATCTTATTTAATCATTAAAATTTTAATATTTATTATTTCGGAAATCTATTTTTCTAAATAGGGTCTATCCTAGACATCTTGTTAAAATTATAAGTATATTAGTTAAAAAAATATTATGAAAAAACTACTTTTTATTATGTTAATTTCCCCTCTAACCTTATTCGTTCCAATATCCATAAAATCAAAAGTTGAAAATGAAAATGAATAAAAAACATTTAATAAAGTATTCACTTGAATTTTTAGTGATAGTTTTGGGGATTTCAGTTTCTTTTTATTTTTCAGAATTAACTAAAAAAAATGATTTAAAAATTTTATCAATAAGTATTCAGCAAAATCTTTTGAATGAAGTTAATGAAATTGAAAAATATATCAGAGAGAGAGAAAAAGCTTTTTCTTCTGCCACTAAAACGATCACAGCGCTTCAAAATAAAAAAACTAATTTGAATAGCTTGAGATTATTAAATCAAGTTCCTGGTAATTTATTCAATATAAGAGGATTTAGCCCTCCCAATGCTATTTATAATTCTTTAGTAAGTGATGGTAATTTAGTACTTATAAAATCTTCAGAAATTAAAGAGGAATTAAGTAAAATGCACAATCAACACTTTTACCATATTAAATCAAATATAGAGGATGAGAATATAGCAAGAAAAAAAATTGTAGATTATTTTCAGTTTAAGTACCCTACGTTTTTTTTAGAAGGTCAGTTCAGTAAACAGAATGAAAATTATTTAATAGAAATTAAAAAAATAATCAATTCAGAATTAACACTTCAATCTTTTATTCACGAAAAAAAGGTGGCAATGATATTGAAAAATTTCGGTTTAAAAGGATATAATATTGCTTTAATTAAAGTTAAGAAGCTCTTATCTGAAAATTTATTGCAATTAAAATCATAGGCATATCTTCCTCCTTCAATTCAGGGAGTTCTAAACCTCTTAAATAGGTTAGAGAACCATTGATAGAAGAGTGATTTGGTTATCTAATAATTTACCATCTCATTATACCCTATCACGTCTGAAATGGTATTATATCAAATATTTAACACATTATTATAATCGCTAATAGTTTTAAATAAATTAAATTTAAACTTTACAAAAAAAGCTATGTTATTTTAATCAGCTAATAACCTATGATAAAATTCTTTAGAAAAAAACGATACGACCTGATGGAGAAAAAGAATACTGGAAAATATTTTAAATATGCAATTGGAGAAATTGTGCTTGTTGTTATAGGAATTTTAATTGCTCTTTCTATTAACAACTGGAATACGAATAGACTCAACAATAAATTAGAAAAAGAGATTCTTAATAATCTAAAGAAAGACCTAATATTAGAATTAGACAATTTAGACCATCACAAAACGATGCAAAATATTTGGATAAATAGTGGAATTGAAATTCTTAAAAACTATGACAGTAATGATGGATTTCTAGTAGACGAAAAGTTGCTGGCTTCCATAAATGATTTAATGATTAGAAATGCTTTTCTTCCAATTAAACCTACCTACCAAACCATTGAAAATACTGGTCAAATAAACCTTATAAATAACAGCAATCTTAAAGAGGAAATTTTAATTTATTATAAGGATATGTCTTGGTTTAGTAAAAACACAACAAATAATAATACGTACTTAGTAGACCAATTAGTAAATAATAAGTTAATCGAACTTACTTTTTTTCAAACGAATTCTTTTAGTAAAGAGATGAGAGAAGAATGGAAAGTACTTGATATTGACAACTACAAATTACAAAAATCAAATAGATTTATTGAGCAAATTCAGAAAGAATTGAATAACTCAGCCAAATCTCTAAATCTAATAAATGTAGTTAGTTTTAGAATGTTTCTAGCTAATATACAGATAGATTTTGTTCAAACATCAGAAAGTGATACAAGAAACTTGATAAAGAGTTTAGAGGTTGAATTGAATAAATAATATTACAAACACACAACACCATTTATAATCTATTACAAGTTTTATCCTACTTAAGAAAATCCTTGTATATTTTTATAAAACAATTGAAGTATATCAATCTTTTTGATTCTAGTTTTATTAGAGATAACAACGAAACTCATAAGAAAGGGCGTTTTATTTACTTTACTTGTTAAACTTTAGTACACCACCTCATTAAGGTAATTTATATTTGAAATTGTATGGTGTAAAAGGAACTAATCTTTATAAATATTAATTAGATGCCAACAGAGTTTCAGATTGAGACTGTTTAGTAAAAGAGAAAACCTCTTTTTAAAAAGAGGTTCATCTTGTTATTCAGTTGCACATCTGCAGCGCTGTTTTATCTCTAAAATAATAATGTAGTGAAATTTAATCACAAGGGTCTTCATAGTTAGTGACTGAATAAGTTATACCAGGATATAAATTTGTAGACAGTTTATCGTTTGTAACATTAAAAAAGAAACTTCTTTTATTTTGAGTATTTCCGTCTTTAAACTCTATAACTAACTTATCCTCATTCTCAATTAAAGAAATAGTAGTATTATCCTCAACACTATATCCCAAAGTACGTCTATCACACTCAACATAATCTTGCTGATAATTCACAAAAATTTCTTTCATAAATACTTTATCTAAAACTTCATTTGAGTTTTTAAAAGTTAAATATTCCGCATAATTTGTGTGATTAGGAGGAAAATTGTCAACCCTCCACATAACTCCATCATATTTTTCTAAAAAAGTTGGAACAGAGGCGTATACGTTATCATCAGAATCACAACCTAATAAACTAATCGCAAATAATAAATAAAGTAATTTTCTCATAATAGCTTTTTTGAATACAATAAATATTTTTGTTTTCTTTTGCAATGTTAACTGTTATCGTAGGATTAAGAATACGGAAAACCGCAATAACAACTGTGAATTTCCGCAATAATAGCATCATAAAATTTTAGAGAGAAAATAAGGTGTGATTATCTATTTATGCTTGCACACTTACTATCATAAAAACAGCTAACTACCAATAAGTTAAGTGCTTTTACTACTGTGTTTTTTACATTTTTTTTAACACTATTATTGACTTTGTATGTAATTTATCATCATTATTTCTTGCCGTTTTCTATGAGACCATTTGCTAAGAAATTGAATGAAAATTTCATGAATTAAAACGGAGCTTCCACCGTAAAACTCATTTTTTCATTTGTTGAAGGATGCAGGAATTCTATAAATTCTGCGTGTAAGTGCAATCTATTTTTTTTTACTCCGTATAAATCATCACCAATAATTGGTGTATTTAATCCATTTTTATGAGCGGCATGCACCCGCAGCTGATGGGTTCTTCCCGTAATTGGATAAAAATGTACGCGTGTTTTTCCGTTTTCTTTGTTGATAATTTTCCAATCTGTTTCCGCAGACTTTCCGTGGATAAAGTCTACTAACTGTTTGGGTCTGTCCTCTAAATCTACCCGCAAAGGTAATTTTATTTTTCCGCTGTTTTTAGATAAAACACCATCTAACAGGGCAACATATCGTTTTTTAATCGTTCTGTTTATAAACTGACTTTGCAATCCTTTATTGGCCTCTTTTGTTTTTGTGAGTAGTATAATTCCAGAAGTAGACATGTCTAATCTATGCACTATTAGTGGCCCCGTAGCGGCTGGATACTGCCTTTTAATTCTAGCATACACAGAATCTTTAATTTCTTTACCAGGAACCGATAAAAATTCAGCAGGTTTATTCACTGCAATTAAAACGGCATCTTCATAAATAATTTCGAGTTCTTGTTTTTCAGATACATTTTCTAACAACAAATTAGCATCCATTTTTACACCCGTTAACATGTGTGCTAAAATTGGCTTACACCTACCTTGGCAAGCAGGATAATAATTTTTATGCTGTCTAACATTCGCATTTGGTGCCATTCCCCACCAAAACTCTGCCATTGTAATGGGTGTTAAATTGTTTGCAAAAGCATATTGTAAGAGTTTAGGCGCAGCACATTCGCCAGAACCTGCAGGTGGCTTTATTGCAGGATTATCGAAAATATCTAACAAGTTTTTCAACTCTTTTTGTCGATTCAAAAATGCGTATTTACTAAATAATGTTTGCTGTAAATAGTTAGATTTTTCTTTTCTTTCTTTCTTAAGAAAGGCAATTTTATCCTCAAAAAGTAGGAACTCCTTACTAGCTTCTTGAATCTTGGCTTGATAGTATTCTTGTAATTCACTCAAAAAAAACTGATTATTATAGCTTTCTTGCATTAATTTTTCGGTCAACTCTTGAAATTCCACAGCACTTAAAATAGCAATTGATTTCTTCTTCTGAGCTTTCCGATCTGTCCTAGAAAGTTTCATTCTCTTTCTTTGAAAAGCTATATCATCCTCAATTTCTTTGGTTATTTTTTTTACGTATTTTTTTAAAGAGAGGTACTTTTTGTCTTCTTTTAAAATCCCTAGCTGTGCATTAATTGCGTCAATTTCAAGCTCTCCTTTTACATAAAAACTCCCTTCTGTCCTCATATTAAAAACAGGAGGAACAAACATTTCTGGTAAACTTTTATCTGCTAATTTCCCTGAAAAAGCGGCTAAATAACCCATTTGATTTTGTTCGTTTACTACTACTAAAACACCAAACATTTTACCAATAGCAAGTGCATTTAAAGTAGTTTTTAAACCAAAATTATGCTCAAAATCAGTTTGATTTTCTAAATACGCTTGCAATTCTTCAGTTGCAATTTTTGCTAAAATATGCGGTTCATAATAAAATGGAAATGTAAACTTTTCGGGAAGTGCTATCTCAGAAACCTCCGTTTTAAAATGTTTGAAGTATTTCAATTTTTCTTTAAAAGTTGTTTGATGCCAGAAGATAAAAAAGGTTTTATAGGCAAGCTGGTCATCATGGTTATGTCTTCTAAAATCGTGCTTTCATTTCCTAAGAACGCCAAAATTTTTTCGGGTGAATTTTTCTGAAAAATTTCAGTAAAAATTTCCTTGCCTGTCAGTTTTTCGGATAACAACACATCAATTAAGGTACGATCATACCAATTGTATAACTTATTTTCAAAAGAGGTATTTATATTTAAATTCTTATCTAATTTTATACGCGCTACAATTTCAGCAACATCTTTTTGAATAAACTGAAAAGTATAACCACTGCTTGCTTTTGTAAACCCTCCAGCGGTTCCGATATTTATAATATTTTTTTGAGGATTTTTCTTAAAATTTGCTAGAGACATCGGAATTACACCAAATTCTTCGTGAGAAATGCTATAATTATCAATTTTTAATTCTTCTTTAATGTACTTTTTTAGAGCAGTATTGTATGTTTCTTTGTCGAGCACAGTAGTTGTAAAAAGAGTGTATTCTATCAACGCTTCTGTGGCAGACGTTGGCAGTACATACATAAAAGTAGTGCCATTTTCTTGAGAGACTCCAAAATCCATCAATCGCCCCACTTCAGGAGTAAAAACAGGTTTTACTGTTTTAATTACCCAACCCTTAAAATGTTGTAAAAGTGAATTTTCTTTTGTTATTTCTGGGTTAAAAATGGCGGTAGAATTAAAAACCACCTTCCCTGAATATGAATTATCTGAAGTTTTTACAGACGCCGTACTTTCATCTGAGGTAATACTAACGATGCTTTCTTGTAAAAAAATAACGTTGGTAAATTTCTTGGCAAGATTGATTACAAAGTTATAGAAATCTATTCCTTGAATCATTTTGTACGTGTACGCACCTAAATCTAATTTTTTTTTAAAATCAGTGGAAATAAATTCTAATGTATTCCACTTAGCATGCACAATAGACTCAAATACACCTTCTTCTTTTTCCCAAAAACACCAAGTTCTATCATTGTAGTTCTTATTGTCTTTGTCTATAATTAAAATCGATTTATTTTGCAGCGTCGGTTCTTGTAATATTCTGTATAGCAGACTTAAACCTGCACAACCTGATCCTGCAATAATAAAATCGTATTTCATGTATGTGTTCTTATTTGTTTTTAATGGTCGAAAGCTATTTGCTGTACATAATTCCTTGGTTCAAAAATTGGAATCTGTAAGGTCCTAATTTTATCTCAAAAATCGATTATACCAACTTTCTTCAATAGGTATTTCCCAAAAATTGTCAAAATCTTGTTTTGTGGTAATCAAATTATCAAAAATAATAGATTTACCCGTTAAAGCTTTGTTTTTAAGCAATTTTTTAAAGTCTTTTAAATCTTTGTATTGCACGTGTTCCCCTTGTTTAAAACAAACATTCATTCTATCTAAAAGTGCTACTTCATAGCTTTCTTGAAGACTTAAAATAAAAGAAACAGAAGCCTCTATATCTGCATTATCAAGTGGTATCGCAATATCATCCGCTGTCAAAATAATAAATCTATTGTGCAAGAATTTATAAGAAGCTTTAAAACTTTCATCATCAGATTTCCAGCTTTCTATAAAAGTTTTTATTTTTTCTTCTATCTGTTCAACTTCATTTGGATAAAATTTTCTACTAGAAGGGTACACCCACACTTTAGCATCTTCAGGTATTTCTTCAAAATCTACAAACATTTATTTTAATTTAAAGTGCAAATATAGCCAAAAGAAAAACCGCAGACTGAAAATGAGTTTGCGGTTTTTATATTAATTTAAAAAAGACTATACTTTTTGTTTGTAAAGCTTCTTCGCGATACTCACAAAATCTTCTTGTACGCTTTGCCCTTTGTCTTTATTGTACCAAACCTGTAAATCTTGTTTGAATTTTGGATCAAGTGCACCATTTTTTTCCTTATAATCTGCTACCATTTTGGTTGCTATCGAAGGTCTTGGACCCCAAGAATCGATTACATTATTGTCTTTGTCTAAAGCAATTAACTTAGGAATACTTCGACCACCATTCGTTAAAAATAAATCCATCAGCGCTAAATTTTCATCTCTTAAAACTACTTTTAAAGCGATATGATCTGCAGTTGCCGCAATTTTATTTAAAACCGGTAAGTTTTGTGCAGCATCACCACACCAACCTTCTGTAATGACCAGCCAAGTTTGCGGTTGTTTAATTTTCTGGAATTCCTGAATTGTTTCTTCAGAAATTTTTATTTTTTTATCTAAACGGTCCATTCTTCGATCATTTAACAAACTGTACTTTGTTAAGTCCTCAGATTGCTCTGGCCCTGTAGATTTTCCCTCCGCTAATAAATTATGAACTAATGCTTTGTAGTCGGTGTAGGATATCGTTTTTCTTAAACTATTTTCTATAATTTCTTTCATAATAAAAAGTGCTAAACTTACAATTTTAGACGCACTATTTACTAAAACTTACACCTTACATTTTAGTCTTTTATATTTTCAAGCATGTCTGTTGTCATAGCAGATAAATCAAATTTGTGTTCCCAATTCCAATCTTGTCTAGCATCTGAATCGTCAATAGAAGAAGGCCAACTGTCTGCTATTTCTTGTCTGAAATCTGGTTTATAAGATATTTTAAAATCGGGAATGTATTTTTTAATTTCTGATGCCATTTCTTCTGGCGTAAAATCTATTGCAGCTAAATTATACCCAGTTCTAAGTTTCACATCAGACGGCTTGGCTTGCATTAGTTGAATGGTAGCAGATACAGCATCATTCATATACATCATTGGCAAACGTGTTTTTTTAGATAAAAAACATTCATAAGCTCCCTCTCTTAAAGCTTTAAAATAAATATCTACCGCATAATCTGTGGTACCTCCTCCTGGTTTTGTTTTCCAAGAAATAATACCAGGATAGCGTATAGTTCTTACATCTACACCATATTTTTCATGGTAATAATTGCACCAAAACTCACCTGCAAGTTTACTAATTCCGTAAACGGTACTAGGCTCCATAATGGTTTTCTGTGGCGTGTTTTCTTTCGGTGTTGTCGGTCCAAAAACAGCAATAGAACTTGGCCAAAACACTTGTTTTATGTGTTTTTCTTTTGCTAAATCTAAAACTCCTAACAGCGAATTCATGTTCAAATCCCAAGCTTTCTTTGGAAACTGTTCTGCAGTAACAGACAACATCGCCGCTAATAAGTATACTTGAGACACGTTGTATTTTTTAACTACTTTTAAAACAGCTTCTTTGTCTGTTGCATCAATAATTTCGAAAGGGCCAGAAGTCATCATTTCTTCACCTCCTTCTCTAATATCTGAGGCAATAACATTGCTATTTCCATAAATAACACGCAACTCTTGAGTTAGCTCGTTACCAATTTGACCACTAGCACCTATAATTAAAATAGTTTCACTCATGTATACATTGAATTAAAATCAGAGCAAAGGTACTTAATTTAAGTATTTGTGCTTAATTATTCAGGAATTTATATGGCCTTTTTATGATGCTTTCTTAAAAAGAAAATTTCCTGCTATTAATTTGTGTATTTTTACTTTTTAAATTGAACTGTGAAATATATATACCTTTTATTGCTAAGTGTTTTTATACTTTCTTGCGGAAATAATCAAGAAAAAGAAAAAAGAAAAAAAAGAAAACCGCTCATGAGTTTACTTCAGACGCATAGCGCAACAGAAAATATTAAACCCATTTTTTTAAAGGAAGTAAAAGATTGGAACGAGTTAAAAGCAATTGATTCCTTTTTTGTAAAGTTTAGAGAAATTTCTCCCAATGAAATATTAAGCAACGCTATAGAATTAAAAGATTTAATTAAAAGCTTAAAAGACAGCGTAAAACCTACTATTTTTGATGTACGTTCTTTAGATGCAAGAATTAATATTCTATATACTGAAGTTTTAAGAATGGCAGATTTAACAGCAATAGAGGCCATACAAGCAACAGAAGTAAACATGCAATTAGACAAAACTATAGCTGCATTTTCAAACGTTACCATTAAAATAAATACCCTTTTAGAGAAAATTAGTTTTGAAAGCGAAATTGATATCGATACTGAGTTTATTGGTTTAGATAGCACAAAAATCGATATTATTTCTAAAAAAACAATAGATTTAAACCTCAAAAAAGAAAGCATTAATAAGCGTAATTTGAAAAAGAGTCCAAGAAGAAGACAAGGTTCCTGAAAAAAGTACTGATTTTCTTTTTAGCCATCTCATTTTTTACGCTTGTGGGAACATAAAAGTGGCTAAAGTTCATAAAGATGCGATACAAACACAGATAAACATACTCTTAGTAAGCTGGCACCAAGCAGCAACAGCTGTAAATTTTGTTGGTTATTTTAATAAAATGGACAGCACTTCTGTTTTATAGGAAACGCCGCAGAAGAAAATTGGACTAAAACAGAATTCAAAAGTTTTAATAAGCCTTGCTTTGAAAAAGGCAAAGCATGGTCTTTTGAGGCCTTAGAACGCACTGTTTATATAAAAAAACAAGAAATTTTATTTGGTTCGATGAACTTTTATCCACTTGGATGGGAACTTGTAGAAGTTCTAGAGTGCTTCGAAAAAAAAACAATACATGGAAAATTAAGCAATATGTACTGTCAGTTCCAATACCTAATAATGACATTCAATCGATAATTTTAGCCAAAAAAAGAACGCTTCAATGTTCTTAAAAAAGTATCAGAAATAGTTTTTTAAGAAGCTATTTCCTGCTTTCGCCACTCGCTTTTTTAACTCCTCAAAAGAGCTCAAAAAAAAACCCAATCAGAGCTTAACATATTTATAAACTAACTATAAAAGTGCACTATAGCCACTTATTTCTCAATAAATTTAATCGCTTTTTTTAAAAAAAATTACATCTAAAAACATCAAAGATCTATGCATCCATAAGTAGCTCTTTTTCTACCAATCTACTGTTTAAAAACCCAATTTTATATCTTTAGCCGGCAATCAAAAACACATAAAAATAAAGTGCTTTATTTGCGCTTTTGTACTTACACATATTGTTGCGAAACAACCTATACGTTTTAAAGAGCAAATGTTACGCTACGCTAAAAATTACAACTTTATAGGAACAGAAAATTAAAAAAAATAAAATATATAAACTCAAAAAACCAACGCTTTTCAGCATCGGTTTTTAGGTTTTTTAAAACAGGCTTCACAAAGTCAAAGATTTCTTATGAGCAGATATACCCCGCAGGCTTTTAAAACCTTTGAAGTCTATGAACATTCTAATAAATTATTTAGTGCTTTCTGTTTGTCATTCCTGCGAAGACAGGTATCCCTTATTGGCGGATTATCAGTTCAAAAGAAACGAAGAAGGTTAAGAAACCACTTCATTTACAACTTTATAAATCAAATCATTTTCAAAACCTTTTCTCATTAGAAAATCAATTAATTTTTTCTTTCTTTTATAAATATTAGGTTCAGAAATTACGTTATTTCTGTTTTCTGTAATGCGGTAAATCGTTGCAATGTATTCAGTTTCATCAATTTCTTTTAACGCTGTTTTTAAATTATATGCAGAAATATCTCTAAATTTTAGTTCTCGAACAATGCGCTGTTTTCCCCAGCTTTTGATTCTAAATTTTCCACGGGCGTAACTTTTGGCAAAACGTTCTTCATTTAAAAAATTATCTTTCATCAAACTTAAAAGAATCAATTCTCTAGCTTCGGGAATTAGATTGTAATCGCGCATTTTTTGTTCTACCTCCTTGTGACATCTATCCTGGTATACACAATAGTTTTCTAACTTTCCTTTCAGTTGGTTCACAGTAAAAGACTTTTTCTTCTTTTCAAACATACGCTCGAAAATACAAAAAGAGGATGAAAGCTAACTACTTTCATCCTCTTTAAATATCAAATTAAATTTTAATTGATTTCTTAAACCTCATTTTTTAACAACCCTTTTAATCTCATTTTAAACTTTGTAACTAAGAAAAATAAGATAGGCACTACGATTAATGTTAAGAAGGTTGCAATGAATAAACCATATATCACTGTTTTTGCTAATGGACCCCAAAAAACAACATTGTCTCCTCCCATATAAATATTAGGATCAAATTCACTAAACAAGGTAAAGAAATTAATATTCAAACCAATTGCCAGTGGAATTAAACCTAAAATAGTGGTAATAGCTGTTAATAAAACGGGTCTTAAACGGGCTTTTCCTGCCTTTACAATTGTTTCATATAAGCTGTTTAATGGCAAATATGCTGCTTCAGAAATACCATCTTGTAGTTTTCTTCTGCTGATTAACAACTCGGTATAATCTAATAAAACCACCCCGTTATTCACAACAATTCCTGCCAATGAAATAATACCAACCATCGTCATCATAATTACAAAAGGAGCTCCTGAAATAACCAAACCTCCAAAAACACCAATAAAACTTAAAAAGATTGCCAACATGATAATTCCTGGTTTTGAAACCGAATTAAATTGGAAAATTAGGATAAAGAAAATCAACATCAATCCTGTAAGAAAGGCACCATTTAAAAAGTCTTGTTGCTTTTTCATTTCCTCTATTTGTCCTGTATAGTCGATATGAATTCCTTTCGGTAAATTACTAAAACTCTTCATAGAATTCTGAATTCTAGAAACAACAATACCTGCATCTGTTTCTCCTGGAGATAGAGAAGAATAGACGGTTACCACTCTTTTTACATCTTTGTGTTTGATGGCACTAAAACCAGAACTATTGGTTTGAGAAGCTACCGCCGAAACTGGTATTTCTTTAATTTTACCAGTTGCCGGATCTCTAAACGTCATTTTCTGATCAAAAACAGCACTTTTATTATAGCGGTCTTCTTTATTAAAACGAACGTAGATGTCATAATCTTCGCCGTCTTTTTTATAAATGCCGGCTTTGTTTCCAAAAATAGATGCTCTTAATTGTTGCCCCACTTGGCCAGCAGAAACACCTAATTCTCCTGCTTTTTTACGATCTACCAAAACCTGCATTCCAGGTTTTGATTTATTTACATCAATTTTTAATTCATCTACACCAGAAATACTTTGCGTATTTAAGTAATCGCGCATTCTTTCTGCTGTAACAATCAACTCTTCGTAATCTTCGCCATTCAATTCAATATTTATAGGAGCACCTGTTGGCGGTCCATTAGCATCTTTTTCAACTGAAATTATGACACCAGGATAGATCCCTACCAATGCGGCTTGCACTTTTTGCCTTAGCACCTCACTGTCTTCTCCTTTTCTGTATTTATACTCACGCATAGAAGCGGTGATTTTTCCTTTGTGTGGCATTTCTGCAGAAGAGCCTCCATCTGTTTGCGGGTTCCCAGCACCTTCACCTACTTGAGAAACGGTGCTTTCTACCATAAAGTTGTACCCATTATTAGTATACATGTCTTGATTTAAAACACGGTATACTTTCTGTTCAACCTCTTTCGTTATTTGATTTGTTTTCTCGATATCTGTTCCCTCTGGATATTCGATATACACAATAATTTGATTTGGTTTATTGTCTGGAAAAAATTCAACTTTAGTTCGTTGTGATTCTAAAGACCAACCGAAAGCAGCAAAAGCTACAAAAAGTAATGCGAAAGTTCCTGTCACCAAAACATAAGGTCTCCAACCAGAAAGGGCTTTTTTCAATTGTCTTTCATACCAGTTTTCTAAAGAAACTAAGGTGTTTTTTTGAAAATAATTCGCAGCTTTTCTTAAAACCAATCGATACAACCACAACATGATTGCTGTAAATAGAATAAGCGTTCCTAATGCATTATAGGAACCACCAAAAAAGAAGATTAACAGCCCAATAACGGCCATAATACCTGTAAGTTTGATGATGCTTTTTAACGGCATGTCTTTATCTTCTGTGCTCATAAATTGAGATACCAATACCGAGTTAAAGAAAATGGCTACAAATAAAGAAGAACCTAAAACAATAGACAGTGTGATTGGTAAAATAACCATAAACTGTCCCATCACTCCTGGCCAAAGCCCTAGAGGAATAAACGCGGCTACGGTGGTTGCTGTAGAAATAATAATAGGAAATGCAATTTCTCCAATTCCTTTTTTAGCAGCTTCGGTTCTTGACATTCCCTCCTCATCCATCAAACGATACACGTTTTCAACAACCACAATTCCGTTATCTACTAGCATTCCAAGTCCCATAATTAAACCGAAAAGCACCATTGTATTCAAGGTATATCCGAGTGCACCTAAGATCATTAAAGACATAAACATCGACATTGGAATTGCAAAACCAACGAAAAGTGCATTTTTAAATCCTAGGAAAAACATCAAAACAATGACCACTAAAATAACGCCAAAAATAATATTATTTACCAAATCGTCTACTTGGCCAATTGTTTTTGGTGATTGATCATTTGCAATCGTGACTTTTAAATCTTTTGGGAAAAAATCTTTTCTAGCATTTTTTACAATAACGCCTATTTTATCTGCGGCAGCAACCATGTTTTCTCCAGACCTTTTCTTAACATCCAGCATCACAACCGGCACACCACTTTCTCTTGCATAGGTAGTTTTATCTTTGTCTTTAAAAGCTATTTGTGCAACATTTTTAAGATAAATAGGATTTCCATTTTCTGATTTGATCACAAAATCCCCCAACTCTGAGGGTTTGTCAATTTCACCAATAATTCGCACGGTTCTTCTTTGCTGACTGGTAATAAAATTACCTGCAGACATGGTTACATTTCCACGTTTTATAGCATTGGTGATATCATCAAAACTAACTTTTGCAGCCATCATTTTGTAAATATCTACCGCAACTTCGATCTCTTTATCTTGTGCCCCACGAATATCTACCTTCTTAATTTCGGTTAAATCCTCAATTTCATCTTGTAGATATTCTCCGTATTCTTTTAATTTTGAAACCGGATAATTCCCCGATATATTAATATTTAGAATTGGTACTTCCTCAGACATACTTAGTTCAAAAACATTAGGAGTTACTTTTGCACCATTAAATGTTGGCCAGTCTTCACCTGCCGCTTCCTGATCTATTTCATCTTTTACTTGCTGTTTAGCTTTTTCAACTGCAATACTTTCGTCAAATTCTACGGTAATAATCGAGTAATCTTCCTGAGAAGTAGACTTGATTTCTACCACATTACTAACCGATTTTAATCGATCTTCTAAAGGATTCGTTATTAACTTTTCTATGTCTTCTGCAGTATTCCCAGGATAGATAGAACTAATATAAATTTTTGTTTCATTTATTTCTGGAAAGTTCTCTCTAGGCATCGTAAAATATGCGGTAACCCCTAAATAAAGGATTAAAAGCATTGATACATAAATGGTTGTTTTGTTGTTTATTGCCCAAGAAGAAAGTTTAAATTCTTTCTCTACTTGTTTTTTTTTATCCTCCATTTTTCTACTATTTAGTAATCACTTTTACAACCTGTCCGTTTGTTACACTTCTTGCACCTTCCATTACTATTTCAGCCCCTGCTAAAAGGTTTTTAGTTACTTCTATTAAGTCCCCTTGTGTTTTTCCCGTCTCAATAATTAAGCGCTCAGTAATGGCTTCGTCATTTTCATTTTTATCTTTTACAATGTAGATAAATTGTTCTCCTTTTGCATTTTCAGAAATGATACTCTGCGGTATTAATAATGCGTTTGTATTTGTGTAATCGTTTAATTTTAATTTCGCTGTTAAGTTTGGTTTTACTTTTCCATTTAAGCTTGGTACCCCGATTTCTATTTTAAAAGACCTATTGTTTGGATTTATATAGTTACCAACTTGTCTAATTTTAGAATGTACTATTGCCCCCAATACAGGGAAACTTACTTCAACAGCCTTGTTCTCTGTGATATTTCCAATGTAAGTTTCTGGAACGTCTGTTTCAATGTACATATTAGAAAGGTTTATAATTCTAAAAATTTCTGATCCCGCTCCAGGAGCAACCACAGTACCTTTCTCTTTAAAAATATTGTCTATAATTCCTGAAAAAGGCGCATTAATTGTTGCTTTCTCTAACTGATTTTTTAATTGATTTACAGCACTTTTCTGAGTTTCGTAAGATGTTTGCGCTTGTAAAAATTGAATTTCTGATCCAATTTTCTGATTCCACAATCTCTTTTGACGTTCATAGGTTGTTTTTGCCAATTGTGCATTTGCGTTCAATTGTGCTAATTGTTCTGACATTCCTCCATCATCAATTGTTGCCAAGGCCTGACCTTTGGTAACCTCCTGCCCTTCTTTTACAAAAACACTTTTTAAAACTCCAAGCATTTCTGGATATATCAAAACATTTTGCTTTGTTTGCACGTTCCCTTGTAGTTCAATAAAATGTGTAAACGTTGCTACTTTTACTTTAAAGGTTGTAATTAAAGGAATGTTTTTATTCTGGTTTAAATCCTCTAACCAATTGTTTAATTTTTCTAGCTCTGCAGAAAACTTAGCCTGTTTAGCATCAATTTCTGTTTTTTTAGATTGTATTTGAGTTGCATCATTAGTTGCTAAAACAGCTTCAACAGAAACGTCTTTTTGGTTTCCGCAGGAAGTGCAAATTAGTGCGGTTAAGAATGTTACATATAGATATTTCATAATTGGTAAGTTATTTAATTGGTACGTTTAATGCGTTTTCTAAAGTTGCCTTTGTTGCAATTACATCTAACATAGATTGAATGTAGTTTTGCTGTTGCGTGTATAGTTGATTTTGTGCCTGTAATAAATCAAAACTAGAAGAGATTCCCTCAAAAAACTTGATACGCTGTTTCTTTTCTATTCTTTCTGCCAGGCCAATATTTTTCTTTGAAGTCTGATAATTTTGGATACTTAATTGATATTCGTTTTTTGCTTTTTGTGCCTGTAAAGAGAGTCTTTTTTTGGCTTCTTCTACTCTTAAATCTGCCGTTTCTAAAGCTATTTTGGCTTGTGCAGTTTTAGCTCTTCTTCCAAAGCTACTAAATATTGGAACATTTAAACTTACCCCTAGTAAAGAGGATGCAAACCATTGTTGATCGCTGTTAAAAAACGAAAAAGAATCTGAAAAAGCCTGACTTCCATAATTTACAAATGCACTTAAAGTTGGTAAATATTTACTTTGTTCTAATTTCATCATTAAGCGTTTTGTTTCTCGGTCATTTTCAGAGATTTTAAAATCGATGTGGTTGACAAACTTAAATGCAGTACCAATCAAATCTAAGTCGATATTTTTTTCTACCAATCCATCTAAAGAATCTGTAAGAATTAGCGCGCTATCAATAGCATTTCCTAAAGAAAGATTTAGCATTTGGTATGCAATCCCTTTCATTCGTATGACGTTGTTCAATTGGTTTTTAACGTTTCCTAAAGTAATTTCTAATTGCTCTACATCTTCTTCTTCGTTAAATCCGTTTTCATAAGTTATTTGGGCATCCCTAAAACTTTTCTGTAAAATTTTAATATTTTCTTTCAAAATGGAAATGCTTTTTTGGGTAACTAAAACATTGCCGTAGGCATTGATAACAGCCTCTCTAGTGACCATTGCTGTTTTTTCTTGTGCCTGCTTAGAAATTTTTAAGAACGTTTTAGATGCCTGTAACCCGACAAGGTAAGAACCGTCAAACAAAAGTTGAGTTAGCGTTACAGAAGCATTTATATTTTGTTTTGTTCCAAAAACTACTGGAATATAACCATCAGGTGCCGTTGGAGTGCTATTTGGAGTTAAATCAAAAAAATCTTCAACAGTTTCCACTACAGAGGTTGTGTTGTCAAATGCTACAGCTGGCAATAGGGAAACCGGTTGTCTTAAAAAATTTTGATAATCTGCTTTTGCATTTATTTGAGGCAAACCAATGGTAGTCGTTTCCCAAACCTTTTCTTTAGCAGCCTCAATATCATTTTTAGCTATTTTTGCCTGGTAACTGTTTTCTAAGGCAAAACTGATGGCTTCTTTTAAAGACAGCTCTTGAGCCTTTTCTTGTGCGTTTGCAACACATATAAGAAAGAAGGTAAAAATTACTGATACTAATTTTTTCATTGGATGTTTATTTCTGTGTTAATTGTTTTTTTAATTCTTGTAATCCTTTTTCTGTTGAGATGCCTCTTAAATGATACTCTAAATAATGATTCATTAATGTATTCATAGAATAATCTGTTAAAGGAAATAAATCTTTGTCTTTAATGCCAACCATGCCGTTAAAATAAATCCTAGAAATAAATTCTAAATCTATACTTTTCCTATACAAACCGTTTTCAATTCCTTTTTTTAAATTATTTAATACACACACCTGCATTACGTGAAATTGTTTTTGGGTTAAAGAGGCATATATTTTAGGGTAATATTTTTGAAGTTGATATTGCGGCGAAGACTTTTCGTCCTTTAAATTTCTCATAATAAAACGTTTTATTGAAAAAATTTCTTCAATAGGATTCATTTTTAAAGCACAAATACCATCAATACCACAACTAACGGTATCAAACATGTAATCTGTTACTGCAGCAACTAATTCTGTTTTATTTGCAAAATACTTATAAATGGTTTTTTTTGAAACCCCTAGTTTACTTGCAATCTCATCCATTGTAACACTCTTAAAACCTAAGTTTAAGAACAGTTCATTTGAGGTTTCTAATATTATATATTTCATAATTCGAGTGCAAAGGTACGCATGGAAACTTTAGAAACAAAAAAAGTTTCCAAAGTTTTATTTATTTTTTAACGTTTCATTCTTGAAGTAGTATTTCTTTGTATTATTTTTACAGAAAATTATCGATTTGGACATTTTACATTATCAAAAGGAATTTTTATCTTATTTAGCCTCAAAAGATTGGATTCATGAGCCTAAAAACCTGTATGAACCCATAGATTATATTTTAAAGTTAGGAGGAAAGCGCATTCGACCAGTGTTAACTTTAATAGCTTCAGATATTTTTTCTGATGATTTTAAAAAAGCATTACCTGCAGCATTAGCGGTTGAAGTTTTTCATAATTTTACATTGATTCATGACGATATTATGGATGCTGCCCCCATGAGAAGAGGGAAAGCAACTGTTCATGAAAAATGGGACACCAATACAGGAATTCTTTCTGGAGACGCGATGCTAATCTTGGCATATCAATATTTTGAAAACTATGAACCTATTGTTTTTCAAAAATTAGCAAAACTGTTTAGCAAAACAGCGCTAGAAGTTTGTGACGGACAGCAATTAGATGTAGATTTTGAAACTAGAAACGATGTAACCATACCAGAATATATTGATATGATTCGGTTAAAAACATCGGTTTTAGTTGCAGCAGCCCTAAAAATGGGTGCTATTGTTGCAGAAACAAATGATGATAATGCCAATTTAATTTATGATTTTGGTTTAAACCTGGGACTTGCTTTTCAGTTACAAGACGATTATTTAGATACGTTTGGTAATTCAGAAACGTTTGGTAAACAAATAGGCGGTGATATTATAGAAAATAAAAAAACCTATCTATATCTTAAAGCATTAGAAATTTCTAATAAAGAGGATAAAGGAAAATTAAAATATTTATATAGAAAAAAAATAAAAGAGAACACAGTAAAGATTGCGGATGTTCGCAGAATTTTTCAGTTAAATGATATTCCTTTATTAATAAAACAAGAAATAGAAAATTACACAGAAAAAGCATTTGATACTTTAACTAAAATGGACATTAAAGATGCAGACAAACAGCGTCTTAAATATTTTGGGTTGTGGCTAATGAATAGATCTGTTTAAGATTCTTGTTTTTTATTGTGTTTTTTTAAAATAAAGAGTACATTTGCAGCCAATAATTTTGGTCTCATAGCTCAGTTGGTTAGAGCACCTGACTCATAATCAGGTGGTCCTTGGTTCGAGTCCAAGTGGGACCACTTTATGACACAAGCCTTACAGAAATGTAAGGCTTTTTTTATGGGTTTGGGTTAAACATAGGTTAAACATTTTTGGTTTATCTATATTTGTAATGCTTACCCAAAACTTTTTTTATGCAGTCTTCAAATTCTACACTTTCTTTTTATTTTGATATGTTATTCGTTAATGGTATACAATCCGTTAAAGATGGTTTTATAGGGAATTCTACTTTACAAGAAAATGGTTACTCCTACCTTCAAGGATATAATTCTTATATGAAAGAA
>Ga0307489_10000750_pt1 | contig 20475 bp, 30 predicted proteins | sample SB12metaG_FD_202247 | JGI IMG/M metagenome (GOLD analysis project Ga0307489, IMG submission 202247) | Sea-ice brine microbial communities from Beaufort Sea near Barrow, Alaska, United States - SB 1.2 | ecosystem: Environmental > Aquatic > Marine > Coastal | place: USA: Alaska | collected...
ATGAGGAGGAAAGGAATGAGGAGGAGCAGGAGGAGGAGGTTGAGAAAGGGAGGGAGGAGGAGGTGGAGGAGGAGAAGGAGGAGGAGGAGCGGGAGGAGCAGGAGGAGGCGGAGGGGGAGGAGGAGGAGGATGGGGAGGTGGGCGTGGGGAAGGCGAAAGAGAGGGAGGCGGAGGAGGGGGACGCCAACGTTGGTGAGGGCGGCGGCGGTGGCTGAGCGCTACTGAGTGGATGACTTTCAGTTTAGACGAGATGAACTCGGCTCTTTCATAGCAACAATAACGATAGTCGATAGCTACATAGTCTAGATACTGCATCATAAACTTGTTCCAGTGTTCGCACCTTGATCTTGCTTTGATACATGCCTAGATCACAACTCCGGACCAGAATGGTGGATGGGGTTGCTGTAATGCTTACCATGTGAGCGCCTTCTGGCTGTTTGAACTTTAATCAATGATTTTAACAAAAAATCAAAAGTAGATCGTAACGCCAAATCAGTACGGTGGATGGAGTTGGTTGCATGCTCATCATGTGAGGGTGACGGGAGGCTTCGTGATCTGTCGTGAATAGTTTCTGCCGCGAATCACACGGTGAGCACCTACATCTCCGTAGCACGGGTCACGTCACGGGGGCCAAGGTGACAGCCTGGTGCCTCCTCATACACGAGGAGGCGTCTCATCCTAAAGCATCGCCTTCTAAAACGCTGATAGACCCCCCTCCACGACGCACATCTTCCCCGCCGCGCACATCCCCTTGCACCGCACGCCGTCCTCCCAACAGTACCTGCTCGTGCCCTCAGTGCAGCGGCGCAAGTTGAAAATGAATAAATAACTTGAAAGCAGCTCATCATGTTATAGCTGCCAGCGCCGAAAAAGCCAGGTCAACCCAGGGTCAACTTCGGGTCAACCTGCAGTCATCCTGGGGTCAACCTGGTTTCAATATGGGGTCAATATGGGGTCAACCTGGGGTCAACCTGGGGTCAACCTGGGGTCAACCTGGGGTCAACCTGGGGTCAACCTGGGGTCAACCTGGGGTCAACCTGGGGTCAACCTGGGGTCAACCTGGATTCCACTCTGGGTGAACCTGCAGCGCCCTACCTCGGGGCTCCCCGGCGCCAGCTGGCACACCCCCGCCGAGCACGTGCTGGCGATGAGGCTCAGAGCGCTGTGCATCTCCTCTATACAGGGCCGAGTAAGCAACGCTCACCGCGTCATACGATCTGCTACGTGGCGAGAGACGCAGAGAGAGTTGCTTGGGCCCCCGCAACGTGGCGAGCTGGTTCAGTGGTCCTTGCCGGGAACTCATAATCGTTCCACTTCCAGCTCAACTTGAGCCGTCCTGTCTCTAACCCCAGTTATATCCCAAGTTCCAATATTCCATTGGGGTGCTCAAGTAAGCTGAATGGTTCGAGTGGTAGCTGCTGGTCCCTGCCGTGAGTTTCTGCTCCTCGGCGGCGACGCAGTTTGCATGGAACGTGAACGGGTCCACGCCCAGGCCCCAGCACGCGCTGCTGAAACTCTCCGGCAGGTCGCACGTGTTCATCGCCTCCCTTCAACTATGGCCACACACATGATACGACGACGTTCAAACTCAGCGTGAGATGCTCGTCACGTCATAGGATGAGGAGGAGGAGGAGGGGGAGGAGGAGAAGAGGAGGAAGAGGATAATGAGGAGGGTGAAGTGGGGGAGTAGGAGGATGAGAAGGAGGAGGAGGAGGAGGAGGAGGAGGATGAGGAGGAGGAGGAGGAGGAGGAGGAGGAGGGGAGGAGGAGAAAGAGGAAGAGGAGATGGTGGCGAGCATTATGCGACCCCGCCAGGGCTTCCCCGCGGAGTCTTGCACGAGCTGGGTCATGATGCCGAAGTCGAGGTCCTCGGAGTCGGCGCCGCGCTGTAGGGCCTGGCAGATATAGCTTGTCACGTCAGAGGATGCCGTTTGATTTGTGAAACGAGGGTTCGAAGTGTGGTGGATGACGTAGCAAGCATTATATGTCAGGCCCTACCGCGCTGCCCCACGGCGCGCAGGAAGGCGATGACTGCGGGGGTGTTGGTCAGCACCACCTGCCCGCCGTTCACGCTGTACTTGGAGGCTGAGTCGTGAGGGATCAGCTCCAGCTCGGGGAATGGGGCGGCAGGCGTCGCGACGACGGCGGGCTCGGCGGCAGCAGCAGTGGCGGAAGAGTCGTCAGTGGCGGCAGTGTCGTCAGCGGCGGGCTCGGCCGCGGCGGAGGCGTCAGCAGCGGCCACGACGGCGGTGTCGGCGGCGGTGGCGTCGGCGGCGGTGGTGTCGGCGGCGGTGGCGGCGGCGGTGATAGCGTCAGATCCAGCGGCGAAGGCGGCAGTTGTGGCGGCGGCGGGGTCGGCGGGGTCGGCGGCGGCGGTGGAGTCGTCAGCGGCGGCGGCGGAGCTGAAGTCGGTGGTGACATCGGGGGAGTTGTTAGAGTTGGCGAAGGAATCGTTCGCATCAGCGGCGGCGGCGGCGGCGGCGGCGGCGGCCACGGCGCGTTTCTTCTTACCCATACCCATGGGCCCGAAGTTGACAACCTCTGACAGGTGGCGACGGCGGCGCACGTCAACAGTGTCCATGAAGCTGCCGCCAGCGCCTCCCGCCCCGGCGTCTCTGATGCCCTCCGCCATGACCTCCTCGCCCGCGAAGCCCGCTGCGCCCGCTGCGTCGTTGATACCCTCCGCCACCACACCGCCCTCCAGCTTGTCCAGCTGCGTCGCGAAGTCGCAACCGCCGGGCAGGGCCAGGCAGATGTCGCTATCGCTCGCCACGTCATGGGGATGGGGATGGAAAAGGAGACAGGGCCAGGGAGGGGGCAGGGCATTGGCGGCGGCGATATCGACAAACGAGAGTCAGGTTTAAATGCGTGTCGATGACATGGCAGGCAATATCTACCGAGCCCTGCCGCCCGGGAGCTCCAGCGTGGGAACCTTGAAGATGACGACGTCGGCGTCGAACACCCAAAGCCGAGCCACGCCCCCAGCCCCGGGCGACTCCTGCGGCGCCGGCGCCGTGGCCTCCATCACATCCGCCACTACGCTCCACCGGTCGATGATCATCTCGCGCACACTCTTACTATCCGGCTCCTGGCCCTCCGCCACGCAGGGGGGTCACTGGGAACCAGCACTCGAAAGATATCAGAGCATGACGTAACTCTAGTGTGAATAATCATTCTGAAGCGCATAGGAGGAGGAGGAGATTCACTATTGGTCGAGTGCTTGTTATCAAAACCCCTGTCAGGAGGAGGAGGAGGAGCATGTTCGACGTCGGTAGAGGGCTTGTTGTCAATAACCACATGGAGGAGGAGAAAGAGGCGCAGGAGGAGGAGATTGACCGTCGGTGTAGTGCTAGTACCAACAACCTCCCTGCCGGCGCAGGGTACTCACGTTCGCTCTTGGCGCAGTGCAGCTCCACCCCGTTGGCCTGCATCTTGCGGCACTCGTCCAGTAGGGCCGTACAGCACAGGTTTAGGGTTTAGGGCTTAGGGCTTAGGGCACCCCACACACCGCAGGAGTTGCACGGGGTCAGACGAACCGAATACCACGGGGTTCAAACACAGGCGCTGAGTTAGACACCACAATGAGGAGGGCTGGTGTCGCGTTAGGGTGTGAGGGTGCCGCACCGTCGAGGCTCTGCCCGTCCAGAGCCAGCAGCACGTAGCGCCGCATGAAGCAGTGTTGCCACAACATAGGGACCGATGGATAATTCTCGCCTCGTTCTCAAAAGCATTTTGATCAAATGCATTTTGGGGCCTCTTTTTGTGTGTTAAATGGCATCCTATGACGAGGCGGAATGATAGACAGTGCGCACCCCGTCATCCAACGGATGTTAGGAGCTCGTGTGCTGAGTAAACGGCATCCTATGAAGTGGCGAGCACTATTCATCAGGCCCTACTGCACCACACTCTTGACCTGCGCCTGGAACAGCGGAATGTGGTGGTGGTTCACCTGCACCAGCACCACTGTGCGGTCCGGCACGCAGTCACTGGGGTACGTGGCCACCACTTTGTAAGGACTGATGGATACTGCTTGCCACGTCCTCAAACGCATTTCGAGCCCTCGTTTCAGGAATCAAATGTCATGGTATGACGTGGCGAACACTGTTAATCAGTCCCTACCAATTTAACCAGCTTCGTGACCGCTGTGGGCTCCTCCATGTAGGGACTGACGGATAGTGATCGCCACGTCATAGGATGTCGTTGGACTCAAAAATCGAGGGTTCGAAATGCGTTTGATGATGTGGCCAGCGCTATCCATCTGTCTCCACCTTCTTGAGCTGCGCCGGGCTCAGCAGCGCGGCCTCGGCGTCGCCGGAGGACGGTGAAGAGAAGGCGGACGTCAGCTCGGCCTTCACGGACGTCAGCTCGGCCTTCACTTTGTCGCCGAAGGAGGAGGAAGCGGAGGTGGGAGTGAGTGCGGCGGTGGTATCTTCATCGGAGGAAGAGGGAGAGGCGGCGGGCGATAGCATGGCCTTCTCTTCTTCGCCGGAGGAGGAGGAAGAGGAGGCTGACGGAAGAGCGGTGGTTTTGTCCTCGGAGGGGGCGGCGGAGGGCTCGCGGGCCTCCTGGGCGGCGGGGGCTGGCGCAGCCGCCTCGTCCTCGGGCGCGGGGACCGCGGCGGGCACAGGCACGGGCGCGGTCGCAGGCTGGGGCGCGAGGGCGGGCGAGAGGGCGGGGTCGGACTCATCCATCGACTCAGCCACAGCAGCTGCCTTTTTCGCCTGTTTCGCCGCCCTCTTTGCCGCCTTCTTCGCCGCCTGCTTCCAGGGGCTTACACTCATTCACTTTTCAGCTCAACCTGAGCCGTTTCTGACACATAATACACCCTAAACATCCCCTAATACACCCTACATACCCCTAAATGCACCCCCTATCTCACAGAAAGCGCTTATGTTGAGCCGAACAGTGCACGAGTGTGAGCCCCTGCCTTCTTCGCCGCAAAGGACTCCGCAAAGGACTCCTCCGTGTAGGGGCGCAAGTCGAAATTGCAGCAAAGTTTACACCCGATTCATAACTCTGTAGCTTCAAGCGCTGAACCCGAGTGGGGTCAACCTGGGGTCGATCTGCATCGCCCTACCTTGGTGGGGTCCTCGGCGGGGGCGTCGGAGGGTGCCTCGGAGGGAGCCGCCGCCTTCCCCTTGTTGTAGGGGCGCTCGTTGAAATTGAAGCAAAGTCTGAAAGCGGTCAATCATATTGTAGCTTCAAGCGCTGAAACCATAGGCGCTTTCAACACCACAGGTTTTAATAGTGTTAACCTGCACCGCCCTACCTCGTCCTCGGGCGTGGGGGCGGCGGCGGGCGCGGTGGCTGATTCTTCGACTGCAGACACAGCCGGGGGACCCATGGCGGCGAGGGAAGCCTGCCTCGCCTTGGAAGCGGAGGAGTGCATGGTCTTGGCCTTTGCCTTGATGCAGCGGCGCAAGTTGAAGTTGAAATCGAAGTTTGAAAGCGGTTCATCAAATTTTAGCTTCAAGCGGTGAAATCAAGCGCGGTCCAGCTGGGGACAACCTGGGGTCGACCTGGGGTCGATTTGGGGTCAACCTGGTGTCAAACCAGGGTCAACCTGGGGTCAAATCGGGGTCAGCCTGGGGTCAACCTGCAGCACCCTACCTTGAAAGCCATCCTCTCGGCGTAGGACATAGGCCCCGACTTGGCGGGAGCCGAAGCCTCATCCTTGGTGGTAGCCTCACCCATGGTGTAGCGGCGCAAGTTGAATTTAAAGCAAAATTTGAAGGCAGTTCATCATATAACAGTTTCAAGCGCCTAGCTCCAGGCGCTTTAAACATGGTTTTCATCGGTTCAGCCTGCACCGCCCTACCTTGGTGGAAGCCTCATCCTTGGTGGGAGCAGCAGCCGCATCCTCAGGGGTACTGGCAGTGGCGGCTTTGGCAGCTTTGGCGGCGGCGATCCTTTCCATCATAGACATATGGACACCTGGCGGCGTCCTGGCGGGAGCCTTGGCGGGAGTCGCTGCGTCGTCCTCGGGAGTAGGGGCGGCGGCGGGCGCGGGCGCTGCCTCGTCTGCGGGAGTAGGGGCGGCTGCGGGAGCGGGTGCTGCCTCGGCGGCGGCAGCGGCGGCAGCGGCGGCGGCGTCGGCGGCAGCGGCAGCAGCGGCGAGCGAGGAAGCTGCCTCCGCCGTCCCCTTGCCAGCGGCGTCGGTGGTGGCGTCCATGTCGTTGGAGGCGGTCGTCGGTTCGGCGGCGGGGGCGGCAGCGGCGTAGACGGAGGTGGCGGTGGAGGCGGCGGCAGTCTTGGGCTCGCTGGCAGCGTCAGAGGCGACGGCGGCCTTGGCGGCGTCGATCCTTTCGGCGTATGACATATGCGTCTTGGCGGGGGCCTTGGCGGGAGTGTTGGCGGGAGTGGCAGTCTCGTCCTCGGGAGTAGGGGCGGCGGCGGGAGCGGGCGCTGCATCGGCGGCGGCGGCAGCGGCGGTGGCGTCCGCGTCGGTGGAGGTGGTCTTGGGTTCAGCGGGGGCGGCGTCGGTGGCAGCCTTGGCAGCGTCGAATATTTCGTCATTCGACATATGCGTCTCGGCGGGAGCGTTGGCGGCAGGGGTAGCGTCATCCTCGGGTGTGGGGGAGGCGGCGGGCGCTGCTTCCGCGGCGGCGGTGGCGGCCTTTGCGGCTACGTCAAGCGAGGTACCCGGCTCCCACGGCTCCTTGATAGTGGTGTCGGTGGTGGCGTCGGTGGAGGCTATCGGATCTGCGCTTTCCGTCAGAGCGGCGTCGGCGATGGCGTCCACGTCGAGGTACTCGCTCTTGGGTTTGGTGGGTTTGGCGGCGGCGGCGGCGAAGAGAGATGCGCCAGCGGCGTCGGCGGCGGCAATGTCGGCGGCGGAACCGGATGTGCCAGCGGCAGTGTCGGCGGCGGTGGCGGTGGTGTCGCCGGCGACGGCGGCGGGGGCGGGGTCGGCGACGGTGGCGGTCGCAGCGTTGTCGGCGACTGTAGCGGCCGCAGCGGTGTCGGCGGCGGTGGCGGCCGCATCGGTGTCAGCGGCGGTGGCGGTGGCGGGCACGGTCTCGGCGGCGGCGTCAGCGGCGGTGGTGTCGGCCAGGGCACGGCCAGCAGGGCCGGCGGTGTCGGCGGTAGTGTCGACGGCGGTGGGCACTGCGGCGTCTGCGGCGGGAACGTTGGCGTACGAGTCCTCATCAAAGAGGCCGTCGGAAGCGGCGTCGGCGGCGGCAGCGGCGTTAGCAGCAGCAACATCAGCAGCGGGTGGGTCTCCCACGCCCCGCGTGCCGGCGACGCCCCAGCCTTGCTCGAACTCCGCCGGGTCCACCGCGGTGACGAGCGGCATGTCCGCGGAGTCTTCATCGAATAGCCCATCGTCGGGAGCACCCGATGCATAAGGACAGGAAAACATTGCTCGCCACGTCATACAACGCCAGGCTTGACAATACGTCATGTTCGCTGATTGTTTGCTCATACCAGTGTACCCGAAAACACTCGCCGCATCCATCCGCCTCCACCCACCCTAGCTCTTGAGTAGCGTATAACTCACTAAATGTGGATTCAACAGGCGTGTTGGGGGTCGATCGCGTGGCGGGCGAGAGCTGCCAGGCCATACCGGCGCGTCGCCCAACCCCGCGTCCGGCTGGGCCACCTCCTCAGTCGCGGGCTCGGGCGATGCCGACCTCCTTTTAGGGCCGCTGGCAGATATTGCCTGCCAGGTCAACCAACGCGTTTGGAATCGGAGTTTCTCGACACGCAGCACGACTGCGAATGCGAAGCATTCGCCTCCGTGTTCAAGAACGAGGTTATATTTGCTACCAGAACTGGAGCGGCGCTGGGTCGAGGGAGCGCGCCCTCGTGTATGTGCGCGTGGTGCGTGTGCACTCACAGCAAACTACCGTCGGGTCAACCCTCATGTCTTGAGTTTCAATGGCATCCCACGAGCAGACGTGAGCGTGGCGAGCAACATCTGCAGGGCCCTACCTCCCGAACACCTTCCCGAACAACGATGGCGCCTTGATTGGTTTCGGCGCAGGCGCCTTGTTCGCCCAGCTCGCGAACATCTCGTCGGAGTCAGCGCCGAAAGGGGTGCCGTCGGTGGGGACAGGCGCCTCCTCTAGAATCTTGCGCCCATTCACGGAGCACACGCAGAGCGCCAGGAACAGCGCCACCGCCGGCGCCGCCACGCGTGACGCGCGGAGCAGCGCCATCAGGTCGGGTCGGATCAAGCTCCGGTTCGTCGTGTGCGCGCCGCAGAATGTGCGCTCGGTTCCGTGCGACGCCGGGGCCTCTTCCCAATGTTCCCCTTGGGACGCGCTCAGGAAAAAGGTCCTGCCGCGCCCCGACCGGCCGCCTGGGCAACTTCGCTGCGCCCGCGTCCCGCGCTCCTCGGCTGCAGCTCAGCATTGGCCTCCGCCCGCGGGTCACCACAACAGCACACCAGCGCCGCGCACGCCCTCGCCGCGCTCGCGAGGACCCATCAAGGCCTCAGCATCGCCCGGAGCGCACGCCGCCGCCGTCCTCTGGCGGATTCGTTGTTCACGTCATATCTCAATCTAGTCCGCGATGACGCTGCCCGATTACAAGGAGCGCCCGCGGGTGTACGACCGCCTGCAGAGCAGCGCGCAGGCGGGGGTCGACCGGGCCGCGGTGGCAGATACGGCGAGCCGGTATGAAGATGTCGATTGGACGCTGCAAGCTCTCCCGTAAGCACCCGGGCACCCGCCTCCCCGACCCAAGGCAGTCGCATTCTGATGTTACTTTTCCTCGGATGTCACCTGCTTCAAACTTCGCTTCCCGTCTGACCTCTGCAGGTACGACCTCCCGAACGCTGTGCGGTTGCTTTGCGCCGCCATAAAAGGGGACGGCGGTGGGGATGCCCTGCGCGACGCCGCCGCGGAGGCGAGCAACATGTTCGAAGCAGGTGAGCGACTAGTGAGCGAGCGATGACAATGGCGCCCTCTCCTCTGGAAGGCAGCTTAGTTGCTACGAGTATGGACCGGCCTCTACCATGGGCGCGGCGCCAGGCATGAGCACGCACCCGCCCACCCCGGGGGGCACCACGCCGGGCCGAGGGCCGAACGGCACCAGCCAGCCCGTGTTTTTCATGCCCCGCCGCCTTCGCCCCGATGCGGGCGAGTATGGCAAATTGAGGCGAATCTTCGCTGACTGACGTGCGACACCGCATCCTCGACGTCGCTGCTCTGCCTCTGGGGTACAGGGTGAACCAGAACTCGCATGCGTTATGTACCCAAGATCCTGAACCCTAAACGTTTGAAGCTGGTGCGAGACCCGTGAGCAAGTGATGAGAACGGTGCCCACTCCACGACAGTATTGTTTGTTATGGATGCCGATTGGAGGCGAATCTTCGCTGACTGACGTGTGACACCGCCTCTACATTGTACTCGCAGCTCTGCCTGCGAGGTACAGGGTGCACCAGAACCCGCCGACGTCGTACCACTCCACGGTGTTCCACACGGGCCAGCCCAGCGACTTCCGCGCGGCGTCGCCGGCGGAGGTCGCGGCGGAGGTGGAGGTGGCGAGAGCGTTAGTGGGCGCCACGCCGTGTTATGAGGTAGGGCCCGGAAGATAGATATTGCACGCCAGTGGGAGAGAGAGAGACGCTCTCGCGTGTATATACGTATAAGGAGGCCACCAGGCTGTCGCCTGTGGGGCCCATTTCAATCTGCTCGCCACATCATAGGAACAGGAAGCCATACATTTGACCAAAAAGCAAGGGTTCACAGTTTGTTGTGTGACGTGGCGAGCAATATCTGCCAGGCCCTATCACGAGGTGGTAGTGGACCGGCTTGTGATAGCCAGCTCGGGGGTGCTGCTGCTGCTACTGACGGCGGGGCCTGGCAGATAATCCTCGCCACGTCGTGGCGTGCCGTTCAATACAAGCATTTTGGGTTCAGAATGCTTGTAGATGACGTTGCAGTAAAAATGGGCCCGGCAGATATTGCTCGTCACGTCATGGGGTGCCGTTCAACTCAAGACACAAAGATTCACAAAGCATGTCAACCACGCCAAGTCGCGATAAATGGGCCTGGCAGACATTGCTCACCATGTCATAGGATGGCGTGGAACTCAAGAAACGGATGAAAACTTGCTTGTCGATGACGTGGCGGGCAACAGGTCTGGGCAGATATTGCTTGCCACGTCACAATGTGACATTCAATGTCTGAGGATGCCTTATTATTCGTGAGCGAGGGTTCAGAATGCGTGTCGATGACGTGGCGGACAACAGTTGCCTGGCTCTAGCAAGCGGCGCCAGACGGCAGGAAGAGCCCAGTAGACGACCTGCGGGTGCGGTGCCGTAGTGCATGGCCGGACGCGCCTGCAAAGGCAGGACGGTGCAGGTTGACCCCAGGTTGTCCCAAGGTTGACCCCAGGTTGACCCAAGGTTGAACCCAGGTTGACCCCAGGTTGACCCCGGCTGTCCCCAGGTCGACCCCAGGTTGACTCCATGTTGACCCGGAGTTGACCGCGCTTGACTGCAGCGCTTGAAGCAACAATGTGATGAACCGCATTCTAACTTTGCTTTCAATAACAACTTGCGCCACTACACCAAGCAAACCTCGTACGTGATGCACGTGACGTTGTGCCGCATCGTGGCTATGCCAGATGCGTCGGCGACGGCGGCAGCGGATGCGGCGGCGGAGGCGGCGGAGGCGGCAACGGAGTTAGCGGAGGAGGATGCGGAGGAGGCGGAGGCGGCGGCGGATGCGGCGGAGGAGGCGGCAGAGGAGGCGGCGGCGTCGGCGGCGGCGGCAGGGGCTTACCCTCGTCCACTTCTCAGCTCAATCTGAGCTGTTTCCGACACAAAATACACCCTAAACATCCCGTAATGCCCACAAGCATCCCCTAAACAACCCCATAATACACCCTACACAACCCCAAACGCACCCCCTATCCCACAGAAAGCGCTTACGTTGAGCTGAAAAGTGAACGAGTGTAAGCCCCTGGGCGGCGGTGGTGAAGGCGGCGAAGAAGAAGAAGACAAAGAAGAAGGCGGATACGGCGGAGGCGGCGGAAGCGGAGGCGGAGGCGGCGGAGGCGGCGAAGGATGCGGAGGCCGCGGCGGAGGCGGCGGAGGCGGCAGCGGAGGCGGCGGAGGTGGCGGCGGCGGTGGCGGAGGCGGCTGCGGCTGAGTCATGGAGCGGAGTGATGGCAGGGCCTGATAGATATGCTCGCCACGAAATCGAGGGTCTGTTTACCCAAGGATGGCGACCTGGTTGGACTTGAGTCGAGGCGGTCGGTCAGATTCTCGTAATGGACACTTCTGATTGGTCGAGAACGTCATTCGACACCATACCCTCGATACCACACCCGACACTGAATTTAAGTCAATACACTAGGGTTTACAATGTGGAGAATGACGCGGCAGCATTGTCCATCAGGCCCCACATGATGGCGCACGTGGAGACGCTGTCGTTGGGTCTGAAGGGGATGCGCGCCACACTAGGTAGGGCGCTGCAGGTTGACCCCAGGTTGTCCCATGTTGACCCCAGGTTGTCCCCGTGTTGAAACCATGTTGATACCATGTCGACCCCATGTTGACCCCAGGTTGAATCCAGGTTGGCCCCCGGTTGTCCCCACGATGTCCCCGAGTTCACCGCGCCTGAAACAGGGCGTTGCAGGTTTGCCCCAGGTTATCTCCATGTTGACCGCACTTGGCTCAGGGCGGTGCAGGTTGACCCTAGGTTGTTCCCGTCTTGACAGCATCCGCACTTGGTTTCAGCGCTTGAAGCTGTAATGTGATGAAGCGCTTTCAGATTCTGCTTTCAATGGCAGCTTTTGCCCCTACAGCTGGGGACGGTGTGGCACGTGGAGGAGCAGCGGCAGATGACGTGCGGAGATGTGTCCATGGGGTGCGTGGTCACTGACCTCGCTCTGGGTCAAAATTGATGATGTACATAGCCGGGGGGCGGGTGACTGTAGACGCAAACATTACTAGCATTTCTTGGGCGGGTCGGAGCGGGGACGGGCCAGACGTCAGGACGTGCGTCAACGTGTTGGATGTTTTGCCAGCGTCATGTAGACACACTGTTTGACTGTGTGAACATGACGAGCTGCTCCTGATGCAATTTCATTTTCAAGTGCAGACTAGGGTGAAGGCATGTCCAGCTAAGTAGTTTATTGGTGCTTCAGAAATAACATCAATGTCACTCCCATTATGCTCCCTCTACGTGATGTATACCAGTCCATTCGTCGTACTCGCTCACCTCGGCGTCGCTCAACTCCTCGCCGCCGCTGTTCTCGTCGTCGTTGATCTCGTCGATGTATTCTGTCGGGCACCCGTTCGCCCGGACGTATGCCATTGTCTCCGAGAGAGACGCTTCCGCACATTGGCTTTCCAGGACGGCTTTTACGGTACGACCATCCCACTGGCAGCCGTGCTCCCGAGCCCACCGCAGCACCTCCAGGTGTCCACCCTTGGCGGCGTATGCACAGGTCCACTCATCCCATGGGCAGTGTTGCTCCCGCGCCCACTGCAACATCTCCAAGTAGCCGCCCTTCGCGGCCCAATCACAAATGTCCTCATTAGCCCATGGGCAGTCGTGCTCCCGCGCCCACCTCAACACATCCAGGTGCCCGAACTGTGCGGCGTATGCACACGTCTCCTCGTCCCACGGGCACCCATGCGCCCGCGCCCACTGCAACACCGCCAGTTGCCCCCCTGCTGCGGCAGATGCACACGTCTCCACATTCCACGGGCAATCGTGCTCCCGCGCCCACACCAACACCTCCAGATGCCCGCCATAAGCGGCCTCGGCACACGCCCCCGCGTCCCAGGGGCATTCGTGCTCCCGAACCCACTTCAACACCTCCAGCTGCCCGCCCGCAGCGGCCTCCAAACTTGTCCTGCTATCCCACGGGCACCCGTTGTCCTTCGCCCAAGCCAACGCCTCGACGCACCCCGAGAATCTTTCGAGCCTCAGAGGTACCGCCCCCCCCTTCCCCGCGCGCGGCAGATTGTTGGCCACCAACACCGCCAGCCACGGCTTCGCCACCTGACCGAGCAGGGCGCAGTCCGTGGGGTCCAGCCGCGACAACACGTGCTTCACCAGCACTTCGCGCCACTCCTCGAGCAGGGGGGCGAGCAACTCGCTCGGGGCGGCCGCATCGGCATCGTCGTTGTTTTCCTCGGGCGGCCCGCCGGGCTGATGCCCACCCGTACCCGCAGTCATCGCCCCACTGTCTCCGCCCACCTCCGCAGCGCGCCCGCCGCCGCCGCCGCCGGCCCCGCCCCCCCCGCCGCCCCCACTGCCGTAGCGCCAGCCACCGTTGTCGCAATCCTCGGGACGCCCACTCGTACCCGCCGCCATCGCCCCGATGCTTTCGCCCGCCCCCGCCACAACCCCAGCGCCGCCAAGCTCCGTTGCGTCTCGCGTTTCCAGACGATTTCTGCCGATGCCGGGTGCCGCGAGTGGGGGGGCGTCGCACGTTTGCACAGACGCGCCGCGGCGGCTGCGTGTTGATGCGTTGGCATGAAGGCAGGTAATTTATTCAAATTTAGGGTTGTTTTCTTTTGGGTGCCGACCGGCCGGCCGCGGCGATTTCTTGGAGGCAGCAGCAGCAGCACTCAAACACATCCCGACGCCATGCCGGGAGGCGCCGCCGCCGCCGGCGTGGTGGCCGCCGTCTGCAGCGGGATCGCCAACGGCAGCTGGAACCTCCCCACGAAGCCCGACGCGCCGGACCACTGTTGCGCCGTCCGAGGCGACTGGCAATGGGAAAACATCTGGCTGGTAGCGAACATCATGATTCCAATGGTGAACACGGCGGTGGTGGCAGGGGCTTACACTCGTCCACTTCTCAGCTCAACTTAAGCCGTTCCTGACACAAACTGCACCCTAGACACCCCCTACTAACCCTGTAACACCCTCTGAACCCCCCATAAATACCCCCTTAACACACCCCCTATCCCACAGAAAGCGCTGAAGTTGAGCCGAAAAGTGGACGAGTGTAGCTCGTAGCCCCTGGGTGGTGGTGGGCGCAGTGGGGCCCGACGCGCTGCGCGCCATATACGCCGCCGCGGCGCCCGGCGAGCTCGGCGCGATCATCGTGTTCAGTATTCTCTGGGGCTTCGGCGGCGTCGGGTTCGGGCAAGCCATCAAACGAGTGGGCATCGCGCTCGGAACCAACATTATAATGGGCATCATCGTAGTGATCGGCAGGGGCTTACACTCGTTCCCACTTCTGCTCAACTTGAGCTTACCTTGCCGCCCCTTTCCGCTCAAATTAAGCTCACTTCGTCCCCCATATGACCCACATTAACCCGTGGATTTGGCCCGAAGGTGCTCAAGTTGAGCTCTGACGTGAGCGATGTGTCCCGGAAGGTCCTCAAGTTGAGCTCTGAAGTGAGCGAGTGTAAGCCCCTGGTGATGGGCACCGCGCTGCCAGCTGTTATGGACGCCGACGAGCTCTCCACTGCGCAGGCGGCGGGCGCGGCGGCGGGCGTGGGCCTGGGGCTCTTGGGATTTCTGAAGGGTTCTCAGGCGGGATTGCTGCGAGAGGCGGCCAGGGCCACGGCGGTCCCGGGCAGGGGCTTACACTCGTCCACTTTTCAGCTCAACCTGAGCCGATTCTGACGCAAACACACCCTAAACACCCCCTGATACCCCCTAAACCGCATGAAAACCTCTGAACGACCCCTGCATGCACCCCCTATCTGACAGAGAGCGCTTACGTTGAGCCGAAAATTGGAGGATTGTAAGCCCCTGGTCCCGGTTGGATTGCACTGCGGAGGTGGGCAGTCCAAGACGGCGGGAGTTAGACTTGGAAGCGAGGGCGGCGGCGGTGAGTGCAACGTGGACGATGCAGATGGTGTCAAGGGTGACGCTAGGGGCGATGCATCAGGAACATTTACAGACATAGCTCTGGACGGTGTGGCAGTGACGGCTGGCAGCGGCGGCGGCGGCGGCGGCGGGGAGGGCGGCGGAGGCGGCGGATGCGGCCGCGGACGGAGAGGAGGGGGGGCAACGGATGGTGGCGGAGGAGGGGGCGATATGAAGGGTGGAGGCGGCAGCGGGGGAGCGGGAACGAAGGATGGCGACGGCAGCGTTGGCGACGGCGGTGGCAACGGCGGCGGCGGCGGCGGCGGCGGCGGCGGCAGCGGATTCCTGGAGTCCATGCTGTGGTGCCTGATGGGCGGCGTGTTGTCGTCGATGCTACAGTTCGCGTTTGTCTTCGGCGGCGGTCTAATTGACTCGGCGGAGGACCAGGTAGGCCGATGCATGTTGAACCGATGGAACCCATGTTGAAAGCGCCTGGAACACTGAGCGCTTATAACCATAATGTGATGAACCGCCTTCAAACTTTGCTTTCAATTTCAAGTTGCGCCGCCACAACCAGGGTGTCCCTGACCTCGCCGCCGCAATGCCCATCTGGCTGCTGTGCTTTCTGTTCAACGCCGTGGGGCACCTGGGGCAGGGGCGTACACTCGTCCACTTCTCAGTTCAACTTGAGCGCTTTTTATTGGATAGGGGGTGCTCGTAGGGATTGTGTAGCCTGTGTTAAGGGGGTGTTACGGGGTGTTAGGGTGTTTTCATTTGTCAGACACCGCTCAAGTTGAACCGAAAAGTGAATGAGTGTAAGCCCCTGACCTGGGGTACTCGAGCTATCTGCTCACGGTCAACGGAACGTGGGCAGGGGCTCACACTCGCTCACTTCTCAGCTCAACTTGAGGACCTTCGGGACTCATCGCTCACGTTAGAGCTCAACTTGAGCACCTTCGGGACACATCCACGGGTCAATTTGGGTTGTATGGGGGGCACCGTCAGTTTAAGTTAAGCGGGAATGGGTCAAGTAAGCGCAAGTTGAGCGGAAATGGGAACGAGTGTGAGCCCCTGCACGTGGGGAGCGTTCGTCACCACGCCGTGGCGCGACTCGCTACACTCGTGTGCGCTGTGTTTCGCGATGGCGGTGGCCATGCCGTTTCATATACACATGTACGGCATGGCCGCGGTGCTGCTGGGTAGGGCGGTGCAGGTTGATAGTATCAAAACCCGTGTTGAAAGCGCGCCTGGTTTAAGCGCTTGAAACTAAAATGTGTTGAACCGCTTTCAGACGTCGCTTTCAAATTCAACTTGCGCCACTACAGCTGGGAGACACCGGCGCGGTGTTCGCCTGGCCGGCGGTCATGAGCAGCACAGTGTTCACGGCAGGGGTTTACACTCGTTCACATTTCAGCTCACCGTAAGCGCTTTCAGTGGGATAGGGGGTGTGTTTAGAGGTTGTGTAGGGGGTGTTTAGAGGGTGTTTGGGGGATGTGAGGGGGTATTAGCCCGTGGTTAAGGTGCATTTTTGTGTCAGAAACGGGTTATGTTGAGCTGAGAAGTGGACGAGTGTAAGCCCCTGGTTGACGGCGCAGGTGTGGAGCATCGTGCTACGGGAGTGGGACGGCGCGCCGCGCGCCGCGACGCGCGCCAACCTGACGAGCCTGGCGCTGGTGGTGGCCAGTGTCGCGGTCGTGGCCGTCACGGGCATCGTTTGACACACTTCATCTGATAACTGTGACAAAGTGCGTCAAACCACTTAGACACTTAGCAACAAGTAGTTCTAAGTCGTCCAAATAGAGCGTTCTGATTGGTCGAGTGGGACAACTTACCACTAAGTCTCTCATAGTGTCTAAGTGGTTTCACGCACTTTGTCATAGGAACATGTAGGATTGAAATTTGGCTGCTGTAGCTCTAGTAGAGCTTCAAAAATGGAATAAAAATATAATGCGATTGCTAGTACTAAGGCAGCCCGCTTTGTCTGTCAACGGTGTCTTATACAACATGATGATGAGTGCGTTCAGCTCAAAGTGCGACAGCGCGGCCCGGCCGGTTGGTCTGAATGCGAGGCGGATGCTGTGGCAAAGCGAGGTGATACTGCGGACCCGGAACAGGCGGCAGCGGCGGCAGCAGCAGCAGCAGGAGCGGCGGCTCGTTTGTCAGCAATATCACAGTGGTGTGAGGTTTGCTTGCGGGATAAGAAGGCGTTGACTGCATGACGTATTGCCCGTGTGTGAATGTTCTGTGATATTACAACGTGCTACGAGTACTCTGTAGGTAGCGTCTGGCGTGGTTTCAGCGCTTGTAATTACAATACGACAAACTGCTTTCGATTGTTGCTTTCAGTTTAGCTGCAGCTTCAGATCAACTGGGCTGCGAATGTGCCACACGTCGACTTGTGCCCACCCACTGTCCAGTCCTCTTTCTGGCACGCGTCGCCGCAGTACCGAGCGGTCTTGCACTGCGGGCACACTTTGAAGTCCTTAAACAGGCCCACAACTTCGCACCCCTCATTGCGGCAATGCTTAGCCCCCTCCAGCGCTTCACGGCGACACTTCTCGAGGGTGGCGACTGGGTTATGCCCCCCCTTCCGCAACCAGTGCACCACGCTGGTCAATACATCAGGGGGAACGTCGTGCCTCTCCATGACCCCAGCCGACACGGGGACCCCGGCGGGCTCCTCCACGTGTCCTTCCTCGCGGGCGTAGGGCAGGTTTGAGTACATGCTTCCGGCGAGTCCCAAGCACAACAGTGGGTGCCCCAGGTCGGCCGCCTTGCGCATCCACCTCATCGTTAGCCGCTTGCTGCGCGTGACGCCGCGCCCCAGGGCCTGACAGAAAAGGCTCGCCACGTGGTAGGATGCCACTTGAACTCAGTGTCAGAGGTGCTTGTCCTGTCCCTCTGATCTCCTCGAACGGACGGTCAATTTACTCGTGAAGCGTATCCCGGTCGGCGGTGAGATCTTCGAAATGGGCAGTTCTGAGTGGTCGAGCCGGATTCGATGCCAGACCCGACACTGAGCTCTAGAGCTACTCAACGAGGGACTGAGATGTGGCTAATGACGTGGCAGGCAGTACGAGTATCGGACAGAAACCATTTACAGAAACTATTTATTTCCGTAAATACTCCGTTTACAAGGGGTTCTTTGTCGAAAATACCCGTTTACGGGAGTTGCGCTGCAGGCGCGATTTTGGGGATTTTGGGCATGTTGGGACAATTTTGGGCTTTTTGGGGCTGTTTTTGCATAAATACGCCATTAAAACAAGGGTTTTTTAACCCTCAAATATTCTTTTACAGTCACTATTTTCTGTAAACGGGTTCTGTCCGATACTCGTATCTGCCAGGCCCTGCCGCGGCCGACAGCGTACATGGCACTGAGATTCCGCGCCCCGTCCTGTTGACCGGCTTCGGCCGCCCGCGTAGTAGCGGTGCAAGTTGAAGTTGAAAGCAAAGTTTGAATGCTGTGGTCCTTTTTTGGCTTTAAAAGCGCTGAAATCAAGCGCGGTCGACCGGGGGTCAACCTACGGTCAGCCCGGGGTCAAGCTGGGGTCAAGCTGGGTTCAAGCTGGGTTCAAGCTGGGGTCAAGCTGGGGTCAAGCTGGGGTCAAGCTGGGGTCAAGCTGGGGTCAACCTGAGCCCTACCGCCTGAACCACTCCGCCGCCGCCGATTAGTAGGGGCTTACACCTGTCCACTGTTCGGCTTGACGTGAGCACTGTTTTGAGGGATACGCTGGGTGTGCGTGATGCTGTCAGTAACAAAAGCGGTTCAGGTTGATCTGAGACGTGGAGGCCCTGCCGGGTAGTCCGGTGGCGCCGCACCCTCCCCCTTGTCGAGACACAGTGCCAGGTTGAACATTGCCACCGGCAACCCGGCCTCGGCGGCCTGGGTGCAGGGGCTTACACTCGTCCACATTTCAGCTCAAGTTGAGCGCTTTCTGTGGAACAGGGAGTGCATTCAGGGGTTGTTTAGGGGGTGTTGAGGAGGTGTCAGAGGGAATCAGGGGGTGTACAGGGTGTATTTTGTGTCAGAAACGGCTCAAGTTGAGCTGAAAAGTGGACGAGTGTAAGCCCCTGCCTGGGTGCACCACTCCGCGGCGCGCGTGTACTCCTTCCTCGCTTCGTCTAACATTCCCAGGTTGTTCATAGCATAAACATGCCCTTGCCCCGCTGCCTTCTCCAGAAGCGCCACGCCTTCCTCCGCGCAGGGTTGGCACCCGCAAAGGATTGTTGTTGAATATTGGTCATCAGGTGAACGCATCTGTGTGTGGCGAGCGACAAAACTGTGCGGTGCAAGTGCAAACCTTACATCCGCCTTTGCCGATCTGCCGGCCACGCCCAAAGACATGCACGCATCCTCGTCAGGCGTCCCCGTACCTCCATCTGCTACCCGCATGAACCAGCTGCCCAGGCTGAACTGGGCTTCCCTGTCGCCCGCGTCAGCTCTGCTTCAAGATCTCCTCGCTTCCGAGCGATTGGGACAACACCATGGGGTTAGATGCTTGCGTGGTCCAGTCACCGACCGGGTTCACGTGCACGTTTAACTTTGCGAGACCGGCGGCAACTCCCGCGGCTCCCTTGGCGCCCGCCTGACCTGGCGCGCGCTTGGCGGCATCGCGCTCGGCCTTCCGACGCTCCTGCCGGGAAGGCATGGGATGACCTAGATCTGATGGGCAACCGAGCAACCTCACACCCTTCGCTTCAGTGGGGGACGGGCGTGCACACACAGGACCACGCACATGTCAAGGATGTCTGTCGGGGAGTCCCGCCGAGGAGCGCGCCTGTAGTTGGACGCGCGGGCTGGCGCGATCGAACAATGGTGGGACGTGGAAGTGAGCAGCCGAGCGCAAAAATGTGCTGGCGGACACCAGGTCGGTCGGTCCATCACGTGCCGCGCTTCGCGCCGCCGAATGGCATTTTATAAAAAATCGAGGGGCCACAGTGCTGCCGCCGCCCCCCCCACCACGCGGCATAAGCATGACGGAACCCTAAAGCCCCACCATGGGGCGGTGCAAGTCGAAATTGAAAGCAAGACTTGAAAGCGGACGCCTCGTTTTTAAGTTGGAAGAGCTGAGGAATGTTTTTTTGTGTGCCCGTTGTTTCTAGATGCCACCCTGTGACGTGGCGAGCGTGATGTACGTTTGTAAAACCGTTATCACCGACGGCGGCGACTTACCGACGTCGATGTTTGGAGCAAACAACAGACGCGTCATTCGCCCCGCGGACCGTCGGCGAGTATCCCCGCCTCGCGCCCTCTGTCGCCATCGCACAGGCCACAAGGGTGGGTCAGGGAGTGTTGCACAGAAGGCAATTTCTTGCGTAGTGGCGCAAGTTGAAAGTGAAAGCAGCCTACCCAGAGTGTGCAATTTCAATACTAAGGTTTTATAACTTTAATCTACGGCGATATCCATAGGAATCTCAACTCATGCAAGAAAGTAATCAATATTCACAAGCCTCGGCCCCGCATTGAATCAGATGGTGGGACGCTCGGAGGTCTGGCAGTGCGAAACCGCTGTTTAGTAACGGCCACCGCCGCCGCGCCCGCCGCCGCGGCCTCCCCCGCGCCCGCCGCCGCGCCCGCCGCCGCCACCTCCGTTGCCCTGGAAGCCGCCGCCGCCGCCGCCGCCGCGGTTGCCCCCCCCCCCCCCCCCCCCCCCCCCCCCGCCCCCCGGGCGCGCCCCCACAAAGTTGAAACCCGGGACACCCGGGCTGTATCGGGGCCAATTGTACATGTGGGCCAACT
>Ga0307489_10000752_pt1 | contig 20437 bp, 33 predicted proteins | sample SB12metaG_FD_202247 | JGI IMG/M metagenome (GOLD analysis project Ga0307489, IMG submission 202247) | Sea-ice brine microbial communities from Beaufort Sea near Barrow, Alaska, United States - SB 1.2 | ecosystem: Environmental > Aquatic > Marine > Coastal | place: USA: Alaska | collected...
ATGACGACGACGAGGAGGAAGATGAGGGAGACGAAGAGGAGGATGAAGATGATTACTCCGCGGTAAGCCCCAGAATCATCCATGTCACTGTTATTATTTCACCTGATATGGCCACTCCACGCCACTCTACGCCATTCCACGCCATGCCACTTCACTCCACACCTCTCGATATGCCGTGTTCGCTAAACGAAAAGTTGCGATTAATACCAGGGCACTAATGAGAGGATGACTCAGACGACGTGCACAGTGATGGCGGCGGCACACGGGGCGGCGGCGGCGGGGGGGGCGAGGGTAGCGGCGGGGGGGCGAGGGGCAAGCGCGTGCGGCGTTCTGCCTCGATACCGGGCACCGGCGACGGCATCCCGGGAACTGGAGGCGGCGGCGGCGGTGGCGGCGGCACCATTGAGATTGAAAGTGATAACGAGGAGGACGACGACAGTGATGATGACGACGACGCGTTCGAGGTCGTGCCCGCCGCTAAAGCTGCTCGTCAGTAGTACGCGGTGCAGGGCGAACAGATAGAAAGAGACGGGGGGCAAGGCGGATAGAGGGAGAGATAGACGGTGGGCAGGGTGAACGTCTGGTTCCTCCTTGTGCACTGGACGCATCTCTCTCTCTCCGCTCGGCAGTTGTGCCAACGCTTTCACGCGCGTAGCGAAAACGTGCGTAACAGTAGACGTTCTCGGCACTGCGAGTTGCATCGCATAGCACTGTCAACACGTGCATCGTCGAAGTGCAGTTCGCTGGTCCGTGAAGCAGAGCGCCGTCATCCGCATCCGCCGCGTACACCGGTCGGATGTTACCAACATTACTCAAGATCCTCATCGCTGTCGCTCTCGTGTAGATTTTCTGACGGAAACTCGTTACATGAATAAATAAAAGCGGCGGCTAATCGCCTAGCGAGGTGGTAATCTGGTCGCTAGAACCTAACCCAACAGCACTTATGCACGTACAACATCACACCAGCACTGTATTCGTGGTACAACATACGAGTGGGAGGCGAGGCAGTCCTGCCGCCGCGCCCACTTCAACACTCCAGGCGCCCGCCGGTGCCCGCCCCTCGCGGCACAGCGCCAGCGCGTTCCCCTCCATGCACGCGCAGCCGTACTCCCCACAACTACTCTAGCACCTCCAGGCGCCCGCCCCGCCCCTAGCAGCCTCCGAGGGCGTCGTAAATATTCAGCACCCTGGAAGATCCCACTCCCGGCGGCCCGGGTCCCCGCCGTTGAATGCGCCGTTAGAAGTTGAACAGCGGGCAGTCGTGCTCCCGCGCCCACCTCAGCACCTCCAGATGCCCGCCCCTTCTGGCGTATTGCAACGTCCGCTCATCCCACGGACAGTCGTGCGCCCGCGCCCACCTCAGCACCTCCAGGTGCCCGCCCTCCGCGGCGAAGGCACACGTCAGTCCATCGTACCATTGGCACCCGTTGGCCCGCGCCCACTTCAGAACCGCGAGGTGCCCGTGCCTAGCTGCGATCGCACACGTCATCCGTGTCCACGGGCAGCCGAGCTCTCGCAGCCACTGCAGCGCCTGCAGGTTGCCGACCTTAGCAGCGTGTTCACACGCCCTCTCGTCAGGGGCTTACACTCGTTCACTTTTCAGCTCAACGTAAGCGCTTCTGTGGGAGAGGGGTTGCGTGTAGGGGTTGTTCAGGAGGTGTCAGGGGGTGTTCGGGGTGTGCTTTTTAGCCGAAACGGCTCAGGTTGAGCTAAAAAGTGGACCAAGTGTAAGCCCCTGCCCCTCGTCCCACGTGCACCCGTTGGCCTTCGCCCACGCCAACATCTCGATGGACCCGAAAAAGTTTTCGAGCTTGAACGGCCCCTCTCCCCCCTTCCCCGCGCGCGGCAGGCCCACCACCGCCGCCAAACACGGCTTGCCCACCTGCGCGAGCATGCTGACGTCGACGGGGTCCAGCCACGCGAGCACGTTCCTCAGGACGTCGCCCCACTCGAGCAATGGCCCGAGCAGCTCACCAGGGGCGTCGGCGGCGTCGTCGTCGGGGGCGGGGGCGGGGGCGGGGGGCAGTCCGCCCACCGCCACCGCGGGGGGCTGCCCAGACCCATCTCGTGGTCTATCCGCCCTCCCAGCTGACCCGCCGTCGCCCGCGCCTACGCCTTCTCTGCCGCCTCCCTGACTGGGGGCGTCGGCGTGGTCGGGGGCGGCCGCGAGGGGGGGCGGGGGGTGCAGACTTCCTAAAACCACTGCCCCAACGCATGCTTCACCCCCTGCGCCCCCGCCGCCTCTCACCTCACCCCCGCCCCCGCCGCGCCGCCGCTTCTTGCTGGCTCGAGTATCCATGGCCGTCCCTCGCCTGCTCCCTGCCGACCCGGCGGCGCGGTTCGAGTGTGCACGTCGTGCGAGTTCTCAAAAACACTGAGTTGCTTTTCTTTTTTTAGGGCTGACGTGGCACGGATAACGAGTACGAATGGAGTGGAGCTGGAGGGAGCTGACGCGAAGCCTTTCCATACTCCAACGCTCGGCGACGCACTATTCGGCGCGGAACCGTGAGACCGTTGACTAGTACCGTCGGGTTGTTCTCGTCGCCAACTGCCTCCATCCCGCGCTCACGCCAACCGTTGGACCGGGGCTTCACAGCATCTTAGCACACGGTCTTGGGAAAACAAAAACCAACTCGGCACCTCCAAGAAGGCACCATTCCACCAAGAGCCGTCGCCGCCACCGCCGCCCTCTCCGCCTCCGCCGCCCCCTTATCCAGAAGCGCCACCAACGCAGCCGCCTCCGACATGGAGGTGGTGGAGAAGGCGGAGGAATCGGCGGGGGCGGGGGCAGTGGCAAGGGCGTCCGCGGGGGCGGGGGCGGGAGCGGGGGCGGGAGCCGGGGCGGAGGCGTCGGTGCTCGATTCGACGTCGGTCGCATGGTGGCTACTAGGCTCGTGGTCGCGGAACTGGATCCGACGGGCGCCCTCCCCCGGCGGGGCGCTCGGGGCGCGCGACTCCGGCGTCGATGTTCGATACGTGCAGACCCCCTGGGCGTTCGTCGACGTCCGGCGCCCGGCGGATCCAACCCGCGCCGAAGGCACCATGGCATTCGGCGGCGTTGCCACGACGACGACAGCTACGAGCGAGTCCAGTGAGGGAGAGGTGCACTGGCACGCGTGCGTGGACTTCGCGTGGGGCGGGGGCAGCGCGGCGGCGGAGCGGAGCGCAGCGGCGTGGACCGCCGCTGACGCGGGCGCGCCGCTGCCTACAGAGGACGTGGGCCACTTCTCACCGGTGGACGGCGACGGCAGCGGCAGCGGCAGCAGGTGGCGGGAGGTGGACCCCGCGGGCACGCTGGAGGAGGAGTGGGTGCGAGCGGAGCAGGGCGGCGGCGGCGCCCGCGTGCCGCCGCGCTTTCTCGCGCGGCGCCGCGGCAGCGCGCTGCTCGTCGCGGCGGGTCGGCACTGGGCGCTCGCCGACGGCGAGAGCGGTCGCTTCGCGGCCGGAGTGATCGAGGAGGATGGGTTGCAGTGGCGGATGGAGATGTGCGCGGACGCCCGGTCGGTGGAGGGGCAGGCGCTGGTGTTGAGCGGGGGGGAGGCGGAGTGGGTGCCGATCCGCGGAGAGAGCGTTGGGTGGGGCAGCGCCCCGGGGTTGTTCCCGCGGCCCGAGTTTGAAAGATGAACTGAACTGAATAGAAATAAATAATTGCTGCTTCTGCAGTCTAGCTAGCAGATCTGGGAGCACGTTATCTCTCGTCTCCTCAAAAGAATGGAAATAAAATGGCAGCGCCCCTAGAGTTTACACACGTCCCATGGATGGCCGCGTCGCGCTCTCGTCGGGTGTGTGCCCCCACTGGATTGAGCGCGGCCGGTGGGTGGTGGCGGCGGCGACCCAAGGTGCTCGGTAGCTCTTCCATCATGAAAGGCACAGACCAAGCCCGTGCACGAGGCGGAATCGCTTTGTCGCGTGGCCACCCTTCCTCCTTCCCCCGGGGTTGCATGTCGGGCACCCGCTGGGGTGAACACTCCGAGTGCGGTTATACACGCTGGCCTGCCAATCCCCCCGACACTCCCTGCACGTCCACGGCACCTTGACTTTAGTCCCCGGTGTGAAGTCCGTCGGCGCCTTGTCAGGGTGCGCCCACTCCCCCAGCAGGTCCTCCCGCCCTTTCTTTCCGCACCACACCGCGAGGTTGTTGGTGGGCGTCGCCACTCTTCCCGCACACCCTGGGCACCCCGTGCTGCGACTGTTGTTGGCACGAGTACGCTCGTTCAGGCTAGCCTCCCACCCCCAACCGCAGTCCGTGCACTTCCACATCACCTTCGCGTTAGACCCCGGCGTGAAATCCTTCGGCCTCCTGCTGCGGTCCGCCCACTCCCCCAGCAGCTCCTCCCGCCCGGTCTCCTGGCAATACACCTCGAAGTTGTGCGTGGCCGTCGGCACTTTACCCGCGCACGCCGGGCACCCGCCGCCACGAGTGCGATTCCCGACTTGGGCACCCCATCTGTGCCCGCACTCGTGCTTCCCGCACTTCCACCACACCTTCTCCATCGACGCGCGGGTGACCTCGTGCGGCGCCTTGGCGGGGTCGTCCCACTCCTGCAGCAGGTCCTCCCGCCCGTTCGCGGGGCACCACGCCTCGAGGGTCTCACCGTGGCGGCCCATTCTCGGAGGCGGCAACAGCACCGCCTCGCCCCGGCGCCGCAGCCTCCCCACCACCCCTCCCCCGGCGCGGAGCCGCGGCAGCGCGTGCGCCCCCCACGCCGGCACCGTCGCCGCCGTGCAGCACCGAATCGCCGCCATCTACACCGCCCAACGGGTGCACCACCGTGCGGGCTTGTGGCATGTGCGCACTCATCAAGACGTGAAGACGAGGAACACCTCACAAGATTAAATGGCGGACGCCCAATCGCCACGTGTCGCGCGCACAGAGCGTCTGTCTGATGAGAGCCCGAAAGGCAGTGTGGCATGGCAAGGCATAGGCACACCTCCGCTCGCTTGCCTATCGTGATGCAGCACGTGGCGGCCGCCCCGCGCGCCCCAGCGGCGCACACCTCGAGGGGTACGCGCCGGAGACCGCCTCGAGGGCCGCCGCCGGCACCGCGAGTCGGCTGGGTGGCTGCTGTGGGCGTCGCCACTGGATGGGGTACTGGGAATGGCGGTGTGACGGTCGTGCAGGCGCGCTGGGGCGGTGCCGACGGTGGCGACGTGCACGGCAGTGCTCCGTGGCGACGCGCGACGCGGGACGCGCCGACGCCAGCTGTGCGGGCGCGTGGGGCGGTGGTGACGCGCGTGGCGTTCGAGAACGGAGCGCCGGGGCGCGGCGTGCTGTACAACGCGGAGGGCGTGCCGTTCTTCGCGCTGTCGGATGCGGACCGCGCGTCGGAGATGCGCGGCGACGCCGAGACCGTGCGCGAGGCCGCGCTCTCCGCCGCCGCGGTGCTGCTGCCGTTCACGGCGGGGGCTTACACTCGTCCACTCATCAGCCCAACTTGAGCCGCCGTCTTTCGTCTTTGTCACTGACAAAAGGACTGAAAATGACGCCACCCAGCGTTTCCCACGAAAAGTGCCGACGACGACGATGAGCTGACGAGAAAGTGGAGGAGTGGGAGTGTGGTGTGCGGCCCTGGCTACCGGCGGGCAAGGCGTGGGTGGTACAGCTGGCGGCGCCGACGGAGGACGGCGCGCGCTGGGTCGCCGCCGAGGTGGGGCCCGCCGCACCGCGCCTCGCCACGTCATCTACGCACAGTTTGAACCTCGTATTTCGGCTGCACGATTAGTACAGCCTGTATCTAGCTACTCGTAGACGAGCAGGTAAAGCTTAGTCGGTCTGCTCCTCACCCTTTGGCTGACTTGAGCAGAGCGTCGCCTTGATACTTGCGTTGAATGGCGCATCATATAACGTGGTGAGCGGTATCTGGCAGGCCCAACGCGTAGGCGCCGTTGCGCGCGGCGGCGGCGGGCAGCGGCGGGAACCCGGACCACCCGCTCGCGCACGGCAAACTCAGCTTCCTGGGTACGGCCTGCCGGATATGACAAAGCGTATCAAACCACTTAGACACTTAGCAACCAGCAGTACTACGTCGCCCCAAGGGAGCATTCTGATTAGTCAAGCGGGACGACTTAGCACTGAGTCTCACTAAGTGTCTAAGTGGTTTCACGCACTTCATCATATTTAACTCAAGACACGAGGGTTCAGATGCATGCCTGTGACGTGGCGGGAAAGAGTCCTGGCAGATGTTCCTCGCCACGTCATCAGGTGCCATTGAAATCAAGACACGAGGGTCCACAAAGCGTGTCGGGGGTCGATAACGCGGCGGGCAGCATCTGCCAGGCCCTATTCCTGGGTTTCCGGGGCGGCGACGGCGCGCCGGTGTTCGCCGCCGACGTCACAGGCAGGGCCTGAGCAGAATGACTCCAATGTTGATGTGGGTTTGGGTAGAATGGCTCCATATTGATGTGGGTTTGGGTAGAATGGCTCCATATTTACGTGGGTTTGGGCAGAATAGCTCCATATTGAGTGGATATTGGGTAATATGGCTTGATACTGAGGCAGTGATGGCCCTGGTTTTGGGCGCGGAGGCGGCGGTGCAGTCCGTGATCGAGTCGAACCCCACGCGCCCGCTGCCGCCCGGCGCCGCCATCGTCGTCAAGGACGCCAAGGCAGGGAGGTGTTGTGAGCCAGCACTCCACCCTCGTTGAATCATCTCCTCCTCCTCCATCATGCTCTGACCCCGGTCGAGCGCGTGTTGTCAACGACCCTGGTGCCCGGCCGTGGGGCCGGAGATGAGGCACAACGACGCGGGGCTGCTGGCGGCGGCCGGGGGGCTGCTCAAGTGGCAGGCGCGACACCGGCAGGGGGGGTATTGAGAACAAGCAGTCGACCGACGTTGAATGAAGTGATTCGCTTCCTCCTCCTCAGTGTGTCTGTATGAGCATTCACACTGAAGGCAAGTCATGCTCTGATGTCTGTCGAGTGCTTGTTCTCAAAGACCCTGCTTCCCGCTTCTGCTCGTGCTGCGGCGCGCGCAACACGCTGGTCAAGGCCGGTCACAAGGCGATCTGCTCCGACGCCGCGTGTAAGGCAGGGAGCTCATCCACAACAAGCACTCAACCTACGTTGAATCTCCTCCCCCACCTCTGCGCGCCTGTAGGAGCATGCACACTCAAGGATAGGCATGCTCGAATGTGGGTCGAGTGGCTGATGTGCATGACTTTGTTGCGCGGCGCCGAGCTACCCGCTGCTGATGCCGGCTGTGCTGACGCTGTGCTCGTGCGGTGACTACACTCTGCTGGTGGGGCGCACTGGTACACTGTGAGGGGTCAGACAACGCCGTGCACCTGTGCCCTTGTGCCGGGAAGGACCAGCCGGTGCCATCACCGCCGTGGACCTGAGGCTTTGCACATGAATCCGCTCATGTTTCCCCCTCACAGCCTGCTGTCGAAGTGCTCGCGCTGGGATGGAGAGGCGAAAGCAACAGAGACATTTCGATATGGGCAGCTGACCAAACCGGGACGTGTTGGTATGATCAGCTGACCAAACAAACCGTGTGCGACCGTGGCCGGGGGGGCGCAACAGTAAGTGGCCGCGCGGGTTCTACTCGTGCCTGGCGGGATTCGTGGACCAATCAGAGAGCCTGGAGCAGGCCGTGGCGCGCGAGGTGCTGGAGGAGTCCAGCATCCAGGTCCGCCCCGGCAGCGTTGCTTACGTCTCCAGCCAGCCCTGGCCGTTCCCGTGCCAGCTCATGATGGGGTTCCGGGCGGATGTGGATGCCAAGGCGCTGGGGCCGCTGCAGGTGCCCCCAACCCCGAAACTGGTGGGGACTGATGGATAGTGCTCGCCTTGTCATCAAACTCAAATGTTACCCTCATTTTCACCTAAACGGCATCCTATTCCTCTTGCTTTTAAGAATGGCCGACCCCCTTTCACTGAGCCAGATCGGCGGATCCAGTTTGGCCGGTCCAGTTTCACCAGGCACCCTAAATTGACTCAAGAAACGACGGTTTACGACGAGCAGTTCGGCAGCAATCGGCCGATCCAGTTTGGCCGATCCAGTTTGGCAGATTTACCCCCTCACGGAGCTAATTATTTTAGCTCCGTGAGGTCTTAAACGCAAGAGGACCCATGACGTGGCGAGCATTAATCATCAGGCCCTGCCGAGTGGACGTGCACGAGCTGCGGGACGCGCGGTGGTTCCACCGCGACTGGCTGCGGGCGGGGACGGCACACTCCTCCACTTCTCACCCCAACCGTAGCCGTTTCTCTCACTGAAACCTCCCAACATATCTCCAAACAAAAGAGTTTACGTTGAGGTGAGAAGTGAGGGAGTGTTCCGCCCCTGGGTGCAGGCGCAACTGGGGAAACACGCCGACCCGCGCGAGAAAGTGTGGGACCCGTATGAGGTAGGGGCAGATGCATAGTGCTCGCCACGTCGTCAAACGCATTCCGAACCCTCGTTCCATGACCTGAACTGCATTATATGACGTGGCGAGCACTATGCTCGCCAGGTCATCAAACTCATGCAGAACCCCTGTTTCTTAGTTTAAACGAAATCCGATGACGAGACGAGCTTTATCCCTCGGTCCCTGGCACTCGGTGGGCGAGCAGATACCGGTCGGGGAGATTGCGTTGCCCGGGGCGCACGCGCTGGCGCGGAACCTGGTGGTCGGGACTGCTGCATAGTGCTCGCCACGTCATAGGATCCCTTTCAACTCGTGAAACGAGGGCTCTGACTGCGACTGATGACGTGGAAAGCCCTGTTCATGAGTCCATACCTGGTGGAGGAGTGGGTGGCGGAGGGGTCGGTCGGCGGGTGCGACGGACAGGGGGGTGTCATGTGCTACACGGAGCGGCGGTGGGGGCGGGACATGGCGGTGCCGGCGGTGGCGCTGGCGGGGGGGGAGCCGGCAGGGGCCTACATTCGTCCACTTTTCAGCTCAACCTGAGCCATTTCTGACACAAAATGCACCCCAAACAGCCCCTGGTACCCCCTAATACTCCTTGATATCCCCTGACAACCCCTATTACCGCGTAAACACCCCCTAAACAACCCCTAAACACACACCCTATCCCACAGAAAGCGCTTACGTTGAGCCGAAAAGTGGTCCAGTGTAAGCCCCGGCGAGCCGGCACCCGGTCGGCCGGACACCGCGCGCTCCTCCACCTTCGCCGTCGTCCGCTTCACCAAGGGCAGGGCGGTGCAGGTTCACCCAGGTTCACCCAGATTGACCCAGGTGGACCCAGGTTGACCCAGGTTGACCCAGATTGACCCAGACTGACCCAGTTTGACCCAGGTTCACCCAGGTTCACCCAGGTTCACCCAGGTTCACCCCGGGTGGTCACTGCTCACTTCTAGCGCTTGAAGCTTATACATGAAGGACCGCTTTCAGACGTTGCTTTGAATTTGTACTTACGGCGCTACACAAAGGCAGCAGCGGGTGCGGGCTACAGTACCTGCCCGCGGTGGAGGCCACCGTGCTGCGCTTCCAGGCCACGGCATGGCCTGGCACATGTTGCCCGCCGCCTCATCAACACGCAATTCAAGCCCTCGGTTTGAGTCCTCTCTCTTCTTCTCTCCTCTCCTCGCCCCTCTCCTCTCCCCTCTCCTCTCCTCACCTCTCCTCCTCTCACATCGCCCCATCTTCCCTCCTTCCTCCCCCCTCCCCCCTCTCTATTGTCTCCTCTTTCCTCTCCCCGCTCTCCTCTCTCCTCTCGCATCCTACGACACAGCGAGCCAGCATCTGCCGGGCCGTAGGTGACGGGCGGCGGCGGCGCGCCGACGGCCAACGACCACTCGCGGCTGGCGCACGACGTGGGGCGCGAGGCGGGCTGGCTGGGCGCGGAGTCCGTCGTATTAGGCGGCGGGCAGATGTGCTTCCGCGGGGGCGAGATTAGCGAGTCCGCCGAGAGCGACGAGGAGGAGGAGGCGAGCCTCAGCGTGGTGGTGGGGCCACGGGCCCACGGGCCCACGTAACGCCCAATTACACGAGTGCCTTCGCACATTGGAGGCAGAAGTCGGTGGTGTGTCCGACTGAATGCCCTTGTGTTCCTCGTGGTGTTGAGTCATTTTACTAATGTGATCTGCCCGTGCTACCGTGTTACTACTGATGTGCGCGTGTGTTATGTGTTGTGTTCCCTATCGTGTGGTGCGCAGCGGCGGGGGCGGGGAGCGGGGCGGGGAGATGGTGCCCGGGGTGGACCCCGAGCTGGTGGCAGGGGCTCACACTCGTCCACTTCTCAGCTCAACCTATGCCGTTTTGGTCACACCTCCCCGTGTCCCCCTGTCTATTAATAGACTGCGGGGAAATCATGCAACCGACGCATCCCACAAAATGTGCTTACGTTGAGCCAAAACGTGGACGAGTGTAAGCCCCGAGCTGGTGGCCGCCCTCATCCACCGCACCTACCCCATGCACGGCATCCTCACGCCGGTCGGGACACGCTCATTGCGCCCGCCACGTCATCCACACGCTTTGATAACCTCATTTCTTGTACTCACTGGCATCATATGACGTGGTGAGCGATATGTGCCGCGCACTTGCCTGCCACGTTGTCGACAAGCAGTTGTAACCCTCGTTTCTTGAGTCCAATGGAATCCTATGACCATTCGAAACAACGGTTGTGAGGCCCCACACGCCGGGCGCGTACGGCGCGCCGGGCAGTGCTGACGCCAAGCGCTACCAGTATTGATCTTACAAGGCGCCGGGGAGCGCCGACGCGCAACGGTACCATTACTGACTTATTTATTCGCGCTCAGGCGAAGAGAGTGGTTGCTCAGGCACACATGTTTCGTCTCTACTGCAACTCCAACGATCAAGTTTTATCTAGTAACGAAACCACACAGGCATGCATACATCACACACTGTGGGTTGGTGGTGGAGTGAGCACCTACTAAAACGCTTAATAGTAGACGCTCACCTCCATCTAGCCTTAGTATTGACAAAGAAAGACGAAACACGCGCCAGTCGGGGAGAGGAGCACGGGATGATCTGATTGAATATATATCATATCATACCAAGATAAAGCTCCAGTGCTGTGTCAAAGTAGCACCGTTTAGGGCATACGATAGGCTATGGGTACGATACTCCTACGAGTCCTCATGTGAGATCAATAATGCCCGCCACGTCATCCACCGCACAACTCATCTCTCTGTTCTCAAGTAAATACAGTCTGGCTTGTCACTCAGTGTCGCCGTCGCCTCCATCCTCCTCCTCCCCGTCAGCACCCTCCTTGGCCAGATCGTCCAGAAAACCACCGCCACCGCCACCGCCGCCGCCTCCGCCCCCGTCACCACCATCTCCCTCCTCCTCCTCCTCTTCCCCCTCCGCTGCCGCCTCTGCCGCCTCCTCCGCTTCCTCACCACCGCCGCCGCCACCCCCGCCGCCCCCGCCACCACCAGCGGCGGAAGTGTCGGCGGTATCGGTTGCTTCGGCTGCGTCGGTATCAGTGCCGGTATCAGTGCCGGTATTGGTGTCGTCGGCGGCGGCGGCGGCGATGGCGGCGGCGGTGGCGTCCTCCTCCGCCGCCTCCGCATCCACCTGAAGCTCCCCGTCAACCTCCGCCGCGGCACCCAGCTTCCCCCCACCGCCGCCGCCGCCGCCGCCTGCCTCCTCCTCGTCGCTTGCCCCCCACCTTGACTGAACCCCGCCGCCACCACCGCCGCCGCCGCGCCCACTGTCAACGCCACCATCCCCACCCCCGCCCCCGCCCCGGCTGCCGCCCCCGCCCCCGCTGCCGCCCCCCCCGCCCCCGCCTCCGCCGCCGCCGCCGTCACCGAAGACCTCGGCCGGGTCCACCGCCCGACCGAACTCGCGCGCCAGCTGCGCCGCGCGGCGGTGCGCCGCGGCGCCGCACCGGGCGGGCGCCGGCTCGTCGCCCATGCGGTGGTGGCGCAAGTTAAATTCGAAAGCAAAGTCTGAAGGCGGTTCATCATATCATACTTTCAAGCGCTTAATTCCAGGCGCTTTCAGCATGGGTTTCATAGGGTCAACCTGCACCGCCCTACCATGCACAGCACCAGTCGCGCCTCCCGCTGCATCGCCCGCAGTGCCGCCACCTCCACGTCCATCGCCGTCATCGCCGTCTCCCTGGGCGGCGGCGCCGGCTTGGACTTTTCGTAGTAGCGGTAGGGCGGGTCGGCGCGGCCCCCGACGGGGGACTGGCGGCCGAAGCCGTACACGGTGACGTGGCTGCACGTCTGCAGCACCGAGTAAATGGTAACGAACCCCGTGGAGGGCAGCATGCCCTTGGTGTAGCGGCGCATATTGAATTTGAAAGCAAATCTGGAAAGCAGTTTACCATATTTCGGTTTCAAGCGCTTGGTTCCAGGTGGTTTAAACGTAGGTCTCATAGGGTCAACCTGCACCGGCCTACCTTGGTGGCGAGAACAAAGCCGGCCTCCTTCACCCGCGCGCGGTAGTACAGCAGCAGGTCTTTAGCGGTGGACTCGACCGCGCTGTACCGCCACCACTTGAAGAAAGCAAAGTTTGAAAGCGTTTCGTCATATGACATTTAAAGACAAGCTCACGTTCGAAAATATATGTTTCGGACATTTTAACTCAAGACGTCTTGAGTTGACACACATTTTCGAGCGTGGGCTTGTCTTTAAATGTCAGATTCAAGCTTCAAGCGCTGAAAGCATGGGCGCTTTCAACACGGGTTTTGAGACTGCCAACCAGCACCGTCTTACCTTGGGGGACACCACCAGCACCTGCACGTCCGGCCGCTTCCATTTGTCCTTAACGTAGCGGCGCAACTTGAATTTGGAAGCAAAATTCGAAAGCGGTTCATCATATGTCAGCTGCAAGCGCTTAGTTCCAGGCGGTTTCAACGTGGGTTTGATAGGGTGAAGCTGCACCGGCTGACCTTGAGGGAGTTGAGCAGCGCGGTGGCCTGCTGGGTGATGCCCTGCCCGGCGCCCGTCAGGATGAGGCCCGCGCCCAGGGGCTTACACTCCTCCACTTCTCAGCTCAACCTGAGCCGTTTCTTACACAAATACACCCTGCACACCACCTAGTACCCCCTAACGCCTCCCAAACACCCCCTAGACAACCCACACATGCACCCCCTGTCCCACAGAAAACGCTTACGTTGAGCGGAGAAGTGGACGAGTGTAAGCCCCTGCCGGCGCCCCACTCCAGCGGCAGGTCTGCCGGCGACAGCCCCCCGCGCTCGGGCAGTGAGTACTTGTGTATCCACGCCTTGGACAGCGCGCGGAAGTTGGTGCGGTCGCCCACATCGGCGTGCGCCTCCAGGGTGCAGCGGCGCGAGTTGAAATCGAAAGCAAAGTTTGAAAGCGTTTTCTGATTTTCTAGTTTTAAGCGCCTAGATCAAGGCACTGTCAAGTGGGATTTCAAAGGGTCAACCGGCACCGCCCTACCATGGTGGGCGCCTGATTGAAGCGGATGACCACGTCGTGGGACTCGATGGCGGCCGCGGCGGCGGTGGAGAGGATGACGCCGCTGTTGCCGACGACGGCGCAGCTGCCGTCGCCGCGCCGCCCGCTGCCGTCGTCCTCGCGCTTGAACCGTTTCGTGACCGCGGCGAAGTTGAGCGGGATGCTGCCGCGCTTCGGCAGCGCGCCCATCGCGCCCATCTTCGCGGCGTTGGCCAGCGTCACGAACGTGTCCTCCGCCGTCAGCGGGCGGGGCATCTGCTTCGGGTCCACGTCCATGCGCGGCAGTAACCCTAGCTCGGTGGCGGCCGTCAGCGTCCGAGGCGCGTCCAGCTTCACCACCTTGGAGGTGTTCTGTTGCATGCGTTGGAACACCGCGGCGCCGCCCGCGGCACCGGGGGGCTTGGGCCCCGATGCGCCCGACCCCTTGCCTCCTCCGCTCCCGCCCCCGCCCCCGCCCCTGGCACCGGCACCGGCACTGGGTTTCTTCACATTCGCGTTGACGGCGGGCGCGCGCGGCGGCGCGGCGGCCGCAGGCGGGCGCTCGTCCACCTCCGCCGGCGGCGCCATCCGCACCAGCATGTTCGGGAGCATGAACAGGACCCCCGCCGCCAGCAGCAGCACGGCGGTGACGAAGGCCTCGGAGCGGAGGAGGCGCCGGACGCGCTCCCTGGTCGCCATGCGCGGGCCGACGGAGCCCCCCTTGCCCTTGCCGCCTCCGCCCCCGGCCAGGAGGCCCTTCGGTTTCATCATGGTGCCGCCGCCGCCGCCGCCGCCGCCGCCGCCGCCTCCTCCGCCGCCGCCGCGATGTCGGTCGAGGGAGTGGCGCGACCGAACAGGCGGGGGGTTGGGGTCCGTGGGGCGCGCGCTGTAGTGTTCGTCAACGGATTGAATTCTCATACAACGCATTGGTGCAAATTTATAGGCGGAGGGTGCCGACACTGGGATTTGACGTGACGTGTCAAGTGCCGCCTCACAAGCGCTCGTCACACGCATCGAACCGGCACGCATCGCGTCAACTCAGCCAACCCCCTCCCGCCCGTGCTTCCCGGCGCGACGCGTGAGCCTTCGTCGAGCCGCGTGGATGCTCGCGCCTGCCTCCGCTTGGTCCGCCTCCTCCGCCCTCCCCGCCAGACCCACCCGCGTTAGGTCACCAAGATCTACATCGTGGACGAGCACCAGCTCCTCTGCAGAGAACGCGCGCGTCGCCCGCGCGCGCAGCAGCAGCCGCCGAGGAACCGTCGCTGGTTCCGTCGCCGGACTCGCCCCCGCGCTCGCCAGCCTACGCGTGAACCCCGCGTCTTCCCGGCCGCGACAGCCGCTGCCAAGGACAGCCCCCGCACCCGCACCGGCAGCGGCGACAAGGCACGCGCACGCGCACGCGCACGCGCACGTGGTGGCTCGCGCGCTGATGGCGGAGCCGATGGACGTGGCGGAGGACCTGGCGCCAACAACGCTCGAGACCGACAGCCGCTGGCTGACCACGGCAGGAGGGTTAGTGAGAACACGCATTCCACCAGCCTTGAATCTCCTCCGCCTCCTCCACGCGTCATTATGAGCATGCACACTCAAGGTAAGCCGTGCTCCGATTGAGTCTCCTCCTCCTCCTCCTCTGCGCGTCTGTCGAGCAGGCAAACTCAAGGTAAGCGTATTCCGATGTGGGTGGAGTGCTTGTCCTCATCGACCCTGCAGCACGGTGAAGCGCGTGAGCCGCGCCGTGGTGGTAATCAAGACCACAGGCAGGGTATTCCACTCGTCCACTCCTCGCCTCAACCTGAGCCGTTTTTGTCGCATCAACCACCCGACAAGGAAGTGCTGAAGTGCTGAAGCGGAGAGGTGGAGAAGTGTAAGCCCCTGAGCACGGGGGTGCGCGCCTTCGACACGGAGAGCGCGGGCTCCGGCTACGCCACCGGGCAGGGCCTCTCACACCACACCACTTTCCATCGGCACCTCATCGCCACCTCAACTTGAGCACCTTCAAGGTGTGAGGGGGGACAACTGCCATAGGTTTCAGGGCCAATACGGCTCAAGTTGAGCTGAAGAGGGAATGAGTGCGTGTGTGCGGCCCTGGCGCCGGGTTTGTGGTTGACAAGGCGCTGGGGCTGATTCTGACGAACCGGCACGTGCTGCGCCCAGGGCCGGTCGTGGCGGAGGCGGCAGGGGCGGGACACTCCTCCACTTCTCACCTCAACCTGAGTCGGGGCTTCCACTCTTTCACTTCTCACCTCAACCTGAGCTGAGCCGTTCTTGCCACTGAAAGTCACTGGAACCATACGCACGTGACCCTGAAGACGTGCTCACAGGAAGGCGAACAGGGGAGGAGTATGCGGCCCTGTGCTACGGTGTTTCAGAATCGCGAGGAGGTGCCGCTGCGCGCGCTGTACTGCGACCCCGTGCACGACTTCGCCTTCTTCCGCTTCGACCCGGCGCTGCTGCAGTTCATCGACATCGAGGAAGTGCCGCTGGACCCGGGGGGCGCGTCCGTGGGGCTGGACGTGCGCATCATCGGCAACGACTCGGGCGAGAAGCTCAGCATCCTCTCCGCCACGCTGGCGCGCCTCGCAGGGCCTCACACTCCTCCAGTTCTCTGCTCAACCTGAGCCGTCCTTGTCAATGAAGCCACCTAACCGACCCCACGTATCTCACATAGTGTGCTTACGTTGAGCTGAGACGTGGAGGAGTGTGTGCCCCCTGGCGCTCGGACCGCGACGCGCCCAAGTACGGCGGCAAGGGGTACAATGATTTCAACACGTTCTACGTGCAGGCGGCCAGCGGCACCAAGGGGGGGTCCAGCGGGTCGCCAGTGATCAACATGGCGGGCAGCGCTGTGGCTCTCAACGCGGGTGGGGCCCCACACTGTGCGCTCCTAGTGTACCCGGTACACAATCGCCGCGTCCTCCCCCCTGGCCGGACTCGGAGCCCTGACTGCTTGCGCGTAGTATACCACTTCACACACGCCGGGTCCTCCTCCCTGGCCGGCCTAGTCATCTTGATCCTGACTGTTTGCTCACGGAGGGCGATGCGGCGAGTGGTCACGCTCACGCCAGTACACGAGCAGCATACCAGGCAGGGGACGAGTGTGAGGCCCTGAACGCGGGGTCGAAGACGAAGGGGTCGGCGGCGTACTACCTGCCGCTGTTCCGGGTGAGGCGCGCACTGGGGCTCCTGCGCGCCGCGTGCCCGCCCGTCGTCGACCTGCCGGACGATGTCGTTGCTGCGGCAATCGCCGCCGCCGCCGCCGCTCCCGTCGCCACCGCCGCCGCCGATGCTGCCGCCGCCGCCGAATCTGCTGAGGCCGCCACCGATCCCGCCGCCGTCATCGCTGCCGCCGCCGCCGTCTCTGCCGCCGCCGCCGCCGCCGCCACTATTACCACCTCGGGTGGGCCAGCGGCCGACACCTGGCTTCCGTTCGACATCCCGCGCGGCACGCTGATGACCACGTTCGCGTACAAGGCAGGTGCTTACACACGTCCACTTCTCAGCTTGACGTGAGCACTTTTCGTGGAATACGGTGGGTGGTTGGGTGGATTTGGTGACAAAAACGGCTCAGAGTGACATGAGAAGTGGACGATCGGGAGCCCCTGGTACAAGGGGTTCGACGACTGCAAGCGGCTGGGGCTGCGGCGCGAGGTGGAGGCGGTGCTGCGCGACGCGCAGGGCACGGGGTAGGGCCTGCCATATATTTGGTAGAATGACCATATTCAGTGGTATCACGTTTGGCGAGACGACCATACCGGCAGACATTTGGCGATTTGACCATATTCAGTGGTATCACCTTTGGCGAGACGACCATACCTCGACTCCACGGCACATGAGCACGTGTGGTGATCCTGCCACGTCATCGACACGGGTTATAAATTCTCGTTCCTGGAAACAAATGGCATCCCACGAGTTGGCGGGCGACATGTGGCGGGCCCTAGCACGGGCGCGGGGGGCGCGCGCGGCGGGCCGGAGGGCACCGGGGCGCTGGTGGTGGAGGACACCGTGCCGGGTGGGCCGGGTGAGGGCCGCCTGCAGGTGGGCGACGTGCTGGTCCGCGTCGACGGCCGGGCGGTCACCGACTTCGTGGCGCTGGAGGTACGGCCTGCCATATGTCGCCCGCCACGTCATCACACGCGTTTGAATCCCCCGTTCTTTGAGTGAAACGGAACCCTATGACGTGGCGTAGCCCTAAACTGAACCCTGACCCCTAACCCCTAAACCATTAAACCCTAAATCCTAAACCCTAAACCCTAATCCCGCAACATCTGGCTGGTCCTAGCTGGAGGGTATACTGGACGACAGTGTGGGTTGCGAGCTGACATGCACAGTGGAGCGCGGGGGCGCCGAGGCCACCGTGCTGGTCACCGTGGTAGGGCGCTGCAGGTTGACCCCTGGATGACCTTGAGTTGACTGCGCTTGGTTTCAGCTATTAAAGCTAATATATGATGATCCGCTTTCAATCGTTGCTTTCAATGTCAACGTGCGCCCCTACACCGTGGGGGATCTGCACGCGGTGACACCGGACCGCATGCTGGAGATCTGCGGCGGCACTGTGCACGCCCTGTCCTACCAGCAGGCCGGGCCCGCACGCCCGCAGGCCCGCAGTCCCGCAGGCCCGCAACCCTTACACACTGCACCTGTTCATTCATACCACACATGTACGCTTTGTACCAGCAGACCATGCCCTGACATAGTGCCCCTGTCAGCCTGTGCATCCATACCGCACCTGTACACTTCGTTCCACCTCCTCCTCCGATCCTCCTCCTCCTCGGCACGGCCATTCCAACTTGCAGCCTCCGTGTGAGGGCAGGCCCTGGCAGCAGGCGCGGAACTTCCAGACGCGCGTGGGGCAGGTGTACGTGTCGGAGCCCGGGTACCTGCTGGGCCTCGGCAGGGGGGTCATTCAGAACGAGCATTCCACCGACGTTGAATCCCCTCCTCCTACTCAGCGCGTCTATGCGCATTCACTCTGAAGGCAAGTCATGCTCCGATATCGGTAAAATGCCTGTTCTCAACGACCCTCCTGCTGGGCGCGGTGCCCAAGCACGCCATCATCACCTCCCTCAACAACCTGCCCACGCCCACCACTGACGACTTCGCCGCCATCTACGCGGGACTCAAGGAGGGCGCCAGGCAGGGTCTTCCCCTCCAATTCTCACCTCAACTTGAGCCGTGTTTGTCGCTGGGACCGCCCAATTCACCCCACATCCCTTCAAACAGTGTTCACGCTGAGGTGAGGAGTGACGGAGTGTGCGGCCCTGGCGGCTGGGTGCCGGTGCAGTTCTTCATCCACTCGGAGCGCCACCGCTCCAAGACCGCGCTGCTGCACCTGCACACCAAGTGGTACGGCCGCGGCCCAGTCTTGTGACGCCTCATAGTGTACCGGTACTCGTCAAGTCATCCACCTCATAGTGTACCGGTGCTCACCACGTGCTGCTGCTGTTGAGTGTACCGGAACACTATGTGGTGTGGTCCCTACTATGTGGTACCCGCCCGCCGCCTTCTACCACCGCAACCTCACCACGGCAAGGGGGGTCATTGAGAACACACACTCCACCGACGTTCAATCGACGACCCCTCCTCCACGCGTCTGTATCGAGAACACGCACTCGACGGACGTTGAATCTCCTCCTGCTCTCCGCGCGTCTGGATGGACATTCGCCACTGAAGGCAAGTCAGGCTCCGACCTCGGTCGAGTGTTTTTTTCTCAATGACCCTCTAGCACGGGGCTGTGGGACCGCACCTTTCTGGAGATGACCTGCGAGGACGACACGGATATCAAGGAGGAGGCCACGGATACCAAGGCAGACGCTACGGATATAAAGGAGGAAGCTACGGATACGAAGGGAAAGAAGGGTAAGAAGGGAAAGAAGGGGAAGGAGGAGGAGTCGGCGGCGAAGCGGCGGAAAGTGGTCGAGACCGCGGCGGCGGCGGCGAATGGCAACGGGCGGGCGGAGGCCGTCGCGCAGAAGGTCGAGGCATCGTTGTGTCTGGCAGGGCCTTCCACTCGTCCACTTCCCATATCATTCTGCGCCATTCTTGTCACCGAACCAGGAGCTTACACTCGTCCACTTCTCAGCTCAACCTGAGCTGTTTTCTTTGAGCTTTGTCCACTAAAACCACCCAGCGTACACCCAAAATAGTGCTCACATCAAAACGAAGAGTGGACTAGTGTAAGCCCCTGGTGTCTGGTGCAGGTGGACATCGCCACGGTGGCGCTGGCAGACGGCGTGTACACGCGCTCCTTCGAGGGCAACGGCGCCATCGTGCACCACGACCCCACAGGCGACGGCCTCGGCAGGGGGGTATCCAGAACCAGCACTCCACCGTCGTCTCATCTCCTCCTCCTCCGTTTACTCCGCGCGTCTGTATGAACGGCGGGTCATCGAGAACAAGCACTCGTCCGTGGTTGAATCTCCTCCTCCTCCTCCTCCTCCTCCTCCGTATACTCCGTGCGTCAGTATGAGCATTCACCCTGAAGGTAACTCATGCTCCGATCTCGGTTTGAGGGCTTGTTCTGAATGACCCTCCTGCCGGGTATCGTGCTGGTGGACCGCAACACGGTGCCCATCGCGTCGTGCGACATCCTGATCTCCTTCGCCGCGTTCCCGCTGGAGGTGTCCGCCCGCGTCGAGTACCTGCACCCCACGCACAACTTCGCGCTCGTCAGCTACGACGCGCGCGCGCTGCCCGCGGTTGGGCCTTCTGGATATGGATAGTGCTTGCCAAGTCATAGGATGCCTTTTACCTCAATAAACGAGGGTAAAAATTGCGTGTCGATGACGGTGCGAGCATTGTCTGGCTGACGCTAGCCTTTGGCGGCGGCGGCGGCGGTGCACGCCATTGCCATGGCGGACCCGGCGCCCCCCGCGCGTGGCGATGAGGTGGTGCTCGTGGGCCTGTCCGACAGCCTCCGCCCCATGGTAGGGCGCTGCAGGTTGACCCCAGGTTGACCCTGGATTGACCTGGGTTGACCGTGCTTGATTTCTGCAATAGACCTATTCCGCTGTATGCCTCCCGCGTGCGCGCCAATGACTTCGGTCGCCAGTAGAATGAAAAAGGCTGTTTTGAGTGGCGAATCGGCGAGAATGACGCGCGAACAATGACGTACGAAGTAT
>Ga0307489_10000754_pt1 | contig 20380 bp, 17 predicted proteins | sample SB12metaG_FD_202247 | JGI IMG/M metagenome (GOLD analysis project Ga0307489, IMG submission 202247) | Sea-ice brine microbial communities from Beaufort Sea near Barrow, Alaska, United States - SB 1.2 | ecosystem: Environmental > Aquatic > Marine > Coastal | place: USA: Alaska | collected...
CGCGTTAGAGCCGATAAAGGCAGTGCCTGTTGCGGCGGCAATCATTTTTAGCAGTTCACGTCTTTTCATAACTAGAGGTTCCCTTTTTTAAGCTGATCTACCGCAAAGCTTGCTGCTCTGGCAGTTAACGCCATATAGGTCAAAGAAGGGTTAACACAAGATGAAGATGTCATACAGGCTCCATCGGTTACAAATACGTTAAGCGCATCCCAAACCTGATTGTTGCCGTTGAGTACCGACGTTTTTGGGTCCCGGCCCATACGCGCTGTGCCCATTTCATGTATTCCCATACCCGGGGAATAATCATTTTCATAACCCTGTACATTTGTCATGCCCGCCGCTTCAAACATCTCAATGGCGTCCTGTTGCATATCTTTACGCATGCGGCGTTCGTTTTCACCAACAGCTACGTCCATGGTTAACACGGGAAGCCCCCATTTATCGGTCTTTTTAGGATCCAGGTATATGCGATTAGCATGTGCGGGCAGCATCTCACCAAAGCCGTTCATGCCGATTGTCCAGGGACCGGGTTCGCTTATGGCATCTTTAAGGTTGGCGCCTAAGCCCATTTCTGCTACATCTCGACCCCAGCCCTGGCGGCTCGCAGAGCCCTGGTAACCGAAACCCCGTAAATAATCCCGTTTATCCCCCCCCCAGTTACGAAAACGGGGTATATAAAAACCGCTGGGCCGTCGACCGTAATGATATTTGTCGTCATAGCCTTGCGCCGTGGCAGTTGCGCCCACCTGAAAGTGGTGATCCATCACATTGTGACCCAGTTCGCCACTGCTGCTGCCCAGTCCCCCGTCCCATACATTGGTGGCCGAATTCATCAGCAACCAGGCTGAATTAAGGGTTGAGGCGTTTACAAAAATAATCTTGCTGGTGAATTCATAGGTTTGGTTCGTTTGAGCATCAATAACGGCTACGCCTGTGGCGCGCTTTTTATCTTTGTCATACAGAATTTCGGTCACAATGGAAAAAGGTCTTATTGTCAGATTTCCGGTTTTTACCGCGGCGGGCAACGTTGACGATTGGGTGCTGAAGTACCCGCCGAAGGGGCAACCTAACCAGCACTTATTACGGTACTGACAGCTTGTTCGGCCCTCTTCTGGTTTAGCCTCGGTCATATTGGCGGTACGCCCAGAGATCAGGTGGCGAGTGCCTTTAAAGGATTTTTTGATCCGTGCGGACACGTCTTTTTCCACACAATTTAGTACCATGGCAGGTTGAAATTGACCGTCTGGTAATACATCCAGACCGTCACGATTGCCGCTGATCCCGGCGAAACGTTCGACATAATCATACCAGGGGGCAACATCTTCGTAACGGATCGGCCAGTCAACGGCTATGCCTTCTTTGGCATTGGCCATAAAGTCTTCTGTGTTTAAGCGATAGGTCTGACGGCCCCACAATAATGAGCGCCCGCCCATGTGGTAACCGCGATACCAGTCAAAACGTTTTTCTTCAACGTAAGGATTTTCTTTTTCATTGGCCCACATGCCAAACGTGGGTTCATTTAAGGGGTAGTCCCGGCCAAGAACAGGATAGTCTTTTTTCATTTCCTGGGTCGGCCTGCCACGGTGTGGATAATTCCAGGCTTCCTTGTGCATATTTTCATAATCCTTGACGTGCTCTATGTTTCTGCCACGTTCAAGCATGAGTACTTTAAGTCCTTTCTCGGTCAGCTCTTTGGCTGCCCAGCCACCGCTTATGCCTGAGCCAACGACTATTGCGTCATAATAATTATCTGCCACGTTTAATCCCCTCAACGTTGTTCACTAAGTATATTAATTTCATATTTACACATCACAAATTTGAATGGCGTTACGTAACGATCCAATTTTGTCTGCGCGTTTTTCTGCTGTGGGAATAAATTCCTGAGCCAAAAAACCGGTAAAACCTGTTTCCCGTATTGCTCGGGCAATAGCGGGGTAATACAATTCCTGACTGTCATCTATTTCATGTCGCCCCGGGACACCGGCGGTGTGGTAATGACCAAAATATTGATGGTGGTCTTTAATGGTGCGAATAATATCGCCTTCGTTAACTTGCATATGATAGATGTCGTACAGCAGTTTAAAGTTGGGTGATTCCAATTGCTGGCACAAGGCTACGCCCCAAGCTGAGCTATCAGCCATGCAATCTGGATGATCAATTTTGCTGTTAAATAATTCCATGTGGATCACCACGCCTTTTTTCTCAGCATGAGGCATTATTCTGTGCAAGCCCGTTACTGCATTTTTAAGTCCGGCTTCTTTGGTCATGCCCCTGGCATTGCCGCTAAAACAAATCAGGTTGGTGTAGCCCGCCTCGGCTACCAGATCGATATGCTGTAAATACCGTTCACTCAATTCATCGTGAAATTGCGGGTGGATAAAGCCATCAACCAGATTGAGCTCGGCACCATTACACATAGACGATTCAATGCCGTATCGTTTAAGCACCGGCCAGTCTGCTGGCCCGACTAAATCAATGGCTGAAAAACCTATTTCAGTCACCGCCTGACATAACTCTTCGATAGATAAATCACCGTAAGTCCAGCGTGCCACTGAATGATTGATATGGCCCTTTAATTTATGCGGCTTATCTGGTGCAGCGGTTACCGTGCGGCTAACAACACCAGTTGTGGCCAGGGCTGCACCGGTTAGCGCTATCCCTTTAAGTAAATTACGACGTGGATTATTCATGTGCAGTCACCTCCTCATCTTTAAATGCTAGCAAGAATATTAAAAATACCACCAAGGCAAACCCTGCCGGAAATAGCCAAATATCAAACCAGGAATGGCCGACATCGGTAGTGTAGGAGTCGGTATAGATTTGTCCGGAGACAAAGAAAAAGTCGTAGCAAATACCATGCAGCGCTATGCCCACCAGTAACAGGGTGAACATACGTATTGACGTCGCCATTTTCATCACTCGTCTCAGCGTTATTTAGGATGTTGGTTAGACATTAAATGCGGCCCAGTTTCATTTCTTTGGCGGCATAATCCACCGCTCTGACGGTTAAGGCCATAAACGTTAAAGAGGGATTTTGCACTGCCGACGAACAAAAACTTGCGCCGTCTGTCACAAACAGGTTGTCAACGTCATGGCACTGGTTGTATTTATTTAACACTGAGGTTTTTGCATCATGTCCCATACGAGCGGTGCCTACTTCATGTATTGCTATACCCGGGTTTCGGTTTGTCGCCTGACTTGTTACGTTTTGCAGACCTGCTTTAACCAGCATCTCAGCACCAATTTTTGCCGCATCTTTCATCATTAACATTTCATTTTCTGACCATTTACAATTGATCTCCAGTTGTGGGATCCCCCATTTATCTTTAAGGGAAGAATGTAGTGCTATATGATTTTCAAAGCGCGGCAACATTTCACCTTGGGCACTGAGTTTAAATTTCCACTTACCTGCCTGGCCTAATTTCTGTTTAAGGCTTACGCCTATACCATCTGTACCTTGCATACTTTGCCAGGTTTCCCGATAGGCTCCTCCAGAGTATGCAAATCCTCGGAGGTAATGTTTACTGCCCCGACTTGGCTCATATTGGAAGTTAGGGATCAGGATCCCACCGGGACGTCGTCCACGGTAAAATTCGTTTTCAAAACCAGGTATGTCTCCTTCTGCAAAGGCATTGTAATTGTGATCCATTAAATAATGGCCAAGTACACCTGAACGGTTGGCAATGCCGTTAGGAAACGTTTTTGACTTTGAATTGAGCATAATCTGTGTACTACCGATAGTAGATGCACATAAAAAGACCACTTTCCCATAATATTCACGTTCACTTAGGTCATCGTTGTCGATGATCCTAACGCCTTTTACCCGTTGGGTCTTTTCATCATATATCAGGCTGTGTACGACGCTATTTGGGGCTATATGCAAATTTCCGGTTTTTGCGGCCGATGGCAAAGTGGAGCTTTGGGTTGAAAAGTATGCGCCAAAAGAGCAGCCCTTATGACATTCGTTTCTGGCCTGACACTGGACCCGCCCTTGAGAAAGATGCAGGTCAGTTGGTTTAGTAAGATGTGCAGTACGACCCATTATCATAGTGCGGTCCGGATAATTTTTTTCAATTGACGCTTTGATGGCTTTTTCCGGCACAGTCATTTCAAGAGGTGGTAAATACTCACTGTCAGGCAGTTGCGGGAGGTTTTCTTTGGAACCACTGATCCCAGCATGTATTTCCACATGACTGTAAAACTTCGCCAAATCATTGTCGCGTATTGGCCAGTCATTGCCATGTCCATCCAAACTATTGGCTGCAAAATCATGATTACTGAGCCGATAGGACTGGCGGTGCCAAATCAGCGATTTACCCCCCAACTGGTTGCCACGTATCCAACTAAATTGAGTCCCTTTTGCCGTTGTATAAGGCAAGTCTCTGTCATTACCAAAAAAGTGCTTAGTGGAATCATTAAAGGCATAACATTCTTGCTGTACTTTGTACTTTTGCTCGACCAGCAAATTTTCTACCTTGTTACGGTAAGGCTGCTCCCACGGAGGGATACCTTCACCAATATAGTCTTTACGGTGCTCAACAACTCGGCCCCGCTCTATCATCAGTGTTTTGAAACCCCGCTCACAGAATTCTTTCGCTGCCCATCCGCCTGATATTCCAGAGCCAACCACAATTGCGTCAAAGACCTGTTCGGTTTCTTTGATATACAATTCGTCATTCATTGCGTGTTCCTTTCTTGTTTACTTGGCATGACTTCTAATTTATTAAGTCTCATGTTTATTATTTTAATGTTAACCATTATCAATAATAAGACATGGATCCCCAGCCTTTCCCCACAGAGTCGTAAGGTACTGAACCGGTAAATCCGCCTGGAATAGCTAAATAAGCGAGCTCTTTGCTGGCGCCTACTTCGGAGGTGTAATAGCCGTAGATGAGCAGGGCTTTAACAAACTTGAAATTCTGTTTATCTTCATTATTGAAGCCATTTTCAGATTGCTCCAATGATGTCAGTAAATCATATTGTTGTTGTTTGTCACAATTCGCGAAAGACTTATTAAGACGTCCACTGGTCACCTCATCGATTTTTTTAAGAATAGAGACAGCTTGTTGCTGTTGATCTTTTGTGTGGCAATGAAATAACTGATTATCAATAAATCCATGTGTATCCACTTCGGCTGCACCAAGGGTCTCCGTTTTAGGGATCACCACAGCACAGATATCCCTCAATTGCGCCATCTGAGGCTGGTTCAATATCTTGCCATTGGTTTTTGCACTATTGGGATCGGGCGTATAGGCCATCGCTACCGAAATCCCCTTACCACCAAGCAGCGAAGCGGCTCCGGCTGAGCCGACAATGGCGGTTATGCCAGCAATAAAATGTCGTCTGCTTTTATTGGTAGTTATTGGTTTATCAACGTGCTCTTCACTATTCATCTTGTCTCCTAATGGTTTTAGATTATCCAGACTTCAGAAACGGTATTACGTTGCTGTTTTGTGATAAAAATAATTCACAAACTAAAAGCAAAGACTAGCACCAAAGGAAACAGGGCTAAATTTGCCAAGGTAGTCTGACTTGCCGCAAGTTCAGCAGACGTTTTGGTTAAGTTTTGCTCTTGTGCTGCCAACCTTGCCTTGTTAATCCCATTGCCGATAAGCCCAGCCCACATATTCACCGCAAACAAACCTGCAGCGCTTAGTAGCCAAGCTTTTACCAGCTTACTGGGAGGCTGAGTTATTTGCCGTGACCTTTTCATCTTTAAATGCCAGCAAGAATATGAAAAATACCACCAGGGCAAACCCGGCCGGGAATAGCCAAATATCAAACCAGGAATGGCCGACATCGGTAATGTAGGAGTCGGTGATCTTACCCGCCACCCAAAATCCAATTAACATGCCTATACCGTATGTCGCCAGGGTGATGAGACCTTGTGCAGCATTTTTAACTTTTTCACCTGCTTTTGAGTTGGTATAAATTTGTCCTGAGACAAAGAAAAAGTCGTAGCAAATACCATGCAGCGCTATGCCCACCAGTAACAGGGCAATACCGCTCTGGGCATCGCCATAGGCGAACAGGGCGTAGCGTATAACCCAGGCTAGCATGCCGATTAATAAGGTTATCTTGATGCCAAAACGGTTTAAAAATACCGGCAGTGCCAGCATAAATAACACTTCTGATACCTGTCCCATGGTCATTTTGCCCGTGGCGTTAGTTACACCTATTTCGGTTAAAAAAGGGTTGGCATTTTGATAATAAAAAGCCAGGGGAATACAGATCAAAACCGAAGATAAGAAAAACACCAAAAAATTTCTATCTTTCAACAGAGCTAAAGCATCCAGCCCTAATACTTCTCTTAAGCCCGTTCGCTCTCCCTTACTTTTAGGGGGGGTTTTAGGCAAGGTGAAACTGAATAATCCCAATAACAAAGAGGCGCCGGCACACAATAAAAAGGTATTGCGGAGCATGCCCTGGGCTATGGCTTCTTTACCATCCCAGGCAAAGAGATAACTGATCGCTAAGCCGGCGACAATCCAGCCAATCGTGCCCCATACTCTGATTTTACCAAACTGTTTTGACGGATCCTGCATTTGTGCAAAAGAAACAGAATTGACTAACGCCAGGGTGGGCATATAGGCGATCATGTAGGCCAGTACATAAGGATAAAAAGCGTCAAAATCAGCCGCCTGATATAAACAATACAACAGCACTGCGCCAATCAAGTGTAAGACCCCCAGGATCCGCTCGGCATTAAAATAACGATCGGCAATGAGGCCAATAACAAAGGGGGCGATGATCGCACCCCAAGATTGGGTTGAAAACGCCATGCCAATCTGACCACCTGAAGCCGACAGGTTATTCGCCAAAAAGGTTCCCAGGGTGACAAACCAGCCTCCCCAGATGAAAAACTGCAAAAACATCATGACACTAAGGCGCAGTGTTATATTATTCATTATTTTTTACTCTTTCTTTAGGCCAACACGGTCATCAGTGTTGGCTGTGACTCAAATTTAATCCTGTAATCCGAGGATCCGGCGGTTACGGCTTTCACTGCTATTTGCGCCAGCAAAATCATCAAATGCATGCTCAGCTGGAGTAATAATATGTTGGCTTATAAAAGGTGCTCCCTCTGCTGCGCCCTGGGCAGAATCCTTGAGGCAACATTCCCATTCAAGTACCGCCCAACCGTCGAATCCGTATTGCGTAAGTTTGCTGAAAATACCGTTGAAATCCACTTGTCCGTCACCTAACGAGCGAAAGCGCCCTGGGCGTTCCTGCCAATCCTGATAACCGCCGTAAACCCCGGAACGGCCATTGGCATTAAATTCGGCATCTTTGACATGAAACATTTTGATCCGCTCATGATACAAATCAATAAATTGAAGATAATCAAGTTGTTGCAAAACAAAGTGGCTGGGATCAAATAAAATATTGGCTCTAGGGTGGTTATCTACCGCCGCTAAAAAACGCTCAAATGAAGCGCCATCGTGTAAATCTTCCCCCGGGTGAATTTCATAACAGACATCTACGCCTGCGTCATCAAAGGCATTTAATATAGGTAACCAGCGACGGGCCAGTTCGGCAAAGCCTTGTTCTACCAATCCTGCAGGGCGCTGGGGCCAGGGATACGCCAAATGCCATAAAAAAGCACCAGAGAAGGTGGCATGGGCGGTTAACCCCAAACGTTGGCTGGCCTTGGCCGCCAGCATCATTTGCCCGATGGCCCATTGGGTACGCTCCTGGGGTTTACCTTGTAATTCTTTGGGTGCAAAGTTATCAAACAGCTCATCATAAGCCGGATGCACCGCCACCAGCTGCCCCTGTATATGGGTAGACAGTTCGGTGATTTGTACCCCCGCCTTGGCGCATATTGCCATCACCTCATCACAATAATCTTGGCTGTTTGCTGCCCGTTCTAAATCAAAAATACGTTTATCACTGGTGGGGACTTGCATGCCCTTGTAGCCAAGGGATGCTGCCCACTGTGATATGTTTTCCAGGCTGTTAAAGGGTGCATCTTTGCCGATAAACTGGGCTAAAAATATTGCTGGACCTTGAATTTCTGTCATGGCGTGTATCCTGTTTAAGTCAATAATATTGCTGGAAAAGGTAATTTAGTCTGTTTGTGGCACGTTATGCCATTTCACATCACTGTCGCTGCTGGCTAACATGGCTTCGATAAACGCCATACCGCGCAGGCCTGAATCGATGCCGGGTACACCGGGTGCTTTGCCCGACAGGCCTTGCCTGACTGCAACCGCAAAATCCCGGTATAAATTGGCCATTGCTTCTAAATATCCTTCCGGATGGCCGCCGGGAATACGACAACGGCCCAGGGCTTCATCACATAAACCGGGCTGTCCCATACCGGCGCGCAATACACTGTAGGGTTCACCTACTGGTCGATAGACCAATGAGTTGGGTGACATTTGCTCCCATTCAATGCCACCTTTTTCACCGTATACGCGGATTTTTAAGGCATTTTCTTCTCCGGCGCAAACCTGACTGGCAATCAAGACTCCGCTGGCTCCCTGGTCAGTGCGAATGAGGGCTGCACCATCGTCATCCAAACGGCGCCCGTCGACATGAGTATGCAGGTCGGCGCACAGTGACGTTACGTTTTGCTGTAATACAAACTCCACCAGTCCAAACGCATGGGTGCCGATATCTCCCATACAACCACTGCCACCGGATTGCGCTGGATCGGTGCGCCAGGACGCTTGTTTGTTGTTGCTTTCTTCGTTGGCGGATAACCATCCCTGGGGATACTCCACATACACTTTACGAATGGTGCCCAATTTGGCCGCAGCCACCATATGGCGAGCCTGCCAGACCATGGGGTAGCCCAGATAAGTATGGGCGAGTCCGTAAAGTTGCTGACTGGTTGCCAGTTTTGATTTTAATGCGGTTGCTTGTGCCAAGGAAATCGCCGCTGGTTTTTCGCAAAAAACATGAAAGCCGGCATCAATAGCCGCCATGGAAATAGGTACGTGCAGATGGTTTGGGGTGACAATGATCAGCACTTCCATGCGTTCATTTTCTTCTAGTAGCGCTTCCCCCGTTAGCAACGCTTCCCAGGAAGGGTAAACACGCTGTTCATTCAAGCCCAGGGTTTCACCTGTGGTTTGATTATTTTGTTTGTCCCGGGAGAACGCCCCGCAGACTAAGTCTATCTGACCATCCAGGCCAAAGGCATGACGATGCACAGCTCCAATAAAGGCGCCTTCGCCACCGCCTACCATACCCACTCGTACTTTTTGCATTTTTGCCATTTTCACTTATTCCGCAATCTGATCCATAGTGAATTGTTACATGATTGTAACTTCTTTTTAAAATGTAACGGATTACATTTGTTGCTGTCAATGTATTTTGACGAAAAAAAGGCTTAATAGGGGCTTTTGTTAATCAATAGTTGCTGCTAGGTTTTTTGTTTGTGATATAAATAAGGTTTTTTGTGGATTTTCAGCGTAGGTAGGGTATGCTTTTGTTGGTCAATGTTAACGGTTACATTTTGAGTTTTTTTATGAAAAAAGTATTGCAAGGCTCCCATGACTAATATTCGTAAAGTCGCTGATATGGCTGGCGTTTCTGTTGCCACGGTTTCCAGAACTTTGCAACAACCCGAGCGTGTATCGCCTAAAACGCGGAGCAAGGTGATGGCGGCGGTTAACGAGATAGGTTACCGACCTAACCAAATGGCGGTAAATTTTCGTTCAGGGAAAACCTATAATATCGTGGTACTGGTGCCGACTGTGGCAAATGTCTTTTTTGCCCGCGTGATCACCGGTATGCAAAAAGCTGCTGACCAACGTGGTTATGCTATATTGCTGGCAAATACTATGGGTGATCCCGCCAGTGAAACGAATTACGCAAAAATGGTGCAGACTTCCCAGGCGGACGGTTTGATCCAGCTCAGGGCCTTTAATCCTTTTGAAATCGCTATGCAAAAATCTGGCAAATTACTGCCCATGGTCAATGTCTGTGAAGTGCTGGATGACATAAACTGCCCGGTGGTGACCCTGGATAATCGTGCGGCAGCCAAAGTTATGACCGAGTATCTTATCGAGAAGGGGCACCAGCGCATCGCGTTGATCAAAGGCCCCCAGTTCAGCCCGTTAACCAGACAACGGTTAGCCGGATACCGCGATGCATTAACTGATGCCGGCCTGGTGTTTGATGAAACGCTGCTATACGCAGGGGATTTCACTTTACAATCAGGCTATGACGCGGCCAAAAACATATTGGACAACAAATACCGTCCAACCGCAGTGTTTTGTGAAAATGATGAAACGGCCATAGGCGCTATGCAATGTTTCAAACAAGCCGGTTTACGCATTCCCCAGGATATTTCCATCGCCGGATTCGACGACATTTCCTTTTCCGCTTTTAGTGATCCGCCCCTTACGACTATTGCCCAACCGGCTGAAGAATTTGGTCAGACAGCCGTATCACTGCTGGTTGATCTGCTAGAAGGTAAAATTAGCAAAGCGTCAAAAGTCATTATGCCCTTTGAGCTTATTGTTCGAACCAGTACTGGCCCGGCTCCCTCTTTATGATAACAAACCACCCTGCCAGTGCCGTAATAGCCAACCAAAATGGAAAATCAATATGAAAGCTAGCACCCTGATTAATCGACCCCTGCGTAACGCAATGACCACACACAGTGAAAGTCGCAGACGTTTTGTACAATTAACTGCGGCCGCTTTGGGCATCGCAGCGCTTCCCGGCTCATTAGCCTTTGCCGCGGGTACTGCAGGCAATGTTGGCCTGCAGCTTTATACGCTGCGAGACATGATGGCCGTTAGCGTACCTGCCACACTCAAACTGGTGGCGGCAGTGGGGTATAAGGAACTTGAATTTGCCGGCTATTATGGGCATAAACCCAGTGAAATTAAGGCGTTGCTTAATGGCGAAGGCTTAAGTACACCCTCAGCTCATATCGCGTTGACTGAATTTGATCAGGGTGTAAACAAGGTTATTGACCACGCACTGGAAGTAGGGCACCAATATATAGTGATCCCCTATTTAACCGAAGAGCAGCGCGGCACGGGCATCGATATCTATAAAAAACTGGCGCAAAGATGCAATGTTATTGGTGAGGCATGTAACAAGGCGGGCCTGAAGTTGGCCTATCATAACCATGATTTTGAATTTGAAATGCGCGACGGGCAATTGCCCTATGATGTTTTACTCAATGAGACCGATAAAAATCTGCTGGCCATGGAAATGGATTTGTACTGGATGGTTAAAGCCAAACAAGATCCCCTTGCGTATTTCAAGCAACATCCGGGACGCTTTAAACTGTGGCATGTAAAAGACATGGATGAAGCCGGTAATTTTGCTGATGTTGGCACAGGGACCATTAATTTCAAGCCGATTTTTGCTCAGTCTGCTTTATCCGGAGTAGAACACCGCTTTGTTGAGCGTGATAAAACCGACGATAAATTAAAAACTATTCAGCAAGGTTATAAAGGTCTTTCAGCTTTACTGGCCTAGTTTACCTGCCTCCCTTGTCGCTGCAGCGTTGTTAGCTGCTCTCACCCCCAATCGCTTAGTACGTAAGCCTATGGGGTTGAGTTTTTTTGTGCCAAATGACTTGACCCCTTTTTCCTTTTTCAAACCTGTTTGAAGACGTATAATAAACTTGTTCAACTATTAAGGGATATTCATGGAACGGGTTTTTCTGATCCACGGATTAAAGAGAACAGGTAATCACGCTCTTGTCAGCTGGATCAGACTTCACACTAAATTTGCTTTTTTCAATAATGTGATACCAATGTATTATATTCTGAAAAAAGAGATCGAATTTCCCGAAGTGATCGATTTCAAGGACTGGCTCAGACCTCGTCTTTATACCCAGAGAAGGAAGCTTCTACAGAAATTTCACTTCGTACAGTTTCTTAATGAATCACCTCTGTGCCTGAAGTCTGTGATGGTATCTCTGGAGGATCATGAACTGACTGTCCGGCCATTTACCGGCGTACCCTGTACATTCAGAAATATCCTTATACTCAGGGATCCATACAACATTTTTGCAAGCCGTATACGCAAGTCAGCGAAGGATCACCGGAACCTTGTCTATCCTTCGCAGAATAATGAGTATATGAAACGCGTTACCGAACTTTGGAAAGCACATGCGCGTGAATTTCTCGGAGAGACCGATCACCTTGAAAATAGGGTTGTCATATATTTTAACCGGTGGTTCTCTGATCTCAACTACAGAAAGCAGATCAGTTTAGATCTTGGTCTTGATTTTACTGATGCTGGCTTTTCCATGGTCTCCCATAAAGGTGGAGGCAGTTCTTTTGACGGTACGAGTTTTAACGGTGACAACAGTAATATGAATGTGCTTGACCGAAGGAATAATCTTTCCGATAAAGAACAGGCTCTCCTTGATGAGGTCATTGATGATGAAATCAAAGAGCTGGCACAGAGGATTGAGAATTTTATAGAGGAAAAGAATGGTTGATCAAATGACTTGACCCCTTTTCCTGTTATTTTTTCACCTGCGCTATAACAGATAAAATGTATCAGATGGGAAAGTGACCCGATAAAACCGGCTGGCTTTATCGGGTCGATAACCAAGAATTTTAGGTACGGGTGACATCCACAAATATTTTCAGTTTTTGCCCGGGTTGCAGATATTTTTCCGGGTTAATCTCGTTCCACCGTTGTAAATCAGCGATTTCAACTTTAAATTTGCTGGCTATGCGAGCCAGTGAATCGCCATTGCGCACGGTATACGTCAGAGTGCGCATTACCGCATCTTTACGCTGCTTGCTACCTACCTTATTTACCCATATAACCAGCTCTTTACCGGGTTTAAGGGGATCGGTAGGGGCCATGGCATTCCATTTCGCCAGGCTGCGCAAATTGACTTTATATTCGCGGCTGAGATCCCAAAAGGTATCGCCACTTTTGACCGTATGTTTAAGCTGATATGTGCCATTTTTACGGGATTGAGTACTGACCAAACGTTGACCCTTGGACAGTGAATAATAATCCAGGGACTCAAGGGCTACTGGTATCACTAAATGCTCCCCCATGCGGATCATATTGCTTTTCAACTCGTTGACCTGGCTGATGATGTCTGTGGTGGTGTGATATTGGTGGGCCAACTTTAACAAGCTATCACCGCTTTTGACTTTATGGCGTACCCAGTTAAGGCGTTGATCGCTTTGTGTTTTGGCAATAGCTGCACTAAAGGCCGCTATTTTTCCAACGGGTAACAGTATTTCAAAAGGACCTTCAGGATCTGTCGCCCAGCGGTTATAACCGGGGTTAAGGGCATGCAATTCTTGTACGGTTAAGCCGGCCATATCGGCTGCCAAGGCTAAATCAATTTGCGAGCCGACATCCACTGAGTCGGTGACTTTTAAATTATTAATAACGGGCCAGCTAAAACTGTATTGTTCTGAATTTTGCAGAATATCCGCCAGAGCGAGTAGTTTTGGCACATAGGCACGGGTTTCCCGGGGTAAATCCAGATCCCAAAACGTGGTGCTTTTACCGGCTTTTTTGTTTTTCTCAATGGCGCGGCGGACACGGCCTTCGCCGCTGTTATACGCTGCCAGGGCGTGTAACCAATCACCGTCAAACATCTCGTGTAAGTAATTAAGATAATTTATGGCTCCCCTGGTAGACGCCAATACATCCCGGCGGCCGTCATACCACCAGGTTTGTTTCATACCAAAGCGTTTGCCTGTCGAGGGGATAAACTGCCACATGCCAGCGGCGCGCCCATGGGAGTATGCGAAGGGGTCGAATGCGCTTTCGACTATAGGCAACAGTGCTAATTCCAGTGGCATGCCTTGTTGCTCAAGCTCCTGGACTATCAGATACAAAAAGGGTTTGGCCCGTTTTGCTACGCGCTGCATATAAGAAGGATGACGTAAATACCAGTCACGTTGGCTGTCAATGCGTTTTTCGTTGGTGATCTCGAAATTTAATTGCTGACGGACTCGCTGCCAGACGTCGGTTACAGCTACTTCTGCGGGGATCACCTCGGATTCTACGGGGATGTCGACGTCTTCCTGGGGATGGATAATGGGGATCGTGCCTTCTTTGGCAGGATCACAATCGTACAGATGTGCTACATCCTGAGCAGATTTTTCACAGGTGGAGACAATTTTTTCTGCTATTGCCAGTTCTTGCTCTTGCTCTTGCTCTAACGCTAACTGCTGAGCCACATCTGGATGGGGCTCCAGGGCTTGACAGGCAGTTAGCAGCCAGGTTGCTGACAGACATAATAGGTAATTCAAGCGCACATGGTGTTCCTTATTGTTATTCTTTGGTAATTAAAAATGGTCTTTCCAGTCACGTAATGCTCCAAACACCTGTTCTGGCGAGGTTAAGCTCTTACCTGAATGTTGCTGGGCATTGTGCCGAGCTTGATGGCTGTCAGTGCGTAAAAATGGATTAATGGCTTTTTGCTGGCCAATACTGGACGGCAAAGTGGGTGTTAAGTCGACCCTTTGTGATCCTGCCCATACTTTATAGTTCAATAAATCTTGATTATCCGGTTCAACCTGCTGAGCAAATTTGATGTTAGCCAAGGTGTATTCGTGAGCGCAATATACCGGGGTTTCGTCCGGCAGCTTTTGCAGTTTCTGTAATGAATGGTACATTTGCTTGGCGGTGCCTTCAAATAAACGGCCACAGCCTACTGAAAATAACGTATCGCCACAAAATAAGCCAATATCACCGTAGTAGGCGAGGTGATCCAGGGTGTGACCGGGTATGGCGATAACTTTGAAGCTTGTAGCAAGCGCGGGCAGGGTGACTGTATCCCCTTCTTTTACTCTGTGGGTAATTTGCGTGATCTTAGGATTGTGCGGTCCGTAAACCCTGATCTGAGGAAAGGCTGCTATCAGGGCATCAAGGCCATTGGTGTGATCCCAATGATGGTGAGTGATCAGAATATCTGTAACCGTCAAATTATGGGCGGCGCAATACTTAAGCACAGGTTGGGCATCGCCAGGGTCAACCACCACGCAATTTTCATCTTGCACCAGAGTCCAAATATAATTGTCTTCATAGGCTTTAACAGGAACGACTGTTAGCAGTGACATAATGCTCTCCAGGTTAGATACTTATTGCTTGTTATACATATTAGCCGTATTAGTGCCATGGCAGTAATTGCTTAGGGTGCCAATAGGCCGAGTGATCTTTAAATATTCACGCATTATACAGATCCTGATATAAGGTGCATGTGTGACACACTACTAGTTAAGTATGATTGGTGTAGTATGGGTCTATATTCAGCCATATATGTAAACAACAGCGAATTAAATGAAACCTGCACTACTTGATACCAAACCCCGTTACCCCAGATCATGGCAAGCCTTGCCTCTTGGCGCTGAGCTTAAGGCGGCGGTGGAAACTCAACTGAAGGGGATCACCCAACAGTTTTTTGGCTATCATATGGTTAAGGTTGGTAATTTAAGTAGCGAACTTAAGCTGACCCAATGCTCAATTAAGCACTGCGTGAATATGATGACAAAAATTAGCGAGCACAGCTCTATGTTGTCTTTGCCCCGGGAAATGGCTTTGCTGGAAAACAGTGTGGATGCCTTTGTATTGGCCCACGAATTGGACTTTGCCCAAGACCCCCATCAGATTTTGCGGGAAGTGGACAGGGCTATTATGCCCGATGGCGATCTGGTGATCGTCGGCTTTAATCCATTTAGCATTACCGGTTTGGTCAAATTATTATCTTTTAATCGGCAAAGTTTGCTCCATGAAGCCCGCTTTTTTAGTGTACCGAGATTAAAAGACTGGCTGAATTTACTGGGCTTTGAAATTATGGATGTCAAATATCAGCCATTTTCGACCTTTATGTTTATGCAAAAAAAGAATGGCTGGAGTCGCTGGTGTGATAAATTTTTGCCAAAGTTGGCCAGTGTTTATATTATTGTGGCAAAAAAACGTACGGTACCCATGTCACTGATAAAACCCAAATGGCAACCTAAACCCAAATTTGCCGTGGTAGGGGCGAGTATGCGCACCCGTGGTTTTGAGCAAAATGCCCGGCAAAAAGAATAAAATAAAAAAAACCTGCTTAAAAGCAGGTTTTTTTAGGTCAATAACGTAACGATTAAGCCTAAGTGTTATTTAACTTTCATGCCTGGCTGAGCGCCATCATGGGGTTCGAGTATCCATATCTCATCACCGCCCGGGCCGGCAGCTAATACCATGCCTTCAGACAAACCAAAACGCATCTTGCGCGGTGCTAGGTTGGCTACCATGACCGTTAATTTACCTTCCAGGTCTTCAGGCTTATAAGCTGACTTGATACCGGCAAATACCTGGCGGGTTTCACCGCCTAAATCAAGCTCCAAGCGCAATAACTTGTCAGCTTTTTCAACATGTTCGGCTTTGACAATTTTGGCGATACGCAGATCAATTTTGGCAAAATCCTCAAAGGTTATGGTGTCAGCGATGGGATCTTTGGCCAGGGGGCTGTTGGGATCGACCGTGACAGTGGGCGCCAGGTTTTCTTTGGAGTCGTCGATCATGGCCTTTACTTTATCCATATCTACCCGTTGCATCAGGGCTTTAAATTTGTTGATGGGGTGATCACTGAGCACATGCTGCGAGCTGTCCCAGCTTAGTTCGTCATTGAGAAACACTTCGGCTTCTTTGGCCAGCATAGGTATCACAGGTTTTAAATAGACTATTAACAAGCGGAACAGGTTGATACCCAATGAACACACGTCATGGGTAAAGGCCTGTTGGCTGTCATCTTTAATGGTGACCCAGGGGGCATTGCTGTCAATAAACTGGTTGGCTTTATCTGCCAGGGCCATAATTTCACGAATTGCTTTATGGTACTGACGCTGCTCGTAAGCCAGAGCAATACTGCCCTGGGCCTGCTGAAATTCTGCTACCAGTTCAGGCTCAAGGACGTTATTGGATAGCTTGCCATCGAAGCGTTTGGTGATAAAGCTGGCACAACGGCTGGCGATATTCACCACCTTACCCACCAAGTCGGAGTTGACCTTTAAGGCAAAGTCTTCGAAGTTAAGATCGATGTCGCTCACGTTGGCACTGAGCTTAGAGGCGAAGTAATAACGCAGGTACTCGGGGTTCAAATGATCCAGATATGTACGGCCTTTAATAAAGGTACCTTTGGATTTAGACATTTTGGCACCGTTTACGGTGACAAAACCATGTACATTAACGCCTGTGGGTTTTCTAAAACCGGCGCCTTCGAGCATAGCCGGCCAGAATAAACAATGGAAGTTGGTGATATCTTTACCGATAAAATGATACAGCTCGGCGGTAGAATCGGCGGCCCAGAAGTCGTCAAAGTTGACTTCATTTTTATCACAGAAGTTTTTAAAGCTGGCCATATAGCCAACCGGGGCATCGACCCACACATAGAAAAACTTGCCCGGGGCGCCGGGAATTTCAAAGCCGAAATAGGGCGCGTCGCGGCTGATATCCCACTGGTGTAAACCTTCTTCAAACCATTCTTGTAATTTGTTGGCAATTTCTCCTTGTAGGGCATCGCTTTGCAACCATTGCTGGAGCATGTCAGAGAATTGCGGCAAGTCAAAAAAGTAGTGTTCTGAATCCTTAAGGATGGGCGTGGCACCGGAGACGACCGAGCGGGGGTTTTTCATTTCGGTGGGGTCGTAAGTGGCGCCGCATACATCGCAGCTGTCGCCGTTTTGATCCTCTGCGCCACAGCTCGGGCAAGTACCCTTAACAAATCGGTCCGGTAAAAACATCTGTTTTTCAGGATCGAATAACTGGCTAATGGTGCGCTTGGAAATATGCCCCGCTGCGTCCAGACGATTATAGATCAGCTCACACAGCTCTTTGTTTTCGTCGCTGTGGGTGACATAGTAGTTATCGTATTCCACGTTAAAATCAAGCAAATCCTGATAATGTTCAGCGCGCGTAAGGGCGACCATCTCTTCGGGGGTGATACCCAATTCCTGAGCTTTTAACATAACAGGCGTGCCATGGGCGTCATCGGCACACACACTATAAATTTCATGACCGCACATTCGCTGGTACCGTGTCCAGATATCCGTTTGGATATGCTCGAGAAGATGACCTAAATGGATAGAGCCATTGGCATAGGGAAGGGCACTGGTAACAAGAATTCTACGTGATTGTGAGGGCATGTTAATTTATGTTTTATCGTTTAATGAAAAAGGTCGCAAATGGTATCGAAAATACGTCATCATTGCATTACGTAAATCCACTACCAGCTGGATTTTAAGCTAACAGGATCAGGAGTATTATGTTTTTTAACCGACCTTCCCACGAACAAAAAATGCAAAACTGTGCTGCACAGTGCTTGGCAGCGGCCTTTGCCCTTAATGCCAAACAAGTACAATCATGGATTACAGTAGCCGATGCGAAGATGGTCATTACCCTGCCTTTTCCCGCCCAAAGCCAACATACACAGCTGCAAAGCGCGATCAATACCGCACTGGATGAAGAAAAGCTCAAATGTGACGAGCTGCTGATCGAAACTGTGGTAACAGCTTCGCCCACCCGTTTAGCGAAAATAAACAATATCAAAAACATTATTGCTGTGGCATCAGGCAAGGGGGGCGTGGGGAAATCAACCACCAGTGTTAATCTGGCTTTTGCCTTGATGGCACAAGGTGCGAAAGTGGGGCTGCTTGATGCGGACATTTATGGCCCCTCTGTGCCTATTATGCTGGGTAATACTGAGGCCAAACCAACTTCTCATGACGATAAAAGAATACAGCCTTTGGAAGCCCATGGTCTGGTTGCCAGCTCAATAGGTTATTTTGTACCCGCAGAAGATGCCACAGTGTGGCGCGGGCCCATGGCCAGTAAAGCCCTGCAACAGTTGGTCAATGAAACTGATTGGCCCGAGCTGGATTACCTGATTGTAGATATGCCACCGGGCACAGGCGACATTCAGCTGACGCTGGCCCAAAATATGCCTGTCAGTGCAGCGGTGATCATTACCACTCCCCAGGATTTAGCCCTGGCCGATGCCCGCAAAGGGATCGCCATGTTTGAAAAAGTAACCGTACCTGTACTGGGCTTAATTGAAAATATGAGTTATTACCTGTGCCCCCATTGTGGCCACGAGGATCATATTTTTGCCCAGGGTGGCGGTGATAAGTTGGCCACGGAGAATAAACTGCCCTTACTGGGGCAACTGCCCCTTAATGCTAAAATTCGTCAATATGCCGATGATGGCAAACCCTTGTTGCTTGAACTGCCGGACGACCCATTAAGTGTGGCTTACAAGCAATTGGCCACAGCACTAACCAAACAGCTCTATCTCAATACCCTGGATGACTTGCGGGTAGTCAATGTGTAAAACCTAACCGGTATAAATACATTGTACATTTCCCGCTGCCTCAGCATACTTACGCAGCGGGTAACCCCTTACCATTCATTTCATTTACTATACAGTTGAGTCAACATATGCGCTTGTGCGACAGAGATATTTTCACCCATATTCAGGAAGGCAAAATTAAAATAATCCCCGAGCCTGATTATTCAGAGATAAGCGGCGTCACCGTTGATATCCGCCTGGGCGATAAATTTCGGGTGTTTGTCGATCATCAGGCACCTTACATCGATTTAAGTGGCCCTAAGGCCGAGGTTCAAGAAGCGCTGAATTCGGTAATGAGCGACGAGATCGTCATTGCCCCGGACAAATCGTTTTTTTTGCACCCCGGTGAGCTTGCCCTGGCCATGACGCTGGAGTCGGTTACCTTGCCTGGCAACATAGTCGGCTGGCTAGACGGACGTTCGTCATTAGCCCGATTGGGTTTAATGGTGCATGTGACGGCCCATCGTATCGACCCTGGCTGGTCAGGCAATATAGTGCTGGAATTTTTCAATAGCGGTAAATTACCTTTAGCGCTCAAACCTGGTATGAAAATCGGTGCCCTGAGTTTTGAGGTGTTATCTGGTTTTGCCGAAAAACCCTATAACGCCCGTGTTGATGCTAAATACAAAAACCAGCAAGGTGCAGCCGCCAGTCTTATCAGCGGTGATGATAAATCCGTTGCTAAATAAAAAAGCAGGGTGGGGTGCTTAATACCGCCCTAAGCTATTTTCGTTGCGTAAAGTAAAAAGAATGCAAAGAACCTAAAAAGAGCAGCGCCAGCAAGACAATTGCAGCAAAAAATGCGCAATATGCCTAACAAATAAGCAAACGAGCCAAACAAGCATATTTTCCATTGCAAAGCGGGGAAAACTCCGTACACTGCGCATCTTCGGTCGGTGTGTAGCGCAGCTTGGTAGCGCACTTCGCTGGGGGTGAAGGGGTCGTAGGTTCGAATCCTATCACACCGACCAATTAATTCTTTTGACTATCAATGAGTTAGACAGTAAAATACCCCCAAATATTTTAAAACTCCCAAAACTCCAAAACTCCAAAACTCCAAAACTCCAAAACTCCAAAACTCCAAAA
>Ga0307489_10000755_pt1 | contig 20378 bp, 11 predicted proteins | sample SB12metaG_FD_202247 | JGI IMG/M metagenome (GOLD analysis project Ga0307489, IMG submission 202247) | Sea-ice brine microbial communities from Beaufort Sea near Barrow, Alaska, United States - SB 1.2 | ecosystem: Environmental > Aquatic > Marine > Coastal | place: USA: Alaska | collected...
AAAAATGAGTTCCTGGTCTTCGAACAGGGGCCGAGTGTGGACATCACCTTGCAGTGGGCAACCTACAGAGACGCCTCTGATCAAACCAGTCTGTCCCGCATCTGGGGCGGCATTCATCCTCCGGTGGATGATGTGCCGGGCCGGCGCATAGGGATCCAGGTAGGGCTGGACGCAATGGCTCTGGCTGAGGGGTATTTTACCGGTAGGGAAAACCTCTTGATACTGCCACTGCCTCTGGCACCTCAACCTCCACCGCAGCCCGATCCACCCGAGACAACTCAACCAGACACTGCAAACGAATCCGGCGGCGGAGCAACAAGCGGGTTTATGCTGTTATTGTTGGCATTTTTGGGCTTACGAAGGGTAAAAAGCTGAAACCAGGCTCAAGTCAGGTAGAACGTTAGGCCTAGACCCGTCTACCCTGAAGCTGCAGCGTTGTTGGCGGCTCTTGCCATTGATTGTGGCAATTAAAAGGTAATTCACCACCGAGACGCAGAGATCGCAGGATAAAAACAGATGAAATTATTCGATTTTAACAATCATCCCTTCTGTGTCCTCTGTGGTAAAAATTAAAAAACAGTTCACTACAGAGGCACAGAGTTCACAGAGTAAAACCGAAACAGATGCAATCTCCTGCCTTAAGCACCATTTCCTCTGTGGTTGATAACCGTGGCCCTTGAAGCTGAGTTTCTTTTGCCGCTTATCTATTTAATTTGTTGATCAACTGGGCTCTGAGTTGCCGGGCTAATGTTTCGTCAATTGGATTAAGGCTGCCCTTCCGGGCCGCTGGAATATGTTCATTGTCTTGAGGGGAAAAGACATAATGTTCGAAAATATTGCGCCATGCTGCTCTTTGTTCTTCTGGTAAATCCCGGATACTCAATAGGGCATGATTCAGGGCATCAGCTGGGGCGCCTAAATGATGTCCCACTTGTCGCCACCAATAATTGACCAGCACATTAAAGCGGCTCAGGCCTTCTACATGGTGCCACCACATGCTGGGAATAAAAATCGCATCGCCGGCATTCATTTCAGCTACTTGTGCGGACTTAAGGGCTTCACGAAATTTGGGGAAGCGGGAAAAATCGGGCTGGTGGAAGTCGACCAGACTGGCGGGCTGACCCGCAGGGGTGAAGTCCAGGGGGCCAACGTATAAGTTGTCCAGTTGCTCCGGGGGGAACAGGGTGAAACGTCGCTTGCCAACAGCAACGGCCGCTAGGTTGTCGGTTACGTCATAATGGGCTGCAATACGACTTTGATTGCCAATCCAAATGCTTACCAGGGGTTTGTCTTTTAACGGCGGAATATCATTAAACTCGCGAAATCCCGGCAGAATATGATTTATTGATGTTGAACCAACATAATATGAGGACGGATGAGGCTCTGATGATTGTGCGTTTATCTTATCTAAAACAGCCGTTAAGCTGGTATTTCCCCTTTGAAAATTAAAGCCACTCAAATCATCATTATAAAAAAATCGGCCCTGTACCTTTGGCACAGCGGACATAAGGTGAACGGGTTTTTGATTATAATAATGCCGCAGATATTCATCAGCAGCCTGGTCTGATTCACATCCTTCGTTAACCAGGGGCCAGTCCTTAATTAAACCCCGTAAAATTAAGGGTTCGTTTGAACACAAAATATCATCAGTCAGGGAATCATAGCTGCAATCTTTGTACTCTTTTACCTTGTTGGCGATGTTCAACATATCAGCCCCAAACGCTATAATTGTTTGTTTTTCTTTTCGATTAAGGCAGTCATATTCGACATGGACGCCAAGATCATATGAATATGCTGCACACAACCTTGCTGATGGAGTGACATTAAAGTGTCTCCACTGAGTCCGGCGACCTTTTCTTCGTTTAGGGTATACAAGCCCCCAAGTTCATTTTGCGAGCCGTTATCGAGCTGTACTTTTATATTTACCGCTTCAATCAGATCATTGGCCAATAGTACGTCGATAAATGCTCTGGTTTGTTGATGTCCCTCATCGATGGTTTTTAAGACTGAACTGATCCCTTGCAGAAAGGGACTTTGACCGCCCTGGGGCAAAAAGACGGCTTCGCCTTCGCCTTCGCTGCTACTTATCCGCGGACTATTCATATCCACATGTACCACCGTCTGCTGGGTGACGATACCGTCTGCATTGACGTTTTGCGTACCAATCAAGAACGGCCGTCTTTGGATAGTCAGGGGAATATAACTGGCATGCCAGCCCATATCGTCTAAATATAAGTTTTCTTGTTCGGCAAAACCAAACAATGCGATGGCTTCGAATTGGGCCGTTTCACTATTTTTACGAAAAAATACCGGGTAGTGGCCTTGTACATCCCGAAGCTCGCTGATGAACACCGCGGTGTAACTGGCCGTATCGCCATATTCAGGCCTGTGCTCGGTGATAATGCGCAAATCTTTGTGACTTACGTTATCCAATAGTTGATGTTTGGGCATAAAACTTCCTCAAGATTAAATTTTTTGTAATCCGTGCTGGTGGATCTTATTGATCAGTTCACGATTAGTTGGCAATCCGGCTAATAATTTTTTGCTTAATTGCTTGTTTTTACTGAAATTAAATTGGGCCAGCTCGGCATTATCTGAACGCCTTGCGGTTGCCCTGCTGTGTGTTTTAAAACCCATGCCGTAGAGCACATATTGATAACTTGCCGATGGAAACACCTCATCAACCTGGGTGAAGTCCCTATGCCATGGAGATTCATAACGCCACAATTGCAGCAATTCTGCCAGGTCTTTGGGGATCGTATCTTGCCGACAATTATCTATCCAGTATTGTGTGTCCTTGCGCTGAGTCAAGACGTAATGCAGCTTCAAAAAATCAATAATCCTATCCCAGCGATACAGGAATTTTTCATTGAAGCGTTTTGCCACAATATCCATCACATCCCGGGATGGCGGTAACTGCTCACTGATCATGGCCGCAGAGAGTTCGACTAATACCAAGGCGGAGGCTTCCAGGGGCTCCAGAAATCCGGCCGCTAAGCCAACAGCCACACAGTTTTTATGCCAAAATATTTTTCTATGCCCTGGCTCAAAGGATATTTTACGAACAGGGATATCGTCCGCTTTAGCACCCAGGCTGGGGCGGATATAATCCCGCAATTCTTGCTCAGCCTGTTCATCGCTGTTGTGGGCAGAAGAAAATACGTGGCCGACCCCTCGTCTTGTAGGCAGCCCAATATCCCAGATCCAGCCGGCGCTTTGCGCGGTGGAAATAGTATGGGAGGCAATGGCACTGTCCGCAGATTCGTAGGGAACCTGCACCGCAAGGGCGGTGTCGTTAAACAGTATATGTTTTTTACTGATGAAGGGAATATTGTAGTGTTTGCCTATCAATAAAGCAGAAAACCCGGTGCAATCGATAAATAAATCCCCGTGGATATCGCCGTGTTGTTTAGTCGAAACAGATTTAATATCATCATTACTTGCAGAGTTAACAGCAACTACATGATCGAGAACATGTTTAACACCCAGTTTTTCAGTGCAATGCTTTTGTAAAAACACGGAAAATTTCCCTGCGTCCAGATGATAGGCATAGTTAGCCACATGGGCAAATTCCGGTGTGGTGTTTTGTTTGGGTGCCAGACCCTGTTCACACAGATAACCCTGGAAACTCACGGCATCAGCAAATGATGTGTTTTCCCCTTGAGCCTGCCAAAAAGGCACTAAGTTTACTTCGGCGTAGCCCTGGGGTAATACCAGGGGATGATAGTAAGCGTCATTTTCATCTCCGCTTACCCATTTGGCAAATTTCGCGCCCTGTTTAAAAGAAGCATCGCATTCACGAAAAAAATCTGTTTCGCTAATGCCCATTTTTTTTAAGGTACCGCGCATCGTCGGCCAGGTGCCTTCACCCACACCGACAGGCGCTACATCGGGAGATTCAACCAGGGTCACTTCCACGCCACTAGCTGAATGGGTAAGGTGCTCGGCGGCAATCACGCCGGCTGTTAACCATCCTGCTGTGCCGCCCCCGACGATGGTGATTTTTGTGACTGGCTTGTTCACTTTTTCGATCCTCAAAGTAGACTAAACTGAGCTCAAGAGAGTTGTGATAAAAAGAAAAAAGCCGCACAAGGGCGGCTTTAAGACTGTACAACAATCAGCGACTAAAAGGTATAACGTGCACCCAATGTATACCTTGGACCGTACTGACGAGCAAATAAGAATTGTTCGGCATAACGGCCGAAACCTTGCTCAGTTTCGTTGGTGATATTTAAACCTTCAAAAAACACAGTTAACTCTTCATTCACATCGTAATTGACGCTTAAATCGGTTTGTGCATATTCCTTACCAAATTGCGGAGGCGCTTCAGCTGAACCTTGAGCTTGCCCAACACCAATTAGGTAATCATCACGCCATGCGTAGGTGATCTTCACCGACAAGCCGTCTTTTTCGTAAAACGCCTGAAAGTTAGCCGAATCACTGAGGCCGACAAGCGGCGCCTGCTGCTCAAAACTATCCACATCAAATTCTACGTCACCATCAACGAATGTAGCGTTAAAAGAGGCGCCAAAGCCTGATTCACCAAACATATGCTGCAACGCGAATTCAATACCATCCACTTCCTTAGTCTCGCCGTTACTAGGTTGGCTAACTTGCCACTCTATTAAGGGGTCGTCACTGTTTTGCACCACAACTTCGGTATCACAACAGGGATCGGCTACCCCGCCACCATTGGCAATGATTTGCGTCCAGATGTCACCATCAGCAGGAATTAAAGATTGGTCGCCGGCAGCGTCTCTTAAATCCTGTATAGCGGTAGCCGCTCTTGGACCGTTTAAGGGGTCACGGAGATCATCAACGGTAATGCTTGAGATATCCGATTGAATAAAGTTTTTAACACTCTTGCGGAAATACCCCAGAGAAACATAACTGGCTTCTGCATAGTAATATTCTGCCGAAAAGTCATAGTTGGTCGACTCGAAAGGTAATAATCCGGTATTACCTGAAGCGCCCGTCCGACTGCCCGGTTTGGGGCTGCCGGAAAGTGAACGAACACCTGCCAACAGACCTAAATTCGGACGACTAATGGTCTTGCCTGCCGAGAAACGGGTAATAATATCGTCAGTTACTTCCATTTTTATGTCGATGTTGGGCAAGGTTAAATCATAGTCAGATTCACCCATGACGATCCCTGCAGACCCTTCTACAAAGCGCAACTGCCATTCGGTTGGGTTTGACCAAACGATGAAATCCTCAACCTGTTGTTGAACCGAGGCGGTGACATCGGTTGTTTCATAACGTACACCAAGATTCACATCAACCGGCATATCAGCAACTTCAAAATAAAGTGCAGCCTGCACATATCCAGCAACAGTTTCTTCCTGAACTTCACCAAAACTATCAATGCCGCCTGTGGCAAAGGGGTCCGTAAAGAAGGGGTCAAAGTTTGCTGCCATGCGGGCAATCACTTCGGCATAGTCAAAGGTATAATAATAATTAGTGCTTAAGTCGTTCCCACCACCATCGAGCTGGTCAAGGAAATCACCTGTGTTCTGACGGGTAAACATGCTGTCAGGAAAAATCGCCTGGTTGCCGTTATAACCATTCGGGCCCTGATTACCATTGTCGGCACCATAACCGCCGATGATTTGGTCTGTATGAGCTAAACCAAATTTAACATTGACCAAAAAGCTGTCATTTGGATTCAACCACTCACTGTCAAACTGGAATTGTTTGATTGCTGACTCGCCAGCCCCTCTGCTAAATTGCGCAAACAGCGGGTCAAAATCACCCGGGGCTGCTTCTGCAGCACCGTTAGGCCAGACGATTTCAAAGTTCGGTACTTCGCCGGTAGAATAATCATAGGTTTTATTGTCGATATTATTTGGCGCGAGGATCACGTTACCAGAGTGGCCGCTGCCCGTATCTTTACCGTTATCGACGGCGTTGGTTGAGTCGTGATAATCAAATTCTAGATGAATATCATCGTTCAGTTGCCACTCAAAGTTAAAGCCAATAGATTCGGCTTCAACTAAGGTTGTCGAGACGTTAGCTGAGTGGGCAAAGTCATTGCTGGATTCATTAAATCGTATGGCCGTACCATTTTCATCTAATTCATAGGAATTAATGTTGCCGCCAAAGTTGAACCAGATACCAAAGCCCAAGCCTTCAACGGCGGTTTCCGCTTCAGATCGCACATAATCCAAGGTGGCCGTCATGTCTGCTGTCGGCGCGTATTGCAGGGTTAACTGGCCGTTAATTCTTTGCCGTTGAGTATCATTGATATTGTATGAAATTTGTCTGGGGAAATAAGTGTGCCCAAGTTTATTGCCTTCGGCATCTTCACCACGTAAATCAATCGCATCTGCGCCGGTGGCGTTGCCCAAACCCTGGTCAGCTTGCCAACCGGGTATATTGGCACTTTGTTGTTGAAAATCACGCTCCTGGAGAGACAGAGACAATGCTACACCAATGGTGTTGTCCGCATAGGTATTGCTATATAAGGCAGCCAACTCAGGTGTTACGTCATCGCCCTCTACATTCGATGTATCGTAGATGCCTTTCGCCGAAACTGAGTATTTGAGACCCGGGGAATTTAACGGTTTTGCGGTGATAATATTTACCAGGGCTCCGATACCTCCGCTGGGGTTTTCTGCTCTGGCGGTTTTGATCACTTCCAGTGCACTAACACCCTCAGAGGACAAGTTTGCCAGATCATAGGAACGGGTATTACCGGTACCGGGCATTTGACGGCCATTTAGGGTCACCAGGTTAAATTCGGGACCAAAACCACGGGCGGTAATTTCGCTCCCTTCGCCATTTGTGCGGCTGACGGTGATACCGGTGATGCGTTGCAGAGATTCGGCTAGGTTAGTGTCCGGGAACTTGCCCATTTCTTCTGCTGAGATGGCGTCGACCACCCCAGTGCCTTCACGCTTCATGTCCATAGCTCGCATCAAACTGCCACGGATCCCTCTAACTGCAATGACTTCAACGTCATTATCTGCTGCCGCCTCTGCCTCTTGGGCATGACCAGAAAATGACATCCCTGTGCCGAGTAGCATAGACATGGCTACCGCGAGTCTTGTTTTATTGAAGGTAATATGTTTCATAATTGCCCTACTTTTATTGTCGAACTAATTTAAAAAACCTAGATAGTCAGCGTAACTTCAATGCTGTGATAAAAAATTTATCTAGGTTCAGAATTCTTGGCTAAATTCCAGTTTAAGCTGCGTGTTGTTTGCTTTTTCCTGCTAAACAACACGCCTATCACTGGCATTTATTTCCCGTTTAATGTCGAACTATTACGGCTTAAACACCGCATTATCAATACGATAAACCGCACCTGCTCCTTGACCCCATGCTGGGTAGACCATGACCACATCAATGGCGGTGATATCTAAGCCTGCATCCAATAGTGCCAATACATCAAAAGTGTAGGTTTGCCATACTCCAGTAACAGGATCTTGTCCTTCATTACTGGTGTTCAAAGGAATATCACCGGTGTTAGAAGTATTGCCATCGGCCTCCATTTTTAAAAACCATGACGTGCCGTCTGCAGGAGGTGTAACAACTTTCATTTCAAAGCTGAAGCTACCGTTGATAATGCTTTCTGCATCAAATGGGATGCCGACATCACGACTGTAGAAGCCCTGAACCGTTTCTGCTGAGGCTAAGACATCAAATTCAGCCACTGAGCCGTGCTCTGCGTCATCGATTTCTTCACTTGGCGTTGATCCTGCGCAGCAATCCCATAAAGGCCATTCTGGATTGCCGGCATCAGCATATAACGTTAATGCGGCTTGGTTACTTGCAGCGCCGGTATCTTTAGGGTTACTGATAACGACATTATCAATACGATACACCGCACCAGCACCAGTTCCCCATCCTGGGTACATCATAATTACGTCTATGGCGCTGATATCCAAACCTGCATCGGAGAGGGTCAGGATGTCAAAGGTGTAGGTTTGCCATTCACCTGTTACAGGGTCCAGTCCTTCTTTGCTGGTATTTAAGGGAATATCCGGGGTAGCCGAGGTATTACCGTCTGCTTCCATTTTCATAAACCAAACAGAGCTTGCGTCGCTTGGTGCAGTGACAACCTTCATCTCAAAACTGAATGTCCCTGTGGTCAATAATGCCGAGGCATCAAAAGGGCTACCGGCATCACGACTGAAGAAGCCCTGGACTGTCTCTGCAATACCCAGCACAGAAAATTCTGCAACCGCACCGTGTTCAGCATCATCCGTTTCAACTGTTGGTGTTGAACCTGCACAACAATCCCATAATGGCCATTCTGGATTAATTGCATCGGCAAAGGCAGTTAAAGATGGACCGCTAGCACCAGAACTTGCATTTGGGTTGTAAATTCTAGCGTTGTCAATGCGATAAACCGCGCCTGAACCTGTTCCCCAACCTGGGTATACCATGACCACGTCAATGGCGCTGATATCCAGGCCAGCATCGGCTAAATCAGATATTTTGAAGGTGTAGGTCTGCCATTCACCGGTAACAGGGGCCAGGCCTTCTTGACTGGTATTTAAGGGAGTGTCTGGGGTAGCCGAGGTATTGCCGTCTGCCTCCATCTTCATAAACCAAACAGAGCTTGCATCGCTTGGGGCAGTGACAACCTTCATTTCGAATTCAAAAACGCCATCAGTTAATAGAGCTGAAGCATCAAAACTACCATTGTCACGACCAAAGAAACCCTGAACTGTCTCAGGTACACCAAGAACAGAAAACTCTGCAACCGTACCGTGTGCTGCATCATCGATTTCTTCCGTTGGCATAGAGCCTGCACAACAGTCCCAAAGTGGCCATGCGGTATTCGCAGTATCTTCAAACAACACTAATTCAGGGAAGGTAATACCTGGAACTTCAAACTTAACATTATCGATACGATATACCGCACCGGAGCCCGTGCCCCATGCTGGGAACATCATGATCACATCTATCGCACTGATATCTAGACCACCATCAGCCAGAGTTTGCACGCTAAAGGTATAGGTTTGCCATTCACCCACAACAGGGTCAACACCTTCAATACTCATGTTTAGCGGAATTTCACCACTGTCAGAGGTATTACCATCCGCTTCCATTTTCATCAACCAAACGGAACCAGCATCACTTGGCGCAGTGACCATTTTCATTTCGAAGGAGAAGAAACCGGTAGTCAACATTGCAGAAGCATTATAAGGAGTGCCGACATCACGACTGAAGAATCCTTGAACAGTTTCCGGGATGCCTAAAACTGAAAATTCTGCAACCGCACCATGTTGAGCATCATCGTTCTCAACGGTTGGTGTGGATCCAGCACAGCAGTCCCAAAGAGGCCAGGCTGCATTTTCGCCGTCTGCAAAAATAGTAATAGGCGTCGGGACTTCTAGAGCAGGTGCTGATGGCGTAGGCGCTACACCGAGTACGAGTGCACCTGTAGGTTTTTCATCAGTGGCTTCATCTTTATAACCGGCACGGACTGTTTCACAACCCTTACCATCTAATGGATTAACTGAACATTCGTATACGCGAACATAATCAATTTGGTAACTTGCACCTTCGGCAAATGCCGCCGCATCAATGCCACCTTCATTAACATTGCCTGCAAAGTTGCCACCCACCGCTAAATTTAATAAGAGATGAAAGTCCTGGTTAAATGGCGCCGCCGTCCAATTATCTTCTAATTCACCGCTGACCTGATTAAAAAACTCAGCATACCAGCCTCTATGGACCAGCCCAACAGCCTCACCTTTACTGTTGAAGCGAACTTTTGATTGTTGCTGTGTTTGAAATAAGTAGCCATCTACGTACCAGCGAATTTCTCCTTCCTGCCATTCGATGGCGTAAGTATGAAAATCATCGGCAGGGTTGGAACCGTCAAGCAAGTCAAATGTTTTGCCTGAACTGTCAAATTGATTATTGGCATTAGGCGTGCCTGAGCCGTAATATAACTGACCAACAATACTGCGCTCTTCGGCACCATTATCATCGGCTTTTAAATTAACCGCTTCCAAGATGTCTATTTCGCCAGATCTTGGCCATTCACCGTAGATTTCGTCGGTAGACAACATCCAAAATGCCGGCCAAGTGCCTTGGCCTTGAGGTAGTTTAGCGCGCATTTCGAAGCGACCGTAAGTCCAATCGCCCTGATATTTGCTGTTTAGACGAGCGGAAGTGTAAGGAAGAGGTTCACCATCAACGGAGGGTTTGGCAACGATATTTAACATGCCTGAATCAAGGAAGGAATTCTCTGCGCTGTCCGTATAACATTGCTGCTCCTGGTTACCACCACCGTTGCAGTCGACTTCGTGTGTCCATTTACCTGAATCTATTTCTGCGCCATCAAACTCATCGCTCCAGATTAGCTTCCAGTCGCTGACAGGAGCTGATGTGTCTACCGCCGCAAAATCGCTGTTTGTCGTGCTACCGCCACAACCCGCCAGGCCTATAGCCAGCGATATAGCTAACGAAATAGAACGAATATGCGTCATTCGTTTAACGCGATTAGTTTCCATGGTGTTCTCCGATAGGTGCTATCCAATATTTACAATACCCCCCACCGAAGTTAGTGATCGAGAGCGCCTTTGGCTTTAGGACTAATTGCTTTATAGGATTTTAATGTTAATGCCAAAACATTTTTGTAACACAAAGGCCTAGGGGGACGTAATCAAATGCGCCGAGGCGGTACAAAGAAAAGGTGGAGTGGACGCATTGCTTAATGCTATGACTTAAATGAGGTGTGCTGAGTAACAATTAACTAACTAATTGCAATCATAACAAGGCGCTGAATCAAAGTGAAGTTAAGGATGAAAATTGGGGTTTTCTTGTCGCAAGCCAAGTCCCTTTGAGCGTTTTTATATTGCGTTAGCTTGTGCTTAATTTATTGTCTGCTGGATTTAATCAGCACTAACGTCCAGATAGTTAAGCTGGCCCGCAAGATATTTACGGAATAAGTAAACTCATGAATTTTGCTTTCACCAATATGCATTTGTCCCTGTGCCTGATTACGTTTAGTCTGCTGTTGGGGTGTTCAAAAGATCAATCCAACGAAGCCACGCAATACCGAGAAAATCCAGAAGTATTAAAACAAAAACAACAAGTTAACGAAGTTTTGCCTACTACTGATAAGCCTCTCTTTTATCATGACTGCGTCGTGTGGGCGATCAACATTGGGGGCGATGAATACCTTGGTTCGGATGGGGTGAATTATCAGGCCGATAAGCTGACAATAGCTGCTGAAAAAGGCCAGATAAACAAAATATATGGCTCTCAAGACCCTTATATTTTTAGTTCCTATCGTGTGGGAGCCTTGCACCTCGAACATCCTCTTGATAACGGAGTTTATGATATTACCTTTAAGTTTGCTGAGCCGGATGATGTTGCCATGGATGCCCGGGTTTTTGACATCATCGCCCAGGGTAAACCGGTGATTACTGATCTGAGCGTTCGATTGGCCAGAGATGGCAAGCATCAGTCGGCGCTGGTCCGCACCGTGACGGATGTTGAGGTAATCGACGGTAAGCTAGATATACGCTTTGAGGCCTCTGCCGGACAAGCTATTTTAAGTGCCATCATTGTGCGCAAAAAAGTCATCGACACACAAGCATGGACCTTAGTCTGGTCCGACGAATTTGATTATCAGGGCCTGCCAGACAAGGAAAAGTGGAACTTTGATATCTGGCCAGCAAGAAAAGTGAATGACGAAGATCAGGCCTACACCGATCGGGCAAAAAATGTCCGGGTAGAGAACGGCAAATTGCTTATCGAGGCTCATAAAGAAGCTTATGCCGGGGCCGAATACACCTCCGGCCGGATCCACACCCTGGCCAAGGCCGATTTCCTCTATGGCAAGGCTGAGATCCGTGCCAAATTACCAGCGGGACAAGGAACGTGGTCGGCTATATGGATGCTGCCCAGTGATCCCTTTAAATATTCAAGCACCTGCCAGGAAAATGAAGATTGGCAAGGCAGCACTAGTTGCGATGCATGGCCGAATTCCGGTGAAATTGACATCATGGAACATGTCGGTTTCGACATGCATAATATACATGGCACGGTACACAATAAGGCCTTCTACTGGCGAAATTGGGAACAGCGCAAAGGCAGTGTTAACGGCAAAAATGTCGACTCAGCATTTCACATTTATTCACTTCAGTGGACAGCGGATTCAATCACCGTATTTTTTGACGGCAGCCCTTATTTTTCCTACTTCAAAGAATCAGGTGGTTGGCAAGAATGGCCTTTTGATCACCCCTACCATCTCATTTTAAACCTGGCCATTGGTGGCGCATGGGGCAGAGCGGGAGGACCGATTGATGACAGTATCTTTCCGGCGAGAATGGAAGTCGACTACGTCAGGATTTATCAGTTAGAACAGTAATGTAAGAAAATAAGGGCTTGCTTAATTAGCTAAAAAAATTAGCTAAAAGCACGCCACCTTGTTGAGTTTTTTGCTTGTGAGTTTAGTCATTTTAAGAAAGTTGAATATATATGAATATTGAAAAATCATCCAATAATGTTGTGTCAGGTGAATTCACCACTGTGGGTGGTGAACGATTTTACGCCATTCACAATGTTGACAAGATGGCACCATTTTTTATCAGTGTTGTTTCTGATAGTGATCACTGGTTGTTTGTGTCGTCCAACGGGGGGTTGACTGCGGGTAGGGTGTCACCGGATACCGCACTTTTTCCTTATGTTACCGTGGACAATATCCATGAAAACAGTGCTAGTACGGGCTGTAAAACCTTGCTGCGTGTGGAGCAAAACGGTAAGCACCGTAAGTGGGAACCCTTCAACATGGAGCATGACGGGCGCTATGAACTTAACCGTCACATCTATAAAAACCTGCTCGGTAATAAGTTGTGTTTTGAAGAAATTAACCACGATTTGCAATTAGCTTTTCGTTACACTTGGGTCACCAGCGATAGTTTCGGTTTTGTCCGCCAATGTGAGCTGCAAAATTTGGCCGAACACCCCACCTCACTGGAATTAATCGACGGTCTGCAGAATATACTACCTGCGGGGACTCCCCGGTTTACCCAAACAAATTCCAGCAACCTGGTTGATGCCTATAAATGGAGTGAGCTGGACGATCAGACCGGATTAGCGTTTTTCACTCTTTATTCTGGCATCACTGATCGGGCTGAGCCCTGCGAATCTCTTAAAGCAAATACGGTGTTTTGTCTTGGCCTCGACCGCCCCAAAGTGCTTATCTCCTCCGAACAGATAGATAATTTCCGCCTTGGCAAAGGGGTCCATCAGGAATGCCATAAACGGGGGATACGGGGCGCCTACATGGTCAACACAAACCTTGAACTCGGCCCACTCTCCCAGCAATCCTGGCAATTAGTGGCCAATATCGAACAGACCCAGAGTCAATCCGTTGCCTTACGCCGGCAACTGGGCAAACCGGACGAAGTAGCTGAGGCCATTAGTGAGTCGATAGCAAAGGGCTCGGATGAACTGGCGCGTATTATGGCCGGGGGGGACGGCTTTCAGACGACTGCTGAGGAGCATGTTTCAGTTCATCATTATGCTAACGTGTTATTTAACATCTTGCGGGGTGGTGCGTTTAATGACCAGTACAACATCACTACTGAGGATTTCGCCGACACCATTAAACTATTCAATCACGGGGTGTATCAACGACATCAAAAGATGTTTGCCGACTTGCCTGAAAAACTAAATTTCATGCAACTCCAGGCACTGGTTGCACAAGAAAATGATAGTCAGTTGCTGCGACTTAGCAGTGAATACCTGCCGATTATTTTTGGCCGGCGTCATGGCGATCCCAGCCGCCCCTGGAACCAATTTTTGATTAAATTGAAAGATGAACAGGGTAAACGCTTGCAGACCTATCAGGGGAACTGGCGGGACATATTTCAGAACTGGGAAGCGTTGACTTTTAGTCACCCTGAGTTTATTGAAAGCGTCATAGGCAAATTTGTTAATGCATCCACCATGGATGGTTATAACCCCTATAGGGTGACTAAAGAGGGCTTTGATTGGGAAGTGGAAGAGGCGGATGACCCCTGGAGTTATATTGGCTACTGGGGTGACCACCAGATCATCTATTTGCAAAAATTGTTGGAACTGTCCCAACAATTTCACCCTCAGGGATTGGATCAATTGTTGCACAAAACCATTTTCTGTTATGCCAATGTGCCTTACAAAATCAAGCCCTTTGCAGCCTTGCTGAAAAATGCCAAGGCAACCGTAGAATACGATCAGGTCTTGGCCGAGGAAATTGAGCAACGGGTGGCAGGCATGGGGCTTGATGGTAAGTTGGTACTGGATGCCAATGGCGAGGTTTATCAGGTTAATTTGCTGGAAAAATTACTAGTTCCCCTGTTGGCTAAATTAAGTAATTTGGTCGTGGGCGGGGGTATTTGGTTAAATACTCAACGTCCGGAATGGAATGATGCCAACAATGCCCTGGTTGGTCAGGGTTTGTCCATGGTCACGCTCTATTACATGCGCCGCTATGTCACGTTTTTGCAGCAATTACTCAATGCTACATTGCCTGTAACCACCCTCTCAAGTGAAGTTGCCCAGTGGATGGCGGATACCGCCCTGGCATTAAATAACGTGCGAAAGTTATTGGGACCGCAGCCATTAAACGCAGCCCAGCGTTATCAATCCTTACTGGAGTTGGGCAGTGCAGCGAGTCGCTACCGTGAGGCGGTGTACCGTCAAAATTCATTTGCCGGAACCATTGAGCAGCCGGTTGCACAGATCTGCACTATGTTGGAAGACGCCCTCGCTGCAATTGACCATAGTATTGCCAGTAATATACGCAGTGACGGTCTCTATAACGCCTACAACTTGCTTAATTTGAAAACAGACAGTGTGAGCGTTGATACTCTTTATCCCATGTTAGAAGGACAAGTCGCCGCACTCAGTGCCGGTGTCATCCCGCCACAAGATGCAGTAAAGGTACTGGAAGCCTTGTTCGACAGTGATTTGTATAGAGAGGATCAACAAACTTTCATTCTATATCCTGATCGCCAATTACCCGGATTTTTGCAGAAAAACGTCGTGCCTGCAGCACAGGTAGAAGCTATCCCCTTACTACAAGATATGCTTGCCATGGGCGATACACGGCTTATTTTGCGGGATGCTGATGGACAGTACCGATTTAACGGAGCATTCACTAATGTTGACGATCTTAATCAGCAATTAGATGCATTGACTGGGCAATATGCTGAAAAGCCTGCAACAGGCCGTGGCCCGTTGCAGGAACTGTATGAACAAGTATTCAAGCATCAGGAGTTTACCGGTCGTTCTGGGGGCATGTTTGGCTTCGAAGGTTTAGGTTGCGTGTATTGGCATATGGTTGCCAAGCTTTTGCTCGCGGTGAACGAAAACTTCTTTACGGCCCTTAAAAACCCCGACGATAAGGCAAGTGTGCAAAGCCTTGGCCGTTTATATTATCGGGTACGGGAAGGCATTGGTTTTAATAAAACTCCGATGGAATTTGGGGCCTTTCCCTGTGACCCATACTCTCACACACCAAAACATGCGGGTGCTCAACAGCCGGGCATGACCGGTCAGGTGAAAGAAGAGCTATTGGCACGTTTTGCGGAACTGGGATTAAGAGTGAACGAGGGTGCTGTGGGTTTTCAGCCAAACTTATTACGGCCTCGGGAATTCTTAAAGGACAGTCAGACATTTTCATATCTGGACGTAGATGGGGTTTGGCAGGAGTTAGTAATCCCAGCTTCTGCTCTGGCCTTTACCTGGAGCCAGGTGCCGATAGTGTATAGCTTGGATGACACAGCAGAACCTTCGTTAACCATTTCCTGGCAAGACGGCAGTCAACTTTGTCTGCCACAGTTGAATTTGTCCCCTGAGCAAAGCACAGAGTTGTTTGTGCGCAGCGGTCGTATTCGGCAACTCAATCTCGTGCTGAACACAAAACACTTGTTCATTGATTGAATATGAATAGAATTTTTTGGCTAAAGAAATCAGCGGCTTGATGCCGCGTAGTCAGAGCATCAATTAAGATAGCGTGCTATTAAGGAGAAAAATATTATGTCTAGACTAAGCAGTCTGTCTAACATGAGCAGTAATTATCAAAAATATCTGTCCCTATCCGGAATTAACTCAGCCAACCTTTCGCTGGACGAACTTCAGGCCTTAGTTAAAAAAATACTCGAGCAAAAAATCCACGGTTTGTCCTTTAGTCCCTATGTTGAGGGGCAGGGACCAGGAACGGTGTTAGATGAAGCACAGATCCGGGAACGCCTGAGTTTAATCCAATCTAATACCCAGTGGATCAGAACGTTTTCATGCACCGAAGGTAATGAATTAATTGCAAAAATTGCCAGCGAAAACGGTCTAAAGACCTTGGTTGGTGTTTGGTTGGGCGATGACTTAGAAAAAAACGAGGAGGAATTGGCTAATGCAATTGAGGTTGCTAAAGCCGGTTACGCCAATATTTTGGGCGTGGGAAATGAAGTACTGCTGCGGGGAGATATTAGTGAAGATCAACTCATTGCCTATATCAAGCGCGTAAAGCAAGCGGTACCTGATGTAGAAGTTGGCTATGTGGATGCCTACTTTAAATTTGTCGATCACCCCCGGGTCACTGAAGTCTGCGATGTAATTCTGGCTAACTGCTATCCATTCTGGGAAGGCTGCCCGGCAGAGCACTCTTTGCTTTATATGAAAGACATGTATCGACGTGCTTTAAAAGCCGCGAAGGGTAAAAAAGTCATCATCACTGAAACCGGCTGGCCAAATGTAGGTAGTGCAGAACGAGGCGCTATTCCGTCTTATGAAAACGCTATAAAGTACTTTATAAACACCTACCAGTGGGCCGAAGAAGAAGGCATTGATATTTTTTACTTTTCGTCTTTTGATGAAACCTGGAAAGTTGCCGCGGAAGGAGATGTGGGCGCTTATTGGGGGCTTTGGGACAAAGACGGGAAACTAAAATATGTATAGAGTTTCTGAAGAACAGCAGAAAAACCAACGTAGCATAAACATCAAACACGGCAACGCGGTTTGTTACTCCGGTTACCGGGAAGGACAAGATCCCCGCGACGGTGTGTTTCCCACTTATGAGCAGATCCGTGAAGACCTGCTTATTCTAGCCAAAAACTGGCGTTTTCTTCGGGTCTACGATAGCAGTGTTCATGCCGAGCGGGTGTTGCAAGTTATCGAAAATGAGCGTCTCGACTTTAAGGTGATGCTGGGGGTCGATATGGCCGCCGAAGTCAGTAATCCACATTGCCCGTGGGGTGCACAATTTAGCGACGAGCAGCTCAGCGCTAACTGTCAGGCCAATTTTGCACAGGTAGACCAGTTAATTGAACTGGCCAGTCGCTATCCGGATAGTGTGTTCGCGGTATCGGTGGGTAATGAAGCTACTGTCGAATGGACCGATCACATGGTGCCAGTAGAATCACTGGTCGCTTATGTACGCAAAATTAAAAGTGCTATCCCTCATCCTGTCACTTTCTGTGAAAATTATGTGCCATGGACCTATAAATTAGAGCCACTAGCAGCTGAACTGGATTTTATTTCGATCCACACCTACCCCGCATGGGAATATCGCACCCTCGAAGATGCCTTGAGTTATAGCAAAGAAAACTACTATTCAGTGGTCGATCACTATCCAGGCAAACCGGTGGTGATCACTGAAGCGGGTTGGACCACCGCGTCCAATGGTCGTGGTATTGATCATTGGAATGCCTCAGCAGAATTACAGGCGGCCTATTATGATCAACTCCTTGAATGGACCAGCAAAGAACAGATCCTTACCTTCGTATTCGAAGCCTTTGATGAGCCTTGGAAAGGCTCTGACGATCCACTTGAGCCTGAAAAACATTGGGGACTATTTACTGTTGACCGTAAACCTAAATTAGTTATGCAGGCCTTGTATGCACAGCGGATGACAACTTAACAAGTGAGTAGACGTGGCTAGCTGTCGATGAGTCTGGGTCATCTCCTGATGGCTGTTAATCTGTGCTAGTAAGCGAATAAAAAAGAGGTGTTTGTGATGAAAGCGTTAATTAGGCTCAAAGGTTTTGCTGGTGTAATGTTTGCCGTAACGGCTTTGAGTGGCTGTGGGGGAGGATCAAGCCCTACTGTAGTCCCTGCACCAAGTACAATCAATTTACTTCCTGAAATTAAAGCTCCGGCCCTGGTGGTCGAACGTTTTTCAGCGGACGGGTCCTTGCAAATTTCCGCTGCCGTGACGGTGGATTGTACTAAGCTTGAAACTGACCAAAGCGCAGCATTTAATGATGTCAGCCACAGTGTTGGCCTATGCTATCCAGGCTCCAGCAGCCCTGAAGATAGCACGACGTCAAGGGTTGCCGGCGGCATCGCGGTCAATGATTATAACAACGATGGGCGACTAGATGTTTATGTCACCCATGGACGGAACACCCTGGGCAAACTGTTCAGCTTACAAGCCGATGGGCGCTTTTTAGAAACGACGCAAGCTGCAGGTATCACTAGCTTATCTGCCGGGCATGGGGGGGCGTTTTTTGATATTAACCTTGACGGTCAGGTGGATTTGCTGAGTATTCAGGAAGCACCCACTGTGCTGCAGGTTTTTGCCAACAATGGTGACGGAACATTTAGCGATATTACCCAATCCACCGGGATAAACTTGAGTAAATCGACCTTATCCCTTGCCGCTGGTGATTATGATCTGGACGGGGACCTCGATTTGTTTTTCTCTCACTGGCAACCTTTTGTAAAGCAAGATCGCTGGGAATTTTTATGGCAAAACCAGGGCAATGGCACCTTCAATGATATCAGTGATATCGTCGATATTGGTACATTCACCGAGGAAGACTCGGGACAGGAGCCCCAGCTAGAACGGGAATATTCTTTTACGCCTATTTTTGCCGATTTTAACGATGACCGCTTCCCTGACATTTTGCTGTCTTCAGATTATAGTACCAGCCAAATACTGATCAACAATGGTGGAACCGGCTATATCGACACAACGTCAAATGTGGTGAATGATAATTCCGGTATGGGCGGAGCGGTTGCCGATTATGACAATGATGGTGATCTGGACTGGTTTGTCTCGGCCATTGGCGATATACAAGAACGCACTACCTCACCCTATTCCGGCAGCCGTCTATATCAAAATGACGGTGACGGCAATGTGACTAATGTTACCGACGTGGCCGGGGTTAAACAAAGTTATTGGGGCTGGGGCACGTGTTTTGCTGATTTCAATAATGATGGTTATCAGGACTTATTTACCGTCAATGGTTTCGACGGCATGACTGAGGCCCAGTCAACCAGCAGATCCTATGCGAATTACAACCATGATAGAGCGGTACTGTATATAAATAATGGTGACGGCACCTTTACTGAACGTGGCGCAGAGCTGGGCATTACCCATACAGCGATGGGCAGAGGCCTGGCTTGTTACGATTATGACCGGGATGGTGATCTGGATATGTTAATTTCTAACAGTGCTCAGGCGCCGAGTTTGTTCCGCAACAATACCTTCTCTGACGGCAATAATTTCCTCAATATCCGCCTCAAAGGCAAAAGTATCAATCCTCAAGCCGTGGGTGCTCGAATTTATATATCCCTAAACGGCCAGCAGCAAATGCGTGAGCTGCAGCTTGGCAATAATTATGTATCGCAAAATCCGGTGGAAGCCCATTTTGGTTTAGGAGACAGTCAAGTTGTTGACCAGGTACGGATCATTTGGCCAGGACTTGAGGGAGAAGTAAGTGAGCTTAATAATGTCGAAGTAAATCAGTTTTTGCTTATTCATCAACCCGACTAGTTTGTTTATACCCATACCACCTCAAGGTGGTATGGGTATAGAGCACAAATTGTAAGCAAATAACCTGGACTTGCAAATAATCCATTATTGACTCTCTAGTTTCAGAGTGCCTTAGTTTGTTCCCTGTAACGCGAGGGAGCAAGGCCCAGCGACTTTTTGAATCGCGTAGAAAAATTGGATACATCTTGATATCCCACCGTATTGGCGATCTGTACCAAAGACCAGTCCGTACCGCTAAGTAGGTGTTTGGCCCGTTCCATCCGCAAAAAAATAAGTCGTTGCATTGGGCTTTGTGCGTAGTGCTTTTGACAAAGTCGATGTAAATGAGGCGGCGAGTAATACACTTTTGCTGACATTGAATCGACAGTCCAGGGCGCATGCAGCTGCCGTTGAATATCATCAAATAGTGTTGCCAGGCGGCGCCGTGGAACATTTTCTTCACTGAGAAATGCCGCATTTTTACCCAAAGTTTGGTTTAGATATCGCTGGAGCAAATCAATCGAACTTTGCTGCATTTTTGTTTGATTTTCATAATACAAATGACACAAAAGATGATAAATCGCCTGGTTGCTTTCGCTACTGGTGACTAAGGCCGTGCTATGCCTTAGATGCTCCCACAGTTGATTGTTTTCCAAACAAAACCAGGCGG